>Ga0307513_10000695_pt1 | contig 48334 bp, 43 predicted proteins | sample 15_EM_MG_FD_202174 | JGI IMG/M metagenome (GOLD analysis project Ga0307513, IMG submission 202174) | Populus trichocarpa ectomycorrhiza microbial communities from riparian zone in the Pacific Northwest, United States - 15_EM | ecosystem: Host-associated > Plants > Roots > Unclassified | place... | reverse complement strand
CGTCAGGACGTAAGGAACGTTGCGACGCAAGTCAGGACGCACAGGACGCACGGGACGCAGAATATCCGGCGCTTGCGTCAGGACGCAACGCCGGCGGATCAGACGCAAGATCCGTTTTTGCTGATGAATGCCCAATTCCATTCGCTTGGGAGGGATCTGAATGTGTGGTGGTCCCTTATTAAAGTAACCAATCAAAAGTCTTAGTGATGTGCCCCTTTCACACTAAAAATTGCCCTTTCAAGTGGTTTCTTACCCATGTTCCTCTAGCAAACTTGGATGGAAAACTTTCTAGAAACCACCTAAGTAGTTATATATATATCTCAAAATTATCCTCTATTAAATTTTATTTACAGAGTCTCCTGACACTTCCTTCTTCTTGTACACCTCATCAAAGATGGGAACATTGTTGGTCACTGGTTGCTAGGGCAATTATCTTAGTAAATTAGAGAAAATAATAACTTCCAAGAAATGGTAGAACTTTACAAGCCAGTAGGACCTTCAGTTGGTGATGAGTATACTTGAAATTAATTATGGGATATCATACAGATGAAGAGACTTTAAATCAGAAGTTTGGGGAAAGGAGATATAGTTCCCCGTTTGTGAGATATCAACAATTTAAAAGTAGAGCTTTAGCCCATTTTTCTTGTGAAATGGGGGAATCACCAAGACTTTTGATTAGTCACTTTAGTACTCACCAGTTCCTTAGCCATTAGACCCATCTAAACTAATCGATCGTAACCTCTCCCCTTCAAATATTTGAGAGTAATCCTTACCTTTGAATCAATTTTATCTGTATCATTGCCACGGGTACAAACATACCCTTGACACCTGACTCCTGTTTTTGGATAAGATGTGTGAATTGGTGAATGCAACCCACCAACCCTCAAAGAAGCAAGAGACGTTTTTGACATCGAAATGAGATGTTCGGATTCGCTGGATCTTTATCCATCCGGGTATTGATATATCTTTCATTCCAATTGATTGAGAAGCAGGATGCAGATTCGGATTTCGAAGACTATGAGTTCGGGCTGTTTTGGTGCGGTGTCAGCAGTACTGCACCATACTCGGATCTACCAATGATGGCTTTTGTCCAAGACCCATATGCGAGTACCATACCTAGAGGAGGCATAGCCCAATACCTGCGAGCAAGGTTCCAGCAATTTATTGCAGCTCGTTACCGTGTAATCGGGCAAACCCGTTGTACCATATGTAAGATACCCAATCGTGCTCCAGAAAGATAGGACGTTACTACTAAAGTCCCGTGGTGCCACAAGCAATGCCTTCGCGCACGGGCATAGCTCCGGACAGCAAAAATCGACCCCCCGTGTGTTTTGAGTCCCCCCCGACAAAAAAATCCTCAAAAATCCTCTATAATAAATAAGCCCCCCCTCCCTCCCCATTTCCTCCAAGATTTATCTCTCCCACTCGCTCTCGATGGACTATGATAAAAACGTTCCTTTATCACAGCCCATCACTCGCCCATCCGTCAAAGGTGAATACCAAACACAGAAAACCAGAACCAAGAACTGGAGGAGTGAGAAAGAAAAAAAAGGGAAACGAGCAAACAAACCCCCATATTCCGACAAATCCTATATTCAGCCCCACTCTTTCCGCCCACACAACTCCTGGATTTTCCCTTTATATTTTCAATCATCTCCTTGGATTCACGTGCGGATATTAATACCATTTCGAGCTCTGAGGCTTCACAGCGCTAAACTACCATACCGCACCCGCTGTGCGGTTTTCGCATCCTACCGCACGCCGGTAAGGAGCGAGTGCACAGAGCATGGCTTCTAACCCAATCTCACAGAGAGCCTCTTACCCAAGACATCCGGGAGCATCAAGAGACCTGTATGAGATCTACCCCCAATTTGGGAAGAAATACATCCCCCTCCCCCCTTCCCATTAAACCCCTAGAACATCGCATCCGTCGAGATGAGCACTTCTTCCGAGTTAGTATTCCAGATACCTACTATACCTGCCGCGGTGTGTAACACCCTCTGGTCCCCAATTAGCTTGAACCCAGGAGGCCGACTGACGCTTACAGTAGGTTATTCTTGAATGATCCGTCATGCAGGAGGATCTTATGAAATCCTGATTGGGAGGTTGGACAACTTACCTTCGCGAATAGAGCTGTGGGGCTTAACTTGTCAATCCTGCTATATATATACAATCGGGTGGCACAACTCGGCTCTGGACTTTCTAGCTAGCTGGCTGGTGATCGGGGGGTGTAAATAGCAGAAAAGAAAAGAAAAGAGTGAAAATCTTTCTGATGCTCCCGTTTATCCCGGAAAAGCAACTATGGCCCCTTAAAAGCTATAGATGTTTTTTTTTAGCCATCCCAGCTCTGGAAAGGTAGAATCTCCAAATTTATTGCCCTAGCAAGCCTCTTTTTTTTTCTTCCCCCCAGAAAAGCGAGGTGTGGGTATGGGAGAGTCTCCAGTGGAAGACAGGACCGGCAGTCACCGGATCACTTAGGTGTCGTAGAGACAGGGTAAATACGTGAGTGTCACCCTCCAGGATGTTAGGGATAGCCAGATAAGAGGATCAAACGAATGATGGATTGTATCTAGAACTGGATTGACCCCAGGACACATATCGGAACTAGTACTATACATTACCGTACAGCACTTCCCGTGACGAATACTCTAGTCAGCGTGATCATAACACAAATTTCAATACGAGTCCATCCGTCCATCTATCCGCGCACTCGACGATACCAGAATGTGTGATATTAAATATTTAGGCCCGTCGGACGCTATTTCACAACACAATGATGAATTAGTATTTTAGGTTGACTTAGTAAAGCACTGCATTGCGGGAAAATACCCTCTCTTTAACTTACACGATGCCAAAAGCGTCATCAAAAATAAAAGACACCATCCCAATCACATCTAAATTCATTCATTCCATGCCGTACTCCGACCCATTAGGACATGTCCAAAATTCAGTCCAATACGCCGATCCCACAGTCCACAGCGAGACAAGCCAAAACAGTAACGTATAACCCAAGTACAATACTCCGACACACGCCGTTTATACAGTTTATCATGAACAAACGGAACGAATCCCAAAGGTAGGAAATAAGTTAAAGAATAAGACATAGTATGAATAGAACCTTACAGCAACCCTTACCAACGAAAAGAATGAGAATGAGAATGAGAATGAGAAACTCCTTGCACCCTAGAGTATAGTAACGTACAGTGGAGTATGTAAAATTAACGTAAAGCAAAGAAAAGAAAGACAAACAAAAACAAAAGTAATCCCACACCAATTATTCCGCGTAGTCTAGAAATTCTAGGAAGAATACAACCCAGTAAATGCACCCCCTCGCCCTTCGACATCACAAAGTCCACGAGCCTAATACCTCTCCCCCAACAAACTGCTCGACGCGACAAAACTGAAGCCGCCAAACAAGCCATCCTCATCCTTCTCTTCGTCTCCCCTACCAATCATGACTGGCGGACTCAATCCCAATCCCGTAAAATCCGTCGAGAAATTTTCCGCGAGCTCGGGATCGGTGATGAGCGGTCTGATCGGCGGTTCAATCTCTCTACGCTCCAACTTCCCCCAGTCAATCTTTCTGAAAAATCTATGATTCTTGATCGTCTGCAGGTCCTTGGGCATGTTGTACCCCAACCGCTTCGTCGGGTCCTTGCGTAGCAATCGGGTAATCAGGTCCTTCGCGTCCGGGGATAGAAAGTACGGCAGGCTAAGTTTCGCGTTAATGATCTTGTGGGTAATTTTTGCCGTGTTGTTTCCTGTAAAGGGAGGTCCACCGGTCATCAAGTCCACAGCAAGAGCACCGACGCCCCACCAATCCACTTCAGCACCATACTCCCGTTTGCCATCGCCACTGAGGATCTCCGGGGCCATGTACTCGGGTGTACCTAGGAAGGAGCGGCAACGTGAGTCATCTGTTTTAACCTTGCTGAGTCCGAAGTCAGTCAGGAGGAGATGACCTTCCGCGTCCAACAAACAATTCTCGGGCTTCAGGTCCCTGTACACCACCCCAACGTTCTGGTGAAGATGCGAGAGAGCAAGGACGAGCTCCGCGAGGTAAAATACGGCCGTGGTCTCCGGGAAGAAAGTTGACAAAGCCAGGTGCAAGAAAAGCTCGCCGCCTTGAGCATACTCGAGGATCAAATAGAGTTTCTCCTTATCCTGGAAGGCATAGTAGAGCTTGACAACAAATGGATGGCGGACGGACTCAAGGATCGCACGTTCGGTCTTTGTCTGCTCAACCATCTTCTTATGGACCACCAAACTCGCCTTTTTGAATTGTTTCTGTGCGTAGAGCTTTCCAGTGGTCTTATGACGAACCAAAAAGACAGTTCCGTAGCTATCACACTCTCAGCACAACTCATGTCAAAGCGCAAGATCCAAATGAGCTACTCACGTTCCCTTGCCCAAACACTTCAAAGTCTCAAAATCCTCTGCATGCATCTTCCGTCTCTGGTCCAGGCCCGAGCGAGACGTGGGACGGGAATTAACATCCTCATCAATATAATCCTCATCCAACGCAATCTCATACGTGCCCATATCTGCTGGAACATCCCCATTCTCCGACGCAACAGAAGTATCACTTCCAGATTTAACAGACACCAAATCTCCGGGATGCGCCTGGCCCAACAGCGACGAAAGCCCAGATCTGCGTGGCGGGGAGGATGATCTCGAACTCGACGGAGAAGGAGTAATATTCCTTTTGACGAAATTCCAATCAGGACTCAATCCACCATCATCGACCGGAACAACCGCAACCGGTTCGTCCTTCTTCCCCTCGCCCTTCTTCCTCCCTTGTTGTTGTTGCTGCTGTTGTTGAACCGAGCCAACACCGGTCTTCTTCTTCTTACTCTTAGACCTCTTCTTCCTCTTCCCACCACCACTCTTCCCCTGCGCCCTCTCGGAATCAATATCCCCAGCATCACTCGGAGCCCGCGACGAAACCTCTGAGTGCGGGAACAACGCCGCCAACCCTCCAGGCACGCCCGGAGAAAGCTTAGCTGCAGCAACAGCAACAGCAAGACTGCTCACGCTCCCAGCACCCTCGACATTTGCCGCAGCGGTAATACTCGCACGACGACGACCACCGCCAAAACCGTAAACTGGCTTCGTCAAGGTCGGAGAATCAAGGTCGTGGGGGAGAGGGTCGTGGTCGAAGGTGAAGATATCCGCCATTTCGCTTCCCTTTCCCGTTTAGGGTTTTTCTCGTTTGTTTGTTTTTTGCTTTTTTCTTGTGTCGCGCGGGTTTAGTGTGAGGGCCGTGTGTAGCCGCTAAGGGGGTGCTTGGCGTGGATGTGGTGTGTTCTAAAATTAAAGGGGAAAGAAAGGTACCGCAGAGGAAAAGGCAAAAGGGCAACGCTTTTTTTTTTATTTAAGAAAAGAAAAGAAAAGAATTAGAGGGGGGGTAGGAAAAAAATTGACACTCTTTGGCCCCGGGTATTCAATGCGCACCGTAGGGTTGTGCAGAACGAATGCTCGTGTGTGTGAACGTATTCCCTTGCGACGCCTTGCTACGGCAACTTGCTTGCTTGCTTGCGTAGGTGGGTATAGTATGCTCTCTATCCTTTGGCAACCTAGCCGAAGGGAAAACAGGAAATCCTCCACGAGTTTCCCTCAGCGACAAATAGAACGTACTATCTTCTTTCAGGATTCACTTCAAGGACGTAGTGCGACGGCAAGGAGCAGGAGCAGGAAGGCTGGAACGTGCACAACAGAAGAATTAACGGGAAATTTGTAGGAGAGCGAAACTTCCATGAAGAACTATGATTTATGAGGGTGGGGAGGTTCGTTTTGGCTGGGAGTGAGAGAGAGAGAGAGAGAGATGAGGATCTCGTTCGTTTTGGGGGAGTAGCTTGATTTTTTGCGCTGGCGTGAGCTGGCGGGTGTAGCAAAGAAGGGAGAGGCAAGAGGAAGAGGAAGAGAAGGAAGGGAAAGAGGTTTGGTCCTGCGCTCGAGTAGGGGTTTATGTAGTGTGTGTGTGTGGCAGGCTGGTCCTTGCTTGCTTGCTTACCTTTTTCCCTGCCTTAAGTGTCGCAAATGAACGAACCGAATCCTAATATGACAGTACATAACCCGCTCGAGTAACCAATAATAATAAAACAATAAAAATCATTCAAGTTAATTGAATACCAGTAAGTTAAAACTCGAGGGCAGCTCGACATACAATACAGTACCTCCTCCGCATCCTTCACTGTATCTCACAGCATGATACCTCCAACCCCCCCCCAAAACACATTTCTCACTCCGACTCCATCCCACCTTGACCCCGCCTCCAACCGCACTAACGCAGACTAACCCTCTCATCCATACATCACCGCACATAAAAATCCCCTCTCGGCAGGCCAAATAAAAATGTGGGGCTACAAGTATTGCTGAATGAGGGGAATAGCAGATTGGTTCAAACCCACTCGAACCATACCCGTCACGGGTAAGAAGTCGCAGTACTGCAACTGGTTACCGTACTTGGAATGTGGAGTGAGGGATAAAAGAGGGCGAGAAAGGGGATTGATGGTAGCGTGTGTGTTGTTTCCGGTTATGCTGTTGTTGCCTCCAAGTATTACCGTTCAAGTATACTACTAGACGCTCAAGAGGGTCATAGGGGATCATTCGTAGATAGAATAGTAATACACGACCTTTCAAGTCGAGGCGAGGAAGTGGGAGACGGTAGTGCCTCAAATCATCCGACTTCTAAAATATACCCACACTACATGTAATGCGGGGGTCAGTTGTGCAGTACAGGTACGGGATACTACCTCAACCACCACCTATTCACTGACTTATATCAAGGTAAAACTATGTAAATAGGGCTGATTGTAACACTATGCGGTGGAGTAGCATTACCCCGACATGGCTCTCCCGGGACGGGGCTTGTAAGCCCTAACAAAGGGTTCCTTTTGCAAGCATTGCGCTATGACGCAGACTAGTGTACCGATATATCTGGAAAGCGGAGAGCAGACTTGATGAGACTAACTCACTAACCTAGCGCCTACAGCATTTCAAGAAATGCCATGGTGGGCTTAAAGCAAATCAACAAAGCCTCAACTCTAGGTATACTAAACACTAGCATGATAGAGCCCGCGAACGGTAGCAAAAGTGATAGTGGTTTCTACATTCTATCGAAACAACAAGGCACCTGTATATACAAGCCCCACCACCGCATAAGAATCATTTAGACTCCTCCGGCACCAAACTCCCTACATTCTCCACCGCTCTCTCAGGCTCCCCTTTGAAATAGACAAAAAGTCCCTGCAAACTGGCGGCACTAACCCCCCACTTGCCCTCGAACGCGCCCGCCACCTCCAACTTCTTTACAAACTCCTCCTTCAGCTCCCCCCTCCTAGCTAGTTCCTCCTCACTAACCGCCCCATCCACACCCTCCCGGCCATAAAACCTGTCCCACATAACCTCAACCACCTCCCTCCCCGCATATCCAATCTCAGCCTTGACATCAACCCGCCCGGGCCTAACAAGCGCCTCATCCAGTCTCTCGGGATGATTCGTCGTCATGACCACGATCCGCTCCTCGCTACTTGCAACACCATCAAGAGCGTTCAAAAGCCCACTGAATGTAACATTCGCGCCGCGATATCCATCCTCCTCGGTCACGACCCTCCTGCGGCTAAACGCGGCGTCAACATCCTCCAGCAGAGCGATACTCCGATCGGGCATATTGGACAGCAAGTGGTTCAGCCGATCATCCGTCAGCCCGCGCTCGCTCAGATTTAGCACGCAAATCCCGTAATCCAGTTCGCCCGCTAGTGCCTGCACGAACGAGCTCTTCCCCGTGCCGGGTGGACCGTAAAGGAGGTATCCTCGTCGGTAGGGTATCCCGCGATCGTGGTACCAGCGGGCAGAGTTCAGGAAGGACTTTACGTCAGAGAGTAATTCCCTGCTGAGGCCGGGCTTCAGCACAACGGAGGATAATGGCCGCTTACGCCGCGGCCGGCCGAAGGGCTTCCAATCTGTCGACCAAGAGGTGTATATTATGGTCTTGCCTTCTTCCAGCTTCACAGCTAGGTCCCTGGCCTCCTGCAGTAGCGCTGGGAAGACGCTCCGGGATGTGAAGAGGGTGGTTATGGTGATCAATTCCCAGGGTGTGCCGCGCTGGAGGTCCACCCGCTTTGCGTCGCGCTCGCGATTAACCCTCAGAAAGTTCCCGCGGAAATTCAGCAAGTGTCGACCGGTTCCGGGCAGTAGTGTGAAATCGGTGGAAATACCGCCCGAGGCGTGTTGGATGTATTTTGTCTCGACGGCGAGGTGGCGTGGGGCCGGGCGGAAGGTCGTTATCCACTCTAGTAACGATTTAGATGTTGACCGGGACGGTGGGGAGGAGGAGTTCTGTGACATCCAGTGCAGAAACCAATCGTATGACTTATCCGTCGAAGGGATTTCCAATGTCACTAGCATTTGGTTGCGGAGGTGTGTGCTTAGGCTTGCAATTGACTTGCGGGCGAGTTGTGCGGCTGCGGTTAGGAGGATTATGCCTACTCCCTTTGATTCTCGTCAGCCTCAGGCTCCCCGCTGCTCTCCCATGATCGCGGGGGTGAGGTTGTGGGAGAGATACTCCTGTAAAAAGCGGATTCGAACCCAACTGGCTCATGAGCCCGCTGTCCTCACTATCCCTACCGGGTGCATCAGCTGCCGAACCCGTAGAGGAATCCCCCCCCCGATTATTGCCAACCTCCCCCCTGGCTGGCGGCTTCGAAAAAAGACTCCCGATGTTCATATTGTCGTCGGAGAAAATGTGGGGTGCAAAGTGAGGAAAAATTAATTTATGTAATCCTTGTTCCCCACTATGCGACAGCGGAGCCTCACGGTAAATTTAGGGTATGATATCACGGGTGCTAGGGGTTGTTGGTTTATCGTCATTCCTTATCACTCAGGCTCGTGTCATAGAGATTAGAGTGGGCGAGGTGGTCATGGGGTGGCTCGGGGAAGGGAACGCACTGTCCGCCCCGGAACAGAATCAGCGATACGATGGTATGATACTCGAGTACGGTAAGGTTAGAAGGCTTAAAAGTGCTCGATCCAAGGGTGTCGGGTGGGATGTGCGAGTCGCGTTGTGCTTCGAATATCGTATATTCGAGAACTTACAGTACTGCACAGTACCCACACAATCCGGCAAAAAACACAGAACACCACGACGGCATACCGACAGTAATTACTACGATACTGCTAGGTACAGCAAGAAAACATCTACAAAAGTTTTTCGAGTGCGAGTCTACATCCGCCCCCCTCCAATCAAAGCTAGGCTTAAGGGACCAAGGAATAACCACCTGGACTATGACAATCCCAAACAGGAACACCCGACGTCAAAACACCAAGAACAGATATTGTACCGCCCGACAGTATGCCAAGCGGGCTGCCTCCATGAGCCCAACCCCTATTCCACTCCCTCCACTCCCTCCCCTCCCGTGTCACACACGTCCAAGTCCTCGCACCACCTTCAAACCCCATAATACCACAGTACGAGTATCCAAGTAGCAAAAACATCTCCGACCCCCGCCCCCTGGCGCGAGCCCGAAAACCTCTATTCATCTATCCACAACGCTGCACTACAATACAAGAAAAAGATCCGGAAGTGATTTCGATTGGTTCCCTTCCCTCCACGCCCACTCTACTACGGTATGATATCCCGAGAACAGGTGTCTACACTGACAAATAATGGAAAAAGGGCATAATGGCAAATAAGGTATATATAAAGCTTCTCGGTAGAAACAGAGTAGTGGAAGAGAGAAGAAACGCCCGGAAGAAATCCCCATGCAAAGTAAGTATTTATAAAAAGAAGGCAATGAAAAGGGGAGGGGGGGTAAGAATAAGAATGTATGAACAAGTAGGTCGACAGACAAGCAGATACGGAAAATAGGTTAAAAGTTAGAAGTTAATGATGATGAATGATGACGAAAACACCAATAAGAAGGAAGATAATAATGCCGCCGGCCCCCAATAGAGAAAGAAGAAAAAGGAGAAGAGGAAGCGGAACAAAACAGATGGAAAAAGGGAAAATTACATTTCATACTTTATCGTGTGTGGTACTTTATGATGATGGCCTCCCTTAGTTAATTCCCAACATATGACCCGGAACTAGGAAACGAAAGAAAAAAAAGAGAAAGCAAAAAAGGGGAATATAAAGCAGACACCAAACTTTTGGTTGCAGTAAAGGAGACCGAAAAAGCAGGAAGAGATGTGAGTTAGGAGAAAAAGAGACCCTCGCCTTGCCTTCAAAGACCCAAAAAAATCAAAAGGAAAAAGAGGATATAAAGCGAGAAAAAGCTGGTTTCAAGATCAGAAAAACACCTAAGCTATGTCTTCACTAAGATCTTTTTGAATTTCCTGCTGAAATCGTGATGGCCGTGAAGTTGCAATGGCCCTCCAAAATGATTCCGAAGCGCCTGATCATCCTTAGAAGCCCTGACTCCTCCCTTTGCAATTGCTGCCCGCTCTGCCGCGAAGGCGTCCCTGCGGTCTTGTCTCCGCTGGTCGATGGTTTCTTGACTGATATGCCCAAAGCCATTTCTCCGACGATAGCACGCTTCGATGATAGCACCTGCGTCGATGAGGCGTCTTGGGATTGTCTGAACAACTTGGAAGATCTCCATCGGGTCATTTACAGCCCTGATTTGCGGCTCACCGGTCTTGAAGATAGCGAGAGCAATTCGGAAGAGAGTCTTTGATCCCTCGCTATGGTTCGAAGAAAAAAGGTCAGCACGCGTCAAAAACGGGTAATAGAGTATGAAAACATACTAAAACAAACAATCCCAAACTCGGAGGACACTCTCAATGGGCAGTGATCCAATAAACCCGCTCATGAACCACGAAGAAGTGCATAGAGTAACCGGCGGCAACCTTGCAGAGTCAGGGTCAAAATCGCTACCGTCGAGATCGCCACCAATCTTGGCCCAGATATTAGGCAAACTCTCCCGGACACTCATCATAAGCACCCATTGATCAACACTAGAACCTTCCAAGTTTACCTCATGGGTTCCAGGGAGATGAGTGTGGGTAAGGATATACAGCATCCAAAAGGCCTTCTCCTCGCTCATAAACAGCAACAAGAGACCAGCCAAAAAGTTCAAGCTCTGACAATAACCGATTTTAGGAACATGAAGCGAGAAGGCAACCAAGACTCTTCTCAATTGTTGTACGATCGGTGTCTCCATCTGCTGCTGTTGGATCTTAGAAAGTCTTTGGGCTCCTGGGGAGGTATCGGGCTTGAATTTTATATTGTCGGGAAAGGTGCGGTGAAGATCTAGCCCAAGTTCAGTAAGAATACCACAAGTGACTTAGATGGACCGCAAACCCCTTTCAATTAGTTCAGAATCAGGAGATACCAAACCGTCGCCCTTCTTGACCAATTCATCATATAACCCGGGATGCTTGTTAAGCATCTTTTGGCCTCCTGCATACCAGAACCAAGCCGCGCCTCTCCATTCTGGAGGGATACCTTTCCTCACATAACGTTTGACTTTGTTCGACTTCGGTGGGAATCGTACAGGACCCCCCTCGCTACTTGGTGACAAGCCAGACTCCTTCAGCAATATCTCCCACTTCCCACGCCGCCTCCGTAGAGTTTCCTCGTAGCGTGTGCTCCATTCGTCATATTCTTGAAGAGTCACGTATTGAGTCTGCTTCCGAAACCTACGGTAAGTTAGCGTTAAGCTTCCCAGTCGGGAACAAGGTTGCCTACCCGTAACGATCCCTAGCATCTTTAGGAAGCATCCCGTTAGCCATAGTAGGGTTCTTCCGTGGTGTATCTGATGGATCACCGGCAGCAAGAAACGTCGGAGATTTTGGCTCGGGCCCAACTGGTTTAGATTCGAGTTTCTTCAGAGCTTCTTCCGTGGGAGTTAGCTCAACAGCCAGGCTCGTGTCGTGTTCTTGGTGATCGCTGCGCTGCCCATTCCTTTGAGCACTAGATTCAGACTCGACAGTACCCTTATATCCAGGCACCTCGTCTCCTTTCGAGTCAGATTCCGCACCAGTATGTTCCACCATCTGCGTTTTATGGGTTTCTTCCAGCGGTTCCTTCTGCTCTTCTAGCGCCGTCTGCCTAACATTCTCTTGCTCCACCATCCTGGACCTAACCGATGAAGAAACGTCTCCTTCCAAAACAGAATCACCCGCACTCCTCCTTTCTCGTTCCCTGTCGTCAGCAAAGCTAGCTTTTCGCGATACACCGCCCAGAGCTGAATCTGCCCTCGCACCACCCTCGTCCGACACGGATCCTTGCCGCGATGTTGCTCCTCCCAGCACAGAGTCACCTTTGCTCCTCCGGGACTCGTCCTCTGAGGTAGGATGTTCCAAGATTTCTTCGTCAGTATCGCTGCCGTACATTCCGATAGCTTCGTCAACAGTCATAGCATGGCTATCCTCCGTTAGCTCCGAGGAGCTGGTAAAGGTGCTGGAACGGTTCTCTTCCGCAGCAGATAAGGCCGAGCGAAAAGAGGTGCGCACCTCATCAGCGGCGCTTAGAGGTCCAAAGGAACTGTGCGGTGATGTGTTGGCGCTAGTGTTGTTACTATATGGTGGTTGCGGGGGTGTGTAGAGATGAGACCTGGGTGGGTTCCTGGGGTCGTTTCGCGGGGGGGGATGGTTCTTGCTCTCGCTGTTGGCAAAAAGATCAGGAGCAGAGCTCGATGGACCGTTGGAAGGGTGTCCTCTCGGCGTAGGAGGACCGCTTCGTAAAGGAGAAGCAAAGGCCTGAGTACCAGGATGAGGAGAGCCAGTGGTGAATCCCCTCTCTCTCGCGATCGAGTTGAAAGCTAACGGCATTTTGAGCCCCGGGGGCGCAGCGCCCGGCGTAGGCGACTCTGTTTGTTCACCATTTCTTCGACCTCGCCTACTCTGTCCATTCATACCTCGCCTACCCTGTGGATGACCTGGCGGTAACCCCACCTTTATTCCCCGTTCCATGCTCTTCTGTCGAAGCAACCTATCACGGCCGCCGGATGAACCGTCTGGGGAGCCCCAACTCTGTTCCTGTTCCATCATCCTCCTATGGATCTGCTTCGACAGCATTTCTGGACCAACACCCGCATTATCCCTCCCACGTTCCTCAGAGCTCTGTCGCATCCTTGGGCTCGGTCTGCCGGCGGAATTTTGCCTGTACATGGATGAGTTTGACGGCAACCCCGGACCCCGTTGCCCGTCTCGTAACTCAGGAACAGAAATCATCTTTCTTACAGGAGCCCGTGGGAGGTGAGAATAGGAGTACTCCTGAGGAGTAATTTCCTTTGGTGAAAGGACGACAGGGGGGAAGTCAAAATGCAATTCTTCATCAGGTCTGAAAGGGGAACGAGGCTCTCGTTGTTGAAGTAGGCGAACCCCTTCCTCCATAGAAGGCCGGGGGGATGGCCGAGGAGAAGGTCTAGGGGAGGGTTGACGGGAGTCTGAAGGCGAGGCTGCCATCGTAGAAGCTTGTTACGAAACAACCAACTTATGGTAATAACAATGAAAAAGGAAAGAAAAAAAGAGGAGGCTCTCTCCAGTGGCCAGACGAAGGGATGGGTGGTATTTTTTGTTTGCCCCTTTCTTGCAGCAGGGAAACCGAGATGGATAGAGGATAGGAAAGATGCAAAGAGAGAAAACGGATGACGATCAGACAGGTTTCCCTTATTTGTTGGTTTTAGAAGAAAAGTAGCAGCTGCCGCGGCTGCTGGGGACCCTTTTGTTTGGTGGTTGCTCTGGAGCAAGCAGCAGGTACGACAAAGTTGAAAACGAACGAGAGGAATAATAACAAAACGAAGGAACAGTCTGATAAGGGAACGAAAGGGGTACTCTTGGAAAACCAGAAATGGAGAAGAAAATCACAAAAGAGGGGAGTATTAGATAGCGGCTTGCACCACCATACTCGCTGGTGGGACGACTGTTGTATGTTGGAACTGCAGAAGAGATGGGATGGAGAGAGAGGCTGGCTTCCTTCGACAGCTTTCTCCTCTCCCGCAAGTTAGTTTTTTTTTTTTTTGCCCTCTACTGTTGCCGGCTGCGGGTTCTAGGTCTAGGTTCGGGCCCGAGTCTATTTGTTGTTGCCGTGGTTGCGGAGTAGATACAGTGCGGCGTGGTGCGGTTTCGTGGATCCTCTTGTCCCTTTCGCACCGTCTCGTCTCTTCTTCACTTCACAACGGCAAACACAGACAGACAAGGAGGGAAAGGGAGAGGAGGGAAGAGGACGAGAACAGGATTGGGTTGGATTGGATAGGATCTGGGACGAGATGGGAAGGGTTAGGAGGCGTTGTTGCTCGAGTGCTACTTCTTTCCCCTGCTGGTGACCAGTGGCCCGGCGTGGGCAACTGTGGTGCAGTCTGTGCGGAGAGTCGAAGGTCTCTCTTTTCTTGCGATGTTTGGCCTTAAGATTTGCAGCGTATGTATAATAAATCAATGCACTGGATTCGAACTACTCTTACAAGTAGTAAATATAGGAAGAAATGTATCCATTCGTTCACATCCCCCCCAAACTGAACTGAACTGAATCTCCTCCCTTCTCTCTTGTCAACTCTTGTCCACTCAACTAAATTCGAGTACGAGTAGAGTAGTAAGGGCCTGAGTGAGCATGGCGAATAGCCTTTGCTGATTACCGTATAATAAAAGTACTGTATGATAGTATCGCTCCCTATGATGACTTCCTTCCCTCCCTCCCTCATTCCTCCCCCCTACCGTTATCTTATTCTCTCTTATTTTGTAATACTTTGCACAGGTAATTCCGGGCAACAATTGACCCCCAGTCCCTGTCCGTCTGCCTCTCGTCTCCCCCCAGACGTTCTTCTGCCTAGTCTTTTTAGGCTTACGTAGAAATCCCTTCGCAGAACATAACAACCATGCCAGGCCTCCGCCCGTCATAACATACCATAGCCATTCATATCCTCATATATTACCCAAGTTAGGCCCATTTCGTACAAGCGTTTCCCGCAGGAAGGAATAGAGAACGAGGGAAATTCCAAAAGGGAAAGAAAAAGAAAAGAAAGAAAGAAAGAAAGAAAGAAAGAAAGAAAATACCAAGGACCCAATCTCCCGGGACTAGGTTATAAGGTGGGAGAACGAACCCCCTTACAACCCTACCTCCCACGACCCCAGCCATCTAACCCCGGTCCATCAAAAACGCCGGGTTCTCCTGCCCCACCAAAAAATCTCACAAAAAGCGTTCCCGCTCTGCTTGAGCAAACTGCCGTGTGAGGGACGGGAGATCATCAACTGATTTAACCTCACATATTAGTAAATTTCGACTCCTGCCAACCGGGAGTGGAAAAATGTGAAAAATAAGAAAAAAACAAGGGCGGGAAGTGATCGATCAATTCCTTTTCACTTGTACTCGCACATAATTCTAACTAATCTGGAGATGCAATCGAATAGTACTCGCGGTGTCGAAGCGTTTTTAAAAAAGACTGCTATTGCATACGGCCCAGATCCTAGCAAAAAGGCCAAATTTTGGTGGTATGCAATAGCAGTCTTTTTTAAAAACGCTTCGACACCGCGAGTACGAGGTGGAACTTTAGACCCTTTGGTCCTTCAGAGTCCTTGGTGTAATGCCATGCGAAACGAGGGAAAAAGTAACCATATGGACGAAGGATGGAAGCTTGGAAAGGAAGAAAAAGTAAATGGAGAGCTGACACTAGAGCAAAACGTCCCGGGGGTGGGATCACCACGACCACCATTCATGGCACATTGCACAACAAAGTGCTTCCCGCCTGTCAGTTGCTCTCGAGCTCTTTTCACCGGTATACGACCTATCATTCGGTACCGTGGCTACGATGAATCGCAATGGCCAAACTGCTCCGTTATTCACCTCGCCGTTTTGTCGTCCTCCCGCTCCCCCACATGAAGTCTGTACTGCATTGTGCCGGTAAAGTATTGCTATACAAGTAGTACAGTACCGGAGTCCCTCCTTCTATCCGCACTTTCCCCGTACAGTACGCCCGCCACCAAGTCATGCTCTAATTCCCACAATCAATCGATCCGCGGCCCCCCCCACTCGCGTTGCCAATTCCCGCAGAGATTGGGAAAGAACGAGCACCCAGAAGCAGCCAAAGCGGTGAGCACACCAAGTGCGACATTTCCCGCACGCCATCAATTTCGGGAGCAAGTCAATTTGCCGGGCGCTGTGCGGTTTTTTTCTTCTTTTTTCTTTTTTTGCTGCTGGGCGAGCGGGTCACCAAGTAGTCAAACAAGTCGTTTCCGGGTTTTTCTTTCGTAACGGCGTGGTGTGTCACAATAATTTGCAGCACTAGTAGAGAAGAATTTTTTGGAAAAAAGGAAATATTATACTGCATCGCCCAGGGGGATGACAGGAGAGAGACGAATTTGTGGAGAAGGTCCGAAAATTGATAGTAGGTAGGGCAGAGCATGTATTAATAGGAATGGCAGGCAAATTAGAAGGTAACCAAGGTGGTAGCAAAAAGCAATATTTGTTTGGGGAGTCTATCAATGGTTAAGATAAGCACTCGAGTAAGGACTGACTACGGTGCCGTATTCCAAGTGCAGTGCGTCTATTTTTCTTTTCTTCAGGCGGAAGAAACCTTGTGAATACTGACATGATATTATGATAGCGTTGCTAACGCTACCAGGTTATTTGGCTGCTGTGCTGCACCTGCCGGCTGTATTCCTGCAACTTCCCCTGCTTAGCTCCGCCTTCCCCTCAACCGCTTTCCAAGTAATAGCTCACGAGACCTTCTCACAGAAACTCAACAGCAGCCAACTAGCCCACCGCGGAGCCTTTCTGATATGACACTTACGACACAAATCCCCTATCCCCTTTCCAATCGCAGCGATCTTGACGAACAGTTGGTTAATCGATCAATTCGGCCGCAAGCCCCCAAGCATAATCAAAGTGGGTCCTTCCCCTTCTCCCCCTTCCCCCTCCTGGCACTCCTCGAGCACAGTTATGATAACACTAGATACGTGCAGTATCGCTCCCGCTACTCGAGTATCGCCTGCAGTACTACCAATCCCTGACCCTATAAAGTACCCATCTTCAACTATAAATGCAGGAAAATCCGAAAACCCCGAGAATGGGCTACATGCGGCGATGTGCGAATGCTGTGCTGTACCGTTTTCTATCATGCAAAACCACCTAAGCGAACCCCACGCGTCCACCGCAACGCAACCCGGTTCAATGCCTATAACCATCTCTTCGCAAATGCAGGAACAATAGCGAGCGTTTTAACGATGCCGTAGTATGCCCCCTGAAGGACCATACATATGTGCATGGATGCATTACAATCCCATATGATGCGGAATCCCTGACGGATTAAGCTTTGTCTTTGTTCAAAGGAGAAGGGGGAGGAGAGGCACACGTGGGGGGAGGGGGAAAAAATTCTCTCCACTTGTCCTATCTCTAATCTATATTTGGGTAAATTCCTAACGATGGGTGTTACCTCCGATTTGATCATTGGGCTTGCTGAATTACCATACTAGTGCAAGAAATGCAAGTCGGATGGATAGATGGAGGCCGAGACGCATTATAGGTGTGATATGTGGTCGATGCACTCGGGCATGTGGGTGATTGCGCGCCGTGTGCATTCCACACAGTGTTGCAAAGAAGGCCTTTGATAATCGAACCCGGGGGGTTAGAAGGGGGGGTCTTTGAATCGGGGCTTCTGAAAATGGGGATTGAAGGGGGGGGGGTTCTTTAATGTCTTAGTAAGCAAAAATAGCAGGAACTTTTGTGAGAATTTCTACCCTCAACCCAGCTCTGTGAGTAATTATTGCTGAGAAGCCGGGGAAGTGGGGTGTCGGTGCTAGTTCATTCGCTTTTTCTGCTACATTTTGCCTCCCTTTCCTATCATTTCATTTGTTTCTATGCTTCCAATTGCCTTCAAACATCATTGTTTACCGATTTGTTAGAAGGGGTTCTATCTTATAACCCCCCGGTTCGAAAAAGCGCGTTCCTAGTCCTTCGATCAGTTTTGATCGAACCCCCCCCCTTCGTTGCAACATTGATTTCACATACCGGGCCTCATCTCCACCTCCATCTAGCATCCTGTCTAACCAAGCTCCGCTCTGCCTGCCCGCACGTCTGCAAGCCTAAACGGGACCGGGCCCAGACTGGCAATGAGGAGGAGAGGTTAGCAGCTCTTCATTCACCCGCCAAGCACAAGCACTTCTTGGAAAAAAGGTTACCCGTTCCTTCGTTCATTCCTTGATTCCTTCCTCCCCTCCCTTCCTCTACCCCCATCCCGGAGCGAAGCAAGCGGATGGAAACACCTTACTCGGCCAAGCCACGCTTGAAAGGGGGCAAACCCGCCATGCACGGCGATGGAAGAAAAGAACCTCAGAGGAAGGAGGGAAGAAAGGAGGGGGAAAAAGGGCCGGGGTGCCAGTGCTTAGTCAAGGGTATTTGTAAAGTGATCGAGTCAAGGGCACCTTGAAGCATGTACCGTACTGGTAAAGAAGCGAGAGAGGGGCGAAACCTTTTTCTCAATCCCCCCCCCGTTTGCTCTTTTTGTTCTCCTTGCTCGTGCGTCGCGCCATGCTGCGAGGGTCAGGCATAAAAAGTGGTGCAAGGTCCTGCAAGAAGTTATGGAACAGTTAGTTAAGGTTAACCAGCCAAATATATCCCTGTTTGCTCCGATTAATGGGCTCCTACCCTTGTACAATCGCGGAACAGGAAAACATACACCCCTGGCAAATATACAGTTCGCTGCTGATTGGCCGGACCTCAGTAATCCTGGCCTACGAGCCAATCAATGGGGACTGTATATTTGCTGGGGGTGTATATTTTCCTGTTCCACGATCGTACTGTAAAAACTCGTGAAATCAACTGCCGATACCCCTGCCCGTACGGGATAGGTTTAGTTTGACAAATTAACAGAATTGCGAATACAAGTACTACTGTAGTTAATGAGATCCAATAGGCCTTGAAGGCTGATTTTATTGTGTCAGGAAAACGCTACTCCTACTCGGGCGGTTTCTGTCTCGGAATCCGGAGATTACAGGCACAAGGTTGATGGAGATACAAGTACTGGATTTTACGAGTTTTTACGGGTACGGTACTCTACTGCACAGCACAGAGCAGGGGTCTTGTTGATTTGGGTCAAATTAGTGTTACGCCCGCAACTAGCTTGTCTAGACACGCAAACCCTCCATTACTGGTACGGTACTTGACAAGAGCGTGGAGGGAATTATTATTTTTCTGATTGGTGTGTTGGGCTTAAAGGAGGCCAGGTTCCTCATTGATTGATTATATCCCTTCAAAACTGGCCAAGGCATGAGGAAACAGAGATCTCATCATCATCATGGCCATGTTTCTCAGGTACCGGTACTGTATGACCCGACTGCTGTCATATTGACATTCTAGTTATGCACTCTGGCCCTTGCAAAGTCCGGGTTCACAAACGGCGGCTATCGTGTGATACCTGTCCGGCACAGGACAGGTACAGTGCCGTGCTGTACCACATCCCACTCCAAGAACACATCTCAGCTCTTTTTTTCTTTTCCCTTTTCCTCCTTCCTTCCTTCCTTCCTTTCAAGAGCACAGTGTAGCAAGTGGCGCCTACCGGCACAGTACGTAAACTGGTCCAATTCTTAACGCCTTCTGACTAGCCTGCCCACCCCTCGCCGTCATGATACTTCTGTGGCAAGGCAAGATCGCGATCCTTATACAGTTTGATATGCTACGTACCGTACGATACTTGCAGTCTACTGGGTTTACCGTACTGGTAGTCCGGTCCAGTCCGCCGGGAGACTTCCGAATGCCCCCCTGTCGTGTTCATTGGACCTGGCCTAGTTCATTGGATCTTATGACGATTGCCTGCGCGAGCCATTATAGATTAGCTATTTAATCGTAAGTTGGTTGATTACGGTAGTGGGCTATTTAGTAAGATCTTGGCGACAAAAGGGATTCATGCTCACCCCCCCCACCCCACGTCTCGCACCAAAAATGGGAACTCTCATCTCACAAAATCCCAGCCTTGTTGCTCTGCAAAAAAAAAGGAGAAGAGAGAGAAAAACGAAAATTTCCTAGAGCTATTAGAGTGATCTAGGTATTACCATTTGTACTCGAGTATGTATGTGACAAGATCTGTTAGTTAATACCCACGGCGCAAATAACTAGAAGTAACGACAAGGGGGGGAAGGTATAGTACTTTTTGATCTTTATGAGTCTTTCATATTGTTAATGCGGAACATAATATTATTATTGCAATGGTATCCATCACTCCTGAACCCTTAGCACTTATGCTGTGGGAACGTTCTGATAGATTTCTGCCTGGAAAGCTTAGGCATATTCCTGAACAATGGCTTAATTCTGTTACTTCTTTCTGTATTGCTCTTGGATGAGTTGGGAGTTATTCAAAATCAGGTACTTTTTTTTTTTTGGCGTGAAATGGGTGAGGGGGAGGGGGAGGCCACGAATTTTGTATTATAACCAAGATCGTATTCACAATCATCGTCTGAAAAGTCACAAACAAAAACGAAGATTTCAGCTTGACTTGTTTCTCTCTTTCCTTTCTTTTTACTTGTTGGCTGCTGCAAGTACCACATGATGTAAAACACTTCCTCTCAGTTTTTCATTATTCCCCCTCTTCCAAATATGGTATGCTACAGCAGGTTATAGTACTGTATCTCACCGCAAAAGTCATGGCACGACCATACAGGATAAATTCTACTGCCAGTGGTCATAAGTATGCCCTTTGACCTACTCATCATATAATTATATACCGTGGAAAGCCCCCCCCCCTCACAGTTGAGAGAGAATTCATGGCGGAGAAAAACTCTCGTCGGCATGGCTTCGACTTTGCTCTCCCAGTGGTGCTTATCGTGCGCCCCCGGTTTCGACGTCGGGTAGGTTGGCAAGGATTTAGCTTCCCTTCCCCCATCAGCCTCCTTTGACTTCCCTTGGTTGGTTCCCCGCCGCTAATGCATTGGTAAAGCGTTTGGTCGCAACTGCGTGCTCGGGGTGGGGGTGGGGTATTGAGGATTGAAGGGGATTTTGTATGGGGGTGGGTGGCGGCGGGATCGCGCAAACCAATTGCTACCAGGTATCACTCGAGCGTGTAGGGCATGGACTTGAAGCTTAAGGAATCACACAACGCGATCTTCATTCCCCAAATAAAGTGATTACGCTCGGTCAACGGGTTGTCCCAATGCTCTACCACTGCCCCGAGTACAGCACGGTCACGCACAGAGCCTACTTTTTGGGGGGAGTGTCTGTGCATGGGTATATATGTGTGACAGGCGGACAGACGGGGTGCTGTTATTGTGCTCAGGATGGCTCTTTTTTCCTAGTGACATGCAACGATGGAGGTTGGTGCTTGACACTTATGATATTGCGACTGTGTGATGAAGTCTACAGTGCTGATTACGATTTGGATTACGATTTGGACACATGGCGGGCGTTTTAGGGGTATTGATTGATTGACAATAGACATACGGCACAGTGGACTATCATAAGATGCGAGGACAACGCAGATGCCTCGTTTTTTGTTTCCTTTTCATTCTTCTATCGTTGGGACACATGTTAACATCGTATGACAGTGAGTGATCGGGCAAACACAATAATGAAGCAAAAAGAGGAGACCAGCACAACCAACGAGGGGGAGAGGGGAAAAGAGGGAAAAGAAGAAGTCAGCCAAAGCGCTCTATGCTCATTCAACCCCCTGACGTCCTCAGCACTTCCATTCTTATTCCTGGATTCCAAACGCTGGTTTCGTAATTGATATGTAGGAAAGGGAAAAGCAGAGAGAAAAAGAAAAAGAAAGAGAATTTTTTTACTGGTCCATCCCATTTTGGCGTGCGCAAATTATCTACTTTGCGTATTGCTTGACCCAGGCCTTGGCCGTCTTCTCGAATGTGGCCTTGTCGTTCTTGTATTGCTCAGCAATAGAGGTTTCAACAGCATCCTCTCTGAGTCATTCGTATGCTTAGGTCAGCAACGCATTCTCGTCAGATGCGGCACAGCACGATCTGTGGGGGAAGGTGGGCGCGGTATGTTGACTCACGGATTCGGCTCCATTAGTAGCCCGCGAGCCATCTCTAGGACTGCCAAGATCTTGCAGCTAGGCTTCCACTGATCGCTCCTCAAGATACCAAGGCACATGCTTCCCTTATCATCGTTGGTAACATTTGGGTGATAGATTTTTGTCTGGAAGGACAGAACCGGAGGTTTGAAAGGGTAGTTTGTCGGAAGTGTTAGGAGAAGCTTGAAAGTTCCGCCCTACGAGAACAAAACTTGGAATCAGCTTTAATCCACTACAACTTAATAGCAACTGAACCTGTATCAGTATGAGAGCTCACAGCATAGGTGGATTCTTTAGGTCCGGTAATTTCAATATTCCACTTGAACATATCCTCATCAATAGGCTGGATTGTGATACCCTGAGGGGGGTTCGCCTCGATCTCGGTATACTCCTGCGACATCAACACCTGTTAGCTTCGTTCTTTGAAGACGAACAAACAATGATTGTTACCCGAGTGATCCGCTTTGCAGCTTGAGCCATGATTTAGTTTAGAGTAGGCTTTGTTGGGAGTTACTTGACAAAATCCAGAGAGATTTGAACTTTTCTCCTGGAGAAGTGATTTTGGTTTCGTTGGGAGGGTGTTGGGCGGGGGGACGTGTTCAGAGTTCAGCTTAGGGTCTCAGGGTCGATTGGAGGGGAAGGGGGTTGGCACGATATCGCGGGGCTGAGGTTCCTTGGCATGCGTTTGCAGTGGTGTCTGCCTTTTTTTTGTTGCGGCTCAACGGCAACCACGTATCATAAGTTCTTTGAACACAGCATTAAATTTTGACAGTTACTTGGCTCCCGTATTAATGAGCTAAATTGGCTAGCGCCTTGGCAAAGTTTTTGATCTCCTTGGGAAGAGGATCAGGCATCACCATAGGTTAACGAGAGCCTGAAGCGCCTTGACAGCAGTTAAAGCGATCTTTTCCTTCCTCTTTCAGCACTAGGTTTTCTCGGGATCCTTTGTCTCAAAACGGGGATTAGAGCCCCCACGGAGATACTCTATTTGGTGAGTTGGTATGGTACTGCCGGCTGCAGGTAATTGTCGGAATGTCAAGCCGAACACTTGTGGTATCACCTCATCTAGTTAGAGGGGGGGTTTTGGGTAAAATATTTTAGAGTAAAATGTTTACGGGATGTTCGGAAACAAGAAATACTGCAATTAGTTGATTCCCGGGCGGGAAACAACATCCGCCCGGATGGCCAAGTTGGTAAGGCGTCGCACTCGTAATGCGAAGATCAGGCGTTCGACTCGCCTTTCGGGCATCCCTGCTTTTAGGCCTTTTTTTGATATCCCGATATCTTTCCTTCTTAAGGGTTTCCGTAACGTGAACCGGGCTATTGAGGCTTGCCTGGTTACAATGGCGACACCCGAGTACCTGGGCCGCCCGCGCATTTCTTTCGGAAGGTTGGTATTTTATAGTCTAGAGCGAAGGCTACTTCGCCATGAGCACACCCGGGCCACCTCCTGTTCTCAAGCATACCGTCCCCGGATTTAATTATTTTCAAACACAAGAGCTTTTGTAACCGTTGGGGGGGTGTACTGGGTTGCTTGCTCAATGAATGTTACGGCAATATCAGTTACCCTTGAATAGATGCAATTCCTACCTCCTCCTCCAGCATCCAGCAACGAGCGGCCCGTGTCCGCCTAGAGAGCCGTTTTTGATAGAGCAAAGCTAAGGAACACAGGGAGTCAGTAGCTTCACGGATACCTACTTGATATCCCGCCCGCAATACCCCTCAATGCACCTCATTAATAAAAGTGGGGGTCTGAACACAGGACAAGACCTCCTTTCGTGTAAGGATGACTTCACCGAGGGGCCTGACCATGAATTGTATACTGAGTGAGGCCCCTGTGGTGCTAATGCAAAGTCAGATTTCTATGTATCATACGATTGTGAGGGATATCTATGTGATTCTCACCTTTTGTGGCGGGGGGTTGCCTCTCACTCCTTGCTGTGCCTTACGTAGAGCATAGCACCCCTGAGCTTTGGAAGGATATATGTATGCGCACCGTATTGGGGAGCGGGGGCGGGGGTTGTTGCAGGGTTTCGCAGGGCGTTGGTGTTCTGTGCCTTGAAAGTGATGTGGCTTAGTGGGAGAGCTTACTCCTGTTGGGTTTGTGGACCTGGCATTCTTATAGTACGTTACATTGGGAAGTAATAAGTGTGTTGCCCATTGGTAAGCATCGTGAAGCTTGGGGCGAGGAGCTTGCGTTTTGGGGTTTGTGCGGGTCTCTCTACCTGACATCGTAATATTAGGATTATTTCAGGTTCATGTGATATCACTCGAGAATGGTCTGGGTGGCTGTGTTGCTTGGCTAAGCCTTGTCAAAATGGGTGGTTAGGTAGAGTAAAGACAAATAAGCTTCTTGGGGGTCGTCCATTGTCTCGCTTTTCACTATTTGTGTTCTTTCTGGAGGGGAGCTGTGAAAGAGAACCCATAGAATTCCTTACCGAACTATTAGTTGAAACCGCCCTGTCGGCCATGAAAGGTTTGGTTTGACAGGTGAAGGGGCTTGTGAGTATCAGCTGGTGGGGCCCAGTATGGCCAAAGGGCTCGAGTTGTGCTATGTCAAGAATGTGGTGATTCTGATCAAGAGATCTTGTCTATGGAGAAGGAGGGTAAGTTAGAAGCCTGCAGGAGATTGCGGATTACTGGAGCTTTCCGATAGGTTACCTGTGTGATGGGTAATTATGCTCGATTAATCTCTACTGGTAATAATGTAAACCACAGCCCCTTTATTACATGCTTGGGCAAAGCCCGTGATGAGACTTAGATATATTACCAGACCTATTCCAGGTACAGGTACCTTCCAACATCAATACTAAATTTCCAAGGAATGGAAGTGGTATCATATCCCGGATGCTATATTCCTAATGCCGAGCCTAACCCCCACCACCTATCACCTGTAGTCACCTAGAGTTCTAGAAACACCCCTCGCTTTAAGCCAACCAAGTAAATCAACAAATCTGACTCTAGCCGCAGACTATAATATATACATACTGATATGATACCAGGAGACTCCCCCGCGAGGATAAGGCTTAGTGAAATACCGAATCTGGAACAGCTCACCTCTCACTAGGTGTAGTAAACAGTTTCCTGGGCTGTCTCGAGTGATCTCTCATGCTGCCTTGGTTTTCCCCCACAACTTGTCTCTCCCGCCCGTGAGAAAAATAGTGGGTTGTAAATATTGTGCAAGTGCACTGAAGGATCATTTTGTTGAGGGGGGGGGGATGGAACTGGTTTGGTAGAAGCTAAGGTTAGCCAAGTAGGGGTGGGGATATCGCCAATATCTGCTGGTGGACTTTTTGCTTTCGTCTTGGTTATCTTGACATTGGTTCGGATTTAGCGACCGCCTGGAGATCCCTGTAGTTAAATTATACTAGAGGTTATTTCCTCTTTCTATTTTAGCTACTGCATTCTGGAGGTAGTTCCCTGAACTCCCTTGAGCAGCGGCCTACAGCATTCATAGTCGGTGCTTGTGAGGCACCTATTTCTCTTAGTTTCTGTCTCATTTGTCTTTGGAAATGACATGCGCGGAGCATCTGTGATTGGCCTCTTGTTTAATCAGACTAATTGCGGGGGGGGGGTAGTGCATTTATCTACTAGCCCTTTAAATTTTATGGTTGCTGTGGGTAGTATTACTCTCATAATTGCGAGTAATCCACAAACGGGTGTGGGGCGGGAAATTGAAATATTTGATTCGCCGTAATTGATCGGCGATGTGGGGAGATGGGAGAAGTCGGCAGTCATGGAACCCATGAGCGGTATCATGACTGGATAGGTATTAATATTTATGATGAGTGAGACTCCGATGACACTTGGTTTGGCCAGTAGGAGAAGGTATGACTGAAAGTAAGCCTTAGCCTTAGAGAAGGAGGATATGTGAAAGCTAGCACCTGTAATTTTGAAGGCGGGAGGGAAATTTGGAGGGGACCTGATGCGCGAGAATTCCTCATGAAATGCGGGGCGTGTAGTGGCCATCTACAGGAAATATCTTTCCTCTTGGGTTGGCTTCACAATGGAAGTAACAGTTTCTGAATTATACACTGCCCGGAATCCTGCTGATCCATTAAGACACGCTTTCTGAGGGGTAGGGATCTGCGGGTAGGGCTTTGCTGAGCCAATTTCATTCTCGTGGGGTGGTATCTAGTTTCATGCGGAACATTTTCTGTGGCTACGCAAAGGAGTTTTGGGGGAGAGGGTGCGCTAACCGGCCGGGGCTTAAAGGACAGTGAGGGATGCGTTGGATTTGCACCACCCTTGTAAGAAGTAGTTTGCCTTAAGAGAAATTATCCTTGATGCTTGCTTAAACTCTCAAGTTATTAGCGATTTTGTGTTGTGACTCGTCCCAAGCCGTCCCAAAGTAAAGCGATTGTGACCTGGGCTCATTACATATAACGTAGGATAATGAAGCTTATTTCCATGGTGGCTTTGGCAGCTTTGAATATACTTTCCCTTTTCCCTTGCTATTTTGTTCTACCCTTTCTTGATTGGACTCAGCTGGTTAGCGTGGCTGGTCGGTCGGGTAGAACCCTCTCATCGTCCGCCTGGGCTAAAGCTTCGGAAGGTTTGGTTGTATTTCTGGGTTCTTAGGAGTCTTGGGATTGTGTTTGGGTTGACTTGCGCATAGTTTTTAGGCATGGGAGAAAGAATTTTAAGCTCTGGTTCTGAGCCGGCGATCATCCAATTCGACCTTCTCTCATATTTAGGTTCTCCTGCAGTTATGGGTTTGGGTGATTGGCCTCTAGGCCTGAAGGTGTTGGTTGGCAAGAAGGTTTTTGCTTATCTAAACGCTCGACATTAGGTTTCCATCCTTTGTTGCCGTCGGAATATTGGGCCTGTCTATAAACAGCGTGAGGTACTCCCCGGACTCCGGGACTTCCTGATGCAAGAGAATTTCTTCCCCCTCCCCTTACGCCTATCCTGTGCCACATATCCGCCACTCCCATGGATGTTTACATAATAGTCGGCAGTGTCCACTGTGGGTGGAAAACACGGCCCTATGAGAAGCTCTAGAGAACTTGGCTCAGGTCAGTGGGAGAGGGTGTTTCGATGTTTGTCTATCATATATAAAGTCATAGGTTGCCGTATTACTCGGGACAGCGGGTTGGGGGACCGGTATTTTTGTTTTTACTGTAATATCATACTAAATGATAATACCTACAAAACTTGTGTTCGTACCAGGGCCAATCACGTTCAATAACGAGCCTCAATCCCACTGGCCGAGTTAGATGATCCAGTGACGGACTTATCGGATTTGACCAGTTTCTACCTTACCCTACTTGGGCAGAATTCCTGCTTAGGTTAGCTAAACGGTTTGGCCGAGTTTATGCCCCGGTCGTTACTTGCGCGCAAATTAAGTTATGATGCGGATCAACGAGGAACGCACCAAAATCCGAGGCCTGCTTCACTATGAGAGTTTGCGCGCAAGTCGATAGATGGACTATTATGAGAAATATAGCAACCTATAGCCACCCCGCACCCCTCTGTGCTACACGAGTACCGTACTGTACTAGCGGTTAGGTCTAATATTATAAGAGGCGGTCCTTATCTTCCTAGAACCTGGTATGAGAGCGCTTTCCTACTTGCATCGACCTTAGAAAGGGCTAAAGTTATACTGCTAGCCTTTGAGTTAGGTGATATGTAACTCGGCTTTTTCGACTGATTCATTAATAAGGCCTGATTTAATTGTTCTCTATATGTTCTGAACTAGGGGATTCAACTGCGGGCACTTTAGAGTGTTCATGCGTCGTAGTGCAATTCAATAATATCATTTAACTATAAAGTAGGGGGTGACTGCGGTGCAAGATTTGTGGGGTGTATTACTGCGCTCAAGTACTGCGCAGCGGGATGGCACTTAAACAGGTGTGGCGTTTTCCTGCTACTGATGCACTAGGAATAGGTAGGGTGTTGTTGACACAAGTACTTGTATGGGGGAGATTGGTGGGACAGTCCAGAGGCATGCATGAGGTTCCACAAACATGATACCCCGCTTTTTTCTGCCCCCCCCCTAAGAATTACGGCAGTCGACTAACTTAACTCTATCGCCCATCACCTGCGATATCCTAACCTGCGAAAAAGAGAAAATGTCACAATCTTTAAGTCATAATACGAACTCTTTCAACACGAGCTACACAGCTGTTAGCGTGTCGAATAACATTACAGTTGCTGAAGACCGATCTAATATCCTAGCCTGGCTATCCCCACTAGATCCTAAGTCACGTCATAAAGATATCCAAGATCGTCGAGTCGAAAGTATAGGGGAATGGTTGTTACAAACCGAGGAATTTAGGAGCTGGCACGCTGGCAGTGGGGAAGATGAATCCGATAACGCAGTTTTGTTTTGTTATGGAGACCCGGGGGTCGGCAAAACATATATTAGGTAACAAGCACGAACTATGCGGAATAGAAGGAGGGGGTGAGCGCTGATAAGCTGTGATGTTAGTTCATTGGTGATAGATAGCTTGTGTGATTGGGCGAGAGGACAAAATGTCGCCATTGCGTGCCTCTACCTTGACTTCGCCGCCCGGCAGGAGCAGTCATCAACGAGTATGTTAGGCGCCCTGCTCAAACAGCTTGTAACTGGGCTAGGCGAGGTACCGGGGGAAATAGTGCAAGCCTATGAGGAGCAGAAAAATTTCATTGGTGGACGGAGACCACAACATAGCGATATTGTGGAGATGCTGCAGACTGCTTCTTCCAAAAAGCGCACGTTTGTGTGCATCGATGCTCTAGACGAGTGTGTGCCAGAACATCGAGTCAAGCTACTCAATTCGCTAAACAAAATTCTTCAAAAATCTCCAGGTACTAGAATATTTGTGACAGGAAGACCGCACATTCAGCCTGAGCTCGGGAGGCGTTTTTCTGGGAGAGTGACGAGCCTATCTATGGGCACGAAGCGAGATGATATTATTAGGTATCTTCGTAGTAGGCTGGAAGAGGACACAACCCCGGATGCAATGAATAGTAGTCTGGAGGCGGAGATCCTGAAGAAAATTCCTGAAGACGTGTCGGAAATGTATGTATGAATAGAAAGAACAGCACTAGTGAAAGCTTCCTTAGACGTCCACTAACAGATATATATCTAGATTCTTGCTAGTTTCGCTGAATATTGATGCCATCCTGCAGGAAACCACAATCCATCGCAGGCGACAAAAGCTCAGCGTAATGACCGATGGATTAGGGTTTGGGGATGCATATGGCGCAACGCTGGGCAGGATAAAGGGACAAGGGGGAGAGAAAGCGAGGCTTGGCATGGCTGCTCTAATGTGGATATCTCACTCTGAGCGGCTCCTGAAGGCCGATGAACTGTGCCACGCCCTAGCAGTTGAAATAGGGTCGCCGAATCTCAATGCCGACAACATTCCTTCAATAGGTACATTATTGGCCTGCTGTCAAGGACTCGTTGTGGTAGAAAAGGAGGCTTCCACGGTTCGGTTAATCCACTTTACGCTTCAAGAATACCTCCGAGCTCATCCCGACCTTTTCGGCTCAGCTCACTCGATAATGGCGGAAACCTGCTTAAGTTATCTGAATTCCGAGCAGGTCAAGGCCTTTTCGATTAGTCCCTTCCCCGGTCTCCAAAACACACCATTTCTCGACTATTCTTCTCTATATTGGGGAGTTCACGCAAAGAGGGACTCTTCGGGTTGCGTGAAACAGCTTGCGCTGAGGCTATTTGACAGCTACGATCGCCATATATCTGCAAGAATTCTCTTGGAATCACGGAAGATATATTGGTATGCTATGGATTTTGATAAACCTTCCTTGTTCAGTGGCCTACATTGCGCATCCTTCTTCGGGATTGTTGAGATTGTAGTTTGTTTGGTAGAGATGGAAGGTTGTGATATCAACCAAATGGACTTTAGGGGTAATACACCACTCCATTGGGCTTCTTGGAACGGCCACGAAGGAGTGGTGAAAATGCTACTTGGGCGAGACGACGTCAACTCTGACAAACCAGATAACGACGGCCGAACACCACTCTTGCTGGGTGCTTCGAACGGGCACGAAGGAGTGGTGAAAATGCTACTTGGACGAGATGACGTCAGCCCCGACAAACCAAATAACTACGGCGAAACACCACTCTGGGGGGCTGCTTCGAACGGGCACGAAGGAGTGGTGAAAATGCTACTCGGACGAGACGACTTCAACCCCGACAAACCAGATAACTACGGCCAAACACCACTCTGGCGGGCTGCTTGGAACGGGCATGAAGGAGTGGTGATAATGCTACTCGGACGAGATGACGTCAACCCCGACAAACCAGATAACGGCGGCCAAACACCACTCCGGGGGGCTGCTTCGAAGGGGCACGAAGGAGTGGTGAAAATGCTACTCGGACGGGACGACGTCAACCCCGACAAACCAGATAACTACGGCGGGGCGCCACTCCGGTGGGCTGCTTCGAACGGGCACGAAGGAGTGGTGAAAATGCTACTCGGACGAGACGACGTCAACCCCGACAAATCAGATAACTACGGCCGAACACCACTCTGGGGGGCTGCTTTGAACGGGCACGAAGGAGTGGTGAAAATGCTACTCGGACGAGACGACGTCAACCCCGACAAACCAGATAATGACGGCCAAACACCACTCTGGTGGGCTGCTTCGAACGGGCACGAAGGAGTGGTGAAAATGCTACTCGGACGAGACGACGTCAATCCCGACAAACCAGATATCAACGGCTAAACACCTCTCTCTATTGCTGCTTGGTATGGATTGGAGGGAGTTGTGAAAATACTAGTCGGACGAGACAACGTCAACCCCAACAAATTAGATAACGATGGCAGAACACCACTCTTCAATGCCGCCGCCTCTGGCCGCGAGGGAGTGGTGAAAATTCTACTAGGACGACACGGCACCAATCCTGACGCACCAACCATCAACGGCCGAACACCCCTCTTTCGTGCTGCTGGGAATGGGGAAGTGGGGGTGGTGAAAATACTACTCGGATGGGACGACGTTAACCCCAACAAATTAGATAAGGACGGAAAAACACCACTCGATCGGGCTACTGAGGAAGGGCGCCAGGGAGTGATAGCTCTACTCCAGCCTCTAGGATCCACTGCCCCAAGGCTGCCATAAGGACGAGCAGCCATCACCCCCTCAACTACATAACACGCCTGTCGCCGCCATAGTCCCCCCCCTCTCACCCTCACCTAGCTTCCTCCCGCGATCCCAGCCCCGACCCTGCGCCAATTCCTGTTTCCCGTTTCCTCAATACGCCTATGACAGAGCCGTAGCTTAGGTATTTCTCTTTTGGCCAAAAGAAATACCTATCCGAACTCTGCACGGATTTTCTTGTACAGCTAAGTCAGGATTTATCAATTTCAATTTATAGTCTAGAGTGTGGGCCTTAGTGGAGGATATTTCTATTGATTAAAACAAGCCAGAATAGTTCAAAATTTCCGTCATATTTTCTCTCTTTTCGTTGCCTTTTAGTTGTATATCCCCTTTGCAGATCGATCGTTTCTTTAATTTTTCCACAATTCCCTCTTTCCCTCTCCTCCCCCGTCCCATCTAAAGTGTAGACGTGGGGGCCATTTAGCTATAGATAGAGAAAACGATAGAGTATTCCGTGATACAAACTTCCTACCTGATAAATCTGCGGCGGGTTCCTAATACGCGACGGATTTCATTTCTAGAGGTAATTTGCTCGTTATGTGAAAATGAGGCAGTTTATTCCCTTATAATGGAAATGATTTGCTAGCGGTCGCTTGGCAAGATAAAAGGCTAGCCCAGCACAAAAAAGCATGCGCGTTTTGATTTGGTTGGCTGAATGAGACGCCCGTCTCCCTTTTTGACAAATTACGGCATTGCTAGACTACCATCTCACTTGTCACTGAACCTCATCCGCTATGAATGCATTAGCGATGGGGTATGGGGGATCAGGCCTCGGTAGTGCCGATTTGGCGCATTGAATACTAGTACTAACAATATGGTGACTAATCGCACCTGTGGTTCCTCAAATGAGAATGTTGGAAGCCAGCCAAATAGCTATGATCCAAGACTAGAAATGTAAGAATAGATGAAGAGTCTTTGAGGGCTAGATTGCACTTTTTGATAGGCTGTACAGTTCACGAGTAGAGGGGGTCCTAAATAGCAAGAAAGGCAAATGAAAGATAATATATAGAATAACAGACCCTTGAACGACGGAGGGAACTACCACCGTTAGACACTGGGGATAGAGTTCCTAGAGAGCCACTGAAATATTCTACTCGGATGGGAAATCAGGCTGGCAAATATCCACGCTTGGTTATGTACTGTACTTCTCCACTTAATGACGCAACTCACCAACCTCTACCACAAGTGCAGTCTCCCGGTTTTTGCCTCGTGGGCAATGCACTCCAAACGCCTCCTGCATCGTAAGAGTAGTCTCCTCTAGAAATCGGGCTAGGAACTAGAAACACATTCTATAGTCCACAGTTAGTAAGAGAGAGCTTGAGGCCCAGTAAGAGTGGAAGGGAAGGGGCATACTATTTGGGTTGTGGTGGCCGCGCCACCAACACCAGCTCCGTGGTGTTAGGCCACCAAAGTTGCTTGGATCCGACCCCTTTGCATTCGGTTTTCTGAGCTCTACCGAGATCACAACCCAAATTCGCTCTTCGAACCCTTCATGCTAGACACGGCGGTTATTGAAAACGGCGGGTTCACTCGTACTCTTTGTCCAACTAGACTCTAGGATGACTCATGGGACCTTTCTAGGCAGCCTATCAGGGCCATCAGGACAAAAACCATAGTCCGGCTTATTGATGCTGCCGGCATAATTTCGACAGGAACCGCCGATGCCGGCAGTAGCTTGTTAGTACGATACCACCACCTAACGAGGTATGATATCATAACATAAAGACTAATTAGTGTTCCGGGGGTCCTGCGGGGAGCTGCCAAGGAAACTTGACTGGTTAGACTGGCTCTAGTGGTATTAACCCTAACCCTAACAGAATCCCTTAAGATCCTCACAGCGGGCCGCGTTCCCTGATGTTCTCCTCAACCTCCTCCCGGGGTTTGTTCCGTTGGAGCCAAGTACTGGAGAGACCATTCATGCTATTGAGAGTTTTCGAATAGCATCTGCAAGAGTTTCGAGTGCTCCCAACGCTCAAAGGGTCCTTCGAGGGCTGGCGGTGGACTGTCAAGAGCACGGGAAGGGGCTGGACTACTGAGTGCCTCTAGGAATCAGTCTTCGGTAGTGAAGTCCTAGGATAGTCATCTTCGGCTCCGGCGGCGGACCGCATAGGGTGAGGTAAGGCTTTCCGGGGGCAGGGGTACTACTATAATTGAACTGTCGGCGATGCCAAGGGACGGCCGGGGGAGATGTTAGACAGCAGGGGACTGTTGTCCAGAATGTATCGCGCTTGCTGGTATGTGGAATGATTAGTATTGCAGGAATGGTTACTAGCATGGTGGAATGGTGGAATGGTGGAATGCACAGCATGGTTGGGAGAAGGAATGACACTATGCACTTGAGAATGAGAAATGGTATGAAGAGCGGAATGGATGAAATTTTGATGGCTTCGCTGGACTTGGATGTTTGTATATATAACCTGTTATATTTTGATACGGAAGAGAATAGGCAAGCAAGGCAGAATGAACAAATACGATTCTATTTAAGGGTTGACAGCTGATTTCAGGGACTGCGGCGGATGGGATGAGTGATGTTTCATGATTTCAACTCAAAATCTCCACTCCGACCGAGATCTGGTCAAACAAGTAGAATGAATGGCCTGGTTGGGAATCTCCGGGTTTGATTTGTGGATGGGCTTCTGCTCGGGAATAAATCTTCGGGTTTTATCTGCTCCTTCTATTGATCACGGGTTTAGGTGCATTCTGTTGCCGGGGATAAATCGCGTAACGGTCAAACGGTCGAATTTGACTAGCGCTCAACCAAAGGGTAGTGAGAATCTGAGACTTCGTTCGTTTTTTTGTCATCAAACCAAGCTAACTAACCAAACATAAGTCTATATAAGAATAATAAAGCTATCTCAATCATTCTATCGTCTGCCACACCTATCAATCTCTCCTTCATGCATAATCCAATTTTCCTGCATACCTCCATAGTATCATACGAATAAAGGAAAGACATAACCAGGAACACTTCCGTCTACCCTTCCGTCTAGAACAAATAAAACCCCTAAAACTATTATCTCTTGTCCCTCATCTATCCGCTTTCTTGATCTCTGATAACTATCCGCTTCCGTCAACTCAGACGTATTCCACGATCCAAGGGGGTATTGCGGAGCTAGTTACCATATCCCCAAATCTATAGAATGGGAGGCACCAACGGATATGGGGTGCCTATGTTAGACCAGTTCACGAGTGACGGATAGATAAAGTGGTGCGGCACCGCGAGGAGTACGGTTTATTCGGATGATATGAAGGGCAGCGGGGGGTGTGAGTGCCTAAGTATAGTTGGCGGAGCTTGTCGCGTATAGACCACCAGTGTTCGCAAGCTGCCAGTCCGGCCAAGCTCGAGGTCCAGGGTGGCCGGCCTGGACTTTTTTTGGGGCGGGACTGTGGGCTACAGTTCCGGCTTCAAGGTCCTATCTGACCGGTCCTGCAGATATCTGCAGGCTTCCGATATCTGCAGGCTTTCGATATCTGTAGGCATCTGAAGATATCTGCAGATATTTCCGGGCATCTGAAGATATCGGTTATCTATAAACAAAGTATTTGCTAATCGGACGGGATATGCCGAACTGGCCGACAAAGCCCGGGCCTGTCTCACTTTACCTGGCCGTGCCCGACTGTACATATGCAGGCTATCTGCAGGCCGGCCTTGCCCCGGCCCACAGTCCGTCCGGGTCTTCGGCCCCCCGGCATAGGGCGTTCTCTTGCCCAAAAAATGATGAATATAGACAATAGCCCGTCCCATCCTACTCCCAAGACGGACGGATGGACTGGGCCATTGGGAACACTGTAGAAGACTTATGTGGGGATGGCAGCAGGCCTATGGAACGGCTAGCAACCTTATTGACAGGTCCGTCAGCCCTCCATTCGGCATATTCATCAGCAAGCCTTGAGGCACAAGCCTCATGGAGAATTGTAGCTATTACCACCCTGGGAGGATGCTCTGGTGCGGAAAGGGGAACTCTGGTCTAGATTAGCAAGTGCAGATTACCCAAGTGCATATTGGGGGAAGTTACCGGGAACGATATCCCTCCAAACAATTTCTAGGATCGGACGTGCTCTAGAGAACTAAAGGGAAATCCTCCGGGGTTGAAAACTCCCACAACTTAGATTCACCAGACTCGATTGCTTCTAGGATTGTGGAAGCTAGCTGTGAGGCCATTGCTTGTGTCAGTGAAAAAGAGTGACTGATTAAAATGAGGATGATAAGATTAGGGGAGGGTGGAGAGGTTTGTCGAAGGGCTGGGTATACGTAGTGGTTTCATTGGTAGCAGCAGCGGGAGAGGCAACACCTGTGATACAGAAAGCCGGAAAACGTAACAAAGGATCCAGGAGGTCTTGAAGCCAGTCAGAGGAAGCTCGATAGAATCACCTTTCGTACCAGGAACAGTACTTGCCCGGGCTAGCACATTAAAAGGGTGTTTTTGTCGTACAAATCTCCTACTTGGCGAGCCGGCGGTAAAGTGCTCGTAGGCTATGGATTTTTTTTTCCCGTGGTAGTCTGTTGGCAATATGAAAATGAGGGAATCCATTTCCTTGGGATAGAAACAATTTTTTTCCAGTGCTCTGCTACGAAATAGCCAACCAGGCCAGCAGAAGAAACCAAGCCTCGCTTTGGTTAGGTTGGTAGACTGCAGAAGGAGCATCCATTAAACTCGTCGATCAGCTACCGTATCGCTGCACTGAACTGCCCATATACCGGCGCCCAGAGCCCCGTGGATCACGGACTGTGCTCGAGTTATACTGGGGTGAGGCTGCTTGGTCATAGAGCTGGGCCGGTTATCGTTGGTTGTGGGTTTCCTGGGCCTTTTCATATCTCCTCTTATATCTTACACACAAAACACTTTTCTTTCCAGTAAATTAGAATCAAACTTGTTTTACCGCAATTCTTATTTCACCTTCTTTTTCTCTCTTGTTCACACATTCGGTAAAGCTACCCCTAATACCTTTCGTACCCAATTAACGGTTGTGGAAACACTCGGTTCTGTCTACTGCTTATCGGTCCCTGTTCGCCGCCGATCCCTTCTAACACCCCGGATCACCAACCGTCGGTGCTTATCTGTTAAAACCACACATTCTCACTCCGTTTTGTAGTGCTTGGGAAAATCGCCCCAGCATTCGGATTTCTATATCGTGTACTATTTACTAACCTTTGTCAGGGACTCGTTGTACATCGTAGTTGAGAGGGAGGTTTCCATGGTCAGCTTGATCCACTTTCCTCTTCAAGAATACCTCTGGGCTCGTCGCGACTTTTTCGGTGAAGCTCGCTCGGCAATGCCAGCAACCTGCTCCTGTTACACGAATTCCCAGCAGGTCAAGGTCCCCTCAATTATTCCCTCCCCCGACCTCAACGAGAAACATTTACTCAAATATTCTTTTGTACAGTACCTGGTTTTCCGCTGTCCTAAATTCTTGTAGCTAGACAGTCAAAATATGAGGTTGCCTCGCAGCTCCCATCAGACTTTAGCCGGCACCCTACTTTAGGTAAACACCCTCTACTTGCCTGGACCCCCCGCCTGGCCCCCCTTAACGGTCGGCACCGCTTCGAAGTGCTAGACGGCCGTAACTTATAGGTAAATGGGCCCTTAGTGGATTCAACCATAGATGTTTTAATGTGTTCGTGTTTCGCAGCGAAAAATGTGAGGTGAGAATTACTGTGCAGTACGGCAGGAGAGAATTTAAACGGGTATGGCATTTCCTGCTCCTGATTCCAAAGATCTTATAGTCTATGGTCCAAACTAAATGGAACTACATAATGAGGGAGGTCGACCGGTTGACGCTGAGGATTCATGAGGTGACACAAATGACCCCTTTTCTTTTCAGCCCCCGAAAATTCTAGTACGGTAGTCGACCAACTCCATCCTTCATCATCTACTCGAGTACAATATCCTAAGCTGCAGAAAAGAAAATGTCGCAATCTTTCAGCCATAATGTCAACTCTTTAAACACGAACTACACTGTTAACTTTACCGCTGCCGACGACCGATCTAATATCCTAGCCTGGCTATCCCCGCTAGATCCTAAGTCACGTCATCAAGACATCCAAGATCGTCGAGTCGAAAGTATAGGGGAATGGTTGTTACAAACTGAGGAATTTAGGAGCTGGCACGCTGGTAGTGGGGAGAATGAATCCGATAACGCAGTTTTGTTTTGTTATGGGGATCCGGGGGTCGGCAAAACATATATTAGGTAATAAGCACGAAATTTGCGGAATAGAAGGAAGGGTGAACGCTAATAAGCCGTGGGGCTAGTTCATTGGTGATAGATAGCTTGTGTGATCGGGCGAGAGGACAAAATGTCGCCATTGCGTGCCTCTACCTTGACTTCGCCGCCCGACAGGAGCAGTCATCAACGAGTATGTTAGGCGCTCTGCTCAAACAGCTTGTAACTGGGCTAGGAGAGGTACCGGAGGAAATGGTGCAAGTCTATGAGGAACAAAAAAATTTCCTTGGTGGACGGAGGCCGCAATATACCGATATTGTGGAGATGCTGCAGACTGCTTCCTCCAAAAAGCGCACGTTTATGTGCATCGACGCCCTAGACGAATGTTTGCCAGAACATCGAGTCAAGCTACTCAATTCGCTAAATAAAGTTCTCCAAAAATCTCCAGGCACTAGAATATTCGCGACAGGAAGACCGCACATTCGGTCTGAGCTCGGAAGGCGTTTATCTGGAAGAGTGGCAAGTCTATCTGTGGGTACGAAGAGAGATGATATTATCAAATATCTTCATAGTAGGTTGGAACAGGACACAACCCCGGATGCAATGAACAGTGGCCTGGAGGCAGAGATCCTGAAGAAAATTCCTGAAGAGGTTTCGGAAATGTATGTATGAACAGAAGCGACAACACTAGGGAAAGGTTCCTCAAGCATCCACTAACAGATATATATCTAGATTCTTGCTCGCTTCGCTGAATATCGATGCGATCCTGCAGGAAACCACAATCCATCGCAGGCGACAAAAGCTCAGCGCAATGACCGGTGGCTTAGGGTTTGGGGATGCGTATGGCGCAACGCTGGGCAGGATAAAGGCACAAGGAGGGGAAAAAGCGAGGCTTGGCATGGCCGGTCTGATGTGGATATCTCACGCGGAGCGGCCCTTGAAGGCCGATGAGTTGTGCCACGCCCTAGCGGTCGAAATAGGCTCACCGAATCTCAATACTGACAATGTCCCTTCAATAGGCACAGTATTAGCCTGTTGTCAAGGACTCGTTGTGGTAGAAAAGGAGACTTCCACGGTCCGCTTAGTCCACTTTACGCTTCAAGAATACCTCCGGGTTCATTCCGACCTTTTCGGTGCAGCTCATTCGACAATGGCAGAAACCTGTTTAAGTTACCTGAATTCCCAGCAGGTCAAGGCCCTTTCGACTGGTCCCTTCCCCGATGTCCAAGACACACCATTTCTCGAATATTCTTCTCTATATTGGGGAGTTTACGCCAAAAGGGACATTTCAGAGTGCGCGAAACAGCTTGCGCTGAGGCTATTTGGCGAATACAATTGCCATATATCCGCTGAAATCCTCTTGGAGGCACAGGGGATGTATTGGTATGCTAGGGATTTCGATAACCCCCCCCTGTTCAGTGGTCTACATTGTGCATCCTTCTTCGGGATTGTTGAGATTGTAGCTGGTTTGGTACAGATGGAAGGTTGTGATATCAACCAAATGGACTTTAGGGGCAATACACCACTCCATTGGGCTGCTTGGAATGGGCACGAGGGAGTAGTGAAAATGTTACTCGGGCGGGACGACATCAAGCCCGACAAAACAGATAACAGCGGCCAAACGCCGCTCTGGCAAGCTGCCTTGAGCGGTCACGAACGGGTGGTGGAAATGCTACTTGGGCGAGGCGACGTTAACCCCGATAGGCCAGCTAACAATGGCCAAACACCAGTCTGGTTGGCTGCTTCGAATGGGTACGAGGGTGTGGCGAAAATGCTACTTGGACGAGGCGATCTCAATCCCGACAAACCAGATAACCATGGCCGAACGCCACTCTGGTGGGCTGCCGCGAACGGCCACGAACCAGTGGCGGAGATGCTACTTGGACGAGACGACGTCAACCCCGACAAAATAGATATCAACGGCCAGGCACCCTTCTGGCAGGCTGCTTCGAATGGGCACGAAGGAGTGGTGAAAATGCTACTCGGACGAAAGGAAGTCAATCCCGGCAAACCAGATAACTACGGTCAAACACCACTCTGGAGGGCTTCTTGGAGTGGGCACGAGGGAGTGGTGAAAATGCTGCTCAGACGAAAGGAAGTCAATCTCAACAAACCAGATATCAACGGCCAAACACCACTCTGGCGGGCTTCTTGGAGTGGGCACGAGGGAGTGGTGAAAATGCTACTCGAACGAGGCAGGGTTGATCCCGACAAGCCAGATAACTACGGCCGAACGCCACTCTGGCGGGCTGCTTCGAGCGGGCGCGCGGGAGTGGTGAAAATGCTACTCGGACACGACGGCGTCAACCCCAACAAGCCAGATAACGATGGCCGAACACCACTCTGGCGGGCTGCTTCGAGCGGGCGCGCAGGAGTGGTGAAAATGCTACTCGGACACGACGGCGTCAACCTCAACAAGCCAAATAACGATGGCCGAACACCACTCTGGGAGGCTGCTTCGAGTGAGCACGAGGGAGTGGTGAAAATGCTACTCGGGCGAGACGACGTCAACCCCGACAAACGAGATAACGGCGGCCAAACACCCCTCTCTGTTGCTGCTTGGAATGGGTGGGAGGGAGGTGTGAAAATACTACTCGGACGAGACGATGTCAACCCTGACAAATCTGATAACGATGGCCGAACACCACTCTTCGGTGCAGCCGCCTCTGGCTGGAAGGGAGTGGTGAAAATTCTACTCGGACGACACGACGTCAACCCTGACACACCAACTATCAACGGCCGAACACCACTCTTTCGTGCTGCTGGGAATGGGCAAGAGGAGGTGGTGAAAATACTACTCGAACGGGACGACGTCAACCCCAACAAATTAGATAAGGACGGCAAAACACCACTGGATCAAGCTACTGAGGAAGGGCGCCAGGGAGTGATAGCGCTACTCCAGCCTCTAGGATCCGCTGCCCCAAGCCTGCCATAAGGGCGAGCAGCCATTGCCCCCTCAACTGCATAGCATTATCGCCGCCATAGTCTCACCTCTCTCACCCTAGCCTAGCGTCCTCCCGCGATCCCAGCCCCGACTCTGCGCCAATTCCTGTTTCCCGTTTCCTCAATGCGCCTATGACAGAACCATAGCTTAAATAGTTTCTTTTGGTCAAAGGAAGTACCCCATCCAAACTCTTCACGGATTTTCTTGTGCAGCGAAGTCAGGATTCATCAATTTCAGTTTATAGTCTAGAGTTTGGGCCTAAGTGGGGGATATTTCTATTACATTAAAACAAGCCAGAATAGTTCAAAATTTCCGTCATATTTGCCCTCTTTTCCTTGCCTTTTAGTTGTACGTTCCCTTTGCAGATCGATTGTTTCTTTGATTTTTCCACAATTCCCTCTTTTCCCTCCCCTGCCCCATCTACAGTGTAGACATGAGGGTCGTTTAGATATAGATAGAGAAAACGACAGTGTATCCCTGTGACACAATTTCTTACCTGACAAATCTACGGCGGGTTCCTAATAGGCGACGGATTTCATTTCCAGAGGTAGTTTGCTTGATATGTGAAAATAAGGCAATGTATTTCCTTATAATGGAAATGTTTTGCTAGCGGTCGCTTGTGAAGATAATGAGCCAGCCCAGCACAAGAAAGCATGCCGGATTTGGTTTGGTGGCTGGATGAGGCGTCTGTCTTTTTGATAAATTCCGGCATTGCTAGACTACTATTTCACTTGTCACTGAACCTCATCCTCTATGAATGCCTTATCAATAGGGTATGGAAGATCAAGCCCCGGTGCCGATTTGGTGCATTGAATACTAGTACTGACAATATGGTAACTAATCGCATCTGTAGTTACTCAAATAAGTATGTTGGAAACCTGTCGAATAGCTACAAGACTGGAAATGTGGGAGTAGATGAAGAGTCTTCGAAGGTTGGGTTATACCTTTTGATAGGTTGCACAGTTAATGAGTGGAATAGGTCCTAAATAGCAAGAGAGAGAGGCAAACAAAAAAGATAAGATATGGAACAGACATTTGAACGACGAATAAAAGAACTATATTGTGCGTTAGACGTTGGGGATAGAGTTCCTTGAGAGCCACTCACATGTTCCATCCTGATAAGAAAATCAGGCTGGTAGATATACACACTTGGTTATGAACTCCCCCGGTTAATGACGCAGCTCACCAGACTTTACCACAAGTGCCGCCTTCCGGCCTTGACCTGGTGGACTGTGAGACAGGGGCACCCAGCGACGGCAGGGGACTTCCGGGGATTGTGTGGGACTGCCGGAGTCCCTGGAGGCAGCCGGGGACAGCCGGGGACTATTGGAGGACGCACGATCAAGCCTGGAATCGAAGTATAAAGTAATGGGAATGATCAAGGAAAGCAGGCGAGCAATGGTTGTTTTCACTTTCTTGTTCACCTATGGACGCGCGTGAGATAGGCGTACTTAGAGCTATGCGCAGCATGAATGCACATCAATATGACCGCGGTCATTTCCTAGATCCTTAATCCCTAAGCGCCCAAGCAACTGGCCGAACACTTCCGTATCTGCCATCACATAGAGGTGACATTTCCAACAGGGACGCTAGGGGACGGCACGAGTGATGTATCATGATTTGATAAGGGTTCCTTTGGAGGTGCAGGATTTCAATTTGGGCTGGTACCGGAGGTCCAAGCTATAGGACTATAGCCCACTGCAGTCCGTCCGGTACCCACCTTCACAGACGTAGTCCGTCTTAGCGCCCCCAAAAAGACGGACTATGAGTCGTAATCCGTCCTGTCCTACCCCGATGACTAACGGACCGGACAACAGGGAACACTGCATTCTTCGGACCCTTCATGCTAGACACGGCGGTCATCGACAACAGTGGGTTTACTCCCTGTCCAATTAGACTCTAGGGTGACTCGTGGGACCTTTCTGGGCAACCCATCAGGGCCACCAGCGCGGAAACAATAGTCCAGCTTATTGATGCTGCGAGCATAATTTCCACAGGAACCACCAATAACGGCAGTAGCTTGTTAGTATGGTCAGTTAACAAAAATAACGGCGCACCAGAGATCACTAGCGACGCAACGCCCCTCCACCCTCGACCCACCTGAAGAAATTTCCCTAAATCATATCAATTTCCTGTATCTATTCCACTACACATTTACTTTTTTTAATTCATCGCGACAATAGTAGGTTTGGTGGGAAAGTGCTGTTGTCGCCGAAACTTTTCCTGATCATTGGTGCGCCGTTAATTTTGTTAACGTACCATACCACCACCTAACGAGGTAACAGGAAAGACTAATGTTCCCAACGGTTCGGGGGTCCTGCGGGGAACCGTCAAGGAAAACTGACCGGTTAGACTGGTTCTAGTATCAACTCTAGCCCTAACATAAATCCCTTAAGATCCGCACATCAGGCGGCGGTCTCTGATGTTCTCTTCAACCCCCTCCCAGGGTTCGTTCCATCAGAGCCGAGTACTGAAGAGATCATTCACGCGATTGAGATTTTCGAATAGCATTTGCAAGTGTTTTGAGTGCTCCCAACGGTCAAGGGGTCCTTCGGGGAATCGCGGTGGGACTGTCAAGAGCACCGGGCGAGATTGGACTACCTCTTGGAGTCAGTCTCGGGTAGCGAAGTCCCAGGATAGCCGCCTTTGACTCGGACGGCGGACAGCGTAGGACGAGACAATGCTCTTCGGCGGTGGGGACACTAGTTGGACTGTGGGCGGTGCCGAGGGACTGCCGGGAGAGATAATCGACGGCAGGGGGCGGCGGCAGATGAGAAGAGTGATGTTTCATGATTTCAGCTCTGAGTCTTCACTTGGAAATCTGGTTAAATGAGTAGAATGAATGGCCTGGGTAGGAATCTCGGAGTCTGATTTGTGGATGGGCTTCTGCTCGGGAATAAAATTTCGGGTTTTATCTGCTCCCCTTCTATTAATCACAAGTTTAGGTGCATTACACAATCCAAGGCGGTATTTCGGAGCTAGTTACCATATCACCAACTCTATAGGATGGGGGGCTCCTACCGATATGGGGTGCCCAAGTTAGGCGGGTTCGCAGGTGGCTGGCAAATAAAGTTGTGCGACACTGTGCGGAGTGCTCTTCATTGGTATAATATAAAGGACGGCGGGGGTGTGAGGGCCTAACATAGTTGCCAGGGCTGGTCTCGTACAGGATGCCTCAGCCCTATTTCGTCCGGGTCTTCGGTTTTTGGGCATGGGGAGTCCGCTCGCCCCCCAAAATGACGGACAATGGGCCATAGCCCGTCCCATCCTACTTCTAAAAAGGACGGATGGACCATTGAGAATGCTGTAGAAGACATATGTGGAGATGGAAGCACACCTGTGGCAGGGCCGGCCACCTTATTAGTAGCTCAATCGGCCCTCCATTGAGGATATTAGCTTGCTAGCTTTGAGGCCCTAGCCTGATAGAGAACGGTGGGTATTACCATCCGGAGGTGATGCTCTGGTGCAGAAAGGTGAACTCTAATTTGGATTGGCAAGCACCGATTTCCTAAGTGCATTGCGGGGGGGGAAGTTACGACAACTTTATCCCTCCAAAGAATTTCTAGGATCGGACGTGCTCTCCTGAACCAAAGCGAAATCCTCCGGGCAAAGGTTGGTGAACCCGAGCAACTTAGGATCACGCTTCATCAACTCAATTGATTTTAGGATTGTGGAAGATACCCGTGAGGCCGTTACTTGTGTTAATAAAGAAGGATCACTGGTTAGAATGAGGATGGCAGGATTAGGGGAAGGTGGAGAGGTTTGTCGAAGGGATGGGTATACGTAGTAATTTTATGAGTAACAGCAGCGGGGGATGGAGATGCCGGTGATAGACAAAGAAAGCCGGAAAATGTGACAAGGGATTCAGGAGTTCTTGGAGTATTTAGCAGCCCAGGCCACCCGATTTCCGTGTTTCAAACCAGTTTTTTTAAATTTTTCCTCTAGTAGGATATTTAGGTTGATACTGGTCAGTAATGGGGTATAAGTTAAAGTCAGCCCAACTCTGGTTTGGTTGGTCAAAATTACCTGTGTGTAGTGCGAATAATGCAAGTAGCGGTAAATCGGTCAGATACCAGTACTCCAGTGTTTGGTCAAGGAAAAAGGTATGTCCAACACTTGGTGGAGTGGATGGAGAAAACACAGTTCTCTGAGTGGTCAAGAAGGTCTTGAAGCCAGCCAGAGGAAGTACGAGGGAACCACCTTTCGGGTCAGATGCAGTACTTGCCAGGTCCGGCTCATTAAAAGTGAGGTCTTGTGGTACAAATTTCCTACTTTGCGGAATGAGTGCTGGTCGGCTAGGGATCTTTTTTCCTGCGGCAGTTCCGCCGGCGGTGTGAAAATGGGATAATCCATCTCCTTGGGGAATGTGGAAATATTTTTTTCTAGTGCCCGGCTGTGGAATAGCCCTAGGCTAGCGCAAGAAACTATGCCACGCTGATTGGGTTGACCGACCGTAGAAAGAGACATCTGTCAAACGCGCCGGTCAACTACTATATGATACCGTACTTCTAGGCTGAACTACACGTATACCAGTGCCCAGAACTCTATTGTAAATTTCGCGGAGAGTATGCCGGAGTGTTGCTGCTTAGTCATAGAGCTGTGCTGGTTGTCATTGGTATTGGGTTTCTTGGGCCCTTTCAAATCTCCTCTCTCTTCTCTTACACACACAGTCTTTTCTTTCCGGTGAACCAAATCAATCGAACTGGTTTTACCACAACTCTTATTTCGCCTTTATTTTCCCTCTTGTTCACATATTCGGTAAAGCTACCCCCAATACCTTTCGTACCCAATTAGCGGTTGTGGAATCTCTCGGTTGCGCCTGCTCCTTATCAGTCTCTGCTCCCTGCTTATCACTTCTAACACCCTGGATCACCAGCCGCTTATCTGTTGAAACCACACATTCTCACTCCGTTTTATACGGTTTGGGAAACCACTCTAGCATTCGAATTTCTATGCCATGTAGTAAATTACTAACCTTTGTCAAGGACTGGTTGTTGTAGAAAGGGAGGCTTCCATGGTCGGCTTAATCCACTTTCTGTTTCAAGAATACCTCCGGGCTGGTTGATGTTTTTTCAGTGGAGTTCATCGGCAATAGCAGAAGCCAGCTCAAGTTATCTGAATTCCTAACGGGTCAAGATCTTTTCAATTAGCCTCTCCCTGAGCTCAAAGAAAACTCTTTACTCAAATATCCTTCTATATTCGAGCATATGTAGAAAGATAGACTATGGTATGAGATAGGGCAACCTAAAGCAACCCCGCGCCCTCTGCGATGCAGGAGCACTGTGCTGTACTCGCTGCACTTAGCAGTTGCGGCTAATATTACTTGCAAAAAGGATGGTGCTTATCTTCCCGGAACCCAGTGCGAGTGCGCTTGCTCACCCGCATTGACCTTAGGAAGAACTATGTTTTGATTCTTTAAGCCGGGTGGTATGTAACTTAGGTTTTGCGGCTCACACATTAGAAGGGTTTGGTGTAGACTTATGATATTATATATACGAGTACGATACTTAGGGGCCGTTTACCAGTGGTAAATCTAGAAGGTGGCGTTACAACTGGTAACCGTGCCAAGGTTCCCGCCACTTCGAAAGACGCTAAGCGACCTTCGAACTGCGGTGCCTCACAGCTCAACGATAGTCACAGCTCAACAATAGATTTGAAAATAAAATTTCTCACCACACGAAGATAAAAGTTGAAAAAGAGAGGAAAAAAATGGAAGACTTATTTGCAAAGACTTAAAACAATGTATGGGAAAGTCAGAAGGGCTTTAAAAGCATCGGAGGATGTTTAGTAGTGGTTCGTAATTCTTAAATTCACATACAAATAAATCTATCGTTGAGCTGTGAGCTATTTGAGCTGTGGGGCACTCTCTTGCCACAACCTTGGCACGGTTATTTCCATCTTGGAGACGGTGCACCTAATTTTCCACTGTCTTAAATTCTTGTTGCTAGATGGTTAAAACATGGCGTTGCCTCGCAGGTGTGTTTGGAAAACCTACTACTCGTAGACTTTAGACGGTACTTGTACGCTACTTTAGGTAAATAATAGCTACTTGTCCTTACTCCTCTAGCCGTCTAACACCCCTTAACGGTCGGCAGCGTCCCGAAGTAGACGGCTGTCTATAGGTAAACGGATTCAACTACAGAGGTTTTAAATTGTTCATGCATCGCACCGCAAAATGTGGGGCCGGCATTACTGTACTCGAGTACAGTACAGTACAGGTACAGCATGATATAATTTAAGGATCTTTTATGATCCAGACTGGGGGAAACCACATGATGCGGTGGGCATAGAGGGGCTAGGTAGGGTTGGCACAAATCTGGGGAGGTTGATACTTGTACGGTAGGTTCTGCGCTGGGGAATTGGTGAGGTGACACGGATCACCCCGCTTCTCTTTAGCCCACAAAAACTCCAGCACTTGACTAACTCCACCCTTCATCATCGGCAATATCCTCAGCTGTGGAAAAGAAAATGTCGCAATCTTTCAGTCATAATGTCAACTCTTTAAACACGAACTACACTGTTAACTTTACCGTTGCCGACGACCGATCTAATATCCTAGCCTGGTTATCCCCACTAGATCCCAGTTCGCGGCATCAAGACATCCGAGATCGTCGAGTCGAAATTGTAGGAGAGTGGCTGTTACAAACCGAGGAATTTAGAAACTGGCAGGCCGGTAGTGGGGAAGATGGATCCGATAACGCAGTTTTGTTTTGCTCTGGGAACCCGGGGGTCGGCAAAACATATATTAGGTAACAACGACGAATCACACCGGACAGAAGAAAAGGGGAAGCACTGACCAGCCGCGATGTTATGATAGCTCTCTAGTGATAGACACCTTGTGTGATCAGGCTGGAGATCAAAATTCCACCATCGCATTCTTTTATTTTGACTTTACCGTCCAGAAGGGCCAGTCCCCCGCGAACACGATGGGCTCTCTGCTGAAACAGGTGGTTGGCGGCCTGGAGGAGATCCCGGAGGAGGTATCGCAAACATACCAAAAACAAAAAAAAGGAGGACGGGGACCTCAGCTCTCGGATATTGTGAAAATGCTACAGACTACCTCTTCCAAAGCGCGCACGTTCATATGTATCGACGCTATAGACGAATGTGTGCCAGAATACCGAGTGAAGCTTCTTGATTCGCTCAACAAAATTCTCCAAAATTCTCCAGGCACTAGAATATTCGTAACTGGAAGGCCGCACATTCGACCCGAGATTGAAAAGCGTCTACTTGGAAGAGTGACGAGTCTATCTATAAATGCCGAGAGAGATGATATGATTAGATATCTTGAGAGCAGGCTGGAAGAGGACACAACCCCTGATGCGATGGATGGTATTCTGAAGGCAGAGATTCTGAGGAAAATTCCTGAAAGAATTTCGGAAATGTATGTATTATGGAAACAACACTTGAGATAGTTACCTGAGCCATGCACTGACAGATACAATTCTAGATTCTTACTAGCCTCACTGAGTATCGATGCGATCCTGCAGGAAACCACAATCCATCGCAGGCGACAAAAGCTCAGGACAATAACCGATGGCTTAGGGTTGGAGGATGCTTATAGCGCAACGCTGGGTCGGATAAAGGGACAGGGGGGAGAGAGAGCGAAGCTTGGCATATCTGCTTTGATGTGGATATCTCACTCGGAGCGGCCCTTGGAAGCCAATGAACTGTGCCATGCATTAGCAGTAGAAATAGGGTCGCCAAATCTCAATGCCGACAATGTTCCTTCAATAGGTACAGTACTGGCGTGTTGTCAAGGACTTGTTGTGGTAGAAAAGGAGGCTTCCACGGTCCGGTTAATCCACTTGACAGTTCAAGAATACCTCCGAGCTCATCCCGACCTTTTCGAGGCAGCTCACTCGACAATGGCGGAAACCTGCTTAAGTTACCTGAATTCCCACCAGGTTAAGGCCTTCCCTATTTTTCCCTTTCCCGATCTCCAAGACATCCCATTTCTCGAATATTCTTCGCTGTATTGGGGAGTCTACGCAAAAAGGGACCTTTCAGATTGTGCGAAACAGCTTGCGCTAAATCTTGTTCAAAATGTGAACGCCAGGGGCACAATCTATTCTATGTGGATAATACTGCGCAAGTGCGAGGGGGGTTGCGAGGCACGCTTGGTGAGGAGTAGAGAGCAGATTTGGTAGGAGTTCTGGTTCTT
>Ga0307513_10000694_pt1 | contig 48359 bp, 64 predicted proteins | sample 15_EM_MG_FD_202174 | JGI IMG/M metagenome (GOLD analysis project Ga0307513, IMG submission 202174) | Populus trichocarpa ectomycorrhiza microbial communities from riparian zone in the Pacific Northwest, United States - 15_EM | ecosystem: Host-associated > Plants > Roots > Unclassified | place... | reverse complement strand
GCGGCAGCCGGAGAACGACAATCCCGCACCCCCTGAGGAGTTGGATATTAGGTCTTTAGTTGTCTGACCTAACCAACCAGCCTGCTTGCGTAAAAACAAGCGAACCAAGACTGCACCAGGAACCCCCTCATTTCGGGACCACACCAGTCACAAGCCGACACCGCGACATCATCAGCCAGTTGATAATGCTTATCCTCCAAAAGTTCCAAGGTGGTGGTGTTGTGATCAAGACCACGAATCTGTTCCCCATGACAATTCAACTGTTCCTGATGCTTGTCGAGCTCATGATTGTACTTGTCGTCGCAAGTCTTGTTCGACGCCGCCATGATCTCAAGGGCTATTTTCATCTCTTCAATTTCAGTCTTCAACTCACTCAACTCCTTCTGAGTCTCTCGCAAGTCCCCTTCAAGGCGATCACCCTTGGAACAACTTTTCAGTCTTTTCTGTTAACAACAACGGAAGAGAAGAAAAGACCCTTTGTTGTTCCTTCTCCACCATCGACCACAGCCTGTCCCCAATTACGGCGCTGTCTCATCGACCTTGTTGAGGTGTCCCAGGGCTTGTCAATACCTTCCTTGTCCAGGATTCCAAGACGAATCATCGACCAGAGGACTCTTTCGTCCCCACTCATCATCTGGCCACAACGATGATCGTCCAGGAATTGCCCAGTGGACATGGCTTGACACCAGAGGTTATCATCCAAGAAGTATTTGTCAAACGTTCTCAGACAAAACTCGAGAGTCGGACTTGAAGCTCCCAGGACGATAAACCTCTGCATCTACAAATCAGGTTAACTTGAGATTCGCATCAATCACCAATCACGAGTCCAACCAACCTCAAGGTTTGTAGGATAACCGACCATACCCAAGGCATTGGCAATATGGGCGCGAGAATTGGTCCAAGAGATTCTCTCCTTGGCAGGAGTAATGAAGACCTTGTTAGACGAAGAAGAGGTGTAAGACATTGGCAGTTTAGCGGGCTGTTGGTGGGAAAGGTTGGAAGGGATCCAATAAGGTGTGTCCGGCATCCCTGCCAGACTTATATGTGTTAGGATCCTTCCCTTTGGTCCGACATACCTATCTCCCATCACTGCTCTTCATCACTATCCCACACCATGCAAGGCTATGCATCAACCCTTGCTCGAGGCTAGTAACCATTCATCTTGGTGAGCTCGATAGTAGGATTCCTCATACTAGTATCATCTTTCATCATCATTCGCTCATTTGTTCACCACTCTTGTTCTATGATAACGACTTAGCATGCCCTTCATGACTTCATATTTCTGGACCTTTGTTCTGGACTTTTCTTATCTTCCAGATGCCCCACTTTTGTTCCAGTTTCACCTTCAAGGGCGCATCTTTCTTATTCATTTTCTGACCGCTCATTCGAGTCAGCAGACCCACTATACTTAACATGGTTATAGTGTTCCCACACATCCCTTGTAGGTTTACAATTATTCTCTCCCCTTCTTCAAGGTTCTACTCCTAGTGTTACAGTTACTGTCACGACCTCTCTCCAGTATATAGAGCAGTAGATAGTCGCTGTAACTCCTTAGCTTTTGAATCTCAGGAAATCCTCTCCCCTTTTTAGCCCCAAGTGCTATTATGGACAAGCGAGATTATTTCTGCTGAGAACCCAACTCCTCTTTGCTCTCCTTCTCTCCTCCCCTCAGTTGAACGGAACCAGCCATCCTTCTCTTCTGTCGTAACAGGTTCGAAGCAAGAATCGCCCAGAGTGCACTCTCTATTGTCTTTTGTGTTATAGGATACCTACTGGTCTGGCCCTGGCGTGTTGGATCGTCAGAAGAGATAGTTTGTAGACTATCTGTGGCGCTCCGGGAGCTTAGGGCAAGAGAGGGCCTGACACTGTGCTTGACTTCTTGCTGACTGATCTTGAGGTCTGCTGATCTTGAGGGATGTGTTGCTGTAGCGATGAGGCTGTGCTGTAGCTGTGGTGACAAGTGTTGTCATGGGGACTGAAGGTTGTGTTGGAAACCTGGTTGTTATGGGGATATGTTGGGGTCATCAAGGGGATATGTCGTGCAAAGCTACTACGCTTGAGTGACTATGCTGATATGTCATAAATGTTGTGTGCAACTTGCTCTGAAAACTGGGTGGGGTCTTGATGTAGACAATGTACTCAGTCACAAACACCTGTCTGTGGCCCAACACTCTCTGCCTGAAGGCTTATCTATTGCTTCAGTCCAACAGAGATCCTAATGCTGGCACAATCACAGAACACTCAGATGTCCTGAGGATAGTTCAATCTTCACTCAAGGTTCACTCTGTATGTCAGAAACTAGATCCTATTCAAACTAAACAAAAGGTCAACTCTTCCACAGATCAAGGGTGTGGACTATAGAGATGATTGGAGAATGTAGGAAAGGGAAAGGAAAGGTGGGAGAAGGTGAGGGCTGTGTTCTGGGAAGGGGAGTTCTTCCCAAAAGGGGCTGTGTACTGGGAGGGGGAGTCCTTGCCCTTAGAAGTGTGGATGAGTTCTTTATAAAGAATTACAGGTGAGAAGGACATGGAACATTCCATGAGGTTCTATGGGATTCCATGAGATTCTATCTATTTCTACCTAATTCTATGACCTTCCATCTGCTTACCTAATTCCACAATCCTCATGCTTCTATCATTTTCCAGCACATTCCGGCATATTCCATCTTGTTCCATGGAGTTCCGGATTGTTCTACCAAGTTCTGGCAATTTCCATACTATTCCACTAGATTCTGTAACCTTCTGGGTCTTTCTGCATCTTTCCTGTCACTTCCCAGGCTGTACATGGGTCCTGGTGGGTTCTTGTGTGTTTGCGGATCCAGATGTTGTCAGATTACGTAGTTCAGTGTGTTCAAGTAGATCCTGGTAGGCTTGTGTGTGTACCTTTATCTGATAAGATAATCCTTGTCTAATCTTATCTTATCTTATCTGGAGTGGACACATTTCAAGTCCTACTATTCCAATTGTTTCTATACAATTATCCACTGTAGCTACCTCTGTGTGTGACACCGTGAACACCCCTAATGACAACCTGATGATCTTCTGCACATGTGAGGAAGTCTCTTTGTTTAGCTAACATGCAGACTAGCATTTGCAATACCAGGAAGTGATTGTGTATTATGTCTGGCCATATGTAACACCTTCCAAGTCTCTCACATGTCATGGAGATTGAACAATTTTGAGTGATGTATTTGATGGCCAGAATGTACATACAACAAACATAGTATACAACAATACAAATCAGAGAGAACAATATGGTACAACTGAGCCAGAATGATATAAAGAAAGAAATACAAGGGAAAAACACAAAGGTATAGACTGGCATTTGTGAGAACTGTGACTGAATTTATAGTCTGTATAAAGGGGGAAGACTTCAATTAGAGCTTGATGACAACTTTGCTAGAGGCTGTAGTAAACCTAAGCATTTTGATCTCATTAAGCCAATGCGCCTCCTCCCATTGAGTCCTCCAATGAGTGGGTAGCCAAAGTCTGTGCTGGTGCTCTCCTTCAGGATACATGAGCCACCCCCCTTGACACCAGGGTGTGGGTGCTGGTAAATTGTCCTTGGAGGGATGACCATTACACTCAACAAGATCATAATGGCTGAAGGAAGGCCAGGTATTGAAATCTATGGCATTTGAGTCAAGGTAGAAATCTTCCCATAAGGGTGAGGAAGGTGGAGGCGCTACAGACTCAAGCTCCTCCCCAGTCTCCACATCATAGTAAATAATGTTTTGAGAACCCTTGACAACACCAATCTGACTATTAGTCCAGAACCTTAAATGACTCCCCATCATTCTGGCATCTGAGGGTCTATCCACTGCACCTTCTACTGTAATTATCCATGCTGCTGAGTACCCAGGCTGTTGCTCCACAAAGAGAAAGTTGCCAGCAAGGGCCAGTTGGACTATTATGAAGTTGGTTTTAAGCAGCTGTGAACTGTTGGTGTATAGATTGATGAACATGATGGTTGATTTGTTCTTGAATGCAGTTACAAGGTAGGTACCATTAGAAGAAATCTTAATTAAGGGTATCTTCTCAGGAGTATGAATTATGGAACCCTCCAAAGGCTGGACCTCAAGGTAACCATCTCTTGAAATTAGCAGAGATGATGATGTTGGTGAGAATTTAAGGCCTCTTGGAGTATCTCCAAGGGCTTCCCAGAGTGGGAACTCCTTCCGCTGGCAATAGTATCCCAAATGCTTCTCAAGCTCCCAAATATGGACTTTGCGCTTGCTAGTGGCAGCCAATAAACCCCCACAAGGAGAAAAGCAATTTGCAGTAATGAGTTTACATTGCTCTAACATAAGCTTTTGTTTGTAGACATCATAGACATAAAATGACCCAGTATGGAGGTCCCAAGAGAGAAGTTGATCCTGGTGCATTACTGGGGAGAGGTGACTATCAACACAAAAGCTTGTGGTGTGTGATTTGACTAGATAAGGAGTAACAGTGGGCCAAATCTCAAAGATATTGATGGTTCTTTTATTTCCTGACATCACCACCATCCAAATAGATCTCCCATGTGGCCAAAGATATGGTTCATATGGTGACTGGACTGTGTGAGTCAACACCTTTACAGAAGCAATATCACAGGTAACCACAGTCCAGTTCTCAATGCCTGGAAATATAATGCCAATTGCTGTTCCATCCAATGACCACACCAATGACTTGGGTGAGACATCAACAAATCCACACTCCATCTCTTTGATTGCCCCACCTGTCTGTATATCCCAGATGGTAGCTACAAGGCCAAAGCAACCTGCCAGAGAGTGACCATCTGGTGAGTAGGCAAGTGCATTTGGTGAATGGCTGATCAGCTCTAGGTCTTTAGAGATGGATTTGGTGGGCTGGAGGGTGGAATGTTTGTCAAGGGTAAGAGTGTCCCTGATTTCCACAGAGGTTGATGTTTGTGCTGCAAAGAATTGACCACAAGGTGACCAGGTATAGGACCCATAATTGCCATTGATACCTGCAGGTGTCCATGAACTGGAAATCCCACATATTACCCTTGGCTTATGATCCTGGAAGGACTTGAAATAGTATTGCTCTCGGACAATTGATGATTGAGGTGAAAGCTCTAGTGCAGAGTGGTAGATGTGGGGGGCAGAAAGCTTGATGACTTCAAAGAACTTGGTGGCAAATTGAAAGTAGTCTCCTGTGGTTTGGAGAAGCTTGTCATCCCTAGTTACCTGATTAGGATTATTAATAACATGTATTGCTCTAAATTAGACCCAAACAAACCTTTGGAAGCCACTGTATAAGCTTCTCCAATCCAACAACAGCACACCTTGCAGCTCCAAGGGCACTGAGCACCTCCAGCCATGACAGAAATTTCTTCCTCAGGAAGATATGAAGAGCATTAAGGATAGGTGCAGTGCCTCCCCCAGTGAGATGGTTATACCAGGACTTGCAGGCATACTCCAAGGCTGGACTGATGTGGTTCTTGACCCTCTCCTCCAGATCCTTAACCTCTACATTCAAGGCATAATCTGGGAGTGATAGGATGTTCTGTCTCAAGGAGTTATTCATCAGGCTCAGGCAGTTAAGGGTAAGTTGATGCTGGTGGGTATCAGGGGATATATAAAACCTCTTGTTGATGCAGCGGGATGGATCTGTGATGTAGTCTGGGAATGACTTGTGGAATGGTTTTACAGGCTGGCTGGGGTCTTCATTGAGTGTAAGAAGTGACTGGACCAATGTGAGGATTCTCATAACCTCCTTAACCTCCAGACCAAAGAGTTCAGCAACTGCTGATGGGGGAAGGGGGTTGACAAGTAGGATGACAGTCCCAATGATGGACCGGACCTTAGAGTCTGCTTTATGGTCCTCACCACCAAAGTCCAAGGCCATCTGGAGGATTGAGGTGTACAGAGAGTCAAGGGTTGTGTTATTGTTGATCTTTGTCCACCCTTCATGGATGGTAGATTCTGGAAGGTTTATAATCACTTCCAGTTGTTGCGTTGGGGAGTAGAGTTTATGATCCAAAAACTTGAAAGTTGCAACAGCATAGATGAAAAGGCCAGCTGCTCGTTGACAGAGCAGATCCATGTGTTCTTCACTCGGCCACTTGTTGAGATTAAACTGTTGTGCAAGATCAGAGAGCCGAGTCTTGAGGAATTGCCGGATATCTGCATTGACAATAGAGCGCTCGACTGCGTGAAGGACAAAGATCTTGGTCAAAGGCCTCAGGAGTTGAAGGCGGAACCCGGATTGGATGCGAGGCTCTGGTCGGCCAGTGATAAAGAACTTGACCTTTGGAATCTCCTCAACCAATCGTCCCATGACCGACAGGATGGTGGATTGTGGTTCATTATCCGTGCATTCGTCAAGTGCATCAATTACTATCACTGTTGAAATGCCATTTTCCTTCAGTGGGGTGACGATTAGCCTCTGCATCTGGTTGTGGAGTGACTCATATCCAATATCCGGATTTGATTGAAGGAGAGAGATGAGGACAGATCTGAAGTCTGAGTATCTGTATGCGAGTTGAAAAGAAAGGGTGGGGAATATGAAGTGAAGGTCGCTGCGGTCCTTGAAGTTACGGGAGCAAAAGAACGATGCTCCCAACCGCCCGTCGGCGAAGAGACGCTCAGCGGTGGTCTGTGCGATCGTCGATTTGCCAGTCCCTGCGAGTCCGTTTAGCCAGTAGACAGGCGATGCGTCGGAGTCTTTGGTCCAGGACTCGATCTCGTCCAATATGGCCTCTCGTGTCCCTGTCAGGCAACCCTGGCGATCGCCATGTTCATATCCTGCTCCACGAGCGCGGGGACAATTGTTCAGCACCAGTGTCTCAGCTGTCGAGCTGTGAGCACGTTTGTTAACCAAAGATGTGAATGTCTGACCTGCATTCTGTAACAGTGTGTCAGCGCACCAGTCTTTCAAACAAAGAAAACGGTAGCTTACGATCAATCGACAGTTCTGGTCATATATTGCCTTTTGCTGCGTGAACTATCCACTGTATCAGCAAATGATTCTACTGGCTAATGGGGCGCTTCGAGTTTGGTCCTCACCTGGTATTCGACAATGGCGTCTCTGAGGGCCTCTGCAAGTCCGCAAATAGTACGGATATCTGTTTCATTCCTCTCGTAGTCGGGAGCATTGCACCAGTAGGATATCTCCAACAGTTCATCCTTGATACCCTCGAGAGCTCTAGGTTTGGTCAACACATACATTCGCTCACGAAGGACGGAGGATACCCACTCAAATAGGATCACGCGCCGCTTCAACTCATCGCCATCACCCGCGCCATCCACCGCTGCTCCAAGTCTATCCAACTGTGTAAGAACGGACTTGATCTTTCCCGTCACCCCCGGAGTCCCCTACCAATGGTAACCCATTAGCGTATGCCCCGAAATGCGTCCGAGCCATCCCACCTCATTGAGTTTCAGAAATACACCAAATGAAGTCTTGAATCAACAGCCGGCCCGTCAGTTTCAAAGCAAGGACAATGAGAAGAAACATACCGTCAGTTGTATGACTTGATTGTGGATCGATTGTTGTTGGGACACCTGCAATCACTCGCGTCAACCCCACTTGAATCTTATGGTCCTTAGCACGCACTTGGTAGACGATGATCGTTTTCTGAAGTTGATCAACGAGCTTGACGACTGCAGCAGCATCCCGCGTCTTATCGGCGGCCCGAGCCATCGGCCCTTTCCCCGACAATGCTTGAGCCTTCTTCTCGATGGCATCCAAGGACCTACAGAAGATTAGCTTATCGTGGCAATATACCGGAGATGCGATGCGAACTTTGCTAGCTGAGCTTGTCTCTCCACTTCCTCACGATCGTCGTTGGCGTTGGCCGCCAGAGTGTCCTTCAACTTGGTCACCCAGGGGACCAGGTCCTCTAGCTTGTCTTTCACATCCTGGATTTGCTGCGAAGGACCCGTTAGCAAAATATAGATATATTATTCTATAGATATATTATTCGGTGCGAACGTGCCTCGTAGTGTTTGATGAGCGCGTTGATGCCGCCCAGACACGACTTGAGGGGAGGAAATGCATCAGCCGATTCTTTTGCGATGTCTAAAAATGTCTTCGTAACATCGATGATTCTCTGCCGCTTCGCTGTGGGCAATCAGTGGGGTTGAGATTGTGGTAATAGTCTGGGATCGTACATGGGCCCGTTCCGATTTCGGCTGAGTTTACCGTTAGACGTCGTTTCGGAAGGAAAGCTCGCATGGTTTTTTCGTTGTCGATGGGGTCTGCGGGAGTACAGTTGGTCGTTTTCTGCAGGGCGGACACGCGCCGGTCACGAGGACACATTCCATAGTTGGATCACAGCCACGGCGCCGGGAACAATTACTTACTTACCTTGCTTGCGGGGTTTCTGGACCCCTGAATTATCCCACCCGAATGGTCATCGCAGCATTTGTTTGATTCCCCTCTCGGAGGTGACTGTACCCTTTGCACTGTTAGCTAGATTCGCGTTTGTAGGTTGGGATCGCAAAGCAAAAGCGAGTCGGAGGTGAAGGGGATATTCCGTGACCCTTCTAAGACTAGGCCCGGCGTAACAAATAGTTCTTTTGCGAAGTCACTTTGAGTAACCGCCTTGAAAGTTGGTTCAGAACGAGTGCGGTGCTCGATGTGTTAAGTAAATTTCGGAAACCTAATCTTTGGAATATGTGGCCACGTGCATTCGTAGAACGAGTGTATTGGCCAATGCATGAGTCCGATACGAGCTGGGAGCTACGAGATCATCATCTCAGTGGGTGAGGGCAACTTGGAGATATTTTGATAAGGAAAACATGGTTTAACGGGCTAATGTACAGAAGGTGGTGCTCCATGCGCACATTGGTCGCAATGGGGGAGTGCGACCGACACGCACGCACGAATCCCGTATATCCAGGGTTCCTGCCAACTACAGTCGGCATCTCTCAAAGGTTTTAGTAACGAGTAATATCGCAGCCGACCTTAGATATCACGAACGGGGCGAGAGGCACCACGATCAACGTGACCATTCCCGGCCCCGAAGAGTCCCTGCGGAAGGATGACCTCACAAATATATCCAGTAAAACCACTATATGTGTCGCGCACCTCGATGGCCTGGGCAGTGGTGACTCGATTTTCTGAGCCGAAACCTAGATGGAAATTGTCCTATAGTTAAGAAAGGTGGTGACCATAACACGATTGCAATACCTGGTCGCCGCCGCCCGCCGCTCGACCGACTATTGTTCTCAAGACTATCCCATTCCGCACCTCATTGCAGTGGGAAACGGCGCCAGATGGGAGACAATCAAATTGCTAAGAGGGTTTGACAACAGACTTTTTTCCTAGCGGAGGTAAGCAAAGTTGATGCCGACATAAGTAATCAGTGCTTCTCTAGTTGCTATCGCGGTGGGAAATTCGACACTGTTGGGCATACAGTAACTTATCCAGGCTCGTCTTACACCAAGGTAGGAATTCATTCATTTTGTTCAACCCCAGTGCACGACCGGACCTTCCCCAACCGGCGGGGGTCCTTTTCACCGCTCCACGTAAAGTCGCTAATGTCGTTGATCTCAACTTGGCATTGACTGTATGCGGCTGAAGTCGTTATAAAGAATGTTTGCCGAGTGTGGCGGGAAGCAAAGAAGACAAAGGGAGCTGGGCATTCCTAACCCAGGGGTCGACCTTTCGATGGCCATCTCGGGACACTGGCGCCTGCGAGCCCAGACGCGAACGCGTGAAACACAGCTGTGATAGCGCCGCAGCCGTTACACCGACCAGGTATTTTCCCTTGGAGGGATACATTCCGGTGTCCCCATCCCGCCAGGTTCATCTCTCGCAACTGTGCTGAGAAGGTCTTTCCGTCGATGTCCAAATTGCGAAAGCCGTGCACGTGCCAGTGCGCCGGTCACGAGTAGTGTCGGCTTTGTCTTTGACAATTTCCCCCGGTTAATGGGTGTATCGACATGACGTGGAGATGTTTTAAGTACCACCCCCGGCGTCCCCGACTCCTGAAAAACTGACCCGAGCGACTGGAGAGAATGTTCGTCGTTCGAGCGAACCATGAGTAGTCTTGGGTTTGCGATTCGGGATGTTCGTGGTCTCGTCGGTGACTTCGCCAAACCGCTGAAAGGTCGATCATTGCTAGTTGCGTTTTGAGGCCACCTTGGTTGTGCAAAGTTTTCCTCATCGTTCGCGATTGCCTACAAGTCGCGTCCGCCCTCTGTGGGTCAACCTGGCACCAATTCCGAGGCACGGTTAACTTTCTCACAATTGCTAATCGGTTCTCAACACACGACAAGTTCGTATCTATAACAGCTTTTCAGGCAATACGTTATATGCAGTTGTATCATTGGCTCATCGCTAATTAGCAAGACAGTAAATCCCGTCAGAGTCATCCAACAAGTAATCGCGCCCCCACTGCGAGCCAGTCAGCACATGGCCGATCCACCCGTCGAAACTAGACTCACTTTCTGTGTCGGCCTGTCGAGAAAGGCGACCCGAGCATTTCAAGCAAAGAGCAAACGTTCTCAGCAATCCTGTAAGCCCGCCGGCTATATTCCGGTATCTTAAGGCGCCCGAGTTTGACCCCAACGCTTCTGCGGTATCAAAGGCACACGAGCAGGGGTTTGGCTGTGCGATGTTGGTATACATCTTGAAGACGGCAGGCTCCGGTAGCGACACGCCCCGCGATGAGTTTGGCACCAGTTTCTCGCGCAGTTCCGTACATTCGATGGATCCTACCTCGGGTCTTGACCCGAAAAACTCCTACATGTCCAATTCCGCCAGCTCGAGTTCCAGGGTGGTCACGGACTGTGGGAATCATAGAACACAGGATGCAGTAGCATTATGACTGGCCTCGGCATCATCAACGTCGAGGTCGAATTGAATTTTGAAGCTGCTGATGGCCACTTTCACAGAATCGATCCTCCCCGCAACGATTGAACCTCCTGACCTCGAGGATAATGAGAGCAGGAATATCGGTGTTCGCCAAAATGTACCTGAAAACCTCGGGGTCATTGCCTGGTTTGAGGAAAGTAGGGGCCGGAAGTTGCGCGATGCGTTTGAGGGAAGTCGCTGGTCACTGCTCAAGGTCGTTGTCTGCCTAATGTGCACCAGGAACGAGCGTTCTAAGTGCGAGGAAGCGTCGAAGATCCTGGGCGGTTTTCCCCCTGTAATATGCGTGTTCAAAATCAGCCAATACGATTTTGATGACATGCTCGCATCTCTAGAGGCTGCGGAAAAGTGGGAAGAGATCAGGCAGCAGGCCAATATGTATTTACGGCACATTCCTCACACACCGTAGAGAACCCTAAGCGAATTTCCCAGGGCGAGATCTAACGGGGGAGTGGAACCGTGTCCCAGACGGGATACGAAAGCGCGTCGTGTTGCACCACGGATGTCGCTAGGCGGGGATGATTTAGTTGGAGTGAGGCTCGTCATAAGGGCGGTGGGACCGGCGAGCGTTTGCACTCGTGTAGGACTTCGTTGAATCGGCAAGCAGACCAAGAGCGATCGGGAGGGCGAGCGTGGATATCCTTGGCGTGCGAGTCAAGCTTGGTAGGCAACGGAGGAAACGGTTGACTTTCGCGGACACGCTAGCCAACTGTCGAAACTTCGATCTTCAGAGACGAGGGAAGTTGCAAGGTCCGATGGGTCGCAGGAAAACTCGAACGTGATCCGGTCACCAGGTTTCCCTCCTCCTCCTCCGAGACAGACGCTTGAAACCGCCACTTATTCCCCTCATGCGACTGTCATCCTTGTGCCCGCATACTTGGCCCCCGGCTCGGTACCAAAGTGCCACCCAGGTGCCACCACCACCCCCGCACTACTTTGACCGGTAGCTTGGATGACATACCCACTTGAAGGCCACGTCCTGACGTGAGCATAGCGAATCGCCAACAACCTTCAACCCTTTATCGGGCTCGTGGTCGTGGTTGCGTAGCGCTAGTATCACGAGGACATCCGACGCCACCTCATGAAGGCTGCCATCCGTCCATTCAATCCCCAATGCCCACCATCTCTCCTTCCTCCCACCACGATCCGCTCACCCGTATCCCGGCGAGTTTCGACTACACTCCTTCTCATGGCAAGCCTGGAAGATATCGCGCTGGAGAGGTGAGCCCCTCGAAGGCCCACGATTTCGTTTCTGATCTGTGTTTCTCCCCGTAGTCGAGAAGGCGGGGGCGATGAATCAGGATGCGCGCCCGGGGAAAATACCAACTCCAGTCAGCGGGTGAACAAAAAGCGAAGACGGTGCGTGTCCGGAGTTAATCCACCACTACATGGCCGGTTGATCGTCTCAACCTCAGATCCGCGAGGCGCCGAAATACCAACGATTCAGACAGCCTTGAGAATGGCGCATCGAAGTACGCTTTCCAAATTTCATTTGTTACATATCTCACGACTAAACCTAACAGCGGCCGGGACCCGGAAGTAACTATCAATCCAGAAATGTACGCTGAATCGACTTCCCCTCTACCATTTCCCTCACTAATCAATTTTTTTCCGCCGCTCCAGCCTAGAGGACGACGCGTTTGTAACCCTCCCAGGTCTTCATCCAAACGTTCTCAGGGCGACCGACAGAGCCCACCTCGGATTCTACGATAAATTCCATCACATAGCCGACGATCATGACCGTGACTTTGTCAAGAAGTACGATGGAGATTTGGATACCACACTGATCTTCGTAAGCATTTTCCGCACTTCGGCCCTGGCGTCGTTCCCGTGTTAATCTGGGGGGAATAGGCTGGTTTGTTCTCCGCAGTCGCATCCGCTTTCATTCTCGACGTTCAGACCGAGCTCGAACCGGACTACGAGGAAATGAACCATGCCCTCCTCAAGATTATCGCCAGTTCTGCGCTTGGGAATGTCCCAACCGGTGCCGATGCCGCCTTTCCCGTGTGGAATGGCCCCGATGGCACCATTGTCCATGTCCAAGCCATCCTCTACTCGAGTCTGTCAGCCTCCCTCCTCGCCGCCCTCCTCGCCATGATGGGAAAGCAGTGGTTAAACCGCTATGCTTCGGTGGAGCTGGGATCCATCATCGAACGCGGTCGACGCAGGAAGCGCAAGATGGACGGGATGGTCACTTGGAAGTTCGACCTTGTGATGGAATGCCCTCCCATGATGCTCCAAGCCGCTCTCCTGCTCCTGGGCTATGCCCTCTCCAACTACCTCTATGTCACCAACAAGGTTGTCGCCAGCGTGGTCATCGGTTTCACAGCATTCGGCCTTCTCTTCTACCTCCTCATAGTTTCGGCTGCTACCCTTTCCTACAACTGTCCATTCCAAACTCCCCTCTCCCTTATATTTCGCTTCTTGGTTCGGTTTGACAACGAACACAAGGAGTACCTCAAGCAATCCTGGGAGTGGTTCAGTCGATGTTTGGATTGGTTCCGGCGAATATTCACTCGGAAGAAGAATCGGCCGAGTCTCCGCAGCTCGGGAACACCCGTCTCATTCGATCGGAATGGCCGGCCTGGTGATCGCACAGAATTGCCTGCGGCCGATCCATCCCAACGGTCACTCTGGGGATTATACAAATTCGACTCGGGCTGCATTGACTGGATGTTGGGGAAATCGATGGATGCAGATGTCACCATGGCCATTGCAAGGGTCGTTCCCGAGATCATGTGGCACTCCGACATTCGGGCCGTCCCATTGGAAAGGTTCTACGATGTGTTATTGGAATGCTTTGACCGTTCGTCTAGACCCCCCACAGTGATACCGGGTTTTGGGGAGATGGCATACCTCACCGCCAAAGCCCTCGTCCACATGGTTTCTCAGCGCCTCCTTCTCTCCAGTTGCGAGCTCGATACGGCCGTATTGGGATCTATCTCGGCGCGACACCAAAACATGGGATTACGGGATTGCGAGGGGGACTCGGACCTGAAATCCACCCTTGGAGTTCTTGACCACGTCCTCTGTAATTGGGAATCACCGACAATCATGGACTGGCAAAACTTCTCCTTCACTGTTCCACACCATATTTGGATGGCCGAAACCCTTTTCCCTCATGCCGATGCTATTCTCGAGGCACACGATTTCTTACCGGGCGACATCAGGGGATTCATTCTTCACTCCCTTCGATTGGACCCCCTCCCTCCGGCATCAGTTGTAGCCGATTGTCTCTTCATGGTCGGTCTAGTCCTCGGATTCAACCCGCCTGATAATGGGATATATGCCATTGACCAGAGGCGAGTTGAGTTTACATTCACTCTCTATGACGTGAGGCTAAATTTACCTGTTACAGTGGCCAGGTCAACCTTCAGATCGGCAGGATCTACGAGAGGCTCGCTCAGACATTCAACAGCTCGATTCCCGCACCCGGCGAAATTTCCCGTGCTCTGGAGGCCATGGAGCTCATCGCCCCCCTCTCCAAGAAGGAAATCTCTCAGAACAGCTACTACTTGTTTCGCGTCGTTATGCAGGCTCCGATTTCTCCCTCCTACACTCAGGAGAATAAGTGGGAAGCCTCTCGTCTCGCCTTGCGAGGCGCCTACAAGTGCGACAAATTTTTGCCATCGGTCGAAGATCCTCAAGAGATTCTTGCCTTTTTGGAGTATCACTTCGAGTTTGCTGGCAGAGGAGGTCGAGACCATCATGAGCCGATTCAGAACGCCTTGCGTGCGTTGGCTCACTCCCCCGGACCCACCATTGAGGCTCTTCGGCGCTTTGACCTGGCGCGGCCCCCGTTCGTTCACGATATCTGTCGCCTCTTCCAGAACGACAAGCCTCCCCAGCTTTGCGAGGCTGCCCTCCTCTTCCTTCCTCTTATCGGCGACAGGTGGTTCGACGTTCCTGATCCAATCACGGGACCCGGCCAAATGATGAGTTTGTGTATGGATTTGGCTTCTGTTGTTGAGCGTCTTGAGCATACGCACGCTGTCCAGAGGGCCTCTCTGGTGGTTCTGCTCAGAATGATCAACTCCCCTCACTGGCGTCCTCATATCGTCCCGGAGAACTGGAGGTTGCTGGAATACTTCACTTCGGTTCCGGACGACGATATACCTTTGAGGAGATGTATCGACAATCCGGAGTTGATAGACGCGATCAGCGCCTTGAACAATCCGGACGTTTTGGCGCTTTGGTTGGTGGTTTTGTGCTGGAAGTACGAGGAGTTGATTCCTCAAGTTCAGAAGCGGTTGAAGGCGGTTATGAAGGAGACCGTCCCAGGCGACAACGGGTCATACCTCGATGCGTGCCTGTCGATGATAAATAGGAGGTTGAAGGCGGCTGGGGAAGCGTTAGAGCGGTCTACTGGACCGGCTGCCGATGCTCTTGAGACGGAGATCGATAACCTCCGACAGGCCAGGGTTTCCTTGGTCGCCCTCAGAGTTGGGGAAGATTAACACTGTTTGACCACGTTGATTAGTTACACTTTCTCATCTTTTCCTTCCTTGCATTCCTATCATGCTGTCATCCACCCCGCCTTGTTTGTTCTTTTGCGTATATGCCGGACTCATATTTCTCCCTTGCTTTCTGCTCAAGGGTTTTCATTCCGAATGCATTATTACAGTCGTGGAATTCCTCTCTGTGGGGTGTCACCCCAATACCCATATTATTCCGTTCGTAGCATGTGTGCATTGTATAGATGATGTCCCTCACCTTTTCTGTCGTTTTTACACTGCAAACTGCGAAACTCTTGATACACAGAATGAGAATACGACCGAGTATACGTATTCTAGGATCAACAGTTTTCTAGACTTGTAGCCAGCCTCAAGCAGATATCGATTGTTCTGTCATCCTCGACACGTACCCGTACCTCACAGAGAGTGGAGCGTGGTCTAAAGCGGGAAGTGAATGCAAGCCACGTTTAGGATATCAGGAGATCGGATATTTCCTCACAAACAGCTGAAATCTGTCACAGAGGCTCGAAATGGTTGCTGAGTGGGGTGGGAACCGGGGAAAACAAACGGAGCTGGACGTTCCTAACCCAGAGGTCGGCCTTGGAGTTCTTGAGGGCCATCTCGGGGCAGGCACCTGCGATCCCAGACCTAAAACATACAGCTGCGATGGCATCGAAGCCGTCACGCCGAGCAGATATTTTCCCTCGGAGGGATGCATTCCGGTGTCCCCATCCCGTCGGATTCCTCTCTTGCAATCGCGCTGCGACGGGTTTTCCGCCGGTGCTCTAGATCGCGAAAGCCGTGGACGTGGTGAACCGGTCACGAGTAGTGTCGGCTTTGTACTTGACAGCCTTTCCCTCCGGTCAATGGGTGTGTCGACGTAACCTGTAGGAGCTGTAAGTACCACTAGGCCTGGTGTTCCTGACTCTCCGGAAAACTGACTTGAGCGATCGGAAAGAAATGTTTGCCATTTGGGTGGGCTCTGGTTTGCGATTCGGGAGGTTGGGGGTCCTGCCGGTGGCCTCGCCAGGCCGCTGAAACGTCGATTATTGTCGGCTGCATTTCGATTTTTCTCTCGTCGTTCATAATTGCCTGCAACTCGCGTCTACCCTCCGTACGTCGACCTGACTCTAATCCCGTAGATCAAACTGAGCGACCGCTTCTCGGAGAGTCCCATTCGACTTCATTAAAAAACCTCTGCTTGCCGTCCAAGCGATATATTCATCTCCCACACAGGGAGGTCACGTCGTACATGATCTCGTAGATGCCATACCAGGTGGTGAATGCCGACCACCAAACGATCCAGGACCCCACATCTTCCATGACGAATGATAAGGTGTGGATGATGATTTCTGTGGGGAGTTGCAGGAGCGGGGAACGGTGTAGGTTCCTGACACGGAGGAGTTTCTCCAGGTGGACGAGCGCGGTCGCGATCTCGGTCTCTGGCTCCTTCAACGTCGTGTCGTCAGTGGTCTTGGTGGGAGAGGCGGCCGTAGACTGACGTAGAGTTAAGATGTGCGATGGCTCGGATTAACGTGTGATAGTAAGTTTTGATGGTGGGAAACGAGACCCGCCGTATCCCTGAACCACGCCCATATACTAGAGTGACAGTGAGACCTTCATTCCGGGGGAGAATATCACACTGTCGAGTGTCGCCAGAATGATTTTGCAGGAGGAGAGGACCGCGGTGAGGTAGACCGGAAACCAGTCTCAGGTTCAGAGAACGAGTCGGCGGTCCCGGATTGAGTTCAGCCCTGGTCGATCTGCTGACTCCGGGTTGCCGGATGCTCCAGAAGACGTCGCGGGAGAACTGGGAGAACGTGGTCCGGTCGCTGGGTTTCCCTCCTCCGGGGGGGCGGACCCACGAAACCACCACATGTTCCCCTCGTGCGGGCATCGTCCTTGTACTTGCACACTCGGTTCCCGGTTCGGTATCGGAGTCCTACCACCGCTTTTCGTCGGTCCATCATCCCCAAACTGTATTGACTGGTGGCGTTGGGCAACATACCCTGCAAGTCCATACACCGACATGAGCCCGAGACGAACCGTCCCATTGTCGGACCCGTGCTCGTTGCTGTGTGGCGCTGGTGCCACGAGGACCCCTGGCACCACCTCATGGCAGCAGGCTGTTATCCGTACACCCAACGCCGCCCAACCCCCGCCACCTTCCCCTCTATCACCTACTCACCCACATCCTAACAAGTTTCGACAATGTCCCTTCGCACGGCGAGTCTGGAAGAGATCGCACTGGAAACGTGAGTTCCTCGAAGGTCCACTATTTCGTTTCTGACTCGTATTCCTCCCTGCAGTCGAGAAGGTGGAAGCGATGAAGCAGGATGTGCGACCGGGGAAAATCCCAACTCTAGTAAGCGGGTGAACACAAAGCGAAGACGGTATGAACCCGGCGCCCATGAACCACTAGACGGCTGCTGACCATCAAGTCGCACCTTAGATCCAAGAAACGTCGGAATAGCAACGATTCAAGGAGCCTCGAGGATGATGTACCAGAGTACGCTTTCTAGATTTCGTTGGTTACGCACCCGTTGACTAACACCTAACAGTGGCCAGGATCCTGGAGAAGAGCCGAAGAAGGAGAAGGCCGCAATAGAAAACGAGAAACCGGGAGACAGGTAGGATCCTTCTGCGCATCTCTCCTGAACAACACTAAAACTTCCCTCGCAGTCAGGTACAAGGAGCGCACTCAAAACCAGAGGATCTTCGTTCCAAATTCTACGAGGGTTACCGCAAGATGGCCGAGGAATACGACAAGGAGTTCAACAAAAGATACGACGAGGATTTGAACACAACGCTGGTCTTCGTGAGTCTTGCAAGTTGCTCCGACGTATATGTGCTGACCTGAACATATGCTGGTCTGTTTTCCGCAGTCGCCGCCGCTTTCATCATCGAGGTTGGCTCCCAGCTCCAGCCGGACCCCAACGAAGAGACCGCGGCCCTGCTCCGTGTCCTCATCCACAAGATCGACAACACCACTTTCGGTGACGACGTTCCCACCGTCCCCCGATGGACCGGCCCTCCACGCATGATCGTTCACGTCCAAGCGATCCTGTACGCCAGCCTCGCCGCTTCGCTGTTCTCGGCTTTCCTCGCAATGCTGGGAAAGCAATGGTTGAACCGATACATGTCGACGGACGTGCGAGGGAATGCCATTGAACGCAGTCAGAATCGGCAGCAGAAGCTCAATGGGATCATCACCTGGTATTTTGACCATGTGATGGAGGCACTGCCGCTGATGCTACAGGTTGCTCTGTTGCTCCTCGCCTGTGCTCTCTCCCGTTATCTCTGGGAGATAGACACGATAGTTGCCTCAGTAGTTCTTGGTGTCACTTCCCTCGGGATTGGCTTCTTCCTTTTCATTGTTGTGGTGGGGTCAGTCTCCGCAGGTTGTCCATATCAAACACCCGGATCCCGAATCCTTCGATCAATTACCTTGGCCATCACTTCAGCTTTCAGAGAAACAATTCATGTGATCCAGTTTAATGCTCGGTATTATCAGCCCTGGTGGTCCAGAGACAACATCAAGGACTTCTTTGGAGACCTTATTGTTGAACTCCCTCCTGCACTGGTAGCTGATGGCATCCGCCTTGGGCGAGCAATGATCCAGCCATTGGTGACCTTTGTTCATCGGGTGCGCACCTGGTTACCTGGTACACCTCCTACTCCAGCAGATGGGTTGGACCAACAAACAACCCTGTTGGACCTGGACTGCATCTCATGGATCCTTCAGGCATCACTGGACAAGGATCACCACCTGTCAGCTCTGGAGTACCTTGGAACAGCGGCAGCACTCCCCAACTTTGACCCTGCCCTTGTTGCTGGGTGCTTTAGTGCCTTCACCAGCTGTGTAAAGGCCTCCTATCCTGGTCTGGTAGTTACCCAGGGGCTGGAACAACTTGCAATAGTGTCTGCAAAAGGCCTCCTTCAAACCTTCTCATCCCTCTCAGTCATGGACCCAGTATCTAGTACTCTCACAGATCTTTATCAACACTATGCCAAAATTTTCCCACCTGGTATTGACAATCTCAATAGTCTCCCATCCTGTCACATTATTGGTGCAATCCATCTTGCACTTCTAGGTCATAAACATCCATGGTTGGACTGGTATATCTGTAGACAGATGAAGTGGAGGGGTTACAAGCCATCCAGTCAGGAATACACTCTATTCACACATGCTCTGACCAAGCTTGCCCATTCTGAGTACCAAAGGAGGGATCATGACAAGGAGGTACCCCATTGGATCCTCAGCTTTGCAGTTCATTCTCTATCCCTGGAATCCCTGCCTTCAAGCTCAGTCATAGCTGGTTGCCTGTCAATCATTGCCATTGACCTGAACTGTAATGCTTTGGATGTCAAGGCTGCAACCCTGGATGAAAGGTATGTTCACACCTAGCAGATGATTATCTCTCTGACATAGAAGTAGTGCACAGACAGAAGAAATTTCAAGGCCAATAACTGAGAAACTTCAAGCTATGGTTGAAACCAATGATCCAGCTTCAATCTACTCCAAGCGCAAGGCTATTGCTGCATTCTTCTTGTATACAGTCCAGCAAGGGAAAGATGGGGAACATGAGATGCTTGATATGTTTTTACAGCTTGCCAAGGCCTCAAAACAGCCAAACCCTACACAGGCTCACATTGAACAGCCTCCTGCTGCTGTGCTGCCCAATGGAGAGAGTCCTGTTTCCACAAAAACTGTCTTTATTCTCCTATCACCTCACCTCCCATGGGAACAACTTGCAAACAATCATGACTTGGTTCAACTCTGGACATCAGCAATCTCAGCAGTTCCATATACAGATGAGATTGCTCAGAGTGTGGTTAGCACACTATTGCAAATTGCAGACCATACCTCCTTGCAGTTACCTGTTGATACATGGTCATGGTTGAACAAATGCCTCCTTGTCCCTCCTGTCTGCAAATATTGCCAGTGGGGAAGTTCACAGAGTGCTCTCCAAATAATCCTGGGACTTGGAGACATTGAAACTCTTACATCACACTTGTCCCTTGTCTGGTCAGAGTGGTGTTACCTTGATGAAGAAGGCTATAATAAGATGGTTGTCCTAATCAGGGAGGAATTCAGTGGAATCAGGATGGAGGGCCACCGGAAGAGACTTCTCCAACATTTGGGCTATATTCTAGGCCAGTTGGATCAGGGGTTAGAACACTTGCAACAGCAGAAGCCAGATATTGATGGAGATGATATCTGGATGATGAAAAGACAATATAGGAGGCTCAAGGAGGTATTTTTAGAGGTAGATTGGAAAGCAACCTGTAAGTCCCCCAAATTACTAATCCTCCAGTCAACTGAACTTCTATGGACAGTTGCTGGACATCATGCAAATTTTATGTGTGCAATTCCCCTCCCATGTCCATAATGATGGGTCTGGAACATTTTCCATAACTCCCCTAATCCTACAACTTCACCTTACTTTACCACACATTTATGCAACTTGTAACATTCCCTACCCTTCCCCCCACTTCAAATTCCCTGCTATTATACCTTTATATAACAGGGACAATGCCAAGATGATGTCAATCCCAGCATAACCTTGGATCCAAAAAGAACTCATTCATTCTTGTTTTTCCTGTCAAGTCTACATCCCATCCCACTCCTGTTCCAATCACCATGTTTTCCCTTTTGAATTTTATGTTCCTCAATATGCTATTCTGTCAGCTGATTGGTTTACCTTGTGTCTCTTATGTATGCCATGTGTTCCCTTTGTTGCTATTCCAGTGTCAGGATTCTTGGCCTTAGAGTTCATGAGAACCTCTTTGAAATAGGTACCTGTAAGCACAGACATGAAATGTGCAGTTGTGACAGCACCCAGAAGGTTGTTAATGACAATGAATTGAAGAGAGTTTTTGATCATGTAGAGAATAGCCAGTAAAGAGAATTTCCATGACTCTGAATGGAGAAAATTTTGTGATAGTTGCCTTGCCACATTGATGAGGATAGGGACCTACAGTGAGGTGTCTCCTAGGAGTTGAAGACCTGGATGATAGTAGTAGAATATGATATGAGCTGCTCCAAAATTTCAACCAGTGGGGTGACTGGGGCAGGTGGATGAGCTCGCGAAGGTTGATGCCATGTGGTTGGGATCCGGAATGCAAAGAAAGGTATAGTTTTGTTGAGGACAAGCGTTTCGATTCGCGGACTACGGGCCATTCAAACTGGGATGGAAAAACATCCCCGTCTAATCCGCATAGGGAAATGTGAGACTCGTGCAAGATCACTGAGCCATAACCGGAGGCTTCGCGGTCGTCGTAAGGTCGACGGGCGGACCTTGGCCCCTTTTGTCGAAATTGCGAGGGCTCGGATGCATGGAACACGTACGGGTTGTCACACTTGCAGGCTTTCACACATTTCTATTCACACGTCTCCCTATCATAACGGCTGTCGAACTACCACAACAAAGTGAACAGTGTCTAAGTGGCAACCAAGAAGAAGCTTCGGAAGGACTCCTCGCGCTATCGAGGGAGACGATGGCGATGGAGGCGTCCGACCGTTGACGCGACGCGGGTGAGTCGCGTTTAGTCACACCGATCACCGCTTGTGATCCAAACCCGTCGTTTCCCATCAGAGGGGTACAACCTGACGTCCCCATTCCATGATGCCTGACATCGGACCTGCGGGTTTAGAAGACGGTGACTCCAGTCTGGGTTCCCGTATACTGAGACTTCACGTCATCCAAATCAGAGATATCGTCCTGTCCCTTGTAATCGTACTGCGACAGGCTTCCCATGTCAGAGGCTCCAGCGGTTGAGGAGAACGAAGTCCGCCTCCGCAATCGGTCGGATTGCGAGTACGCCATGCTGGTTGAACGGCGGTCGGACGTGCCGGCTGAGCTCCCGACGACGCTCGAACTGTCCGTTCCAACGGGTCCTTCCTGCGAGATGATGGAGCTGGCATAACTCCCATAGGGACCACGTTTGGCAGCGGATCCCCGATGCATTCCTGCTCCGAATGGGCCGTTCGCAGCAAACATCGGTAGCCCCGAGGAGTAAGTAGCTTGCGAGCGCAGCGATTGGACGTCAGACGGGATGTACCCGAGAGCATCGTGCGTTCGATAGAAGCTCTGGTCAAACCGACTTGGAGTGCCAGATCTGCGGGCTGAGAAACGCGGATATAAGGGAAAGGGACAAAGGGGGCAAAGAAGAATCAACCCACGATCATCGCTGGCGCCAGACATGTAGTCCCTCGCATTTGTTTCGTGGCGTCGGAACTGATCCATCGCCTTGGACAAGGATCGCTTAGGCTTGCTAAATTGGATCATGCTCGGCTGGAGATTATTAAGCGCTCCTTCCACAAGGCAGGACTTTTCTTTGTAATGCGTTAAGAGATAGTGCCACAATGGATGCTAGGATAAATTTGAGGATCGGAACGGTCATACGAGAACACAAACTGAAATCACGGACCTTGCTCAAGACCTTCGGGTTACCGAGGATGACGACGCCATACTTCGCCCTCGTAAGGGCAACGTTCAATCGCCTTGGATCATTCAAGAAACCGATTCCTTGATGCTCGTTACTCCTAACACAACTCAAGATGATGTAGTCCTTCTCTCGTCCTTGGAACGCATCAACGCTCGCTACTTCGATGTCTTTGTATAGATCCTTCCTCAGAGAGCCGTTGAATTGCATGTAGCTGACGATGTATGATCTCTGGCCTTCGTATGGAGTGACGATTCCAATCTGATTCGGGACCACGCCAGACTTGAAGAATTTTGTGACGATCTTCTCCACGTTGGAGGCTTCGGTTCTACATATCCTTTTAGCATTCGGTACATAAACCCGCAGAAAGTGTTACCTGTTCAAGAACGACGTCCCGCTTGAGGAAATCTCTTCCTGACCCAAGTTCTGATAGAAGAACATCGGGGTCTCAGGTACTGGCCAAGGGAAATCCACGTTTCTCCGCAATCTCTCCGGTGCGGTGACACCGTTTTGCAAGCTTCCCTCGTAGAACATGTTGGATGGGAACTCCGAGAGACAGGGGTGCATTCTATACTGGACTTGGAGTCGGATCGGACGGTTGCCCAAGACGACAAGACGCTCGAAGAGCGACTGGGTGAGCCCTGCGCGTGCAGCTTTCTTATTCATTATGACGGGGCCCAATTGTTGATGGTCACCGACGAGGACCACCTGTCGACACCCGAGCACCAAGGGGATCATACATTCTGGTAAAATATTCGGTGAGTCAAATAGTCACGATAAGAACGGTATCTCGCACCTGGCTCAGCGGCCTGAGTGGCTTCATCGATAAGAACGGTCCTAAACTTCAACTTCGCCAACCTAGGGTCTCCTGCGCCAACGCAGGTACAGCAGATGACATCAGCAGCGTTGAGGATCTCCCTCTCACACTGCTTAATCAACGTCTTATATTTCCTCTCGTCGTTAGAGCTCAGCTCTCCCTGCTCGTTCTTCAGCTGTATCAATTTCTGTAACTCCACGTGCGAAGTGTTCTTGGCCACTTGTTGGTGGAGGGTCAAGAACGAAATGGATGAATCGAGGGCCTCTCGAGACTTGGCGGTGATACGGACCGCTTTCAGTCCAGTGAGGTGGATCTTCTCGGTGAGTTGGTCCACCGCGACGTTCGACGGTGCGCAGACTAAAACGGGTCCAGGATTCATCTTCGCCAAATGATAAACGATAGAAGCTGATGTGACGGTCTTCCCGGTCCCCGGCGGACCCTGGATGAGGCTTATTGGTTTCTGGAGGATGCTCTTCACGGCATACATCTGCGAGTGATTGAGTTCCGGGAGTCCGGGGGCTGAGAACCGTTTCGGCATCTGTGTCTTCAGCGACTGCGGTTCGACTTCGTGACCGAGTAATTTGTGGTACTGAAAAGAACCGGTCAAACCCCAATTCACGACGAACTTGTTGGCGCAACTCACGATGTATGCACTAACGCTCTTCTCGTCGACGGCAAATGTCTTCATGGCCAATTGCATACGATCGAAACTCGTGGATTTCCACACGAAGTCGACGATAAAGTTGTGGGTGACATCTGTTGGGACTCCTTCACTCTTCCGTAACTCGAGGGCGATCTCGTCGGAGACATCTGCGAGGGAGCTGGTCAGCTGGGTGAATCCGGAGGAACCGTGATAGGGACGTACTGTTTGGGATTTTTATGACATGGCCTGCTCCTTCCCAATTCTTATGCAACTCTCCCGTGTACTTTAACCTCAACTCATCCCCAACTGCGAGTCTGACCTCCCCACTCTCTAGCTTTGGCATCACGAACCAAGCGATTCTCTTCTGGTTCAGACCTAAATCCCACCTAACGCTGATATCCGTCTGAGTCTGTGATTCCTTCAGACGCTTGTCGTAGTCGGCTTCGATTTTGACTAAGGGCCCAATAATATTTTGATACTGGTACGCGTCTTCATAACGCAGCAGGACGGGCTGGGGTTCGTCGTCCACACCGGGCTTCTCCAGGTCCTCGAGGGTAGCGTTAGCGTTTTCGCGCCATATATCTTCAAGGCGGTTGATTTGCTGGAACGAGATTTGTCGCGATCGCAGTTGCTCGTTCTCGCTGGGAGGTTTGACGAACCACGACAGAAATGATCTGTCATCGATGAGGGGAGCCCAAAGACTCGCGTTCCAGGTGATATCCTTCGAAATCCCTGCACAAGGCTGTCTGAAAAAACGAGTCAATTCTCAGCTTCTCGACGGGCATTGGATGATCCATACCGACATAACAAGACCACAACCGTGTCACTCTTCGCCGGGATGAACCCAAGCATGAACACGTTCTTGCTGCCACAGTTGTAACACTCAGGTACGGTCTCTCCAAGTGGGCTTTCCTTGTGGAGGATCACTTCCTTGTGTTTGGCGCGCACTAAATGATTCACAATGTGTGAGGCGGAGGTGTTGCCGCGAGAGTTGCAGAACCACTTGTTGCAGACTAAACACTGGACAACGGACGCCGGAGAATGAATGCCACAGTAACTGATAGGACAGTTGAGTTGTGACCACCGAGTAAACCAGAGAGCCCAGACTCACCTGCAGGCATGTGGCGGAAGCTCGACCTGACCATCATCCGGCAACTCATCCAGCACACCATCCAAGTCTTCATCAAACACTTGTTCCATTGGGCCTCTGCTGGCGATAATGGGTTGCTCGTCTAGAACTCCGGTGAACTCGGCACGATCGCTGGTGCTATCGTCGAGGAGAGTAAGACTTTCCAGAGATTCGATTGGGACCCGGGAAGATTGGCTGCTGGCGTCGGCGTCTGTAGTATATACTGAAGATGTATCATCCACAATGCCAATGCCGCCGTACGACGACGCAGAGTCGAACTGAAAGTTGTCGAAGGTATCCATGACCAAAGTCGGGTATGGTAGAGGAGAACACAAAGTACGGATTGCAAGTTTCCCACGATTGGTCATCCTGACTCGTGTCCGCGGGTCCGTCATCGAGCGGTCCCAAGGTCAGACAACTGGGTGATGGTGCGGCAAAAATGTGGCTAGCCGCCAACGACGAGTGGTATTGCGATACAACAAGCGTACAACATGTATGAAGCGAGAATGACCAGTACAGATGATAGAAGAATGGATGGACAACAGCAGAAATAAAACAGAAACCGCATATGTACACCATTACTTCTTCTTGGTGGCCTTCTCAGCAGCCTTGGTGATCTTACCACCCTTCTCCGTCTTCTCGACCGACTTGATGACACCAACAGCAACGGTCTGCCTCATATCACGGACGGCGAAACGACCAAGGGGTGGGTATTCGTTGTAGCTCTCGACACACATCGGCTTGCTGGGCACAAGCTTGGCAATGCAAGCATCACCAGACTTGACGAACTTGGGCGCCTGCTCAAGAGACTTTCCGCTTCGCCTGTCAATCTTCTCAATCAACTCGGCGAACTTGCAAGCGATGTGGGCGGTGTGACAATCCAAGACGGGGGCGTAACCAGGGCCGATTTGACCGGGGTGGTTGAGGATGATGACCTGAGCATTGAAGGAAGCGGCCTCCTTGGCGGGGTCGTTCTTGGAGTCAGAAGCAACGTTTCCACGGCGAATATCCTTAACAGAGACGTTCTTGACGTTGAACCCGACGTTGTCACCGGGCTGGCCGGACTCGAGTTGCTCGTGGTGCATTTCGACCGATTTGACTTCAGTGGTGACGTTGCTTGGGGCGAAATTAACGACCATACCGGCCTTAATGATACCAGTCTCGACACGGCCGACAGGAACCGTTCCAATACCACCAATCTTGTACACATCCTGGAGGGGGAGACGGAGAGGCTTGTCGGAAGGACGAGTGGGGGGTTCGATAGCATCGATAGCATCCAAGAGGGTCTTGCCCTTGGCGGTACCGGCCTTGGTCTCCCTACTCCAACCCTTGTACCATGTCATGCTGGGTATAACATGTAAGCAAAAGAATTAACTTCGAACACCGAAAAATGACTGACTTCGGGGACTCCTCCAGCATGTTGTCTCCATGCCATCCAGAGATGGGAACGAAAGCGACGGCCTTGGGGTTGTACCCGACCTTCTTGATGAAATTGGAGGTTTCCTTAATAATTTCGTTGAAACGGTCCTCGCTCCACTGTAGCACGACGTCAGTTCCAATTCGACAGCGGTTTATATCGGAGATCGCACCTTGGTAGTGTCCATCTTATTGACAGCAACGATGAGCTGCCTGACACCGAGGGTGAAAGCAAGCAAAGCGTGCTCTCGGGTCTGACCGTCCTTGGAGATACCGGCCTCGAACTCACCAGTACCGGCGGCAATGATGAGAATAGCACAGTCGGCCTGGGAGGTACCGGTGATCATGTTCTTGATGAAGTCACGGTGTCCAGGGGCATCAATGACCTTGAGGATTTTAATAAGCGTTCAGATCCCAGTCCCCGATCAAAGCAGGAAAAAAAAACTTACAGTGACCATGTACTTGGGGGTCTCAAACTTCCAAAGGGCAATATCAATGGTGATACCACGCTCACGCTCAGCCTTAAGCTTGTCCAAGACCCAGGCTAAGTTAGGAAGAAAGGCTCCAGTCTGAGGGCTCGTCAACAAGATGCTGAGACCGCACTAACCGTACTTGAAGGAACCCTTTCCGAGTTCTGCAGCCTCCTTCTCGAACTTCTCGATGGTACGCTTGTCGATACCACCGCACTTGTAGATCAAGTGACCAGTGGTGGTCGATTTTCCGGAGTCGACGTGACCAATAACTACAAGCAAGATCAACTAGATGCTAAAAACGACAGTACAGGTATACTCACCGACGACGTTAACGTGAATCTTTTCCTTACCCATGACGGATGTCTGGAGAGAGAGAAACAGCAAAAAAGGTCAACACCCATCATTGATAACGAAGAGGAGTGTATCTTGGGTACGATTTGGTCACAAATCCGCCATCGGGGACGGACATCGGAATACCTCGGAGGAAAAAAGACACGATGGACATCGAAAGGATAGAAAGGGCAGCCTACCTTTTTGTGAGGAGAGAACGGTGGATGGAGGGGAAGATGAGAGTTACAAAATTTTCTGAGCGGACCAATTTTGATCTTTGATTATCTTCGGCACTTCCCATTCCCACGCCGCCACCTTCCCCACCTCATCGTCCGAACGACGGTCGGCGGCATGACCGGCCCATCCTTCATACCGCTAGACTCTGGCCATGATTCTGGCGCAGCCTCACTCGAGGACACCAAAATTCTCGGTCCAAAGTGGATAAAACTCCCCGCATTGACCCTCGGTTTCATAGGTCTCCAGGCACTGTGGTCCGTGGAGATGTCATATGGTGCGCCTCCGAGCGAACTCGAGTTCCATACAACATTCTGACCCAAGTCATACCAGCCTCACCATATCTGCTATCTCTTGGGTTATCAAAATCCCTCATGGCCATTGTGTTCATCGCGGGGCCGTTATCTGGCCTCATCGTTCAACCCCTCGTTGGTACAGTCGGCATTCTCGTGGTTTGACCACTCTCGTACTCAAATCGCGCAACACAGGAGTGCTCGCTGACAATTCAAAGTCAAGATTTGGAAGACGGCGGCCCTTCATGATCGGTGGTGCAATCATAACCGCAGTCGCAACCATCCTGTTCGGTTTCACCCGCCCAGTTGCTGGCTTATTCTCTGAGGAGGGGTCTACGCTGGTACGTACCTCAGGTGTAGATGGAGGCGGAGGCAGTGTTCTCATCACGCATATAGTACAGGGCCTTGTCAATATGGCTCGCCATATTTGCCATCTACGTCATGGACTTCTCAATAAACGCAGGCACGTGCCGCGCGGGCTCCTGATATGTTTCACTGGCTGACTCTTCCCCTTCTGATGGATAGTTCAAGCCGTCGACCGTGCCTTGGTCGTTGACGTCTTGCCAACTGGGTTGCAGCCCGCTGGAAACGCGTGGGCCGCTACTATGCTTGGCGCTGGCAGTGTATCTGGTTTCTTCGCGTTCGTCTCCACCAATACCGTTTCTGTTTCGCCTGCCAAACAGTGAATCATAGGGGAAACATCGACCTTCCGCGCCTCTTCCCACGGTTGGGGGGATCACAGCTCGAAGTCCTGGTGATCTTCACAAGCTTCTTCCTTCTCTCAACCCATGCTATAACCGCTTGGTGTGTAAAGGAAGAGCCTCTCACTGACCTGTGAGTGATCTTGTTTGTCAAACTACCGGACTTCTGTTTATCCTCCGCCCAGGGACCCAGCTAACTCGGAAAAGAAGAGTTTCCGGACAGAGTTGCGGAGCATTTGGGAGAACGCATTAACCCTCCCTAATACCATCAAGTCGATTGTACGCCTTTCAGGAATTATTGGGTTTGCTGAGGTCGCTGATGTTTTTTTCTTCAGTTCACGATCCAATTTTTGTGAGCACAGCTATTTCGTTTCAACCCAACGTTCTGACGGATCGAAGTGCCTGGATTGGCTGGTTCCCAGTGCTATTCTACACAACCGTCTACGTCGGGGATATATACAAAGCTGGTCTGCCCGATTCAGTCGACCCTGATTCAGAGGAGGTGGACGCCGAAGCTACCCGCCTTGGGACCAGAGCTCTTTTCTGGAGTGCATGCATCAGCCTGTTTTCCAATTTCGCTCTCCCATTCTTAGTATCGCGAACCGTAAAACATAGAACGATTGGGGACTTATTTCAAGAGCAGGGCGGAGCGTTGAGACGAATTGGGCGCAAGTTCCAGATCAGCCTTCCAATGCTTTGGGCATTGAGTCACGCCCTCTTCGCCCTGTGTATGTTTAGCACGTTGTGAGTTCGTCCTTACCGCGAGATTCCACCATCGGCCAACTCAGGGTCTCCCCTTCTAGCTTTATTACAAGCACTTCCGGTGCCACAGTACTTGTATCTCTCACTGGAATCGCGTGGGCTGTCACCCAATGGGCTCCATTCTCACTCGTAAGCCGACTATCGCCGTCGCCGGGGTTTGGCATCTCTGACCGACCTTCAATTACCTAGCTCGGCGAAGCTATCCACTCGGAGTCCGCTACGGATAACTATGAAGGGGATGAGGTCATTCGACTCGCCGATGCTCGCTCAGCAACCGATAGCAATGGTTATGTACTCGCCAATACGGAAAGTGACGATCGCGAGGCGGACGATGAAGATGAGGAGCAGCGACTGGTCCAATCTGAGATGAACGGGCTCTCCCAAGCACACCATCGTGCCAACGACCTCAGTTCGAAGGCTGGAATAATCTTGGTTTGTCCACTCACTTCGACCATAACCACCAATTAAGGTCGCGTTTCCCGTTGTAGGGATTGCACAACATTTGCGTTGTGATACCTCAGTTCCTGGTCACAGGGATGTCATCGATCATCTTTGCATTGCTTGACCCAGACAAGTCAGCAATCCATCGCGGAAAAGCGCCAAATGCCCCTGTTCCTGTACCCCCAACGAACGGCACGGTATCGGGCGTCGAAGTTAACGAACTCTTGGGACGGGCCGAAGGAGCGGCTGAAGGGGTTTCTGGAGGGAGCGTCGGCCTTATCTTCAAGTGAGCCCAGCCCTGTCTTCACCGTCCCTTCAGCCTTTTAACCCATTGTCAGGATTTCCGGTATATTTACTACCATCGCTTTTATACTCGCTTTGCGATTGGCACGAGATCTCAAACAGAGATGAATGTTGATATTACCCCACCCTTGCAGTACTCGTAGAATTACCGCCATCATCGCTAGCACTTAATGTACATACTGAACCTCATAGTACCCGTCATATTGTTCTGCCATGCACCCGCTCCATATTTGCTCTCGATTGTCACATTATCCCCGGATTTCGGAGGCGGTTGGCGCAACCCTGGCCTCATGTGTGGAGGGTCCAGAGATAGTACTGACGATGGTTCCGCTTCCGAGACACCAATCTCCATCCCACAGGACTGCAACTTGGCCCTCGGCGATAGCCTTTTGTGGTTCACGGAAGGATATTCTTATGAGAGTGTCACGGGACCTGTAAGCTCGTCAGTCACAAACCAGAATCCACGGAAGCCGGGGGACAGGTACCTCGTGACCGTACAGCGTACTGGGTCCATCCGGTGCCTAAACTGCACCAAACAGCCGAAGCCCTCTTCAGAATCTATTTCTGGTGGCGGTGAATCACCCCATATCCACTTCCAGCCTCTGCATGTCAACCTGTGCCTGTACAAAGATGCGTGGTCGCTACGTCAGGCAGCCATGGGGTTAGGATTGTACGGATTCGGATAAAAGAGGAAAATGGCCTCACGAGCTGTTCACCACGTAGATGGCGTTCTCTTCTTTGCTTTTTGAAGCGACAAAGTATTTCTCTTTCAACCCTGGCAGTCGAGCTCCTTGGCCAATGGTATACGTCCACAACCCTTTATGGGTTCCGATGATTGCTCCGGTTTCGAGCTCATATATTCGACCTGGGCTCGGTTCCAGGTAGTCCACTGTAACCGGACACGCGATATGAGCACGAATCGCAAATGAGCAAGAGTATAGGGGTCGAGAATAAATGGACTCGCCGAGGAATTCATTGAACTTCCGCTTCTGTCCAACGAAACAGATCCCCATACTTTCGTCCCTCTGGGCTGTCGGAAGACCGACAGATTCGGCGAGCTTTCTAACGTCCGCCTTGATCAGTTCATCGAGGGGAAAGAGAGCCCGTTCTAGTCCCTTTTCTGGAATTGCAGACAGGTAATAGTTCTGATCTTTTGTCGGATCCGATGAACGAAGAAGCTGTGGCCGTGGTATTAAAGAACCTGGAGGTATTCTCCATCCTTTCCTCGCGTAGTGACCTACGTCTCGATCAGCACGATTCGGGGGGATATGGAAGGGGGAGAGTGTATGGGGACCGTACCTGTTGCTAGCCATTCGCCGTTATTTCCTAGGTGTTTCATCAACGCGCCAAATTTAACTTCTCTGGAAAGGAGCTTCAGTTTCAAGTTACGCCGTGAAATACACTAGCAGCTGACTTGTTACACCACACATCCGGGTTCGGGGTGTCACCAGATTCCCATACCCTTAGTGAAGGTTGGAACACGTTGTTCCAATACTCTCTCGTGAGATCGACCTATCAATGCTCGACAATGAACATGCTGAGAGATATGCGTTCTGTTGTCGCGGACGTACCATTCGACAGGGTATGCCCAGGTGCTTGGACACCAACCGTACATCCTCCCAATCCTTCTCCCATTCGCATCCTTTATCGGTACCGGATTCGTCTCTTGTATCCCAGTTTCGCATGAACAATCCGGTAACGTCATAACCCTACTGCCAGCGACGCTGCTCAGAAGTCCAAGAGAGAGAGATGACGTCCGAGTCGGCACACCTGGTCTACCATCAACTTGGCAGTTACCGAGGAATCTACACCGCCCGACATGGCTACTACCACTGAACCAGTCGCGCGTCAACGGGTGAAATATTCGCGCTTCAAGGCAACCAACCTTTTTCACCTCTTTCTGGGTATAGTTTCCGTCCAGCATTTGTAGTGAGAAAGCGTTTGGAGAAGGTGCGCGTTGGTGGGCGGGTGAGAAGGTGGAGCATGGGTGCGTGGGTCGAGAAGGGCGGACAGAGCCGCTCTCGGAGGTAACATTGATCCGTTGAATCGTATCTGGGTAGCCCTGGAATAGATGCCTCGAAACTCACAAAAACTACCCAACATAACATTGTCGTGAATAAGATGTAAAGAAAAACAAGGGTCCATACCACCCAAAGTACCTGTCATTACCTACTACGTTCGAGCCTCAGCTACGATAATAATCATGTTAATTCATCCCGAACGACCGGACCACCTCCCCCAAAAACCTCAAACCACAAGCGCGTTTCATCGACTATACGCAGGAACAGGTTGCAGGGGTGAATGCAACATAGCTGGCGAATGCTGCATAGCTGGCGAATGCTGCATAGGTGGTGAATGCGGCATTGGTGGTGAATGTGGCATAGGTATCGGATGTGGCATTGGGAAAGATTGTGTTGGAGAATACTGGGAAGGGGTGTAGGCGGCCCCCATGTACGGAGTAGGAGGAAAGGATGGCGGTCCCGGGTAAATTTGAGGGGGGATGGGGCCCGAATCTCTTTTCCAATCCATCTGATTATACTGGACCGGGGGCGGCGGCGAGGTTGACTGGCCAACCGGGTCAGTATGCAAAGGACAATCAAAAGTGTACCCGGGATGCAAAGGTACTCACGTAAACAGGTATATCTTGAGGAGGGTATCCCTCTACAGCGTTTCTTTCGAAATCTGGGTCCTTCGATGCCCTATTGGCCTGTAGCTTACCGCCTCGTGGGGGGGACCGCCTCAGACACTTCATCACATACGGCCGGTATTTCAGGACCATGGCGTATAATATTACAGCGGCTGAACACACTGTCGTCAGGGCGGAGAGATTTGCTAGAGTGGGTACGCGATACGTACCAGCGATAACTCCAACAATGACTCCTCCTATTGTCCCACCTCCGCTGCCTCCACCTCCACTCCCCCCGCTCTTCCCTCCCTTCCCCCCCTTCGCTTCAACGGCAACCGCTTGTAAGACCGCCCCAAGGAAAACCAGATAGACACGGCAGATTCGATACATATCGCCAGGGAGGCAAAGCAAAGAGAGGTCGACTGGAGCGACTACAGGACATTCATGCTTTGGGACGCTGGCTTTTAAGCACCTGCCCACGAGGCGATCCCGAGAATGCAACAAATGCAGTCAGCCCACAGCCCCCGACCCCTCAGTGTCAACGTCATGAGGAATTTCAGACAATCCGGGTGGCGTGAAGATTCTGTGACATTGGGCGCGCATCCCTGCCAAGAATCGCGTCCTATCCGATCCGTCGCTTTACGACAGGGTACGTAATTCATTGTTCCGGGACGTGAATCATCAAGACTCGACAGGAGATGAAGCCGTGTAGTGCACCGGCGGAGCTCTAGATCAACAGCACTTGACGAGGTACCGATCACGGTGAATCACTGAATAGGGGGCTCCCGAACCAGGTACAAGTTGTCGATTCAAGTTCTGATGCATCGTGGCCAGTTGCACCGCCTGGCGAAGATCCGGGGTCTTCGTGCGTATTATCGACAAGAAGTCGCAAGGACGTCGAGTGACAGGTTATTAACTTCGGGATGGGTCGGGAGATACTGCCAACCATCGACCTCTGGAGGTGGCTAGTGTCAAAACGAGGTCACACTGTACACCAGGTTGGGTGCGTGTGTTGTTGAAACGGCCACACAAAATGTAGAGCTGAAGGCGCCGACATGCGACTGGCCAATAGGTGGGAAAATCTGGTCCGAGTTGGATCACGCACTTCATAACCAACTTTGTTTCTCCTAACAATCACCCCTTCCGCTGTCATGCCACTCGAGGACCTAACTTAATACACCCCTGATCAGACAGCTATAGGATCAATGACCCCCTTCGCACAGATGAACTCGCGTCTGGGCGCGCTTCTCACGCCTGGAACAAGTAACTTGCAGCTTCAATGAATCCGTCTGGAAGAATAGTCCGACATCCCTGGGGGTGCTTGAGCCTGCTGGCAGAGACGGGGGCAACGAGGGCCGCGTTGAAGATTCTTGCACCCCTCCCGACACCGTCCCGGTCACGACTCCGGTTGTGAACATGCCTGACACCCTACCCAAGTTCTGGGGCCCGTCCGAACGGATCTCGGCGCGGTCCGAGTACCACGGAGAAGAACCAGCAGCTTTGCCGGCGAGCGAAAATGATAGGACAAACTTTTCGGTACCTGAGGTTCCTGGATTGGTCCGCTTTCTTCTCGCTCCAATGCCTCTCGAATCTAACCTTTGATTAGAAAGGCCTTCTTGCCATGGCTTCTCATACGGCATCTTGCACTCGGGCTTCGAACATCGCGCAAGTTCACCCGAGCTACGCACTCCTCCACGAAGGCGGTACCTGCCAGTTCGCGCATTCCAAGGTCAACGAAGTCTGATTCATTGGCGTCACCGGATCCTAGGAACACCTGGGTTCTTATCCATTCAAGCAAGGACCTCACTACCCGCGGCAGTGTTCGATAGTGGCCTACCCTCCCTCGTCGTTGAAGTGGTGTATCCTCATCCTCCGTATCTTCAGCGGCTCAGGAAAGCCAACTTCCGATCCACGTAGAGAGATGGTTCTTTCCCGGAAGTCCTTTAGGCGCAAGCAGATCGACCCTACGGATGTTTGTGCTCACGATTTCTGCAGCCGTTTGTTCCTTGGGTGTTCAACCTCCTACACATGCCTAGAACGTCAGCTTTGGTACTCGCACAACGAGTTTGGACCACATCCCAGGACGTTGACACACCACGCGAGCGATCCAACCAGCTATGACGCCGATGTCATCATCCAAGTCCGGTCAATGAATCCCAAAGCCCTCCACCATGCGAAGATCCTTCCCACCTCATCGTGGCCATTAAGCCTCCGACGCCCTCACGCGTAGAAGACTATTGCATCACGGCGTATATCCGAGATGTTCTGAGGCCAACGCGTCGTAAACCAAACTTCCGGGAGGGCAGATTTCTAGTTGCTCAGGCAGAAGAGGACCGTTCGGCTATCCGCTATTCGAATATGGATATCTTCGACATCGACTATTCCATCAATACAGGAGAAACCCTAATGGACTTCCACCTACCCATATCGGATGGACATGGACTAGAAGAAAGGGCTGGGCTCCGTGTTGGCCACTACCACCACCCTCGATCCACCACTTCCCTGCAATTGACCCCTCTTTCTTTATCCATCCCCACCCCCAGCGAACCGCCACACACCCCCTTGACGTTTCAGGTCACAGGGAATAGGGCAGCCTATAATGTGAACACAGCCGGTTTGTACAGGATCGTCCAGTTGCAACTCCGCAAGGGCACTTGTAAGTATTGCGTGGCGGTCACCTCTAGCGACACAAAGCCGGTGGTCGAGATCCCAGTGCGCATTCCTCAGGTAGTGACTCGATGAGGGGGTTGGACGCGGTATCCCCGGCATTCCGCCACCCTGTTGGTGCAAACACACTGTTTCTGCCTCCAACCGAGTAATCGCAAGTAGTACCTGGAATCCTGTTTGTTTCTGTAATGTGCATGATATGCATCGCGGTGGCCAGCCCCGGAATTATGAATTGGGATTATGCTTTGAAACACGTTTTGTGCCAAATCGGAACTTCTGCGCATCTGAGGCCGAAGAGCGCTCGGACTGAGTTTGTGAAAGAGATGGAAACGCCCGTGCACGGGCTTGTAGTCAAGCGCCCACACGAATTCGAATCCTTTAAACTTTTAATCGTTCGCATCTTCTGTGCCACTCCGAGATCCTCCTGCTCCTACACACGGTCATCGCGTTCACCTGAATATCCAGCGGAAATGGGACAATACACATCCACAGCCGGGGCAACGTATCGCGGAATTCAATGTCCTCGTTTGCCGCCCACCGATATAAAGGTATCTGTCACGCGCCGCCCACGTTGATAGTACCAACTCGAGCACCCTCGACCTTCTAGAATCTTAGGCTTAGACTTTCAACTTCCGCCCGCCATGAGCGTCTTCCGCAATAAATCCTTCTCTCGTCTGTGGCACAGGAGATCCAGGTCGGACCCCGAAGATTTCGTTGGGGATGCCACTCCTCCATTTACAGAGCTCGCGTCGGTGTTGGAACCGGTCCCCACTTCGGAGGAACTAGCGAGGATTCGGTATTATCATTCAAAGATTACGGTTAGGGATGCGGAGTTCGTGGTGCGTATGCGTATCTTTACTTTCGAATTCTTCGCGATGAGATGATTGGTGATCATTGAACATGGTGGTCCTAGGATATGGACCTAACTCACGAAAGAAGACGCCTGATATGTGCTGGAAGACTATTCCGCACCGATTCCATCTTCGAGCGGAAAGGCATGTACGAGCTCTTCGTTCTACTGTTCGACAACTATCGTACGAGGCGTTCTTATCGTGCTTTCCAATGGGCTTCCAAGTTGAGCGGATTATTCTGCAGTTGTGATAACACAGATCACCGGGACGGGTTCAGATATCGCTTTCCAAGTATACAAACGAGTAAGACCATTGAACTTCTCCCTTTTGAGTCACTCTCATCTCGGATAGCCGATCCCACTTGATCTTCTGAGGGTCGAGACACATGCTGCCTCCCCGAACCGAAAGGAATCTGTCAACGCGGGGGACGGTTCCACTTCTTTTCCACCAGAAACTTGGGGTATCACCCCTCCATCTGGAGATCCTCGTGCAATGCTTCCCCTCGTCATCCACCACGACGGCCGCTTGGGAGGCACAACTCGGCTCTACGCAGAAAGCGAGGACGTGCAATCGACATGGAAATCGAAACTGGAGGAAGCTATTCTGCTCAGGCAGAAATCGAGTGAAGTGTTTGAGATGAACGTTGTGGTGAGGGAAGAGTTCCTCACGATTGGTGGCGTGAACTTGGATACATACCCGCCTGAGGATCGACCCACCACGAGGACAATAACCTGTGCCACTCCGTTTGGTAGGTGTGTCATCCTGTATACCGTTCTGAGTTTTTGACAACTCTGTGCGCCACACTAGTAACGCGCGACGGGCACACTTTGTTGGCCATTGGATGCATGGAAGGCTTGTGGATCGGGAATGGGAAGGACCTTCGGTGTAGGTCTCCCCAAACCATCGCCCAGATTGGGAAAGTGACGGGGGTCTCTAGCTTTCCGTTGGGCGCTTCGCCTCCCCGTCCAACAGTGCGCGGTAATCGGGGAATACGGTCTGGTTATCATTCTTTCTGACGGGGTACGCCCAATTCGACTGGATCCCTCATTCTTCCCATTCAAAGTCCAGTGTAGGAGTTGCACGTCCATGATTTGGAAGTCTGTGTACCAAAGTCGACCGGTCGCACGGTGACTTTCCGTCCTAAGGTCCTCGAAGTCAAAGGGAAAGCATATTTCTTCCGAGCGGGCAAGTTGAACGGTGGGATGTGCATCATAGCTGCGGTAAAGAAACACGTGAGTGGTTTATTGCCTGAAGCGCGAGATTGTCTCTTGACGAACCGACCCATGTAGTTGGATACCATCTTTTATGTTTGGGAAGCGGCGACGATGGTGGGGCTGGATAACCCTTTGCCGGATCCCCGAGAATTCCGACTCATTCATGTGTGTTCTCTCGGTTAGATTTACATAACTCGCGTTGGTGCTGATTGAGCCCTCTGTATCATCACAGAACTTCTTTCTGCCCGTGGAATGTAGTGAAGTCATCTTTCTCAGGACGAGACTCTGCGTTCTACATCACAGCGGCTTCAACTTGGTCAAATTACCCGAGTACCCTCGTTATTTATCTATCCTTTCCACGGCGAACTCAGCCCATGATTTTCTTTCATCAGGATGTTGGTCGTCAATGTCCCTCATGCGGGGGACCATAACGTATCAGAACGCAAGAAAATCATCAAACGGTGTTCGTCGGGTCGGCCGCTCTCCATGACGAGGGTCGAAACGGAGGTTTTCATTCTGTGTTACGACAGTGAGTACTCATCGCGCCCCTACACACGAGGCCTGGCCGTTTTCAACCCCCACATCATCCAGAATACGGAGTGTACGTTGACAGATATGGAGTACCGCTCCTAGACCGGGAGGTCGTCGAGTGGGAGGGTCAAGCGGACCGAGCTTCGTTTAGATTCCCTTACGTCCTCTTATTCTGCTCCGCATTCGTGGAGGTCAGGAACCTAATCACTGGACACCTAACTCAAATAATCCGAGCTGAGGCTACCGAGAGCGGCGGTGGGGGTAAGATGAGGTGTTTGTGGGACGGGAGAGGCAGAGCTAGGAATTTCGATTATGATCAGGACTTCGGTGGTGGCGGTCCCGGGGGTGAGGGTGGTGCCTCGGAGCTACCCACAGTACTTGGAGCGACTGATATATCTACGAGGAATGAGTGGGGAGCTCAGTCGAGTTCGGTCATGACGCAGCAGTGCGTTTTCACGTTGTTTTCGCCTGTGCCGCCTCCGTATTCTCTCGTGGAGGAGCCGGTTATACCTTACGACGCTAACTCCATTATCTGACCTCTACGCGCCGCATATATCACACAGGCTTGAGTTTATCTTAGAGTTATTCCTTTTGCTAGGTGATTTATCATGTGCTCGTAAAAGATCATTGTAATTTGTTCAAATGTTAACCCCTTTCGCCCTGCACAGTATAGTAGAACGTATATCGACCTGCTGAAGCACGCGCCGTAATTGTCCGTGCCCGAAGTCCTGAAATCCCATTTTACTAACCCACCAATGGCACGTTCCGGGCACACAAGTAAGGACATCAACTTACTGTAAACGTCTTCCATGGCGTGGCCGAGATCCAAGTATTGAATAGACCCTCGTGGCCTTGACACGTACATTCTGCGGAAGACGACGACGAACTGCAATTTTTGTTTTTTACGCTCCATTTGCAACGGGAAATCCATGTCAAGTTTTCTTAGAAAGCGACGACTCACGACGAATGTGGCAAACCTAGGTAGGGTTCCGTAAGAATCGCTTGAGTTTCTAACAGCACGTTACTAACCGGTGGGGGGGCAGGGGTTTAAAAGGGCTGTTAGTAACATCGGCTATCCCCAAGCCTGATGCAACCCGCATTACGCTAGTCGAGGATTAGAAGTCTATCATGGGTAATATATAATGAAGCATCGAGTAGTCTATAGTCAATGGGATGGACTTCTGGCCTGACAGAAATTCGGTTTGGCCAGGCGGAGAACAGAACCCTCCGGAAGCGGACCCAACCCAACCCTCAATGTCTCGGCTCTCCATCTTAAATGCCCCATTGACGAATGTCCCAGGGTGGGTAGCTCAGAGTTTGAACTCGACGGCGATGTTGATCTTACATCGTCCTTTCTTTCTAGTATGATTTCGGATGAACGGCCAACACTGGACCTCAACGGTCCCGTGGCCCCGCGATCGCTACGCACACGGATACGAGGAGCCGTGAACCAACTGAGGATGAGTGGGAGAATATGTGATTGGGCTATATGGTGTTTATAACTGTTTCTAACATTTCTAACGTAGTTAACAATTACAGCTGTTTTTCAGACGATAGATACACTCGGCTTTTTTTGTTGTAAAACCTTTGTTTACATCTGTGGAGCCCAGATCCGATAATCTCAGATCCGTAAAAACTTATTTCAAACGACTCCTTCTCATGCGAGTTCCATCCCCAGCTGTGGGCGACCGAAAACATATCCCAATCCAAGCCAAGGAGAAGATTATCGTCACGTCACGTCTGTGGAAGACCACCATTGCCCGTAACCTGCGATGCAATCGCAACACCATCTACAGGGGCGTTGGCTCTGGCCCAGGGTCGTTTTTCAAATTTCGAGTAGTTAGTCAAAAACACATGCGGTGCCCCACAAATAGCGTTACCGGAGCTCCAAATGTAAACAAAGATTGTGTACGAGTGAGAAGTACGAGTGTCTCTATCGTCTGTAAAACAGCTGTAACTAACTGTTAGAATCGGACCACACATGTGAGGTTCGATCCTATTTTAGTAACCGGTTAGAATGTTAGTTAGAAACTCGGGGGAGTTTCTCACGGAACCCTAGCCAAGGGAATCTACGCATGAAGGATGTCCGAAGCGCGCTTAAGAGGCCATGGCGATCTGCTGGGTCGGTGGTTGAGCGGTGTTATCGTGCCAGTAGCCCGGGGGGCTACAACGTCCCGGCCCGAAACGGATGGCGGCAAAGCATCGACGAGGGATCAAGAAGACAGATCCTACGATAGCAACGCTACATATACCCAATGTGTATCATTACATTTACAGATTCCTGGGTCGACCCGGCCTAGAAACGCAGCACCAGGGAGTAGATTTAAGCGCTATGACCAAGAGATAATGCTCGGAAACAGGTTGAGTACCTCCAGAATTCGTCACCACGAACTTGTTGGTCGCGTAAGGCAATCACGGGGAGTTCGTGTATCACTCAAAAACCTCAGCGCTCCATCCACAATCCACAGTGTTCTTAAAGGTGGAGCCGTTATTCAACGATAAATTGAAATCGACGACGTTGGCGACCTTGCGTGGGGCTGTGAGAAGATTCTCGGTCAGAGAAAGTACGGAACACTGGGGTTAAAACAAAATGGATGAACTCCCGCCTTGGTGTAAGGACGAGCCTGAATAAGTTACCCCGACGGCGTCGGATTTCCCGCCGCGATAACAATTGCTCCCGGCGCCGTGGCTGCGATCCAAGTATGGAATGTGTCCTCGTGGCCGGCACGTGTCTATCCTGCAAAAAACGACGACAAACTGTAATCGCGCACACCCCATCGACAACGAGAAAATCATGCGGAATTTCCTTCCCAAACGACGTCTAACGGCAAACTCAGCGGAAATCGGAACGGCCCCATGTACGATTCCTGACTATTACCACAATCTCAACCCCACTGATTGCCCACAGCGAAGAGGCAGAGACTCATCGATGTTACGAAGGCGTTTTTGGACATCGCAGGAGCATCGGCTGATGCGTTTCCTCCCCTCAAGTCGTGTCTGGGCGGGATCAACGCACTCATCAAACACTATGAGGCACGTTTGCACCGAATTATATCCCTATACTTTGCTAACGGATCCTTCGCAGCAAATCCAGGATGTGAAAGACAAGCTAGAGGACCTGGTCCCCTGGGTGATCAAATTGAAGGACACTCTGACGGCGGCCAACGCTAAAGACGATCGTGAGGAAGCGGAGAGACAAGACCAACTAGCAAAGTTCGCATCGGATCGCCGATATATTGCCATAATGGACTGATCTTCTACAGGTCCTTGGATGACATCGAGAAGAAGGCTCAAGCATTGTCGAGGAAAGGGCCGATGGCTCGGGCCGCCGATAAGACGCGGGATGCTGCTGCGGTCGTCAAGCTCGTCGATCAACTTCAGAAAGCGATCATCATCTACCAAGTGTGTCCCAAGGACTGTCAGGTTCAGGTGGCGCTGATGCGAATGATAACAGGCGTCTCAACAGCAATCGATCCACAATCAAGTCATGCAACTGACGGTATGCTTCTTCGTACCGTCTCTGGTCTGGAACTGACGGGCCGGCTGTTGATCCAAGACTTCATTCGATGTATTTCTGAAACTCAATGAGGTGGGATGGCTCGGACGCATTTCTGGGCGTACACTAACGGGTTACCATTGGTAGGGGGCTCCGGAAGTGACAGAAAAGATCAAGTTCGTTCTTGCACGGTTGGACAGACTTGAAACAGCGGTGGATAACGCGAGCGACGGGAACGAGTCCAAGCGACGTACGATCCTATTTGAGTGGGTGTTCTCCGTCCTTCACGAGCGAACATTTGTGTTGACCTCATACCAGAGCTCTCGAGGATATCAGGGATGAGCTGTTGGATATATCCGACCGTTGCAATGCTCCCGACTACGAGAGAAATGAAGCAGATGTCCGTGCTGTCTGCGAGTTCGCAGAAGCCCTCAGAGATGCCATTGTCGAATACCAGGTGAGGACCAGACTCAAAGTACCCCATTAACCAGTAGAAGTATTTGCTGATACAGTGGATAGTTTGCGCAGCAAAAGGCAATATATGACCAGAACTGCCGATTGATCGTAAGCTACCGATTTCCTTGTTTAAAAGGCTGCGATGTGCTAACGCACTGTTGTAGGATGCAGGTTAGATACATTCGTAGTTTTGGTTTACAAATCCGCTCACGGCTCCATAGCTGACACATTGGTGTTGAACACCTGCCCACGTGCTCGTGGGGCGGGATACAGACACGGTGACCGCCAGGGTTGCCTTACAGGGACACGAGAGGTTATACTGGATGAAATCGAGTCCTGGACCAAAGACTCCGATGCATCGCCTATCTACTGGTTAAACGGACTCGCAGGGACTGGCAAATCGACAATCGCACAGACCACCGCCGAACGTCTCTTCGCTGACGGGCGGTTGGGAGCGTCATTCTTTTGCTCCCGCGACTTCAAGGACCGCAGCGACCTTCGCCTCATATTCCCCACCCTTTCGTTCCAGCTCGCATACAGGTACCCCGACTTCCGATCTGTCCTCGTCTCTCTTCTCCAATCAGACCCAGATGTTGGATACGAGTCACTCCACAACCAGATGGAGAGCCTAATCGTCACCCCGCTCAAGGACAAAGGCATTTCGACGGTGATAGTAATTGACGCGCTCGACGAATGCACGGATAACGAACCACAATCCGCCATCCTGTCGGTCATGGGACGATTGGTCGAGGAGATTCCGAAAGTCAAATTCTTCATCACCGGCCGACCAGAGCCTCGTATCCGATCCGGGTTCCGCCTTCAACTCCTGAGGCCATTGACTGAGATCTTCATCCTTCATGCCGTCGAGCGCTGTGTTGTTGACGCAGATGTCCGGCGGTTCCTTGAGACTCGGCTTTCCGATCTTGCGCAACGGTTTAATCTCAACGAGTGGCCAAGCGAGGGACATATGAATCTGCTCTGTCGACGGGCAGCTGGACTTTTCGTCTACGCTGTCGCAACTGTCAAGTTTCTGGATCACAAAATCTACCCCCCAACACAACGACTGGATGTGATTATAAACCTTCCGGAATCCACCATCCATGAAGGGCAGACAGAGTTCAAGAGTAATACAACCCTTGACTCTCTGTACACCTCAATCCTCCAGATGGCCTTGGACTTTGGTGGTGAGGACCCTAAAGCAGACTCCGAGGTCCGGTCCATCATTGGCACTGTCACCTTAGCTGTCAATCCCCTTCCCCCATCAGCAGTTGCCGAACTCATAGGCCTGGAGGCTGGGGTGGTTATGAGAATCCTCACATTGGTTCACTCATTGCTTGTGCTCAATGAAGATCCCAACCAGCCTGTAAAACCATTCCACAAGTCATTCCCAGACTTTATTACAGATCCATCCCGCTGCCTCAGCAAGAGGTTTCACATATCCCCTGACATCCTTCATCACCAACTTACTCTTGACTGCCTGGGCTTGATGACCAGATCCTTGAAATGGAACCTCCTGTCACTCCCAGAATATGCCTTGAACACAGAGGTTAAGGATCTGGAGGAGAGGGTCAAGAATCACATCAGTCCTGCCTTGGAGTATGCCTGCAAGTCCTGGTATAACCATCTCACTGGGACAGGGGAAAACGCTGCATATATCCTTACTGCTCTCCATATCTTCCTGGAGAATAATTTTCTGTCATGGTTGGAGGTGCTTAGTGTCCTTGGGGCTGCAAGGTATGCTGTTGATGCATTGGAAAATCTTATCCAGTGGCTTCCAAAGGTTTGTCTGGGTCTACTTTAGAGCAATACATGTTATTAATAATCCAAATCAGGTAACTAGGGATGACAAACTTCTTCAAACTACACAAGACTACTTTCAATTTGTCACCAAGTTCTTTGAAGTCATCAAGCTTTCTGCCCCCCACATTTACCACTCTGCACTGGAGCTTTCCCCTCAATCATCAATTATCCGAGAGAAATACTATTTCAAGTTCTCCCAGGATCATAATCCAAGGGTGATATCTGGGGTTCCCAGCTCATGGAAACCTGGCAGTATTGATGGCAACTATGGGTCCTACACTTGGTCACCTTGTGGTCAATTCTTTGCAGTACAGACACCAACCTCTGTGGAAATTAGGGACACTCTTACCCTTGATAAGCATTCTACCCTCCAGCCCACTGAACCCATTCTTGATGATATGGAGTCAATTGACCACTCACCAAATGCACTTGCCTACTCACCAGATGGACACTCTCTGGCTGGTTGTTTTGGTTTTACAGCCACCGTCTGGGATATACAGACAGGTGGAGTAATCACAGAGATGAAGTGTGGAGCTGTTGATGCCTTACCCAAGTCATTGGTGTGGTCATTGGATGGAACAACAATTGGTGTCATTTTTCCAAAAGGGGATGGAAACTGGATTTTGTTTACCTGTGAGATCACTTCAATAAAGATATCAAGCTGCATAGTGAAATCACCATATGAACCATACCTTTGGCCACATGGCAGCTCTGTCTGGATGATGGCATTGTCAGAAAATGGAATCACTCTCAATACCTCTGAGATTTGGCCCACCACTACTGCCCACCCAGTTAAATCATATTTTCTCAAGTATGATATCAGTGGTGACTCATCCCTAGCAATGTACCAGGATGAATTTCTCTCTGGGAATTCCTATGATGGGACATTTTACATCTACAATATCCACAGCCAAAAGTTTATGTTACAAAGACACGGTGATTTTACCTCAAGCTGCTTTTCTCCTGGTGGGGATTTATTGGCAGCTGCTAGCAAGCACAAAATCCATATCTGGAGGCTTAGGAAGAATTTTCAGGATTATCACCTATGGAAGGAGTTCCCACTTTGGGAAATCCTTGGAGATACTCCAAGAGGCCTTAAATTCTCACCAACTTCATCATCTCTGCTGATTTCAAGAGATGGTTACCTTGAGGTGCAGCTCTTGGATGGTTCCATAACTCATAGTCCTGAGAAGGTATCCTTAACTGAGTTTTCTTCCACTGGCATCTACCTTGTAACTGTATTCAAGGATGAGTCAACCATTGCAGTAGTCAATCTATACAACAACAAGTCACAGTTGATTCATACCAAATCTAAAATATGTCAGCTGACCCTTGTTGGCAACATTCTCCTTGTGAGGGGATCATCTGGGAACTTAGCAGCATGGAGGCTTACAGCAGGGGGCACAGTGGATAGGACCTCAAATATCTGGGGGGGGGACGACAGTGGTAGTCTCTGGATAAAAGAAAATATGGGGTATCCCCTGAAGTTTTGGATTAATGGTCAGATTGGTGTTGTTATGGACTCTAAAAACACTGTTTACTATAATGCAAAGACTGGGATGCTTAGGTCTGCAGTGCCCAGTATACCTTCACCTTCCTCACCCTTATGGAAAGATCTTTATCATGACTCAGATAGCACAGACTTTAGTATCTGGCCTTCCTTCAGCTATTATGATCTTGTTAAGCATGGTGGTCACCCCTCCAAGGATAACCTGCTAGCTTCCACACCCTGGTGCCAGGAAGGGTGGCTCCTGTATCCTAAAGGAGAATACCAGCACAGACTTTGGCTACCCACTCATTGGAGAACTAAATGGGAGGAGGCACACTGGCTCAATGAGATCAAAATGCTTAGGTTTACTACAGCCTCTAGCAAAGCTGTCATCAAGCTCTGATTGAAATCCTCCCTCTTCCAGTATGCAGACAACAGATTCAGGAACAGTTGAGCCCATGAGTGCTAGTCCACACCTTTGTATTTTCTTTTGTATCTCCCTTTGTATTCCCTTCTTCATATCTTTCTGATTCAGTTGTACCATATTGTCATCTCTGATTTGTATTGTAAAATATGTTTGTGGTATTACATTCTAGTCATCAAATACATCAATTAAAATTACTCAATCTCCATGACACATGAGAGGCCTGGAAGGTCTTCTAGACTCATGGCCAGGCTTAGGCAATAGGTCAATGGAACACATTACACAATGCATCTCATGACATTGGAAATGCTGGTCTGCATGTTAGTTAAATGAAGAGTCTTTCTTGCCTCACATGTGCAAACCATGAGGTTGTTATTAGAAAGGGCAGCAGGGCCACCCAGGTTAACTCAATAAGACATTGGGATGAGATCTGGGCATTGGGCAATCCAGGAACACCCCAACCAAGGACCTCTGCAGCCCCAGGGTTCTTCCACTTTCAGTTGCTGGGTGTGCATTCATCGCTACAAGTGGTTTTCGTCCCACTGTGGTCAGAGCAGATCACCCAAAGTCCAGGAGGTAAGCAAGTACTTCAGTCTTGCAGCACTACATCTTTTGATATTCCTCTCCGCCTAGTCCTGATCCGAAACAACACAAAAGTAAAGGGGGAGCAAGCATATATACGACAGTGTAGAATGTGGTGCGGTTTTGTGAAATCCTGTGTATGTGGTGGTGGTGGTAATGGTATGAGGACTCCGTGAGGTTGAATAAGACAAAGGGGGGGACTCGGACCCCCTTGCATGTCAACAAAAATCAAGACAGGAAATAACATTGCAAACTTCCACTTTGGCAGAGCGCAGAAATCAGTGAAGCGCCCGAGGAAATGAGGGTACGAAAACCGAGATTCCGAAAGTCCCAAAAGATTATCACCCTCTTCACTCTTTCGGCGTCATCAACAATTTGTGCAATATCTGCTCATGCAAGGCCTTTCCAACTGGAACCTGATGGGCGTGTCATTCCTTCCTGGGATGCGGGATCCCACTAGGTGTCAACGTACCGTAGGGAAAACGTGTTTGTTTGTCTCCACCAGACACTCTATCAACACGGGCTTGTCGCCCGGGTACTCCAAGAACTCCTTCATCTCGGCCGGAAGCTCCTCGGAAGTCTCACATCTGATGGCGTGTACGCCTGTAGCTTGAGCGAGGAGGATGAAGTCTGGATTCGTCATGGCCGTGTGGGAATACCTGGTGTCGTAGAAGAGGTCTAAACGAATAAAAAAAAAGACCAGAGGTTTGAGATGAATGGAAGATGAGATGGCGCTGAACGTACCTCGCCGTTACAGAACCATTCCCTGGAACCTATCACTCAACACCAAAACCTTCACTCCGATACTGAAATGGCTAGGTATCTGGAGTTCCATGGCAGTCATGCTGAAACTGGCGTTTCCGTTGATGTCGATGATGGTCTTGTGTGAAGTGGCAACCTCCACACCAATAGCCACCAATAGACCAAAACCCATGGTCTACAAAGCCACGGTGTGTTAGTGTTATATTTCCGGGGAAATGTCAGGGCCACTCTGCGCCGAGACCACTCCAGGAAACGACTCGTCAATACGAGTCACTAACCAATTCTTGAGTAGCTTGCCCTTGCTAACAGAGACAACAATGAACCACTAAAGTGGGTAGAGGTCTTCAAACCTAGTGTGGGATGAGGCAGGGCCTTGCACAACGCTGGACGATGGGTCGAGGAGGCAGTGGATGCGCGTGATAGATGGGAGGAGGGATAGAGTGGAAGAGAGCAGATCTGAGGTCTGATTTCTTGCAGTAAGTCTCTGAGCTTGTCCAAAGAGCGTCTTCAGGCAGAGGATGTGAGTCGGCGGGCGCGCGCGGGAAGCTCGATCGGTTTCGGCCGGTCGAGTTCGTCGCAGCACGGGTTTCGACGACCACGAAAGAATCACTCGTAGAAGAAAGGGAATCGAACTCTGTTCGATGCTGTAGTATCTAGTACATAGAGCCCTGTCTTATATACTAATACTACGGGTCTACGAAATCATTGAGAAAAAGATGAATAAACGAAAAGCATATGATGTCGTTGGTCTTTGGGTTCTGGACCCACGTGATCGTGATGTAGGTGGGTCCGGGGCTTACAATCGCCCTCCCAGTTGTCTCGGTACAACTGATTCTAGGAAAGAAAGAAAGAAAAGAAAGACATATCGCCAAGAAAAACATACGAAACATGTATCATACTAATCGTCCGAATGATGAAGAAGAAAAAAAATTTCTAGATGTTGAATTCGCCCTCGATGGCGATGTCTGCGTTCATCAAATCTTCTTCATTAGAGGGGCCGATGTCGGCGTTCGCAAACTCGTTGAGGAAAGCGAGCGCGTCGGCGTCGATGGTGTTGTCGATGACACTGGGGGCAAGGGGTGATGTACTGACACAGTACATTGTGAGTATATCATAAGTTCTGGGGCTAAAGAACTAATCCTGTACCAAGCCAGCACATGCATAGCATATTCAAAGTATACCAGACAGAT
>Ga0307513_10000693_pt1 | contig 48399 bp, 46 predicted proteins | sample 15_EM_MG_FD_202174 | JGI IMG/M metagenome (GOLD analysis project Ga0307513, IMG submission 202174) | Populus trichocarpa ectomycorrhiza microbial communities from riparian zone in the Pacific Northwest, United States - 15_EM | ecosystem: Host-associated > Plants > Roots > Unclassified | place... | reverse complement strand
GATCATTGGGGGCCGTCGACGGCGTCAACGTGATCGCCGGCACCGGCTCGATGACCTACGGCGAGCACGCCGGCCGCCGGCTGCGCGTGGGCGGCTGGGGAGAGCTGTTCGACGACGAGGGATCGGCCTACTGGATCGCGATCCGGGGGCTGAGCGCATTCGCGAAGATGTCCGACGGCCGGCTGCCGACCGGCCCGCTGCACCAGCGGATGCGGGCCCACCTGCAGCTCGCGAGCGACCTGGACCTCGTCGACGTCGTCCTGAACCGCTGGCAGGGCGACCGCGCCACCATCGCGTCACTGGCCCGCGTGGTCACCGACGCGGCAACAGCGGGCGACCCGATCTGCACGGGCATCCTCCGCGATGCCGGCCGGGCACTGTCCGAGCTGGTCAAGGCCACGATCGCCCAGCTCGACTACGCGGCGGACGAGATCGTCCCCGTGTCGTGGTCGGGCGGTGTCTTCGACAGCGCGGACGTGCGCGTCGCGTTCCGGGAGCACCTGGCCGACGCGTCGGTCGACCTGCGGGATCCGCTCCTCTCCCCCGTTCTCGGGGCCGCGCTCTACGCGGCCCGGCTCGCCGGCACACCGCTGGGCTCCGAGGTCGTCAAGAGCCTGCGCGAGGAGTGATCGACGGCCGTGTCACGGCGACGGCGGCGTCACGGAGACGAGGAATTCGGTGGGCTCGGCGCCGCGGTTGACGTAGCGGTGCGCGACGCGGGAGTCGAAGGTGAGTGCCTCGCCGGCCTCGACGGCGTGGTCACGGCCGTCGAGCTGGACGGTCAACGCGCCGGCGAGCACGACGACACACTCCACCGAAGCGTGGCTCCACGGTTCCTCGCTGATCGCCTGACCGGGTTCCAGCACCGCCCGCAGCACCTCCAGCTGGCCGTTGCCCGGGGTCAGTCGCTCGTAGCCGATCTGGCCCTTCGGGCCGCGCAGCAGCGACCGCTCCCCCGGCCGGCTCAACCAGACCTGGGGGGCGGAGTCGTCGTCGAACAGGGCCGCCACCGATTCGCCGAAGGCGCCGGCGAGGCGGCGCAGCGTCGACAGGCTGGGCTCGGTGACCCCGCGTTCGACCTGGCTGAGCATGGTGGCCGAGAGCCCGGTCTCGGCGGCCAGCTCGCGCAGGGTCAGGCCACGCCTGGCGCGCAGGGACCGCAGCTGATCGCCGATCATGGCACCTCCCTCTGCAGTGTTGCTGCACAACGGCTCGGGTGACGATAGGCCGCCCACCAGGCGAACTCAACCTTGACGAGCAAGAATGCGTCACCGTACCGTCCCCGGCTTGTGCACCTGGAGTGCACGAGCCGAGAGTGGGGAGACCGCGATGGCCGCTCGACGATCGCTTGCGCACCGGTGGTTGCTGATCCTGCCGTTCCTCTGGCAGGTGGGTGCCGTGCCGCTGGTCAACGAGGTGCAGGCGGCCCCGCTGCACATCCCGTTCCCGATGTTCTGGCAGATGCTCGGCGTGGTGCTCACCTCGGTGGTGATCGGGGTGGTGTACCGGCTGGACCGGGCCGCCGGCGCCTTCGAGCACGACGACGCCGAGGTCGACGCCGCGGCTGAGGGGCAGGACTGATGGCACTCGGTATCGCGGTGGCGATCGTCCTCGCCACCGTCCTCGGGGCGATCGCCTACGGGCGACGCACGGCTGCCCGGCCCACGATGGCCGGCTGGGCGGTGGGCGGGCGCCGGTTCGGACCGGTGCTGTTCTGGTTCATGAACGCCGGCGAGATCTACACGATCTTCGCGCTGCTCGGCATCTCCGGCTACGCCTACGCGCTGGGCGCCCCCGCGTACCTGGCGTTCACCTCGGTCTCGCTGAGCTACGCGCTGGGCTACTGGTTGATGCCCAAGATCTGGCAGGCCGGTCGCCGGCACGACCTGCTGACCCAGCCGGACTTCTTCGCCGCCCGCTACGACGCGCCGTGGCTCGGCGTGGTGACCGGCGTGGTCGGGATCGCCGCGCTGGTCGTCTACGTGCAGATCCAGCTGGTCAGCCTGCGACTGATCGTCGACATCGCATTGGGCGACGTCCTACCGGAGTGGGCTGCGGTCGCCATCGGCGCGGCACTGATGCTGGCGTTCGTGATGACCGTGGGCCTGCGGTCCGCGGCGTTCTCCGCCGCGGTGAAGGACGTGCTGGTGGTGGTGCTGGTCGTCGGCCTGGCCGTGACCGTCGCGAGCCGGGTCGGTGCGGCGTCCATGCTGGACGTGTTCCGCCTGGTCGAGGAGCGCCATCCCGGCATCGGCAGCCTGCCCGGGCTGCAGCCGGAGGCGCACACCGATTCCGTGTGGTTGATGACCTCGGCGCTGACCGTGGCCCTGGGGAACTGGGTGTTCCCGCACCTGTTCCAGATGTCGTTCAGCGCCCGCTCGGCCACCGCGATCCGGCGCAACGCGGTCTGGCAACCGCTGTACTCGCTGTCGTACTTCTTCATCGTGCTGCTCGGCTTCGCCGCGCTGCTGGCCGGTGTGCAACCGACGCAGTCCAACGCCAACGACGCGCTGGTCCAACTCGTGGCCACCACCTATCCGCCCTGGGCGGTGGGCGTATTCGCCGGCACCTCCTTCCTGCTGGCGCTGGCGCCGGGCTCGGTGCTGCTGCTGACCGTGGGATCGATCTTCGCGCGCAACGTGCTGCGGCCGCTGCGGCCTGCGCTGACCGACCGGGGCGCTCTGCAGGCATCGCGGGTGGCCATGGTGGTACTGGCCGGGGTTGCCGTGTGGTTGACGCTCGGCGACGACGCGTCGCTGGTGCAGATCCTGCTCTACGCGTACGCGGCGATCGGCATGCTCGCCCCGGGCGTCTTCCTGGCCTTCCTGTGGAGGCGCACCACCGCGATCGGCGTACTGGCCGGCATCGTCGTCGGTTTCGTCGCGCTGCTCGCGCCGTTCGCGTCGAACCTCTGGGCGGTCGCACTGCCCAACTGGGAACCCGGGCTGATCGCGATGGCCATCGCCGCGGTGGTGACGGTCGCGGTCAGCATGCTCACCCGGCCACCGAAGGCGGCCGCCGTGGCTGTGGGCATGCCGACTCCGGCGGTGGCGGAGACGGCTCGATGACCGAGACCGTGCTGTACGACCTGCGCGTGGTGGTGGAGCGGATCGAGGGCCGTTCGGTCTGCGGCATGCGCGTCGGCGACTACTTCGAGCTGGTGAACAGCGCCCACCTGCGGATCCCCGACGGCCGGCACTTCTGCGTCTTCGCCCTCGCCGCCGTGCTGCCGCTGCTCGCGGCCAAGCAACGGCAACTCGCACCGGGCGACTGGCTGGAACAAGACTCGCTGGTGTGCTGCCCGGACCCCGAGGAACGGTTGATCATGCGGATCGAGCGGTCGGTTCTGCGCCGGCTGCCCACGGCGGAGCTGACGTGATCGACCGGGTGGAGATCGGGCTGGCCCTCCAGGGCGACAAGGCTCCCGGCGACTACGCGCGGCTTGCGACACGGGCCGAGCGGCACGGGTTCGACGTGTTGAGCGTGTACGGCGACCTGATGTTCCAGCCGCCGATCGTCCCGCTGCTGGAGATGGCCCGCGCCACCCGCCGGGTGCGGCTCGGCGCCGCCTGCTGGAACCCGTTCACGTTGCACCCCTACGAGATCGCCGGCCAGGTCGCAGCCCTCGACTCCGTGTCCGGCGGACGCGCCTACCTGGGCATCGCCGCCGGTTCCTGGCTGGACGCGATCGGCGTGGCGCAGCAGCGGCCGGTGCGCGCGGTGCGCGAGGCGATCGAGCTGATCCGAGCGCTGCTGCGTGGCGACCGGGACGGGTACGCCGGTGAGATCTTCACCGTCGCACCGGGAGCGCACCTGCGCTATCCCGTCCACCGAGCGGAGCTGCCGGTGCTGGTCGGTGGCTGGGGCCCGCAGATGGCGGCGATGGCCGGCCGGGTGGCCGACGAGTTCAAGCTCGGCGGCACCACCAACCCGGCGATGATCGACGTGCTGCGGTCCAGGATCGCGAGCTCCGGCGTCGGCCTGGTGGCCGGCGCGGTCACCGTCGTCGACACCGACCGGGCCGCGGCACGGGCCAAGGCCCGCACCGAGGTGGCCATGTACCTGGCCGTCGTGGCCGAGCTGGACCCGACCGTCACGATCGATCCCGACCTGATGGCGGAGATCAACCGGCGGGTCGCCGCCCACGACCACGCCGGTGCCGGCGCCCTGATCCCCGACGACGTGCTCGATCTGTTCGCCTTCTCCGGCACCCCGGACGACGTCGCCGGCCAGGTGCAGACGCTGATCGCCGCCGGGGCGTCGCGGATCGAGTTCGGCACTCCACACGGCCTCGACGACGCCCGCGGCGTGGAGCTGCTCGGGACGCGGGTGCTCCCGCAGCTGGATCGCCGGGCCGCGCCTACGCCGTCCTGACCGGGAGCCCGGTCAGCCCGTGCATGAGCAGGCCCGGCCGCCATGCCAGCTCGGACTCCCGCACCGCCAATCGGAGCGCGGGGAACCGCTGCAGCAGGTGCCGGAAGGCGATCACACCCTCCGTCCGTGCCAGCGGGGCGCCGAGGCAGTAGTGGATGCCGTGCCCGAACGCGACGTGTTGCGCGGCCGGCCGGGTGACGTCGAGCCGGCCGGCGTCGCCGAACCTGTCGGTGTCCCGGTTGGCCGACAGGAGTGACACGAGCACGAGCTGGCCCTGCGGGATCTCGGTGCCGCCGATGACGACGGGTTCGGTGGTGAACCGCAGCGTCGAGGTGCTGATCGGTCCGTCGTAGCGGAGGAACTCCTCGACGGCACCCGGCAGCAGCTGCGGTTGCGCGCGCAACATGGCGAGCAGATCGGGATGCCCCAGCAGCGCGAGCATCCCGTTGCAGATGAGGTGCACCGTGGTCTCGTGACCGGCCACGACCAGCAGGAACGCGGTGTCGACGAGCTCGCGCCTGCTGAGTGAGCCGTGCTCGTCATGGACCTGCACCAGTGCCGAGAAGAGGTCGTCGCGCGGCGCCTCGCGGCGCTCGTCGAACAGCTCCGCCAGGTAGCCGGTGAAGTCGGTGGCGGCCTTGACGACCTCCTGCGGATCGAGCGCGCCGCCCTCGATCGTGGTGTTGGACCACTTGATCAGTTGCGGCCAGTGATCCTCCGGGACGCCGAGCAGCTCGCCGATCACCATCGCGGGCAGCGGTACGGCGTAGTCGTGCATGAGGTCGAACTCCGTACCGAGGCGGTCGACCAGGCCGTTGCTGATCTCCTCGATGCGCGGCCGCAGCGCCGTGACCCGTCCCGCCGTGAACGCCTTCGTCACCAGCCGTCGCAGGCGGCCGTGGTCGGGCTCGTCGACGAAGAGCATGTTGCGCGGCACGGTGGCCTCGTAGCCGCTGCCGTCGCCACCCTCCTCCGTGCTCGCCTTGATCAGGCCCGGGTTGTTGGTGAAGTCCTTGGAGAGCCGCGGATCGGTCATCGCCGCCCGGACGTCCTAGTAGCGGCTGACCATCCAGACCTGCACACCGTGCGGGGTCGCGGTGCGATGCACCGGTTGGTCGGCCCGCAGCCGGTCGAACACCGTGTGCGGATCCAGCAGGTACTTCTCGTCGAACAGCGTGTCGGTCAACGGTCCCCCTCGTTCCGATGGCTCCCCCGTCCCATCCTGCCGATCAAGCTTGCTTGCTTCACTAAATTTAGTGAGTTAATCTAGTGTCCATGCAGCCGACCGACACCGCCGTACCCCACGACACCGCCGCACCCCGATCCCTGCGCGAGGCGTGGGTCGCCCTGGCGGGGCTCTCCGCGGTGTTCCTGTTCGAGATGCTGGACATGTCGATCCTGAACGTCGCGCTGCCCACGATCGGACGCGAGCTGGCCGCCTCGACGACCGCGCTGCAATGGGTGACGGGCGCCTATGCGGTCGTGTTCGGCGGGTTGATGCTGGGGTTCGGCGCGGTCGCCGACCGGTTCGGCCGGCGCCGCATCATGCTGATCGGGCTGGTGCTGCTGGGCGTCGCGAGCCTGGCCACCGCATTCGTCGCCACCGCCGAGCAGCTCATCGCCGTCCGGGTGGCGATGGGGGTCGCGGCCGCGATGACCACGCCCGGCTCGATGGCGCTGGCCTTCCGCCTGTTCGCGCAGGACGACCTGCGCGTGCGTGCCACCACCCTCATCTCGACCGTCGGCATGGTCGGGCTCGCGGTCGGCCCGACCGCGGGTGGCTTCGTGCTCGCGATCGCGCCGTGGCAGGTCCTCCTGCTGGTGAACGTGCCGGTCGCGGTGCTCGCGATCATCGGCGTGCAGACCGGTATCGCCGCGGACGACCCCGCCGACCTGCATCGCGACCCGGTCGACGTCTGCGGGGCGCTGCTGGGCACGGCGGCGATCGTGCTCGCGCTCGTCGCGCCGACGGTGTTCGTGCACGAGGGCCCCGGCTCGTGGGCGCCGTGGACGACGGCCGCTGCGGCGGTCGTGGCCGCGACGCTGTTCGTCGTGCGGGAGCGATCGGCGCGGTATCCGCTGCTCGATCTCGCGCTGCTCTCACGCCCGCTCGTGTCCAGCGGACTGGCCTTCAAGGCCGCCGCCGGCCTGGCGACCGCCGGCCTCGGCTACCTGGTGACGCTGCAACTGCAGCTCGACTGGGGTTGGTCCCCCGCGCAGGCCGCACTCGGGATGCTGCCGCAGGTCGTCGTCCTCGTCGCCGGCGGAGCGCTCATCACCCCGCTGGTGCAGCGGGTCGGCCTCGACCGCGCCGCATGGCTCAGCGCAGCAACGATGGTGCTCGGCCTCGCCGTCTACGGGCTGCTGAACTCGTTCGGATACGTGTGGGTCGCGCTCGCGCTCGTGCTCGTGTCCGCCGGGATGCGGGTGGTCGGCGTCGTCGCCGGCACCAACGTGCTCCGCGGACTGCCGCAGAACCGGACCACGATCGGCGCGGCCCTCGTCGACACCGCCACCGAGGTCACCTCGGGTGTCGGCATCGCCGTCACCGGCACCATCCTCGCGGCCCTGTTCACCGGCGACATCGCCACGTCGAGCTGGACCGTGCAGCAGACCGCGCAGTTCCAGGAGGCCGTCATGATCGCCGGTCTGACCCTCACCGCCGTGGCCGCGGCACTCGTCGGCTGGGGCATCGCCCGCGCCCGGCGCGGAACCCAGGAGCAGTCGGCATGATCAGCGGGAACGGGCACGTCCGGGGACGGCTGGTCCTGGCGCTCGGCCAGGCATCGTGACCGGCTCGGGTTCGCTCAGGGTCCGCAGGAGGAGCGCGCCGACGGCCGGCAACACGATCAGCGGGGCGAGCGCGAGCTGCAGCGAGGTGGCGTCGGCGAGGGCGCCGATCGCGGGACTGGCCAGGCCGCCGATGCTCACCGTGAGCCCCAGCGTCACACCGCTCGCCGTGCCGACGTGCTGCGGCAGGTAGTCCTGGCCGAGGGTGATGTGCAGCGAGAAGGGCACGTACAGCCCGGCCGAGGCGAGCGCGACGAAGACGAACAGCAACGGCCCCGGCACCACGACCACACCGGCCACGGCGAGCACGGTCAGGGCGTACGACCAGCGCATCACCGGCAGCCGGCCGTACCGGGTGGCGAGGTTGCCGCCGGCCACCGTGCCGACCGCGCCGCCGAGGAACAGTACGAACAGGGCGGCTGAACCCCTGAACCCGTCCCCGCCCACCTGCCGGACGGCGTGGAGGGCGAGGAACGTGCTGAGCCCGATGAAGACGATCGACCGGCAGACGATGGCGCCGGACAGCACCAGGAACGAGCGGCGATCGTCGCGGCCCGATGCCGTCGCGGGCGCTGGACCAGTCGCCGCGGCCGCGCGCGCCGAGCGCAACGCGGCCGCGCACAACACGGCTCCCAGCAGCGCCGGAACGACCAGCAGCGGCGACGCGGCCAGCCCGCCGGCGCCGACGACCAGCCCGACGAGCACCGGCGCGGCAGCGAACCCGAGGTTCCCGCCGAGGGAGAACCAGCTCATCGACCGGTGACTTCCGCGCGCGGCCACCCGGGCCACCCGGGCGGCCTCCGGGTGGTAGGCGGCGACGCCGATCCCGGACACCGCGACGGCGGCCAGCGTGAGCGGGTAGCTGTCGGTCATCCCGGCCATGGCGGCACCGGCACCGGCGACGATCGTGCTCACGGGCAGGAGCCACGGCATCGCCCAGCGATCGGTGAGCACGCCGAACACCGGCTGCACGACCGACGACAGCAGCGACGCCGCCAGCACGATCCCGGCCGCGGCGGCGTAGCCGTATGCCCGCTCGGCGACGAAGAACGGTACGAGCGCGGCCACCGAGCCCTGGTAGACGTCGACGCAGGCATGGCTGACGGACAGCAAGGGGACGGCACGGGAGCGAGTGGGCACCTCCCGATCCTGCGCCGGATCGCTCTGGCGTACTTCCCATAGGATGCCAATTCATGCCGGAAATCCGCCACGTCCCGCTGGCGCCCACCCAGGTCCGGCCGATGGCGTCCGGCGAACAGATCGACGCCCACCGCCACGACGATCACCAGATCGTCTACGCGGGTTCCGGGGTACTGGCGGTCACGACGGACGCGGGGACGTGGGTCGCGCCGGGTACCCGCGCGATCTGGGTCCCGGCCGGCTGCACCCACGCCCACCGGGCCCACGGCGCTGCAGAGCTGCACCTGCTCGGCCTGCCCGTCTCGGCGAACCCGCTGGGGGTCGACGCGCCCACCGTGGTGAGCGTCAGCCCGCTGCTGCGCGAGCTGATCCTGGCCTGCACCCGCGGACCGGATGACAGCAGCCCCGAGCGCGATCGCCTGCGGGCAGTCCTGCTCGACCAGCTGCGCGCCTGCCCGCAGCAGCCCCTCCGCCTCCCGACGCCGACCGATTCCCGGGTGCGTGCGGTCTGCGATCTCCTCCACGAGGATCCGGCCGACAACCGCACCCTCGCCCAGCTCGGCCGCCGGGTCGGCGCGAGCGACCGCACCCTGAGCCGCTTGTTCCGCTCCGACCTCGGCATGACGTTCCCGCAGTGGCGCACCCAGCTGCGCCTCTTCCGCGCACTGCACCTGCTGGTCGACGACGAACCGGTCACCGCGGTGGCGCACCGCTGCGGATGGTCGTCGGCCGGCGCGTTCATCGAGGCGTTCCGGCACGTCTTCGGCGAGACGCCCGGGGCGTATCGCCGGCACTGAGCCCGAGCAGGCCGCGCCGGCCGGCAGCACCAGAGATCCGATGAGATGCGGCCAGCTCTTGCGTCCGCGGCCCATCCACCGTATAAAACGCCGCTATACATCCGATGTCTTGACGATGGGGTCCTGGGATGGTGGCGGTGGATCGAAGCACGTCCACGCGGACGGTCGACGCGCGTTTCCCCACGCCGGCGCAGCCGGACGGCTCGGGTGCCCTGTACCCCGACCCGGATATCTCGGCGACCTTCTCGGCGACCACCCACACGAGCACGTCGCGGACCGATCCTCGGCCACGACGGTCGCCACCGCGCGGCGAGCGCGCGGGGTCAGCGGACAGCAGCAGGCACGTACCGACACGGGAGACCTCATGAGGACCAGAACCCAGCGGACTGCATGGAGAACGGCACTGCTGGCCGGTGCGACCGCCCTCGGCCTCATGGGTGTGGTGGCCTGCGGCGGCAGTCCGGCCGCCACCACCCCTGACGGCAAGACGGAGCTCACCTGGGCGATGTGGGTCGGCGGTACCGAGGACACCGCCGCCTGGCAGAAGGTCGCCGACGAGGCCGGCGCGGCCGCGGGCGTGCACATCACGCTGCAGGGCTCCACGTTCGCGGACCACTTCACGAAGATGAGCACGCAGCTCGCGTCCGGTGACGCGCCCTGCCTCGTGGCCGTGCAGAGCCTGCGCACCGCTTTGCTCAAGGACGGCATGCTCCCGCTGGGCGACCTCGCCAAGGCCGACAACCTCGATCTCAGCGTGTTCGACAAGTCGATGCTCGACGGCCTGTCCGCCGACGGGAACCTCTACGCGCTGCCCTACGACGTCGGCCCGATGATGATGTTCTACAACAAGGACATGTTCGCGGCCGCCGGCGTGGCCGAGCCGAAGGCGGGCTGGACCACCGCGGAGTTCCTCGACGCGGCGAAGAAGCTCACCACCGGCGGCAAGTACGCGATCGCACCCAACCCCGGCGACCTCGCCATCGAGGCACAGGTGCTCGCCTTCAACGGCGGCCGCGTCCTCACCCCGGACGCCAAGCTCGACCTCGGCAACGCCGACTTCGCGAAGGGCGTGCAGTGGGTCTCCGACCTGACCAACGTGCAGAAGGTCTCCCCGCAGTTCCCCGGCGGTGACACGGCCTTCGCCGCCAACCAGTTCACGTCCAGCGCCGTTGCCATGAGCATCGACGGGCCGTGGTCGCTGCTCGACACCAAGGCGAAGGTCAAGTTCAACCTCGGCGTCACGACGCTGCCGGCCGGCCCGGGCGGCGGCAAGAGCTTCAGCGCGGGGTCCGGGTGGGGCATCTCGAAGAACTGCGCCACACCCGACAAGGCGTTCGCCGCGCTCAAGGAGATGACCGGCGCGAAGATCCTCGGCGAGCTGGGCGCGGCCGGGCGGGCCCTGCCCGCGCGCACCGCGCAGCAGCAGGTCTGGATCGACCACGCCAACATCCCCGGCGTCGCCGAGACCCTGAAGACGGCGACGGCGAACGCGGTGCCGATCCCGAGCAACCCGGCCAGCGAGCAGATGGGCCAGCTCTTCAACCAGTACATCGTGAAGGCGATCAACGGCCAGCAACCGGCCGCGGACGTCATGAAGGACATCGCCGCCCAGATGCCGACGAGCTGATCATGGCGCTGCTGACGAGGCCGCCGGCCACGCCGGCCAGCAGACCGGCCACGACGACCGGGCGGCAGTCCCGGTCGTCGTGGTGGGGCGCGGCATTCGCCCTGCCCCACGGCGCCGGCCTGGTGTTCTTCACCGTCGTGCCGATCGCCGCCTCGCTCGTGATCAGTTTCTTCAACTGGCCGATGCTGGGCACGCCGTCGTGGATCGGCCTCGGCAACTTCACCAAGATCCTCTCCGATCCGATCTTCGGCCAGGTCGTGGTCAACACCCTGCTGTTCGTGGGGCTCTACGTGCCGTTGAACCTGGTCGTCTCGCTCGGGTTGGCCGCGTGGCTCACACCGCGGATCAAGGGACGCCACATCTTCCGCGTCATCTTCTTCATCCCGGCGATCACGCCCGTGGTGGCCAACGTCGTGGTCTGGCGGCTGCTCTACCAGCCCAACGGGCTGATCGACGCCAGCCTCCAGTCCACGCTCGGCGTGCACGCACCCAACTTCCTCGGCGACGAGCACTGGGCGATGCTCGCGATCGTCGCGATGAGCGTCTGGCAGGGCTTCGGCTACAACCTGCTGGTCTTCTCGGCCGCGCTCGACGCCGTGCCGGAGCAGCTGCTCGACGCGGCCCGGATCGACGGCGCGAGCGCGTGGACCACGTTCTGGCGGATCAAGTTCCCGCTGATCTCGCCGTCGCTGTTCTTCGCCACGATGATGACGCTGATCACCTCGTTCCAGGTGTTCGCGCAGCCGTTCATCCTCACCAAGGGCGGCCCGGGATCGGCCACCACGTCGATCGTCCAGTACATCTACAACCAGGGTTTCGCGCTGCACAAGCTGGGCATCGCCTCGGCCGGGGCGTGGGTGCTGTTCGTGATCATCCTGGGCGTCACCGCCGTGCAGTTCCTCGGCCAGCGCAAGTGGGTGCACTATGACGTCTAGCCAGGTCACGCTCCCGTCGCCGCAGTTCGGGCGGGTCCGCCAGGCCATCGGGTACGTGTTGCTGTGCCTCGTCGCGCTGGCCTTCCTCTCGCCGCTGATCTTCATGATCGCGACATCGCTCAAGGCACCGTCGGACGTCTTCTCGGTGCCGCCGTCGCTGGTGGGCAGCGAGGTGCGCTGGCGCAACTACGCCGAGGCATTCACGTTCACGCCGTTCCTGCGCTACATGATCAACGGCGTGTTCGTGGCGGCCGCCGGCACCCTGATCACCGTGGTGGTCGCGGCACTCTCGGGCTACGCGTTCTCGCGGTTGCGTTGGCGCGGCCGCAACCTGGTCTTCACGGCGTTCCTCGCGACGTTGATGATCCCGCAGGAAGTGCTCGTGGTGCCCATGTACATCATGGTGCAGAAGCTGGGCTGGGTGAACACGTTCACGTCGCTCATCGTGCCGTGGGCCTTCACCGCGTTCGGCGCTTTCCTGCTCCGGCAGTTCTTCCTCACCGTTCCGCAGGAGCTCGACGACGCCGCGCGCGTCGACGGGGCCGGACCGGTGCGGACGTTCTTCTCCGTGATGCTGCCGCTGGCGCGGCCGTCGCTGGCGGTGCTGGCGGTGTTCACGTTCATCTCGAACTGGAACTCGTTCATCTGGCCGCTGGTCGTGATCAACGACGTCCAGAAGCTCGGCACGGTTCCACTGGGGCTGCAGCAGTTCTTCAGCCAGCAGTCCTCCAACTGGCACCTGGTCATGGCGGCGTCGACCGTCTCCATGGCCCCCACCGTGATCGTCCTGATCCTGCTGCAGCGCCACCTGGTGCGCGGCATCGTCACGAGCGGCATCGGCGGCCGCTGACCCCTCCCCGACAGGAGCGCCATGATCGAGCACGCCCCCTGGTTCACCGAATCCCGGTTCGGGATGTTCGTGCACTGGGGCCTCTACGCGCTGCCGGCCCGGCACGAATGGGTCATGCAGCGCGAGCGCCGCACGGCCGAGGAGTACGAGCGCTACGCGCGCTGGTTCGATCCCGACCGCTACGACCCGCGCGCGTGGGCCGTAGCAGCACGGGAAGCCGGCATGAAGTACGTGGTGCTCACGACGAAGCACCACGAGGGCTTCTGCCTCTGGGACTCCAAGCTCACCGACTACTCCGCGACCCACACCCCCGCCGGCCGGGACCTGATCGCCGAGTACGTCGACGCCGTGCGGGCCGAAGGCCTCAAGGTCGGCTTCTACCACTCGCTGATCGACTGGCACCATCCCGACTTCACCGTCGACGGGCGCCACCCGCAGCGCGACGACCCGAACGCCGCGGCGCTCAACGAGGGCCGCGACATGGCCCGCTACCGCGCGTACCTGCACGGACAGGTCCGCGAGCTGCTCACGAACTACGGCACCATCGATTACCTGTTCTTCGACTTCTCCTACGGCCCCGACCACCCGGACCCGGTGTGGGGCGGCAAGAGCAAGGACGACTGGGGCTCCGACGAGCTACTCGCCATGGTGCGCGAGCTGCAACCCGGGATCGTGGTCAACGACCGGCTCGACATCCCCGGCGACTTCATCACCCCGGAGCAGTACCAGCCGTCCGCACCACCGGTCCGCGACGGCCACCCGGTGATCTGGGAGGCCTGCCAGACACTCAACGGCAGCTGGGGCTACGACCGCGACAACGACGACTACAAGTCCGTCGCGATGCTGGTGCGGATGCTCGTGGACGGCGTGTCGAAGGGCGGCAACATGCTGCTCAACGTCGGCCCGACGGGCCGCGGCAACCTCGATCCGCACGCTGTCGAGACGCTCGCCGGGATCGGCGACTGGATGGCGTTGCACGCGCGCTCGGTGCACGGCGCCGGGCCTGCAGCCTTCACCCCGCCGGCCGACGCCCGCTACACGCAGCGCGGAGACCGCCTCTACCTGCACCTGTTCGCGTGGCCGTTCCGCCACATCCACCTGCCGGGGATGGCGGGCAAGGTCGAGTACGCGCAGCTGCTCAACGACGCCTCCGAGATCGGCATGACCGTCGCCGCCGAAGGCCAGCAGGCCGTCAACACGACACCGGGCGCTCAGGAGCCCGGCACCCTCACCCTCACGCTGCCGGTGCGGCCACCCCGCGTCGCCCTGCCCGTGATCGAGCTGTTCCTCACCCACTAGCCCAGGCTGGACATCCGATGTCTGGAAGGATCATGAGATGCCGGTCACCGACGAGGCCATCGAGAAGGTCAAGGCGATGATCATGTCCGGTGAGCTGCGACCGGGAGATCGGCTCCCGCGCGAGGCCGATCTGGCCGAGCGTCTCGGACTGTCCCGGAGCTCGCTCAGGGAAGCCGTGAAGGCGCTCTCGCTCATCCGCGTGCTCGACGTCCGACAAGGCGACGGCACCTACGTCACGAGCCTCGACCCGCATCTGCTGCTCGACACGATGAGCTTCGTCATCGACTTCCATCGCGACGACACCGTGCTGCACTTCCTCGAGGTGCGCCGCATCCTGGAACCGGCCGCCACCGCGATGGCAGCGGTCACCATGACGGCCGAGGAGATCGCCGGGTTGCGCGGCATCCTCGCCCAGCTGGGCCCATCGCCCGACGTGGAGGCACTGGTGGCCAATGACCTGGCGTTCCACCGCCGGATCGCGGCGGGCAGCGGCAACCCGGTGTTGTGCTCGCTGATCGACGGACTGTCGGGCCCCACCACCCGAGCGCGACTCTGGCGTGGCCTCACGCAGCAGAACGCCGTCGCCCGCACGATCGAGCAGCACACCGCGATCTGCGACGCGATCGCAGCGCGGCAGCCCGAGGTCGCCCGCTCGTGGGCGACGGTGCACGTCGCCGGTGTCGAGGACTGGCTGCGCAGGGCCTTGTTGAACGACCCGCCCGAAGGCTGACGGTCCGGGGGCCTCGGCGGGTATCAGCCCGATCGCCCGAACAGCCCCTTCAGTTCGGCAGCGAGCGAGCGAACCGAGACGCCCTCGCCACCCGACAGCGCCCACACCGCGACCACGACGACGAGGACCTCGGCCACCACGCTGATGGGGCCCGACGTCGGCATGGAGAACGGGATCGGCTGCGGCAGGACACCGGGGATCCCGGTCGTGCTGCGCAGCACGTAGCCGACGGCCGTCAGCAACGCAGTGCCGCCCCCGACCACCCAGCCGGTGCGGGGCGCGCCGACGAACAGCAGCACGCCGCCGACCAGCAGACCGAGGGCCGACAGCCCGAACAGCACGTCCAGCAGCACGTTGCCGAACCGGCCGATCAACAGGACGTGGATCACCGCCGCGACGACCAGCAGCACGAGACCGCCCAGCCGTGCCGGCAGGCTGGCGGCCCGACCCGTTGCCGAGCGGGTTCCCGTATGGCGTCCGTTCGTGACGTTCATGCGATCAGCTCCTCCGTGCGCAGCCCAGTGCTGCAACTTTGAAGGACCGACCGTACCGGCGATATGTCTCAAATTTCAAGCACATCGCTAGACTGCGCCGATGGAACCCCGCTGGCTCGACGCCGAGGAGCAGCGAACCTGGCGCGCGTACATCGCCGTCAGCGCCCTGCTGGAGGACGAGCTCGATCAGCAGCTCCAGAACGAGGCCGGGATGCCCCACCTCTACTACTGGATCCTGGCCGCGCTCGCGAACTCGCCGGAGCGCCGCCTGCGCATGACGGCCCTCGCCGAACGCGTCAAGGTCACCCGCAGCCGACTCACCTACGCCGTGTCCCGACTCGCGAAGGACGGCTGGCTGCGGCGCGAGGACAGCCCGACCGACAAGCGTGGACACCTCGCCGTCCTCACCGACGAGGGCGCAGCGATCCTCGCTCGCGCCGCTCCCGGCCACGTCGCCACCGTGCGGGCCGCCATCTTCGACCGCCTCACACCCGAGCAGACCCGTCAGTTCGGCGACATCCTCGAGATCATCCACGAGGGACTGCACGCCGGCGAGCGCGCCAGGCCTGCCGATCTCCCGTGGCGGCGCTGAGCCTGCCCCACTACTGCCCGAGCGATGCGGTGCGCTCGACCTCGGCGGGCACCACGTCGAGCACCTCCTCGGCGATCTTCCGCGCCTGCGGTGCGAACTCGGCGTCGAGGGTGCGGAACAGCCGCTGGGCGCGCTCGGCCGGCCAGTCCGGCGGCAGGTGCTGCGCCGGCAACCGCGGATCGCGGCGGATCGCCTGCAGCCAGTCGGCCTGCAGGACGAGCTGGCGGGCGAAGTCGTCCGGCAGCGCCGGGCGCAGTCCGGGGTCCTCCCAGCGTTGGACGAACGCGGCATAGCGGGCCGCGAGCGACTCCAGATCCCAGGCGTCGCGCACCATCGCGTCGACATCGGTCGACGGCAGCGCCCGCGCCGAGAACGACTTGAGGTGCGCGGCCGCCTCGAGATCGGCGCCGAGCACGTCGACGTCGACGGCCGACGGTGCGATCCACAGCCCGCCCTGCAGCGGCCCGAAGCCGGCCCAGGTCAGCCGGGCCCGCAGCGCGTGCCGCTGCCGCTGCCACGACTCGGGCAGGGAGAAGCTCAGCAGCGTCCAGGTCCCGTCCCAGTCGCCGTTGACCGCATCCGTGCGCCAGATCCGGGTGTCACCGTCCTCCAGGATCTCCTGGGATCGCGCCGTGAGCCCGACGTAGACCTGCCGACCATGCCGATGCCGTTCGAGCAGTCCCCGCCGGGCCATCCGGCTCAACGTCGACCGGGCCGCGTGGGCAGACACCCCGACCCGGTCCAGCACCTCGATCACGCTGCTCGTCGCGACGAGCGCCCGGCGGCCCTGCACGTGGGCACCGAGGAACGTCAGCAGGAGCGCCTGCGGACGCAATGTGCCCCCGCCGTCGTCGACCTGCCCGTCGTCGACCTGCCCGTCGTCGACCTGCCCGTCGTCGACCTGCTCGTCGCCGGCCCCGGACTGCATCACCCGCCGAGACTAACGCTCGATCAACATTGGGCACATCATTGACTGCAGTAACGTGAGTGCCTACATTCATCCGGCGTGCAGCAGGCGACCGCACCCGTCACGGCAGACAGGGATCGACGATGACCGAGCTACGCCCACCGCATTCCCCCACTCAGCTACGGCGCGCCGTGCTGTCCAGCTACTTGGGCAGCGTGATCGAGTACTACGACTTCATGCTGTACGCGACGGCGTCGGCGGTGGTGTTCAGCCAGGTCTTCTTCTCCCAGCTCGACCCGCTCACCGGCACCGTGGCGAGCTTCGGGACGCTCGCCACCGGCTACATCGCCCGCCCCATCGGCGGCATCGTCTTCGGCCACTTCGGCGACCGGCTCGGCCGCAAGAAGATGCTGATCATCACGATGGTGTTGATGGGTGTCGCGAGCATCCTCATCGGGCTGCTGCCCGGCTACGACTCGATCGGGGTCTGGGCGCCGGTGCTGCTGGTGTTCATGCGGATCGTGCAGGGATTCGCCGTCGGCGGCGAGTGGGCCGGCGCCGTGCTCCTGTCGGCCGAGCACGCCACCGCCCGGCGCGGTCTGTGGGCGAGCTTCACCAGCGCAGGTGCCCCGAGCGGGCTGGTGCTCTCCACCCTCGTCCTCACCGGCGCGGCTGCCATCACCAGCCCTGAGCAGTTCCTCGCATGGGGCTGGCGCATCCCGTTCCTGCTCAGCGCGGTGCTGCTGGTCGTCGGTCTCATCGTGCGCGCCACGGTCGAGGAGACGCCCGTGTTCCGCGCGGCCGCCGTCAAGGACACCGGCCCGGCCCCGCTGGTCCAGGTGCTGCGGCGCCATCCCCGCAAGGTCGCACTCGCCGTGGGGATCGGCTTCAGCGCCTTCGTCGCCCAGTCCACGATCACGACGTTCGTCGTCAGCTACGCCGTGCAGCAGGGCTTCACCCGACCGACCGTCCTCAACGCGTTGACGATCGCGTCCGCGGTATCGATCGTCGCCATCCTCGCCTTCTCGGCGCTGTCGGACCACATCGGGCGCCGTCCCGTGATCATCGGCGGTGCCGCGTTGATGGGCGCGTTCGTCTTCGTCCTGTTCCCGCTGATCGGGTCACATGACCCGGGACTGTTGCTGCTGGCGTTCGTGATCCCCATGGCGATCTTCCATCCCGCCATGTACGGGCCGCTCGGCGCGCTCTACTCCGAGCTGTTCGACACCCGCACCCGCTACACGGGCGCATCGCTCGCCTACCAGATCGCCGGCACCGGAGCCGGGCTCGCGCCGCTGCTGTTCGCCGGCCTCTTCAGCGGGCCGGGCGGCACCAACACCACCGCGATCGCGGCCATCATCGCCGCCTGCTGCGTGGTGACGATCGGTTGCGTGCTGGCCACCGCCGAGACCAGCGAGACCGACCTCGCCGATCACGCCGCGCCCGCCGAGACCGATCACGTGGTGCGAGCGGGCTGATCCGACACGTTCCTGCGTCAGGCCTCCTCCACGCCCGCCGGTACCAGCACCACCGGACACTCGGCGTGGTGGAGGCAGCGCAGCCCCACCGAGCCCGTCAGGGCGCCGACCAGCGCGCCGTGATGGCCGTTGCCGAGGACGAGCATGTCCGATTCCGCCGACTGTTCCAGCAGGGCGGCCGCCGGATCCCCGGTCACGACCTGCTTGTCCACCTGCGCGGCGCGGTCGGCACCGAGGGTCTCGACGAGCGCGTCGGCCAGCCGGCGGGCAACCGTGTCCTCCAGCTCGTCGGTGTTCGGCATCGCGGTCGAGATCGCCATCTGGCCCGGCACGACGGGTTGCACCGGCACGTCCCACACGACCACCGCCGTGAGCGAACCGCCGGTCATGTCGGCGTACCTCGCCGCCCAGCGCAACGCTGCGTGCGATTCCGCGCTGTCGTCGACGCCGACCACCACTGTCCTCGTCATCACCTTGGTCTCCTCTCCGTGGAGGGGGTACCCCTCGGACGCGGTCGACAACACGGTCCCCGACGGCGGGTGTAGCAGCCGGACTCCGGGGGAACGCGACCACGACAACGAACGGAGGATCAGCCATGCCTGCCGGATCGAGCCCGAAACGCGAACGCCAGTACGAGCACGTCAAGGCCTCCGCGAAGAAGCGCGGCGAGTCCACGGACCGCGCCGAGGAGATCGCGGCACGCACCGTGAACAAGGTCCGTGCGCAGTCCGGCGAGGCGAAGCAGACGTCCCGCACGTCGACCGACGACGTCTCGCCGTCGCACCGCGGCGGCAAGCGCTCGCACTCCGGGGCGCAGGGGCGCACGAAGGCCCAGCTCTACGAGGACGCCAAGCGTCAGCACGTCAAGGGGCGGTCCTCGATGACCAAGGCAGAGCTGGAGAAGGCGGTCAGCTGAGCCGACCCGCCGTCCTACGCCGCGTCCCCGACGGTCACCCGCCGGAGAACAGCGGCCGCTCGGCTGCGGCCCGGCCCGGCACCGCGTCGAGCAGCTGCCGCGTGTATTCCGCACTCGGCTGGTCGAGCACCTGCTCGGTCGCGCCCTGCTCCACGGCGCGGCCCTCCCGCATCACGACGATGTCGTGGGCGATCTCCCGGACCACGGCGAGATCGTGGGAGACGAACAGGTAGCTCAGCCCGAGATCGTCCTGCAGCGTCCGCAGCAGCCGCAGGATCTGGTCCTGCACGATGACGTCGAGCGCGGAGACGGCCTCGTCGCAGACCACCAGCTGCGGGTCGAGGGCGAGCGCGCGGGCGATCGCGACGCGCTGGCGCTGCCCACCCGACAGCTCGTTGGGGTAGCGCTGCGCCACGGTGGCGGGCAGCGCGACGTGGTCGAGCAGCTCGCGCACCCGCCCGGCCCGGCCCGCCTTGTCCCCCACCTTGAAGATCCGCAGGGGTTCGCCGATCAGGCGCTCGACGCTGAACGTCGGGTCGAGGGATCCGTACGGGTCCTGGAACACCGGCTGCATCGCCCGCCGGGCCGCGCGCATCCGGGCCCCGCGCATGCCGACGATGTCGTCGCCGTCGAGCCGGATGGTGCCGCCGGTGACCGGCACGAGCCCGAGCACCATCCGCGTGACCGTCGTCTTGCCCGACCCGGACTCCCCCACGATCGCCGTGGTGCGGCCGCGCCGGACCTCGAACGACACGTCGTCGACGGCGCGCAGGACCCCGCCACGACCGCGGATCCGGTAGTCCTTGGAGACACCCTCCAGGGCCAGCACCGGGGGCTTGGGCTCTGTCGCCACTGCCGGTGCGACGGCACGGGCCGCGCTCAGTGACGGTGCAGCGGCCACCAGACGCTGGGTGTACTCATGCTGCGGCTTCGTGAGCACCTCGGCCGTCGGCCCGGTCTCCACCACCCGCCCCTCCGACATCACGACGACCCGGTCCGCCCGGTCGGCCGCGAGCCCGAGATCGTGGGTGACCAGCAACAACGCCGTGCCCAGCTCGTGGGTGAGCGCTTCCAGCCGGTCCAGGATCTGCTGCTGCACGGTCACGTCGAGCGCCGAGGTCGGCTCGTCGGCGACGAGCAGCTGCGGACGGCACGCCAGCGCGATCGCGATGAGCGCGCGCTGGCGCATGCCGCCGGAGAACTCGTGCGGGTACTGGCGGGCCCGCCGCGCGGGTTCGGGGAGCCCCGCCTCGGCCAGGATCTCGATGGCGCGCGCCGCGGCGTCCCGCCGGTGCGCCAGCCCGTGCACGACCAGCGTCTCGGCGACCTGCTTGCCGATCCGGGTGACCGGGTTGAGGTTCGACATCGGGTCCTGCGGTACGAGCCCGACCTCGCGACCGCGCAGTCGCAGCAGCCGCGCCTCGTCCGCGTGAGTGACGTCCTCGCCGCGCAGCAGGATCCGGCCGGACGTGACACGCCCGTTCCCGGGGAGCAGGCCCATGATCGCGTGCGCCGTCGTCGACTTCCCGGAGCCCGACTCGCCAACCACGGCCACCCGTTCACCGGGCTGCACCTGCAGGCTCACCCCGTGCACGACCTCGGTGCCGCCGAACGCGACGTGCAGGTCGACGATCTCCAGCAGCGGGGTGTCCATCAGTGCCCCTCGCTCACGGTCTTCGGGTCCAACGCGTCGCGCAGGGCGTCGCCGAACAGGTTGAAGCCCAGGCAGATCACCGCGATCGCGATGCCGGGGAAGACCCCCGGCCACAGCGTCCGGAAGAGGAACTGCTGCGCGTCGGACAGCATGATCCCGAGGCTGGGCGCCGGCGGTTGGATGCCGAGCCCCAGGAACGACAGCACCGCTTCGCCCAGCACCGCCGCCGGCATGATCACGGTGGCCTGGACGATGATCGCCGAGATCGCGTTCGGCAGGATGTGCTGCCCGAGGATGCGCACCGGGCCGGCGTCCATCGCCGTCGCCGCCAGCACGAAGTCGGTGTCCTTGAGCCGCAACGTCTCCGCGCGCACGATCCGGATCATCGTCGGGATGTTCGCGATGCCCAGCGCGACGGCCGCGTTGCCGATCCCGCCGCCGTTGATCGCGGCCAGACCCACCGCCAGCACCAGGAACGGGAACGCCAGCATCAGGTCCGTCAGGCGGGAGACGATCGCGTCCAGCCGGTGCCAGTACCCGGCGACGAGCCCGAGCGGCACCCCGACGACGACGGCGAGCAGCACCGACAGGAACCCGACCTGGAGCGACGCGCGGGTGCCGTGGAGCACCCTGGAGAGCACGTCGCGGCCGAGGTCGTCGGTGCCGAGGGCGAAGCCGACGGTCGCGGGCTGCTGGAACGGCGTCGCGAAGTGCACCTCCGCGGGTGGGTACGGCGCGAGCCACGGCGCGAACACGCCCGCGACGACGACGATCAGCAGCAGGATCGCCCCGACCAGGCCCATCGGGTTGCGGGCGAGCTTCTGCAGTGCCCGCCACCGAACCGGTGCCGGGACGGCGAGCGTGGTCATGAGGCCCTCCCGGACACGCGGATGCGCGGATCGACCAGCGTGTACAGCACGTCGACCAGCAGGTTGATCAGGATGTAGGAGGCGGTGATCACCAGCACGACGGCCTGGATCACCGGGTAGTCCCTGGTGAAGACCGAGTCGAGGGTCAGCTTGCCGATGCCGGGCAGGGTGAAGATCCGCTCGGTCACGACGGCCCCCGCGATGAGGCCGCCCAGCTGCAGGCCGATCACGGTGGTCACCACGATCAGGCTGTTGCGCAGCCCGTAGCGGAACACCACGGTGGCCCGGCCGAGGCCCTTCGCACGGGCGGTGCGCACGTAGTCGGCGGTGAGCGCCCCGACCATCGACGAGCGGGTCTGCCGCTGCACCACCGCGGCGTGGGACAACCCGAGGATCGCCGCCGGGAGGGTCAGGTAGTAGATCGCGCGCAGCGGGTTCTCCAGCGGCGAGACGTACCCCGATGCCGGGAACCAGCCCAGCTGCACGGCCAGGTAGACGACGGCGAGGATGCCGAGCCAGAACGTCGGCACCGACAGCGCGGTCAGCGAGAACCCGTTGGCCAGCCACTCCGGCCAGCGCCCCCGGTACACCGCCGCGAGCACCCCGCCCGCCATCCCGGCGAGCACGGCGATGAGCATCGCGTAGACCGCCAGCTGGACGGTCACGGGAAGGGTCGCGCCGATCATGTCGATCACCGGTGTGCCGGTGCGGGTGGAGCGGCCGAGGTCGCCGCCGAGCGCCTTCCCGACGAACTGCAGGTACTGCACCGGGAGCGGCTCGTCGAGCCCGAGCTGGGCCCGCACGGCCGCGAGCGTCGCGGGATCGGCCTCCTCCCCCGCCATCGCGAGCGCCGGGTCACCGGGCAGCGCGCGGACGCCAAGGAACACGACGATCGATGCGAGCACCAGCGTCAGTGCGGACTGCCAGAGCCGGTCGATGAGGTAGCGGGCCACGGGATCAGCTCTCCTCGTCCGGCAGGAAGGCCGCTCGGCCGACCCGGACCACACCGTCGGAGTAGACCTCGACGCCGGCGACCTGCGCGGAGTGCACGGTCAGGCTCCGCAGCCGGTAGGTGTAGACGATCGGGTTGTCGCGCTGGATCACCGCGGTCGCGCGGCCGTAGAGCTCCGCCCGCGCCGCGGTGTCGGTGCTGCGGGAGGCCTGCGCGATCAGGCCGTCGAACTCAGGCGAGGAGTAGCCGCCGTAGTTCGCGGCGGCGCCCGTGCCCAGGAAGCGCGACGTGTTGCCGTCCGGGTCGATCCGGCCCGACCAGCCGAGTTGCAACAGCTCGAAGCTGCCGCGTTTCTGCACGTCGAGCAGCGTCGAGTACTCGACGGGCACGATCTGCAGGTCGAACCCGCCCTCGGCCACGCTGGCCTGCAGCGCCTGGGCGAAGCGCAGCTGGTCCTGGCTGTTGGAGACCTGCATCCGCACCGGGAGCGGCACCGGCTGGCCTGCTTCGGCGAGAAGCTGCCGGGAGCGGGCCGGGTCGAACGGCGGGCAGACGTTGCTGGCGGCCGAGGCATAGGGGCTCTGCGGGGCGATCGGCGAGCAGGCCGGCTCGAACCAGTTGTTGAACACCGTCGACACCAGCGTCTGCCGGTCGATGGAGGCTGCGAAGGCCGCCCGCACCCGCGGGTCGCGGGCCAGCGGGGTGTCGATGGGTTTCGGTGGCTCGCCGGCGCCGTCGACGTTGCCGGTGTTGATCGTGACGGCCTGGTAGCCGAGCGAGCCGACCTGCAGGACCCGCAGGTTCCGGTCCTTCGTCAGCGCGTCGACGTCCTGCGGGGAGATCGTGTCCGCCACCTGGACGTCACCCGAGCGCAGGTTGGCGGCGCGGGTGATGGCGTCCGGCATGATCCGGTAGCTGATGGAGTCGAGGTGGACCTTCGCCGCGTCGTAGTAGAACGGGTCGCGCACGACCTCGATCGACGTCTGCGGTACCCGCTTCGCGAACTTGAACGGCCCCACGCAGACCGGCTTGTCGCCGAACCCGGCACCCGCCGACGCCAGCGCGGCCGGCGACATGATCATGCCCGCCCGGTCGGCCAGCGCGGCCGTGATCGGCGCGAACGGCGTCTTGTAGTGCAGGACGATGCTCCCCGGCGTGGGCGCGTCGACGCTCGTGATGGCCCCCATCTCGCTCTTGCGCTGCGAGCCCTTCAGGTTCAGGTGCCGCTCGAGGCTGGTGCGCACGGCCGCGGCGTCGAACGGTGTGCCGTCGGCGAACCGGACGCCGGTGCGCACCGGGAAGGAGACCGTCAGCCCGTCCGCCGAGATCGTCGGCAGGGCCGTGGCGAGCTGCGGAACGATGTTGCCGGCGGCGTCGAGGTCGTAGAGCTTCTCGCAGATCGAGCTCATCACGTAGCGCGTGTAGAGCGAGCTCGACGTCGTCGGGTCGAGCCGGTCGGGCTCCGCCGACAGCCCCATCACGAGGTTCCCGCCCTCGCGGACCGGCCGGTCACCGACCGGGCTGCCCACGACGTCGACGTGCTCGACGGCCGCGGCGAGCGGCTGCACGGGGACGCAGCCGGCGAGCAGCGCGGACCCGAGCGCTGCGACGAGCAGCACCTGTGATCGGCGGTTCCGGTGGATCATCTCCAACTCCCGGATGTTCTGGTTCCTACGGTTCGACCGTGCTGTTCAGAACGTCACCGGCGACGTCGTGCCCACCGCTACCTGCCGGTGGCGTATCCCTGCATCCCGCGCGGATTCGCGCCGGCCGACAGCACGCCGGTCGCCGGATCCCGCGCGACCGCGCACATGCGGCCCTCCGACCACGGCTCTCCCACCGTGACGTCGTGCCCGCGGCGACGCAGCTCCGCGATCGCCTGTTCCCCGATCCGCGATTCGACGACCACGCTGCCGGGGCTCATCGCGCGCGGGTAGAAGGAGCTGGGGAAGCTGTCGGTGTGCCAGTTCGGCGCGTCGATCGCGCCCTGCAGATCGAGCCCGCCGCGCACGTCCTCCCGGAGCGCGACGGCGAGCAGGAAGTGGAACGACCACTGGTCCTGCTGGTCGCCGCCGGGGGTGCCGAAGGCCAGCACCGGCTCGCCGTCGCGCAGTGCCATCGACGGGCTGAGCGTGGTGCGCGGGCGCCGGCCCGGCACCAGCGAGTTGGGCAGGCCGGGCTCGAGCCACGCCATCTGCAACCGCGTACCGAGCGGGAAGCCCAGTTCGGGGACGACCGGGTTGGACTGCAGCCAGCCGCCGCTCGGCGTCGCTGCCACCATGTTGCCCCAGCGATCGACGACGTCGACGTGGCAGGTGTCGCCGCGGGTGGCGCCGTCCCGCGCGACCGTCGGCTCCCCAGCGCCCGGGCTCACGGGCACCGTGCTGAGGCCGCTCGCCGCGGCCAGCGCCTGCTTGCCCAGCCGGGGTTCGCGACCGTCCGGGCTGCCGGGCCGCAGCTCGTGCGACGCCTGCTCGCCGACAAGCGCGCGGCGGGCATCGTTGTAGGCGGGCGCGAGCAGCGCGTCGAGCGCCACATCGGCGCTGCCGCCGTACCAGGCCTCGCGGTCCGCCATGGCGAGCTTGGTGCCCTCGACGAGCGTGTGCACGTACTCGGGCGTGCCGTACTCGATCGCATCCGGCAGCAGGGCCAGCTGCTGCAGGAAGACCGGGCCCTGGCTCCACAATCCGGGTTTCGCGATCGTCCAGCCGTTCCAGGTGAAGGTCGCGGGCTCCTCGTAGGACGCTTCGAAGCTCGCGAGATCGTCGCCGTCGAGGCAGCCGGCGTGCCGCTCCCCGGACGTGTCCATGGTGGGCCGCGCGGCGGCCGCGGACAGGTGCTCCGCGACGAAACCCGAGCGCCAGACCCGACGCGCGGCGTCGATCTCCGCCTCGCGATCGGCCCCCGTCGACTCGGCGATCAATCGCCGCCAGGTGGCGGCCAGGGCCGGGTTCCGCAGCAACGCGCCGGGCCGCGGCGGGCGACCTCCCGGCAGGTAGAGCTCGGCCGAGGTCGTCCACTCCGTCTCGAAGAGCTCCTGCACGGCCTCGACGGCCGACCCGATCCGCTCGACAGCGGGATGCCCGTGCTCCGCGTACCCGATGGCGTAGGAGAGCACGTCGGCGAGCGACCGGGTGCCGTGGTCGCGCAGCAGGAGCATCCAGGCGTCGAACGCGCCGGGCACGGCCGCGGCCAGCGGGCCGGTGCCGGGCACGAGGTCCAGGCCGAGGCCCGTGTAGTGCTCCACGCTCGCGCCGGCCGGGGCCGGACCCTGCCCGCACAGCACCTCGACGCGTCCGCCGGCCGGCGCCAGGATGATCGGCAGGTCCCCGGCCGGGCCGTTGAGGTGCGGCTCGACGACCTGCAGGACGAACCCGGCAGCGACCGCGGCGTCGAAGGCGTTGCCGCCACCCTCCAGCACCGCCATCGCCGTGGACGAGGCGAGCCAGTGCGTCGAGGAGACCATCCCGAAGGTGCCCTGCAGGGTCGGGCGGGTGGTGAACATGCGCTCCCTCGGCTCGATGATCGGGTTCCGGGAAGTGGACACCGGTTCGAAGGCGATGTCCAAGACATGTGTGACACCACCGTCATAGCCGTGCGCTATGAATGGCTATGGAGCGTCGCCAGCTCGAGTACTTCGTGGCCGTCGTGGAGCACGGCGGGTTCACCAGCGCGGCCGCCGCGCTGCACGTCGCGCAGCCCTCGCTCTCGCGCTCGATCCGCAACCTGGAACGCGAGCTGGGCGTCGAGCTCTTCCACCGGGTCGGGCGCAACGCGGTGCTCAGCGCCGCAGGCGAGGCGCTCACCGACCGGGCGCGGCTGGTGCTGCGCGACATCGAGGCGCTGCGGGCCGCGGCCGGCGCCCTCGGTGACGGCGCGGCCGGCCGGGTCGAGGTCGCCGCGACGTCGTCGTCCGGGCTGGAGCCGGTGATCAGCATCGTTGCGCAGCTGCGGCAGCGACACCCCGGCGTCACCGTGAGCATGACCTCCGCGCTGTCGGCCGCAGAGGTCGTCGCGATGGTCGCGCAGGGGCGCTGCGAGGTGGGGGTGTGCGGCAGCGCCGAGCGCCCGGCCGGGCGCGGGCTCGTCACCCATCACCTGCGCGACGAGGAGCTACTGCTGGTCGTCGTGCCGGGAGCGCTCGATGTGCCCGGCACCACGATCCGCCGGGAGATGCTGCACGGCATGCGGTTCGTCGTCCCCGCGCAGGCCACGGCCGTGCGCACCCTGTTCGACCGGCTCGCGGCCGAGGTCGGCGACATGACGATCGCGGCCGAGGTCGGCGACCGCAGCATGGTGCTGCCGATGGTCCTCAAGGGGATCGGTGCCGGTCTGATGCCGGACGGGTGGGCCGAGCTCGCGGGTCGCGCCGGCGCGGACCTCTACCGGTTCGACCCGCCCGAGCTGCTACCGCAATGGCTCGTCCATCGCAGCGGCGCGGTCACGGCGCAGGCCCGCGCGTTCATCGACACCACGTTGCGATGGTCGCGGGCACCGGTGGCCTGATCACGGGGTGCCCGCCCGCTGTGCGAGCACCATCGCGCGCGTGGCGAACGGCGAGTACCGCGGAGCCCATCGCGCGAGCCCGGCGGCGGCGAGGATCCCGATCCCGCCCACGGCGACGATGCCGGCCGACAACGCCCATGCCGCGGCGATCACCGAGACCACGACGGGTCCGAGCGCGTTGCCGGTGTCGCTCATCAGCCGCCACATCGACAGGAAGCGCAGCCGGTTGTCGGGCGGAGCGGTGTCGGCTCCGAGGGTCATGATGATGCCGGACCCGATCCCGTTGCCGAAGCTCATCACCATCGCGAGGGCGGTCAGCCCGACGATCTCCCCGGTCAGCGGCAGCACCGCCGTCGCCGCCCCGAGGATCAGCATCGACGGCACCGCGACGGCGAGCCGCCCGTAGCCGTCCATCACCTTCCCCGACGGGTAGAACAGCGCCATGTCGACGGCGCCGGCGATGCCGAACACGATGCTCGTCTGCGCGGCGTCGAGCCCGAGATGCGCCGCCCACAACGGCAGCACCACCTGCCGCGCCGCCCGCGCGGCGCCGACCCCGAGCACGGCGACACCGAGGGTGCCCAGCAGCCTGCGATGCGCCCGCAGGGTCTCCATCAGCCCGCGCCCGTCCCGTGCGCCCGACCCGACGGGCGGCCGCCGCGGCGGCGCCGCGGTCTCGATGTCCGGCACCACCACCAGCAGCAGGACGGTCAGCGCGCCGGTGACGATCGCGACGGCGTAGGCACCGTGCACCGACGTCATGGCGATCACCGCCGCACCCACGAACGGACCGATGAACAGCCCCACCCGGTGCGATCCCCCGAGCATGGACATGGCCCGCGCCCGCAGCCCCACCGGCGCGACCTCGGTCAGGTAGGACTGCCGGGCCAGGTAGAACGTCGCGTTGCACCCACCCAGCACGAACAGGCACACGCCGAACAGGACCAGCGACGGCGCCAGCAGACAGCCGAGCATCGCCGCGATCGACAGCGAGCCGGCGACGACCATCGCGCGCCGATCCCCGATCCAGGCCGCCAGCGATCCCGCGGGCACGTCGCCGGCCAGCTGCCCCAGGCCCAGCAACGCGACCAGGAACCCCGCGACGCCCGGGGACGCGCCGAGCTCCAGCGCGGTGATCGCGACGATCGGCGCCACCGCTCCGTTGCCGATCTCGAAGACCATCGCCGGCAGGAACACCGACGGAACCATCGACCGCAATGCCCCGACGGGAGCCGGCCCCCCTGATGCGCTCATCGAGTTCCGACAGTAGCCCTTGGCATAGCTAAGGACACTCGCCGGCCGGAGAGCGATTGGACGAGCGCCACGCGAGACCGGCACCAAGATCGCGTCGAGATCACTGTTGCCGCCCTTCGAAGGGCGGCAAGAGTGACTTCGACCCGATCATGACCTGCCGCGCGTCACAGGTGTGACGCGCGGGACCGGTGGGTTGCGCGAGACCAGTGGCCGACCCAAGATCGCGTCCAGCTCGGAGTTTGCGCTGTTCGAGCCGCGACAACCCCGACCTCGACGTGATCGAGACACGCCGCACCCGCAGCGGCGCCCCGCCGTGCGGGATACCTACGGCGGAGCCGCCCGCCCTTGCTGTTCCACCAGAGGTCCGGGCTTCGGGGCCGAATCCCGGCTCCTGACTGGACCGCGACGACGGTCAGTTCTCTGACCGCCTACGACCACTGATCAGTTCGGAACCGCTCGGACTAGAGCGGCAGGCTGTCGAACGCGTCGTCGAAGGTGTACCCGTCGAGCAGCTCACGGGCCGCGACCATGTACTGGATGGTCGGGGTGCCCTCCTCCAGCCAGTTCAGCCGGGCGTCGCGGTAGAGCCGCTCGATGGGGTACTTGCGGGTGTAGCCGATCCCGCCGTGGACGAGCAGCGCGCGGTCGGTGACCCGGCCGACGGCCTCGAGCCCGAACTGCTTGACCAGGCTCGACTCGGCGGGCACCCGCGTGCCGCGGTCCCACTTCGCCGCGATGTCGGCGAGCATGCCGCGCAGCGCGTAGACGTCGACGGCCATCTCGGCGAGGTAGCGCTGGATGGCCTGGCGCTCGGCGATCGGCTTGCCGAACGTCACCCGCTCCTGCGCGTAGGTCAGCGACAGGTCGAGCGCCCGCGTTGCGGTCCCGAGCGACGAGGCCGCGATGAAGACCCGGCTGATCTCGAGCGCACGCTCGAGGTGGGCGAACCCCTCCCCCTCGGCGCCGACCAGGTAGGAGGCCGGCACGCGGACGTCGCTGAAGACGAGCTCACCGTGCTCGGCGCCCTTGCAGCCCATGGTCTCGGGCAGCGGCGTGATCGTGAGGCCGGGCGCGTCGCGGGGCACGATGATGGCCGACAGCTGCTTCTCGGCCGTCTTCGCGAGCACGAGGAAGTGCGAGGCGATGTCGGAGTTCGTGATGAGCCACTTGCGGCCGTTGAGCACGTAGTCCGCGCCGTCGCGGCGGGCAGTGGTCGAGAGGTCCATCCCGGTGCCGTTGCCGGGCTCGGTCAGCGCGAAGGCCAGCGACTTCTCCCCCGCTGCAGCGCCGGGGAGGATCTCCTGCTTCTGCTGCTCGTTGCCAATCTCGGAGAGGGCATGGGCGAAGGAGTTGTGCACGTGCACGATCGCCCGGATCCCACCCTGGATCTTGGCGAACTCGGCGAGGATCGGCAGGTATTGGGCGATCGACAGCCCGGCACCGCCGTACTCGCGCGGCACGATCAGGCCGAACGCACCGCAGGCCCGCAGCGCCGGCAGCACGACGTCGTAGGGGATCTTCTCGGTGTCCTCGATCTGGTGCTCGAGCGGATCGAGCTCGTTCCAGATCGTGCTGAACACGGTCTCGCGCAGCTTGGTGTACTCGTCGGTGGGCAGGCCGTCGGACACGGATTTCCTCCTTCGATTCACAGGGACCAGCCGCCGTCGGCGGCGAGGACCGTGCCGGTGCAGAACGTCGCGTCCTCCGAGAGGAAGACCGCGGCACGGGCGATCTCGTCCACGGTGCCGAAGCGGCCCAGCAGCGTGGCGTGGGCGATCTTGTCGCGGGAGCCGTGCGGGACGGCCGCCGTCATGTCGGTGTCGACGAACCCCGGGGCCAGCACGTTCACCCGTACTCCCTGTGGAGCGAGCTCCTTGGCCAGCGAGCGGGCGAACCCGACGAGTGCGGCCTTGGCGCTGGCGTATGCGGTGTCGCCGGCGAACCCGACGTCGCCGACGACCGACCCGACGAGGACGATGCTCGCCCGGCTGCCCTGCTCGAGTAGCGGAACGGCCGCGCGCACGATGGCGGCGGTGCCGCGCAGGTTGGTCTCGACGACCGCCCACCACGCGTCGGGATCCATCCGGGTGAGCTTCCCGCCGTTCCACACCCCGGCGTTCAGGACGAGCGCGTCGAGCCCGCCCCAGCGCTCCCACACCTCCTCGACCGCGCGTTGGGCGGTCGCGCCGTCGTCGAGATCGAGGTGCACCGGCAGGACCCGGTCCGGGTGGGCGAGCGCGAGCTTCTCCACCTCGTCGCGGCCCGACCGGTAGGCGCCCGCGACGCGCACCCCGCGATCGAGGAGCTGCTGCGCGATCCCGGCGCCGATACCGCGCGACGCACCGGTGACCAACGCGGTTCGTTCGGCGTTGTTCTCGGCGACCATCATTCGATTGTACCGATCGGTCCAAAGATGGGAAGAATGCAGCACTGTGACGGATCGCGCATGTTCAGCCGCCGATCTGCCGCTCGCGACCGGCCCAGAACGTGTCGCGCAGACGGCGGCGCATGATCTTGCCGGAGCCGGTCTTGGGGAGCTCGGCCACGAACTCGACCGACCGCGGCTTCTTGTAGGCGGCCAGGTTCCGCCGGCAGACGTCGATCACCTCGTCGGCGGCCAGGGTGTGGCCCGCGCGCACCACCACGACGGCCTTCAACGCCTCGCCCCACGTCTCGTCCGGCACGCCGACCACGGCCACCTCGGCCACCGCCGGCAGCTCCGACACGACGTTCTCGATCTCGGTCGGGTAGACGTTGAACCCGCCGGTCACGACCATGTCCTTCGTGCGGTCGACGACGTGGAGGTAGCCCTCCCCGTCGAACCGCCCGAGGTCGCCGGTGCGCGCCCACCCGTGCTCGTCGATCATCTCGGCGGTCGCCTCCGGCCGCCCCCAGTAGCCCATCATCAGCTGCTCGCCGCGGACGGTGATCTCCCCGATCTCGCCGGGCGGCACCTCGTGCCCGTCGTCCCCGATCAGCGAAACCTCGACGAAGGGGCTCCGCCGGCCTGCGGACGCCAGCCGGGCCGGTACGCCGTGCGCGGCATCGAACCGGTGGTCCTCCCGGGACAGGCAGGCGATCGGGATCGGGAACTCGCTGAGCCCGTAGAACTGCACGAACACGTCGCCGAACACCCGCCGGGCCCTGGCCAGCCGATCCGGCGCGATCGCCGATCCGGCGTAGACGATCGTGTGCAGCGACGGGTGCCCGCCGCCGGTCTCCTCGGCGCTGATCTCCTCGGCAGCCAGCACGAGCATGTTCAGCATCGTCGGCACCATCGGCAGGATGGACACCCGATGCAGGTCGATCAGCCGCAGCGTCTCGGCCGCGTCGAACACCGCAGAGGTCACGTGCGTGGCCCCGCGCACGAAGTAGGACGGCCCGACGTATCCGCTGAGATGGCTGAGCGGGGCGACGTGCAGCACCACGTCGCCGTCGACGACGGGTGGTAGTTCGAGCAGCTCGTTGCTCACCATCGTCGCCCAGTTGGCCTGGCTCAGGGTTGCGCCTTTGGGCAGGCCCGTGGTGCCGCTCGTGTAGAGGATCGCGGCCGGGTCCGTGGCCAGTGGCGGCTCGACGGCGCTCGGCGCGGCCGCGAGCAGTGCGTCGAGGTTGGTGTCGCCCGGGCCGCCGTCCACCGCCACCACCAGCCGGAGCTCGGGCAGCTCCGCCCGCACCGTCGCGAGCGCGGCCGCCCAGGCGGGCGAGACGAACGCCGCCGCGGCGCCGCAGTCGGTGAGTATGTGCACCACCTCGCGGAGATGCAGCCGCACGCTGACCGCGCAACGGACGAACCCGCCGACGAACAGCGCCTGGTCGATCTCGAGGAACTCCGGCCCGTTGTCGAGCAGCACGATCCCGCGGTCACCACGCCGGATCCCACGCGCGAGCAGGCCGCCGATGATGCGGTGGACCCGCTCCCCCAGCTCGGCGTAGGTCCACTCGCCGGCGGCCGTGCGGACCGCCGTGCGGGCGGCGTAGTCCCGGTAGGACCGCTCGTGCAGCTCCGCCATCGTGAGCTGCGTCGGGCGCGGGCGGTGGTCGAGGCCGTCGGCCGCGAACGTCATCGCCCGATCTCCGTACGTGGCGCCAGCAGGAGCGCGACGACCGTGACCGCACACGCCGCGACGATGTAGAGCGCGATCGCCCAGGAGCCACCGAGCCCGGCGAAGAGGGCGGCCGCGAGGAACGGCGCCGGGCCGCTGGTGATCAGGCCGCCCACCTGGTACGCGAGCGAGACCCCTGTGTAGCGGTGCTCGGCGTCGAACAGCTCGGCCAGGAATCCGGCCATCGCCCCGTAGGTCATGGCGTGGCCGACGGTGGCGAACAGGAACATCGCGAGCAGCACGGCCCCGGAGGTCCCGCTGTCGATCAGCCAGAAGAACGGGAACGCCGCCGCCGCGGAGTAGACCGCGCCGGCCAGCAGGACGTTCCGCCGTCCGACGCGGTCGGCCACCACGGCCACCAGCGGGACCGCGGCGATGTCCGCGAGCGCGGCGATGATCAGGCACGTCAGCAGGGTGCCGCGGGAGACGCCGGCCTGCCCCGGCCCGTAGGAGAGCACGAAGACACTCACGACGTAGAACGGGATGTTGGCCGCCGCCTGCGCGAAGACGCCGACGAGAACGGCCCGGAGCGACCGGCGCAGGGTGTCCTTCAGGGGGAACGTCGACACCGCGCGCACGGCGGCGACCTCCCGGAACTCGGGCGACTCCTCGAGGCGGGAGCGGATGTAGAGGCCGACCAGGATCAGCACCGCGGAGGCCAGGAAGGGCAGTCGCCAACCCCAGGACAGCAGTTGGTCCTGCGGCAGCTGCTGCACGGCGAGGAAGGCGGCGGCGGACAGGACCAGGCCGGCGGGGACACCGGCCTGCGGCCAGCTCCCGTAGAAGGCCCGGCGGTGGGGCGGGGCGTGCTCGACGGCCATGAGGACGGCGCCGCCCCACTCCCCGCCGACCGCGAACCCCTGGACCAGCCGGACGAGCACGAGCAGGACGGGCGCGGCGACGCCGATCTGGGCGTACGTCGGCAACAGGCCGATGGCGACCGTGCCGACACCCATCAGCAGCAGGGACAGGATCAGCATCCGCTTGCGGCCGAGCCGATCGCCGAAGTGGCCGAACACGATGCCGCCCAGCGGCCGTGCGACGAAGGCGACCCCGAACGTCGCGAACGCGGCGAGCGTGCCGGCCAGCGGGCTCAGGTTGGGGAAGAACTGGGCGTTGAACACCAGCGTCGCCGCCGCGCCGAACAGGAAGAAGTCGTACCACTCGATCGCGGTGCCCACGAAGCTCGCGAAGGCCACCCGAGCGGGCCGCACCTGCGCCACCTTCTGTTGCTCGACCACCATCACTACCTCCAACAGCATCGGGGAGATAAACGTTCGCCAGCGCCGGTACTGTAAACGTACCGACCGATCGGTACAAGAGTTCGGCACTGATACGCACCAGCGCTGGGAGCCGGACCTGACCCCGGCGATACCCTGCAGATCGTTCGGTACACGAGGTGGGAGCGAGGGCAGCGACGCCGATGGCGGTCAACGGGTTCGAGGCGAACCGCGCACGCGTGATCAAGGTCGCGGCCGACCTCTTCGCCCGCAACGGCTACCACGGCACGGGCATCGCGGAGCTCGGACAGGCCGCCGGCCTGGGGCGGGGCGCGCTCTACCACTACATCAGCAGCAAGGAGGCCGTGCTCTATGCGATCAGCAAGGAGCAGGTCGACCGGATGAACGCCTATGCCGAGGCGTTGCTCGACAAGGAGTTGGAGGCGGAGGACCTGCTCCGGCAGATGGCCCGCGGGCTGCTCGGCAACATCACCGAGCACCGCTCCGAATGGGCCGTCTTCTTCCGTGACTACACCGCGCTGACCGGCGAGCGCCGCGACCACGTGATCGCCGCCCGTGAGCGGTACGAGAGCTACTGGCGGCAGGCGCTGGACAACGGGGTGCGCGCGGGCGTGCTGCGGCCGACGCCGCGCCTGCTGGTGAAGGGCATCCTCGGGATGCTCAACTACACCTACCTGTGGCTCGAGCCGGACGGCGAGCTGACCCCGGACGAGGTCGCCGACATGTTCCTCGACGCCCTGATCGACGGCATCCGGCAGCGATAGGCAGGCCATGTCGCACGCGCTCGCCTCCGACGGCACCCGCATCGCCTTCCAGGTCGACGGGACAGGCCCACCGCTGCTCCTGCTCGCCGGGCAGGCGAACAACCACCACTGGTGGGACCCGGTGCGGGCCGACTTCGCCGCCGCCCACCAGGTGGTGACGCTCGACTACCGCGGAACCGGTGCATCCGACGCGCCGACCAGCGGATACAGCACACCGGAGTTCGCAGAGGACGCCGTCGCCGTCCTCGACGAGCTCGACCTCCCGCACGTCGACGTCTACGGCACGTCGATGGGTGGGCGGGTCGCGCAGTGGCTGGCAGCACGGCACTCCGACCGCGTCCGCCGGCTCGTCCTCGGCTGCACCACGCCGGGCGGGGTGCACGCGATCGAGCGCGACATTGACGTCCGACGCGCGGTAGCCCAGCCGGATGCAGCTGCTGCCCGCCAGGCGTTGCTCGAGCTGATGTACACCCCGGCCTGGCTGGCCGACCATCCCGGCCCGTACACCACGCTCGGCGACCCGGACATGCCCGTCCACGCGCGCAAACGCCACTTCACCGCCAGCGCGAACCACGACGCGTGGGACGTCCTGCCCCTGATCTCGGCCCCCACGCTGGTGGTGCACGGCGCCGACGACATCTTCAACCCCGCGGCCAACGCACCCCTGCTGGCCGGGCGGATCCCCGACGCGCGCATGGAGCTGGTCGACGGGGCGCGGCACGCCTACTTCGAGGAGTTCCGGGCCGTGGCGAGCCCGCTCGTCCTCGACTTTGTGGGGAGCTGAGCGGCGCACTCGTCCACCCCAGGAGCGCCCTGAACAACTGGGGCCTACTGCGCGACGCCCAGGCGGCGCCCTCGCCGCGTTGCGCGAATACGTCGATACAACAGCGGTATCGCCGCATCCGCGTGCCTTGTGAGGACACCACCTGGACGCCGCTCGCTACGGCCCCAGTTGTTCAGGACCCACCTAGGCTCCGGCAGTGGTATCCACCAGCGCTCCGGCCGGGATCACCGGCGCACCGTTCCGGTTCATGCTCGGCGTCACGGTCCTCTGCTTCAGCGGGTACGCACTGCTGTTGCCGGTCGTGCCGCTCTGGGCTGACCGCGGCGGATCGGGCGCGCTCGGGTCGGGCGCCACCACTGCCGCGTTGATGGCGACCACGGTCGCCACCCAGCTCGCGGTGCCGTGGCTGCTCGTCCGCACCGGCCACCGCCTGGTGCTGGCCGTCGGATCGGTGCTGCTGGGCGCCCCCACGCCGTTCCTCGCGCTGTCCGCCGAGCTGACGCCGGTGCTCCTGCTCTCCGCGCTCCGCGGGGTCGGCTTCGGGCTTGCGACGGTGGCCGGCGCCGCGCTGGTGGCGGAACTCGTCCCGCGCGCTGAGCACGGCCGAGCGGCCGGCCGCTACGGCCTCGCGGTCGGGCTCCCCCAGATCGTGCTGCTGGCCGCCGGGGTCGCACTCGTCGAGCGGTTCGGCTTCACCGCGGTCTTCATCGCAGCGGGCGTGGCGCCGCTGCTGGGCGCGCTGCTCGTGCCGGCGATCCGGCGGCCGCCCCCGTCGGCCCCGAGAGCGGACGGGCCGGCGCCGCGGCCGCCGCTGCGCCTGGTGGTCATCCCCGTGCTCGCCATGTTCCTCTGCTCGATCGCGCAGGGCGGCCTGATCACGTTCTTGCCGCTCGCCGTGCCGGGCGCCGGGCTACTCGTGCTGGGCGCGCTGCTGGCGACGACCGCGGGCGCCATGCTCGGCCGGGTGGTCGCCGGCGAGCTCGTCGACCGGCGCGGCTGGGGCGGCCGGCTGCTCGTCCCTGGAATCGTGCTCACCATCGCCGGGATGGTCACCGAGGTCGCCGCGCTGCACACCGGTACCGGTGCGCTCCTCGTGCTCGGGGCCGCTGCCGTCGGCTTCGGCTTCGGTGTGGTGCAGAACGACTCCCTCACCGTGCTGTTCGCCGCCTTCGGCAGCGCGGGCTACGGGGCGGCGAGCGCGATCTGGAACATCTCCTTCGACGCGGGCACCGGCGCGGGCGCACTCGCGTTCGGCGCGGTGGCCGAGCCCTTCGGCTACCCCGCAGCGTTCGGGGCAACCGCCGCGCTGCTGGGCGTCGGCGTGCTGGCGGCCATGATCAGACCGCGGGCCGGGCTCAGTGTCCGGTCCACCGGGGGGCGCGCTTCTCGGCGAAGGCGCGCGGACCCTCCTGCACGTCGTCGGACGTGAGCATCGCGCGGTAGCGCGGCAGGTCGCCGCGGCGCAGCTGCGCGTAGCCGTCCTCGATCCCGGTCGCGGCGGTGGCACGCAGGATCTCCTTGATCGCAGCGACCGCGAGCGGCGCCCCGGCGCAGACGTCGCGGGCCAGCGCCAGCGCGATCTCCATGAGCTGCGACCCGTCGACCACGCGGTTGACCAGGCCCCACTGCTGCGCCTCGGCCGCGGTCATCCGCCGCCCGGTCAGCAGCATCTCCGTCGCGACGGCCTGCGGGAGCCGTCGCGGCAGCCGCAGCACCCCGCCGGAGTCGGCGACCATGCCCAGCCGCACCTCCGGTAGGGCGAACTCGGCGTGCTCCGCGGCGACGATCAGGTCAGCGGCGAGGGCCAGCTCGAAGCCACCGCCGAGCGCGAGCCCGTTGACGGCCGCGATCACGGGCTTGTCCAGACGGAACATCTCGGTCAGGCCGGCGAAGCCGCCCGGGCCGTGGTCGGCGTCGACGGCCTCCCCCGCCGCAGCAGCCTTCAGGTTCCAGCCGGCGGAGAAGAACCGCGATCCGGCGCCGGTCAGCACGGCGACCCGCAGCGCCGGGTCCGTGGCCAGCCGGTCGAACGCCGCGTGCAGCGCCCGGCTGGTGGCCACGTCGATCGCGTTCGCCTTCGGGCGGTCCAACGTCACCACGAGGACGCCGTCCTCGACCGCGGTGCGCACCGGCTCAGTCATCGTCGCCCCCAACAGTGATCAGCACGTCGACGGCCACGACGCCGTCGGGCAGGACGAGCAGCGGGTTGATGTCCAGCTCGCCAACGGTTCTCGCGTGCTCGGCCACGGCAGCGATCGCCTCGACGGCCGCGTCGACGTCGCCGTGCGGCCGCCCGCGGAAGCCGATCAGCAGCGGCCAGATCCGTAGCTGTTGCAGCGCGTCCCTGATCTCGGCCTGCCGCACGGGCAGCAGCAGCGTCACGGCGTCGTCGAGCAGTTCGACGAGCGTGCCGCCGGCTCCGATGGTGAGCGTCGGACCGAACTGCGCATCGCGGTGGACGCCCACGATCAGCTCCGCCACCGCGCCGGTGACCATGCGTTCCACGAGGAAGCGGTCCGACAGCCCGGCCATGGCGGCGACCGCTGCCCGCACCTGCTGCTCGTCGATCAGGCCCAGCGCCACCCCGCCGACGTCGCTCTTGTGGGCGATCGTCGCCACCTTGAGCACCACGGGGAACCCGATCTGCCGCGCCACCTCCGCGGCCGTCGCCGCGGTGGCCGGCGCACCCGCCGGGACCGGCACCCCCCAGCCCGCGACGACCCGCTTGCCCGCCGCCTCGTCGAGCCGGCGCGATCCGACGGGCGGTGCGTCGTCCAGCGGCAGGACCGTGTCGGCCGCCTGTTGGGCCTGTCCGATCCGGTGCGCTGCCGCGATCGCGTCGAGGCATGCGGCGATCCCCTGCATCGGCGCGATCCCCTCGTCCAGGAGCGCGGCCCGCAGCTGCTCCGGCAGCCCCTCCGGCAGCGCGCTGACCACGCAGGCAGGGGCTCCGGTCCGCCGGCGGGCGGCGCGGAACGCGTCCGCGGTGATCTGCCATGCCTGTGGGGAGCAGCGGTCCGCGCGCGGCACGTCGAGCACCAGCAGGTGCATGTTCATTCCAGCGCCGAGGAACGCCTGGAAGCACTCATGCAGCGCGTCGGGATCGCCCCAGATGTAGGAGTGGTAGTCGAGCGGGTTGGCGACCTGGACGCGGTCGCCCAACACCGCGCCGAGACCGCGCGCGGTCCCGTCCGGGAACGGCGGCAGCTCCACGTCGCGATCGTGGACGAGATCGGCCACCAGCGCGGCCTCGCCGCCCGAGCAGCTCGCCGAGGCGATCCGCGCACCCGGCAGCGCCCCGTGGACGTGCAGGAACTTCAGCGTCTCCAGGAACGCGCCGACGTCGTGCACCTGCGCCATCCCGAACTTGCGGAAGAAGGCCGCGCCGACGACCTCGGATCCCGACAGTGAGCTGGTGTGGCTGAGGTTCGCCCGCGCACCCTGCTGCGACCGACCCGTCTTGAGCACGACCATCGGCACCCGCTGGTGCAGTGCGCGGATCGCGGCGCGGGACAGCGCCGCGGGATCGTCGACGCCCTCCAGGTGCAGGCCGATCGCGGTGATCCGGGGATCGTCGAGCATGGCCTCGACCAGCTCCGCCACGCCCGTCACGGCGGCGTTGCCGACCGTCACCAGCCGCGCCAGCGGCACCGACCGCCGCTGCATGGTCAGGTTCTGGCCGATATTCCCGCTCTGGGTGATGACGGCTACTCCGCGCGCCACGCGCTCGCCGCCGTGCTGGTCGGCCCAGAGCGCGACGCCGTCGAGGTAGTCGAGCACCCCGATGCAGTTGGGGCCGATCACCGCCATGTCCCCCGCAGCCCGCACCAGCTCCTCCTGGCGCGTCGCGCCGGCAGCGCCGGCCTCGGCGAACCCGGACGCGTGGCAGACCGCGCCGCCGCCACCGCGGGCGGCCAGCTCCGCCAGCACCGCCACCGTCGCCTCCCCCGGCACGGCGACGAAGGCGGCGTCGGGCGCCTCGGGCAACGCCGCGATGCTCGGGTAGCAGGCGAGGCCCTCCAGGCGCGCCCGCGCCGGGTGCACCGGCCAGATCGGCCCGCCGAACCCTGCCCGTCGGCACTGCCGGATCGCCGCCGCCGCGGTGTCGCCGCCGAACACCGCGATGTGGCGGGGGTTCAGCAGCCGGCGCAGGTTCTCGCTCGTCCCCACGCGGTCATGCCCCCAGGGGCCGCAACAACGAGCGGGCGATGATGTGGCGCTGGATCTCGCTGGTGCCGTCCCAGATCCGTTCCACCCGCGCGTCGCGCCAGAACCGCTCGATCGACAGCTCCGTCATCAACCCCATGCCGCCGAAGATCTGCACGGCCCGGTCGGTGATCCGGCCCAGCGCCTCGGAGGCGTAGAGCTTCGCCATCGCCGCGTCCCGGTCGGTCATCCCGCCGTGGTCGAGCTTCCAGGCCGCCCGCATGGTCAGCAGCTCCGCGGCCTCCAGCTCGGTCGCCATGTCGGCCAGCTGGAACCCCACGCCCTGGAACCGGCCGATCGGCTGCCCGAACTGGCGGCGCTCGGCCGCCCACCGGGTCGCCAGCTCCAGCACGCGCCGGGCTCGTCCGACGCTGGTGGCGGCGACGCTCAACCGGCTCGCACCCAGCCACTCCCCCATCAGTTCGAAGCCGCGGCCCTCCTCGCCGAGCAGCTGCCCGGCCGGCACCCGGCAGTCCACGAAGGACAGCTCGCACTGGTGGTAGCCCCGGTGCGACACGGCCGCCGAGCCCCGGCGCACGGTGAGGCCGGGCGTGTCCAGGTCGGCGAGGAACGCGGAGATGTGCCCGTCAGCGCCGGTGGCAGCGAAGAGGATCACGAAGTCGGCGGTGTCGGCGTGGCTGATGAAGTGCTTCGTCCCGTTGACCACGTACTGGTCGCCCGTACGCACGGCCCGTGTCGTCATCGACCGGACGTCCGAGCCGGCCCCGGGCTCGGTCATCGCCAGGCAGTCGTGGCGCTCCCCGCGGATCGTCGGGAGCAGGTAGCGCTCGCGCTGCTCGCCCGCGCACGCCAGCAGGATGTTGCTCGGCCGGGCGACCAGCATCTGCAGGGCGTAGCCGGTCGCACCCAGCTCCCGCTCCACGAGCGTCATGCTCGTCGCGTCCAGCCCACCGCCGCCCAGCTCGGCCGGCATGTTGGCGGCGTACAGCCCGGCGTTCAGCGCCTGGCGCCGGATTCGCTCGGCCACCTGCGGCGGGACCTCGTCGAGCCGCTCGACCTCGTCCTCGTACGGCTCCAGTTCGACGGCGACGAACTTGCGGACCGTCTCCACGATCATGTTCTGCTCGTCGGTCAGGGCGAAATCCACGATGTCCTCCTCAGGAGCGGCGCCGGACGATCCCCATCGGGCGCCCCACCACGTCCGGGCGGGGCAGGACGGCATGCGACCGCTGGATCGCCGCCAACTGCGCGAGCAGGTGCGCCGGCATCGCGGCGGAGCGGCCGGCGGCCATGTCGACGTGCACGAGCATCTGCTCGGCAGTAGCGAGGAGGGTGTCGCCCTCGCCGTGGAACATCTCGTGGAAGACGTGCACCCGCTTGGCGTCGTGGTCGAGCACCCGCAGCGTCAGCCGCAGCGGCTCACCCTGGGCGACCTCGCGCCGGTGGTGCAGGTGCGTCTCCACCGTGTAGAGCGAGTGGCCTGCCGCGCGGTAACCCTCGTCGATCCCGACGAACCGGAAGAACGCGTCGGCGTTGACGCCGAAGACGAGCAAGTAGCAGGACTCGCTCATGTGGCCGTTGTAGTCGACCCACCCCGGGCTGACCTCGGTGCGATGCAGCGCCAGCGGCGCGGGGACGCTCACTCCGACCTCCGCACGATCTCGCGTTCGACGAAGTCCACGAGGACCCGGCGCATGTGCTCCGCGGTGCGCCCCGGGCGGCGGGTCAGCACCTGGATCCCGAGCCCGTCGATCAGTGCGGTGAACGTGATGGTGAGGTCCTCGGGATCGGTGGCGACGAACAGTCCCTGCCGCTGGCCGTCCGCGATGATCCCGGCGACGGTGTCGTGGAAGCGGGAGTAGGCGTCGCTGTGCAGCCCGCGCAGCTCCGGGTGCAGGGCGCTCTCGTTCCACACCTGCAGCCAGATCGACCACTCCAGCAGCAACGCGCCCGGCGTCGGCACCGCCACCTCGATCAGGCGCAGCAGCCGCTCGTGCGCGTCCTCGATGCTGTGCAGCTCCGCGACCTGCCGGTCGAAGGCCTGCTTGACCGAGACGCGCAACGCTTCGGTGAGCAGGTCGTCGCGGCCGGGGAAGTGGTAGTGGATCGTGGCGGTGCTCGTGCCACAGGCCTCCGCGACGTCCGACACCCGCACCGCGTGATAGCCCCGTTCGGCGATCAAGCGCCACGTCGCGTCGAGGATCTGCTGGTAGCGGCTGTCGCCTGCAGGAGCCGGACGCACGGCCGTGCGCTGCGGGGCCACGACGCCCGCGTACGCCTCGTCACTGCCGTTGACCAACCAGTTCACCGTGACGCTGCCGATCCCGGCGATCCTGGTGAGCTCGGCCGCGGTGAACCGCCGGACCCCGGTCAACGACTTGGACAGCTTGGTCGGGTCGAGACCGATCTCCTCGCCGAACGCACGCTGGCTTCCCGGGTAGCGCTGCAACACCTCGCGCACCCGCTCGCGCGCCGCTTCCTCGGTGTCCAGCACGGCGCCGACCATAGACCGCATGTTGCGAAACTCGCAACGCCATCGCCATACATATCGGCACTTTTCCCCGACTCGTGAGTCAATAGACGCTGAACGGAGTCGTCCCACGGCGACCCTGGTCGATCTACTGCCGCTCCCGACCTCCGGCAAATTGGATGTAACATTTCGACGCTTGGCCCGTAGGCGGGGTCACGAGCTGCCCCCACCTCGCCTGAAAAGCATCCGATGCTCCCCCTTGCCAGCAACGATCCCGTCCCGCACGATTGCATCCCATTTCTCATAATCACATCCCGAGTGACGGAGGCCTGCGATGAGCGAGCTCACGAGCGACGACCCGGCGATCACGGAGGAGAAACCCGGCAGGCTGCGCCGCGGCAGCATCGGCGTGGCCGGCATGGTGTTCATGGTCGTCGCGGCCACCGCGCCGCTGACCGCGATGGCGTCCAACCTGTCGCTCAGCCTCGGATTCGGCGCCGGCGAGGGCACGCTGGGCTGGATCGTGCTGAGCGGGCTGCTGCTGGTGGTCTTCACCTCGGGCTACGTCGCGCTGGCCCGCACCGTCGTCAGCGCCGGGGCCTACCACGCCTACATCTCGCACGGCCTGGGTCCGGCCACCGGCAGCGCCGCCGCGTTCGTCGCCGCCATCGCCTACAACCTCGCCACCGCCGGCATGATCGTCGCCGCCGGCTTCTTCACCGATCTCACCCTCGCCACGTACGCGGGCATCGACCTGCACTGGTCGCTCTACTCGGCCGTCGTGCTCGTGCTGGTGGGGCTGTCGGGCCACTTCGGCGTCGGCGTCGCCAGCCGCCTGACCACCGTGGTGTCGCTCGCCCAGTTCGTGCTGCTGGCCGTCCTCGCGGTCGCGGTGCTCGTGCAGCGCCCCGAGGGGTTCTCGCCGGAGGGCTTCACCCCGACGGCCACCTTCAGTGGCGGCTTCGCGCTCACGGCGGTGTTCGTGTTGCTCTCCTTCGCGGGCTACGAGGCGGCCGCGGTGTACGGCGAGGAGTGCAACGCACCCGGCCGCAAGATCACGCAGGCCACCTACCTCGCGCTGGGCCTGCTGGTGCTGGTGTTCCTGATCTCGACGTGGACGATCATCGCGTCCTACGCCGACGTGGCCGCCACGGCGGGCGCCGATCCGGGCAGCGTGCTGGGCGGCGCCGCCGACCGCTACCTCGGATCCTTCACCGGAGCCGTGATCAGCGGGATCGTCGCGTTCAGCTTCGCCGCCGCCGCGGTCGCCTTCCACTCATTGTCGACGCGGTACGCGTTCGCGCTCGGCCGGGCCGGGCTCCTGCCGGCGGCGCTCGGTCGCACCCATCCCGTCCGGTCGACGCCGTACGTGGCCGTCATCGGGCAGATCGTGGTGGACCTCGCGATCATCGTGCCGTTCGCCATCGGCGGGGCCGATCCGCTGTCGGCCCTGTTCCCCGCCGTCTCCGGGGTCACCTCGCTCGCCCTCATCGCGCTGATGGCCACCTGCTCGGTGAGCGCCGTCGTGGCGTCGGTGCGGGGCACCCTCAATGGCGGCGGCACCTTCGCGACGCGGGTCTGTCCGACGGTCGCCGCGCTCGGGCTGGTGACCGTCGGGGCGCTGATCGTGGCGAACTACCCGCAAGTCACCGGCAGTGACTCCCCTGCCGTGATCGCGATGCCCGGCGTGCTGGTGGTGGGCGCGCTGGCCGGAGCGTGGGCGGCCCGCCGCGGATCCGCCGACCTGAGCACCGTCTGATCTCAGGCGTAGTTCGTCTCCCCGCGGTCGTTCATCTCGGCGGGCAGCGCCGTCGGACTCGGCGACGGCTCGCTGATCAGCTCGATGACGTAGTGCGTGACGGCCGTGTCGCCGAGGTTGCGGATGCGGTGCGGGGTGAGCGGGCCGCCGGAGCCGACCGTCTTGAACAGGACGAGCCCCGGCTCGGCCCGCTGCCGCAGCGGCCAGCCCTCGTCGCCGAGCTGCTGCGCCTCGGCCAGGCCCGCGTCCGGCCACAGGATGACGTGGTCGTGGTGGTGCTGGTGGAAGTCGTACATGCCCCCGTTCGCCTCCAGAGTCATCGACCAGACCCGCACCCGGTCGTTCTCGAAGATCAGCGTGTCGCCAGGGGCGCTCGGGTACTCGCGCATGATCGGCCTCCTCGTATCAGGATCTCGGGTTCCCACGACAGCCAAACTCTGTCATATTGGATGCAATATCACCACAACGATGTGCACGCCGGAAGGTGGACCGAAGTGGACGTGTTGATCTGCGGGGCCGGCGCGGCCGGCCTGTCGCTCGCCCACCTGCTCGGCGCCCAGGGGCACCACGTCACGCTGGTCGAGGCCGCACCCGCCGTCCGCAACGGCGGGCTCGCCATCGACGTGCGGGCCGACGCGCTCGAGGTCGCAGCACGGATGGGGATCCTGCAGACCATCCAGGCCGCGCGGATCCGCATGATCCTGGGCAGCACCTTCGTCGATGCCGCGGACCGCGTACTCGGCGTGATGTCGCCCGAACTCGTCGCCAGCGAGTTCTACGAGGAGGGCGAGCACGACATCGAGGTATCGCGGAAGGTGCTCAACGGGGCGCTGCTCGCGGCCGTCGACCTGCCGACGGTGACGCTCCTGTACGAGACCAGCGTGGTCGCACTCGCCGAGGACGCCGACCGCGTCGACGTGACCCTGAACGACGGGACAGTCCGCCGCGTCGATCTCGTCGTCGGCGCGGACGGGCTGCACTCGGCGGTGCGTCGCCTGACGTTCGGACCCGAGGCCCAGTTCGTGCACCACCTCGGCATCTACGTCGCGCTGTTCGAGGTGCCGGATGCGCTGGCGCCGGAGCCGGGCGGCCGGATGTACAACACCCCGGGGCGGATGTGCTCGCTGCTGAACTACGGCGACCGCACGGTCGCGGCGACGCTGTTCCGCTCGCCGTTCCTCGATCACGACCACCGCGACGTCGCGCGCCAGCAGGACATCGTCCGCGAGGCCTATCGGGAGGAGACCGGCTGGCGGGTCGCCGAGATCGTCGCCGCCCTCGACGCCGCCCCCGAGTTCTACTTCGACACCGTGAGCCAGGTGCGGCTGCCGACGTGGTCACGCGGGCGCGTCGCCCTGATCGGGGACGCCGCGCACTGCAGCGCGCTGCTCTCGGGCATGGGCACGTCGCTGGCGATGCTCGGTGCCGCCGCGCTGGCCGACGAGCTGGCCGCGGCCGGCGGCGATCACGCGTCGGCGTTCGCCCGCTACCAGCAGCGGATGCTCCCGGTCGTCGCCAGAGCGCAGGCGAGCGTCGTCGCCAACGCGGAGATCATGGTGCCGGCCACGCAGGAGTCGATCGACCGGCGGCACCGGCTGGCCCGCGGAGAGGCCGTCGATGCTTGAGCCGCAGCAGGTGCCGGCCGGCCCGTTCGAGATCGCCTACGTTGAGTCGGGCTCCGGCGAGCCGCTGATCATGTGCCACGGCAACGAGGCCGACCGCCGGCAGTACGACGGCCTGCGCCCGCTGCTGACGCCCGGGATCCACGCCCTGTCCTACGACCAGCGCGACACGGGCGACACGACCGGGTTCACCGGCGACTACACGATGGCCGACCTGGGCCGCGACTGCATCGCGTTCATCGCGGCGCTCGGGCTGGAGAGCGCCCACGTGCTCGGCACGTCCTTCGGCGGCATGGTCGCGATGCACGCCGCGCTCGCCCGACCCGACCGGGTGCGCAGCCTCGTGTTGATCTCCACCTCCCCGGCGCAGGAATTGTTCAGCGACGCCGTGCGGGGGCTCGCGGACCGCAGCCCGGAGGAGCGGCGGGCGTTCATGGCCGGCGCGATCCTCTCCCCCGCCGCAGGCCCCGAGCTGCGCGCCGAGGTCGCGACGGCACTCGTCGGCCGGTCGCCCGAGCAGTCGGCCCGCCGGTTCGCGGCGATGGCCTCCCACGACTGCCGCGACCTCCTCCCGACGATCACCGCGCCCACGCTGGTGCTGCACGGCTCCGACGACCCCGTCATCCCGGCCGCGGCCGGGGCGCGGATCGCCGAGCTCGTCCCCGGCGCCACCCTATGTGTCCTGGAGGGGCTGCGGCACGGCCTCATCTTCGAGGGCCGGGCCCGCACCGCACAGCTGGTGAGCGAGTTCGTGCTCGCCCGGTCGGATGCCTCTTCCCCCGGTTTGCATCCATGATCTGGGAAGATGGCGCCATGGCGGCACACCCGGACGGCGGCGATCTCGCGAAGAGCGACGAGATCCTGCTCGCCCTGCAACGCGGCATCCTGTTGGGCGATCGCCCGGTGGGTTCCTGGCTCCGCCACGAAGCACTGGCCGAGGAGTTCGGCACCAGCCGCACCCCGGTCCGCGAAGCCCTGCGTGTCCTGCACGCCCGGGGCGTCGTCACCATCGTCAGAAACCGCGGCGCCCAGGTGAACGGGCACTCCAGCCGCGACATCCGCGAGCTCGGCGAGGTGCGCTCCCAGCTCGAGGGCTTCGCCGCCGGCCTGGCCGCCCAGCGCATCACCGATGCCCAGGTCAAGCGAATGGAGACCGCCTGGCAGGAGTTTGATCTCGATCCCGACATCGGCGACCGCGGACGCCGGTGGGCCGAGTCGAACGACGCCTTCCACTCCGTCATCGTCGAGGCGTCGGGCAACCGGCAGCTGTCGCTGAGCATCCAGGACATCCACGGCAGGCTGCCCCCCAACAGCAGCTACGCCGCGTACGCCGGCAGCACCCAGCTCATGCGGCGCAACCTGGCCGAGCACGCCGCCGTCGCCAAGGCCATCGTCGACGGCGATGCCGATACCGCGCGCGAGCTGATGACCAGGCACATCATGTCGTCGGTCGACGCAACCATCCGCTGGGCGGAGGAGCAGGACCTGTTCCGGCTGCAGGACGGGTCCTGACCACTTCGACATCCGTTGCGCGGTCGCGGGGTTTGTCGCGACCGTTGGCACTGGTCGTCGGGCACCGGTCCACAGGATCGTGAAAGATATGCCGGGGAGCAGCGGAGGACGCGTCGGGCCCAAGTCCACGATCGTCGGGGAGCGGGGCGTCGCGTCGAGCCAGCACCCGATCGTCACCGACGTCATGATCGAGACGATGCGGTCGGGCGGGAACGCCGTCGACGCCGCGATCGCCGGCTGCCTGGTCCAGGCGGTCGTGCAGCAGGACATGACCAACCACGCGGGCACCGTCACGGCGCTGGTCCACGAGGCCGCCACGGGCCGCACGCACGAGCTCAACAGCGGCGGCACGATCGTTCCCGGGCTGCCGCGGTTCGCGCCGGTCCCGCTCGGCAAGGGGCTCTACGCGGCGGCGCCGGGCCTGCCGATCGCGGTGATCCCCGGGTTCATGCCCGGCATGAAGGCGTTGCACGAGCGGTTCGCCACGAAGCCATGGGCAGCCCTGTGCGCACCGGCCGTCGGCTGGGCCGAGGAGGGGCACCTCGTCACCTCGTTCGAGCACCTCGTGATGGCCCAGACCGTCGACTTCTATCTCTACACCGAGTCGGGCCGGCGCCACTTCACCCCGGACGGGCACCTGCCCCAGGTCGGCGACCGCTGGGCATCGGCCGAGCTCGCCGAGACCATGCGGAAGGTCGCCGCCGAGGGCCCCGACCACTTCACCATCGGCGAGTGGGCCGAGCAGTTCGTGGCCAGGGCGAACGCGCTCGGGTGGCCGATCAAGCCGGAGCACATGACCGACATCCCACCGCGCTGGTCGGACCCGTACACCTGGGAGCACCAGGGCCACACCGTCGTCCAGCAGTCGCCGCCCGAGCGCCAGGGCGTCTACTGCCGGATCGTGCTGGGCATGCTCGAGGAGCTCGACGTCACCTCGCTCGGCCACTGGTCGGAGTCGGCGGAGTCGCTCTACTACCTGGCGCACGCCCTGCGCCGGGCCGCGCTGGAGACGGGCTTCCTGCACGACCCGGCCGTGTTCGGCGACGCGAGCAGCGCGATGTCGAATCGCGAGATGGTGGCCGGGTTCGCGCGCGTGCTCCGCGATGCCCGCCCACACACCGACCTCACCGAGCACGTGCAGCTCACACGCGGGCTGCCGGCGATGGCCGCGTCCGGTGCCGCGAAGCAGCCCGCCGGCAGCTGCGAGCTCTCGATCGTCGACGAGCACGGCAACTGGGTCCAGATGATGAACACGCTGCAGGGCAGCGGGATCCCCGGCGAGGTGGTCGGCGGCGTGCCGATGGTCGGCAGTCACGCGATGAACAGCCTGGCCTCCCCGATCGAGGGCTGGCACACCGGCGGCGGGCGGGTGCGCTCGGTCCTGTCCAACACGATGGTGCTGCGCGACGGCACGCCGTGGCTCGCGCTCGGCTCGCCGGGCAACGTGCACTGCACCGTGCCGCAGGTGCTCTCCAACATCCTCGACTTCGGGATGGACCCGTACGCCGCCGACGACGCCCCACGCTGCCTGCCCTACCAGGACGACCACACGATCTCGGTGGAGAGCCGGGTCGATCCCGAGGTGCCGGTGGGTCTCGCGCGGATGGGCGTGCTCGTCAACCCGCTGCCCGCGTACGACTACCACATGGGCACCTACCAGGTGAGCTGGCGAACCGCCGACGGCGTCCTGCACGGATCCACCGGACCGCGCCGCGAGGGCGCGGCGGCCGGCTACTAGTAGGCCGTCGCAGCTAAAACGCAGGTCCTGGCGACGCCCAGGCACGCACCTCGCCGCGTTGGCGAAGCTCGA
>Ga0307513_10000692_pt1 | contig 48406 bp, 34 predicted proteins | sample 15_EM_MG_FD_202174 | JGI IMG/M metagenome (GOLD analysis project Ga0307513, IMG submission 202174) | Populus trichocarpa ectomycorrhiza microbial communities from riparian zone in the Pacific Northwest, United States - 15_EM | ecosystem: Host-associated > Plants > Roots > Unclassified | place... | reverse complement strand
TTCTGGATTAAGCGATATGCCCGATGCCCGGCCCTAGCGGTATATTATGGGATATATTCTACACCTATTTATCTCTCCTAGATAGCCTCAGGTTTCTTTTAATCTTATTAGATGAATTTCTGTATTTTCTCGAGAAGGGTGTCATGAAATGCTGTTGATAGGATTCATAGTCCCCTGCAATCACCCGCAGTAACCCACAGTCACTCGCAGTCCCTGGTCGTCCCCCGCAGTCCCCCGCAGTCCCCCGCAGTCCCCTGCCGTCCCCTGCCGTCCCCTACCGTCCCCTGCCATCCCCCACGCTAAAATGTCTTCCCTTGCAGGGCCCGCCGTCCGCCACAAAGACGGCCGTCCTGAGGTTTCCAGGACGGGTGTGGACCGCATTTTGCCGTCCCGTCCGGTCCGGGGCTCTTGGCAGTCCCCCCGTCGGGCCCTACGGGGGCCCCGGACCGTTGAGAACACTGAAACAAATGGCAGAGTTGGTCCCCGAGATGTCAGTTTAAGCAAACAGTGTGGGCTTTGATGGAAGGACTTTTATCTAGCGCGCGGGGAAGACTCCCTTTACGCCAGTTCATCCTACATCTTTTTAATAATATTATGCAGTGAGAGATCATGATTGATGATGCTCTAGTATAGTCGAGCAGTGCTCCTGATCGAGTAAATGGACCAAATCATGAAGGTACTGCTCGATCAAGGTCTGATCGTGTCCATCATCTCACTTATAAGTAACTTTTAAACAGTAGGAGGTTCAAAGAAGAGTAAGAGAGAGCTTCATTCCCGTGACCTTTGCCACCGTGAAAACCACAGACATTGAATTAGTGAGGTGAGGGTATTGACGAATGTTGAGTGAAAGTGTGCAAAACTCATGTGCTTCAAGTCTTCGATAGCACTGTTGTGGGGCAAGTCGACTGCAGTAGTAGAGCCATCACACAGAATACTCAAATCAGACCAATCGCCTATTACGCCAGCATCCGCCAGCTATGCCCTTTTCAAGTTCTGTTCTTCCCTAGAAAATATAGTAGTAGCACCATTGACACATGGGCGCAGGATAACTTGCTCCCTTTTATAGGAATTGTGCTAGCAAATTCCTTTCACCATTGAAATGCCCCCTAAAATATTCTGATACCCACCGATTTCATCACTAGGTATAATTTTGGGGTGGTTGCGCTTCTCACTATAAGCTTGATGACTACTTAATTCTCTATTTATTTATTTTTCCACCATCTATCGAGTTGAATGGACAAGTGTTATAGTACTGCAGACCGCACCATTGGTAGCGTGCAAAGTATATTCCGGGGACGGGAATTTTCGCGACATGCCTTTCTCCCCCCTGGCAGGCATCATATTGTATTTCCTAAGAGAGAGCTACGAGAACTAGGATGAGGGCATCAAAGTATTTGACCGATGTTTTTATTCGTCCCTTGGATTCTGTTGTGGCTAAGTATCTTGCAAGATGTAATTTACTCCCCACCAAGTTGTAATGCTACTTCCGCCTTGGTACTGGAGAGCCATTATATTTCGGGGGTATGATAATTTTTACCTAAATTTTACATTTTTGGGTATTTTTTTCCTCCTTATATGCTCGTGCGCTGTATTTAGCGTTGTTGGCACTAAGTCGACAGAGTTTATGCCATGGCACAACCCTTCAAATCGATGTGGCCGGCACGGCACTATGCGGTGCCCGGGCAATACACGTACAAATAAAATGACTTTTTAAGAGGAAAAAACAAAGAAACTATCTACAAGCCTAATTAATATTGAATATCCCCTATTTCCCATCCTTCTGAGTTCTCACTGTGCTGAAGAACATGAATATTTGCTTCCTCAATAACAGAAACCAGCCTACAATGATTGAATTGTGCAAGGTAGTGCCTTCAGCTAATCTCACTGCAACGCCGAAGGATCGGTAAGCCCGGACGGGTGCCATCCTTACTGTTAAAGTTGAACAAAATATTGAACTACACTCTGGCATTTCGTAGTGCCGTGCCGGGCACGAGGCACTTCAAGTGCCAACAACGCTAACTGTATTGTATAACCTTCGGGTGGGCTTTGCCCCTAGTTTATCGGCACTATCGGCGGATGTGCGTGCTCACTTAGGCGCCATTTTTCCCGATTGGTATCTGGGGGTTTGACTTGTAGGGTGTAAGACGCGTATGCAAATTAGCATGATATAAGTAGATGACTGCATTAAGATAGAATAACATGAATCATCTCGTGTTCTACTGTTTAAAAGCACGTTTCTTTATATTCTTCTGCACCTCACCGTCTCCCGGTTTCCAGGCGCAGCCCATGCGGACTGTGCATAATCGGGTAGAATAGACGACATGTGAAACCCCTGGAGGTTGCCTAAAGGAGAAAATAAAAGTGCAAAATTTCTAAGTGAACCGCAGCCTTGTCTCCTCACGGCAGCATATGTCTCACTTGGACTGATGGGCTCCTGGTAGAGGAACTGCAGCGGGGTGTCCGTATGGGAATTGTGGTCCAGCAACCAGCTAGTTAAACTTAATATGTTTTACTATGCCCCTTTGAAAGTCATATAGTCCTAGTTTCACATTGTATCACTCGCTGGCTTAGCTTCAGCAGCGTGACTGTACTGAGGGCTTCCGCCCAGTTCTTTGATTCGGGTGGCGAATATCAGTATCTCTATCGGCAGCTCAAGTGCCATATGATACTACCAATTCTCTAGCCACAGTAGCCCACGATATTTCTAAGAGATTCAGGAGCAGCTTGCCCACCAGAATCATCCGATACTCAGCAACTTTAGGCTCTACTAGTCACATTCGGAAGGGTAGTTTAATCCTATGCTTAGCAAAAAAGTGCATCAACCGTTTTTTATTTTCTTATCAGGGGACTCGGCCCTTCCAACAGATCCCCCTTCCAGAGTTGGTTCCCAGCTCCAGATCTGCACAGCCATCGGTGGCACATAGGGGATATCAAGTTGCCATTGGTCCCAAATAATCTTCTACGGGTATGATAGCAGTTTTTTTTTCCATACAATACAGCCAACGAGGCTGTTGGACTACCGCAGACCCTGGTCGTGAGTCGCTGGATGCCACTTGATGATGCAAGTTTACACGGATAGTTCGGCCAGGCAGAGAGGTGTTAACTTAAGTGTCGTACTCAGGCGCAGCTCCTGTAAGGCTCCTTGGAGAACGCTACATCATCGGGAATCACAATATTGAGGCTTGCACTTAGATGGACTTCTTGTTTCCTTCAGCTTCTTCCCACTAAATACCGTAGCTTGTGCCTGATTGTTTGTTGGGTGTATTGGGGAAGCATCCTTTCGTGGTTTAAGACTGCGGTTAATCATGACGTTAATGATGGTTTCGTTAGGGCCTTAACAGAGAAATGCCTTGGGGGGAAGGAGAAGTACACAACCGGTACTCTACTCGAGTATGGTAGGGGTAAAAAGAGTGACTCTAAAATTGGTATGCGGTAGCCTTCAATTGGAGCACGACTGGAGTGGAAGAGTGAATAAGGGTATTTAGTGGGCGAAAAAGGGGGCAAAAAGGAAAATCTCCAAACTGGAGTAGCAAAGTATTTCGGGTTACTAATTTTTGTTCGTCACTCGCCCATTTTCGCGATGCCAACCCCGGAGAGAGGGTTTAGCTTAGTATAGTACCGTATCGTATTTGCTCGTGAAATCCACTATCTCCGTATGCGAGGCTATCTCCGTCAATCCCTGGCTCAGCCCACTATGTTGAGTTTGACGGGTTAACAAAATTGCGAATACCAGTTAGCGAGATCAGGCACACTGGGCAGTGGGCACGCTCAGGCTTGACCGTGTGAGGAAAACTCTAATCCTTTTTAGGGGGTTTTGTCTCTGATCATGGAGATAGACTTGCTTACGGAGATCGGGAATTATATGAGTGCTCGGGTATGGACTCGGGTGATCGGACAGGCAGGGATTAAAATTCTATGTATTCCCATAGATTTTCAATCCCTGTCTATCCGATCATCCACGTCCATACCCTAGTGGGTACGGTATTGTATCTTTTCACAGAGGTGTTCGCCTCGGGGAGGCTCCGCTCAATTATCTTTCCCTATTCGTTTAAAAGTGTGACGATTTGGGGAGCTTACTGACTTCTGGTTCGCTTGGCTGTCCTTAACTCCCATCTACCGTTTAGTATACAAAAAGCTACCGGTACAGTTCCATACCGTACCACGTAGTCTTAACCTCACCTACGATGAAACTGGAGCACCTGCAGTGACGAACAGGAATCGGCTACAAGTAATTTTTTATTGCCCTTCTTTGACCATCTCTCCTTCTGCTCCCCCCTTTGCCCCCTGTAAGCCACCCGCCCAGTTTTACCGGGGGGGCAGTGAAGGCTGAATAATACTCGAGTGCTTGGGTCCAGGAGGCGGTGGGGCGGGCGCTATCGCACTTTCGGACTCGCCAAAATGAGCCTATTTTTTAAACTTTGACAGCTGGGTTACGGCACTGGCTGTGCGCATATCCCTTGGGTCGTGTGAGGTAGTGAGGTTCGTTGCTAGTCTCACGAAACCGAAACTACCGTATTTACTCGTATACCGGTAACTATTTAATGTTGTTGGTGCCATAGCGAGACCCTTCTTTCAGTGGCTAGCTAACTCAGCACTTTGAGATCTCTTGGGTTTTCAGCGAATCGCGGAACCAAATCCATTCAGGATTCGGCTTGGGCTGCCTGGCAACGAACCGTGCTGTCTCACACAGCCCAAGGGACAGCGGGTATCTCCTTTGAGCAAAAGCAAGCAATCGAGGCTGATCAGTCGGGTTCTCAACGCCCATTTGTTACCGTAGCTCACGACAGCGGTATTTGTGTTGGACGTTTCCGAACCCGATTTCTCCCCAAGGGTGGTTTTGGCGCTCGAATTTGTGTTGGACTGCGGCGGGGCTGTGAATTCTGTAGGATGAATTGGGCATTGGGACGACTCCTATTGGTTTGTAAACGACTTTCAGATTGAGTTGGCGATACTAAGAGGTTTTTCGGGTAGAGAGCCGGAGGAAAACAACAAGGTGTATGATCAGTAATTAGGTGATTATCAAAATTGGGCAGAATCACTGAGGGTCACTCGAGCCAGATTCCCTAGGGGCGACTCGGCATGTTCTAAGATTGTTGCTATATGGGAAAAGAGAAAGGTGGGCACAAACAAGCGCTTTCCTTTTTGGAACGAGCCAATGAGGATTAAGCATTTTGGAAACTTTTGTAAAAGGGGAGATCTCCGAGAGGAAACCAAAGACTGAATCTAATGTACTGATGAGTTTCTAGGTATCCGCCCGTTCTTAGTTATTTTTTGCGGAGATATTCTAGAGCACTGCCTACTAGTAAATGGCTGCGAGCGATGAGCCACGTAGCTTCTCCAACCCATTTACGGGCCCGTAGAAACTCCTGGGCTCGATCATTGGTTGGCCCATTATCGTAAAAGAAAAAACGCCCCAAGGGATTGTTACTGGAGTGACATTTCATTTTGTGTCTCTATAGGGTAATTCGTGCACTGTATTGCACGCTCTTGTGCGCAAACCGGGGCAGGACCGACCCTTCCGCTAACTGGCTAACCACCATTAGCCTCGCGAGGCGTAGTCAATTCGGGAGCCTCTAATGCCCCTCCTTCTCGCCCTATTAGGGAACGCTTAGGCTAACTTCCCACGTACGGTTTAGTGTGACAGATGAACCTGCCTTACTTTATAAGAAAGGCTTCCATTGCCTTTTTCTCCAGGAAGTTTTCTTACTTTTAGAGGATTTCAAGACCTTTAGCATTCTAAGACTTATATTATTTTGGTGCCTACAATACTTTCAAGACGCCAGAGAGAGAGAGAGAGAGAGAAGAGAAAAAGAAACAGAAGAAGCAGGAAACGAAAACTTGGGACGGAGCACTAATCATGGTTTGCTGGTCCCTCCTATTGCTAGTGTTCCCATTATCTGTGGCTGTTCCTCAAAGAGAAGACCAAGATCGTGACCCACCAGTACAGGTTACAACCGGGGGAACACCGGCCCCCCCAGAATCAACTACCATCATGGTAGAGACCACCACGACAGTATCGCCTCCCCCAAAGCCAACGGCTACTGGAAAGGGAATTCCGCTGCCGGTAGAGGTCGATTGTTCGGACCCATCTTGGTCGCCATCTGTGGATGCATGGATGAAAGAAGAGGTTGACCGGAAGCTTAAGGAGTGGTGGCAGTCGACCCCGAATAGGACTAGGAGGAACTTTGTCGCAGAGTTTGGCAAGGCTTTTGGAGATTCTGAACATAATCTTGCTTGCGGAGTGGATACCGAGGACCAGTGCGTTAATCCGAGCTGCAAAGGTTTGTTTTATACACTATTTCTCTCACTCATCTTGTGTTATTTTTTCTAATTGCTTTCTCATTTAGTATTCCTAGACGCAAAGGCCCCAAAATGGACATACTTTGTCCGAATTGCAATCTCGAATCTAAACCGTTTCATGAGACTCCTTCATGTATGCTCATCCACCTTACAACCCCGCCTCGTCCAATTATGATACTTATCGTACTAACCTCCGCAAAGGATGGAATAGGAGATGGTCAAGTGGACTTTGAAGCTCTACGCGAAGACGTGGCACAAAACTTCCTTCCTTGGAAAGACAACCGTACAGGGCTTGAAAAGGCAGCACCTTGGCTCGCAGCGGCATTTTCCACCGCTGCTGCATTCGTTCCGTTTGGATTCGCTGTGGGTGGAGTAGTAAAGCCCGTCTCCCAGATGTTCATCGCTGGAGTTTCTACAGCTGGAGGAGCATTTGGGGGAGGGGCATTCGCGCAGATTGGTCGCGATCCTGCGATCTTGCAAATGTTAGTTGCCTTTATTTTTTGTTCTTGATTTGCTTCTGGTGTGGGGAATAGGGGGCTAACGCTGGGTCAGTATCGACCGGATGGCGAAATTGAACGAGATGGGGAAGTTTGTGGCGGACTATTGCTCTACTGCAAGGAATATCTTGGGGAAGTGGTCTGCCGTGATATTTAAGGGGGGTAAGGATAGGTCCGGGAGGGATATTTTGTTCGTTCCTCACGTTTTTGTTGTGGCCTAGTTCTGAATGTCTAACCTGGAGTAGTGATTACCTCCGCGGCGGACGATTTATCCTTCAGGATGAATGGACAAAGTCAGACTTGGAGGAGTTCTTCAAGAAACGGCTTGTGGCATGGTTCGTCAATCACGAAGTTAGGTATGAGCTAATGTCTCCAATCCAAACATCACGATAGTTGCTAACACCCAAGGCAGAGCACACACAAGAACATTTGTCCTCTGCGCAAACAGCACGAACCCAGAGGACGTAATATCTCCCTTAAGCGCACAATATATAACCAGCAACGGAACCCGGGTGTGCAGTCTCTATCGGTACAATATCACTCCCACTTTCCCCTTATCACATTTTTTCCCCCATGAACTAACAGAGCCCCACTACCATAGTCTGAATAGCAGGGGCAAGCTCAAAGACCTCGCTATAGTCGAAAAACTCAAGCAACCCCAATACAACATCACGGCACGAGACATGGTCCAGTCTAGCGTGGAGGCATATCTAGCCAATGGTTTGGACTACACCGCCGAAGAAATGACCTCGAGGTTACAGATCTCGGCGACTCTCCCATCTGACCAGCAATGGTTCGCGAGGGGTGCAGCCGGAGAGGGCGCATTCACGATTCCAGTTTGTGATGTTGGAAAGAACACAGAGTGGATGGGTAGGGGGATGCCCTGCTGTTGTGGCAAGTTCTCTCTCCTTTCTTCCCCCCTTAGCTAGGAATGCGAGCGCTGATTAGGGGTTGATACTAGGCATCGGATGCAAGGAAACAAAGCACTTTATGGAAAGCGCGAACATGGGTAGCTTTAATCCAGTCGAGGAGGAGTGCAGGAAGATTTGTCCTGTGTGCGCGGCGGTGGATTACGGCAACGATGCCTCCTCTCTGAAGAAGCCTTCCTGGGGAACGCTCGCTGGGGTATCTTTTGCAATTGTGGTTACTAATTTCTTGCTTGATTGGTGATTCCCTCCTTTCGCCTCATCGCTCCACCCCCCCCCCCCCCTTTCTTTCTTTCTTTCACCACTTCGTCGGATTCGAGAAGCGAGGCGCCAAAAATAAAAATTTCCTTATTACATAGTGGGTCCATCGGCGCTTATTTCGGCCTTTTCCTTGGAATTCTTTCTTTCCTTTTCCTTTGAGTTTTTTCTTTCTTTCTTCCTTGGAGTTTTTCCTTTTTTTTTTTGGGCGGGGGGCTACCAGTAACCTACAACATTTAACACAATCGGGAGGGCTTTCACCTTCGTTTATTTCATCATCTGCACTTCTTCACAGGACTATTTCTTCTTTACAGGACTCAGTTTATTCTTATCCCCCCACTCCATATTTACCGATTTCTTGTTCCCTTTTTACACCGTCTTCTATATGCCAAGTCTATTAGACTTCTCTAGCTTAGATGGATAAACAAAACCCACGACAAGGGACCCGAGCTTGCGTCATAGCTGCGCACTCGGTACTGTTTCCAAAAACGAAAGGGATAAAATAATGAATGGATTAGGACGTTGCGCCAGGAAAAGGGTCTAGAAGTGGCTGGTCGACTGTATAGTAGCAGTGATCCCAAGCGGCAAGTCCGTCCCGCTTCGGGCACCGCCGGACTGGCCAAGGCTTTTTCAGAGGCCACCGGGCCGGGCTGTGGGAAGACGGCTTTCCAAAACCGACGCCGGGCCCGACCTGGGCTATCCGCGGGCTTTAGGCTATGAGTGATAGCATCTTTCAACCCTAGCCCTAATACGTGAAAAATGGCTTTCCGCGTACCCGGGTCAGGGTTGAAACACGCTATCACTCATAACCCTGTGTTGACTTTATGGGTGCCGGAACCTCTCATGTCGGTGGAGGATGTCCCGATCCTTCTATCTTCACACTTATGGGGGGGGGTGGACCTCCTTATATACACAAATCAGAAAAGGTGAATTTAGAGAGGAGTTGGCTTGAGAAAGCATCCCGACTAATATCAATCCTCCAGAAGCGGTGGAAGGGTCATTAACAGAATTTTGAAAAGGGACTAGAGGTAGGATCGTGGTTGCGTATTGCCGATATGGAGATCATGGTTGTTGTTCAGTTCATGAGATCGATGTATCTTGAGCGAACCTATAGCATCGTAGGCTCCATGCTTCATTCTTGTACTCTGAGTGATTGGGCGTGAAACTCCTGCGGATTGCTCACGGATATCTGCAAGCTGCCGGGCATCTGCAGGTCATGCAGTCCAAATTGGAAATTTGGGTAACCTGGAGGTTTTGGCCTGGTGGTTGCCTGAGCGTCGCCGGGCTTTTTGGCGGCCACCTGTAGTTTCCACGAACTAATCCAAGCTTTTTAAACCCGCGGCATGACTGGCCGCTTGGGATCACTGGACTGTAGTGGCAGAGCCCTCCTGGACACTCAAACTAGGCCGGTCACCTAATTAACGATTCTAGCATAAAGCGTAGAGCGGCTGTATGTGGAGTTCCGCAGATATGCCCCCCTCAAGTTATATTGCTCCTCCGGGGGTAGAATAGCAGAACGATTAACCTCAGAACACATAGGTGGAAGCTAGCCTGCCGTGACCTGAACTATGCTAGCAAACTCGATTCACTATTGAAATGCCAGCTAAAGGGTTCTGGCGCACACGGATTTCATGGCTAGATGTGACTTTGAGGTGATTGCGCTTTTCACTATAACCTTGGTGATTGGTTGATTGTTTATCTACCCACCCCTCCACTACTAGTACTTACAGGGCCGAATGATTAAGTACCAGTACCATAGTATCTCCAAAGGCATTATTGGTAGTAGGCAACCTATGTTCCCCGAACGAGAATTTTCGCCCCACGCCTTTCTTTTCCTCCACTAGCGGGATCATACTGGATTCCCCGAGATGTATATACAGCAAAAGATTTACAGTATACAGACAATTTCCCTATCCATCCATTGAACCCCATAGCACCTAAGCACCACGCGAGCGATAATCTACTCCACACTAGATGGCAATGGCACTTCCTCCTTACCGTCGGACAACCTAGGGGGTATGAATGTTGTTACCTAATTTATTATTATTATTATTTCTATCTTTTTTTTCTCTCTGACGTGCTCGAGCACCGCGCCCTCACTATGCACCGCCTCAGCATGAGCTTTGCCCTTCGTCTATAGGCCCGGTCTGCAGATACGGGTGTTCGCTCAAATTCCTCCTTGCTCAATTGGCATCTTAGGATTCGACCCGCAGGGCGTGAGGCACGGTATGCAAATATATACATCACCCATTCTCCACAAGCGATGCTAATGTAGGCTTTCCGCTTCTCGCTTTTTGCCTCTGTCGATCCAGGCCTATTTGCACTTGCCGTAAAAACCCGAATACAAGAAGAATATGCTAGGAAGTTGTAGATACCTCTCCTGGTAAGGTGTCGTGCATATTCCTTTTGATCTGTTTCAGCTTGGTATTGAGTTTGCGGTGTTTTCCACCCCTTGGCTAGAAAGGCAAATTCTAATTGGGGAGATATGTGCATCAGAGTTTCCTTGTGTTCGTTGGGCAAGTTAGAAGCTGAGTGTGCCCTTCCCCTTCTTAAGGCAGGTGGAGTGGAAGAAGGATGGTAACTCGGCTTCTCCTAACACTTCTTCAAAATGGTCATAGTTATTCTCATGGATAGCGCCTCGCGACTCAGTTATTACCTAGGTCGATCATTCAGTTTTACCCTTTGTTGAAGAGAAGGGGTAGTGGGAGAGCGAGCGTAAATATGGCTTACAGACATCCTCATTGAGGTGAAGCCAATCTGTTAACCCCTTCCACGTGATAGTGGAAGAAGAGGTATCCCGGCTATAATAGTTTCCGTAGGCTCCGTCTAATAAGAGAGCCGATCCGTAGCATAGTAGTCCTGCCGTGGCCTTAGAATAAAGTGAAGTGAGCTCAACTTACATGTCCGTGGGAATGTTTTAGGCGGCGGGGGGATGGCTCGTTGGGGGACGCCCACGGAGCCAAATGAGGGGCGCTGCAAGCCACTCGCGCGGGTGTGCATTATGGGTGATATAGCGGTACCGGGTTCCCGGGTGTTGAAAAGTGGAAGGCCAACTTCGCGAGTGTGGTGTGGTACTTAAATGCACTAGTACTACCTTGCTTTACTACTTGTAAGAAAAAAAGCTATGTACATATACAAGGCAATAAATAGGGAGAGGGGCAACGCTGCATTCCCAAGGTAAAAGAAGCAATTATTATTTTTATATTTTTTTTATCTTTATTTTCTATTCTTACTTTTATGTTTTTTTTTTCATTTTCTTTTCATATTTCTTTCTTTAACAGCCGCCTTCCCATCTGCTTCTGCTACCCGCCGATCGCCAACCTTTAAGGTCTAGAGCCGGATTCTACCTCCTCGTAGCAGGATTGATAAACCCCACAGCCCTATTGATTAGGGCTAAGTTCTTCAATCTCCCAGTCCCCATAGGGCAGGATTTTTTTACTTCTCCTGCCCTATATGACGGATCGTTCAATAATAACTGATTGTCAGCATGGATTGAACTCCTGGGCTCCCACTAATTGCGACAGGAGTGTTAACCACTGCGCCAGCTAGGTATTTCATGGCAGGTAAACTTGGGAACTAATATTTATCCTACTGGAAGCCCGATTTTGGGATTTTAATGGGTGGGTATCGTAGTGTGTCTCCGAGTCTTCCCGAGTTGCTGGTAGATTTCAACAGAGGTGTTTCTTACTCCTTAGGTGTTTAATGAGAGATTCTCCATGGTTTAAAACAGAATCAGTGCTTTGTGCGCTTGTTACTCTTGTACGATACGACTAGCAAGGCCCCACTTGAGACCTCGAGCCTCCCTACTTGCTCTCATGTGTATTATCCCACTATAGCCTTCCGTTCGTCCTAGTATTTTGTGAAGGCTTTTTTCTCCCTTCCTTTCTCCCTTCCTTTCTTGCATTCTGCCAGGCTTTCTAGGGATGCCTCATTTTTGCCGGGCCGGGGGGGCTCCCCCAGAAAGCAATTAAGCATCGTGGTGGGCAGTTCAGGTTGAAAATATTTCTTATCCGCTCATCAGATCAGAGATCTCATCCACCCATCTGATCGTACACTGAGATCGAATTTTGATAATGACGGACATTACATATATAGACTTAGCGCCACCGAAGAGCTCTCAAGATCTACAATTACATCCAAAGATTCAGTATGATACTACAGTGCCCTTTTCCTGGACAATTGTGTTAAGAATTCTCAAGCCTTTTGCTTATCGGCGTTCACGTGCAAGGCATCCCGAGACCGAATCATATCCGGTGACCGGCACTCCGTGCCTTACGATCCGAGTGGAGCACATAGTGGGGCAACCAAAAAAACAGGGGGTATTCGGAATAACCACCAACCTCCCGAAAATATTTAAATTCAAAACATTGCATAGATAGCTTCAATTATCCCTGGGAATTACAAGTTACGGGCATATAGTACCCGAACACTAGCAACTCACCACAACATTTGGCGGGAATTGACCCAAGGGCATTACCAACCCTAGACCTACTCCCCAGTAAAAAAAAGTGGTTCACCGAGCTTTTTTTTTTAATGTTCGACTACTCCACTACCCCCCGGATTCGAACTCATGATGGTCCCTGTTTCAAATTAGCCGACCAGTCTCCTAAGCCATTAAGTTAGACCATAGGAACTGGCCGATAATGCTCTTTCCTCTTGATCTTTTAACTGCTTCTTCAGAAAATATACAGTTCAGGCGCCTGGTACTTTATCATTGGTAAAAAAGGACATCGGTATGACGGTATCCAATCATAGTACTCACTCATGATATCGATGGAACGAGGAAAGGGGGTTCCGGCGTATATCTGTGCTCTGCCTCCGAAACACTTGCATTCTTTGTCAGAGGACAAATGTTTCCCGAATTCCATGGCTAGTATCCCCGATGTAGCCATTCTTTGGGACAGGAAAGGATAGGGATAAAACTTTTGTATTGTAAATCATCTATGCGTATCTGACCGCCCATACAAAATTCGGACCCAAGTGTTCGGGTTCTATATGCCTATAACTTGTTATAGATTTTAGAAAGTCATTGTCAAAGGAATGTCCATCTTTAACTGCTGGATTTGAAATTACCTCCAAAAACACAGCCTAACAGTCATATTTTGGTGTGGCAACAATATTTTCGAGTCCCAGTCCTACTTGAAATAGCTAGTGAAGCAGAAACAATATCTACATTCCCTAAACATGGAGAAGAGAGGCAATGGGACTAGTGTTTTAAATTATTTTCACCTCAATGCCAAACTCCGAGTTGATATCAATGCGTGAAAACACCAGTACTTATATGTTGCTAAGGATAGTTGGATTTACTTGTAGGGGTAATCTGAGGTCCAATGGGCACTAAGACCCATCCAATTCGGAGGTGAAATTGTGCCAGTCGTGCTCCCAGCTCGCGACTCCACTAGTCCCACGCAATCTTTCCCATAGATCAAAAGAGTGCTTCATCATAGAATATCTTTTGCAATCTTGCCGTGGAGCGGGACTTTAACCAATGCCGGAGTGGTAGAGTCGATAGCCACAACTTCTCCGCCAGTCACAACACGACGTAGGGGGTCTGGCCTGGGAGGTCCAGGGTTGCGGGCATGGGGGGAGGGGAAAGAGAGGGGTCTGTTGGGAGGGCATTGCTCCGTTCTGGGATCTTGGGAGTGGGCAAGATTCCCTGCTAGTATGATAGTGCTTATGATATCATATCATACCTCACCACAATATTCAAACTCAACTCAATAATTCTCTCCTTTCCATATCCCATTCCTAGCAGTATTACATCATACAAGTAAACTGCACCCCACAAACACCAGCAAGCCCTCAGCGCAGCACATAGTCTATACCACGGCGACACCTATCAATACTCAGGCCTACAAGTCAGAATTGCACTTCCTCTTTCGTCTCTTTTCTTCTCATTTCTCTGTTCTCTCTCCCCTTGCCTCCAGTTCCATCCGTCAATATCAGAAGAAGTACAACTTCGATCCCGACTGGGGGGTAATTTAAAGGTATCGACTAGCCTCCCCTGATCCGGTCCGGTCTGGCCTGGTCTGGAGAGCTTCACCTTAGCTCATCGTAAGGTGCCATCATGCGCGCGCGCATACGCTCAAATATACAATCTGTGAAGCCCCAGAAAGCATCTTTCCCTCCTTCCCTAGGAGGAGGGCTCCGACAGAATCTAGCTGGCTCTGTCGCTACTGTAGCTTGAGCGAGTGAGTGGAATAGCCAAATTTCTGTAGGGTCTAGTAACATTATGGTATGATATTCACCATTGTAGAGTGGGGGGGGTATGAGTTCCTGGAATAGCAGTGGTATCAGTACAGGCGCCCTTAAACCCAGATGTTATTCCGGTGAAGATACTACCTTTTCGAGCAGTTTGGGAACTAATCTTTCAGGCATGTAAATAGAATATGATATATGCGTTACTGTATCGGATAGCGATTATCTTATAGGTATTGGAGTTGTATGATGCGGGTATGCATGGTTCAGCACAACTTCCCGTGGAGAGGGGAGGTCAATTCACAATATTTTCGTGGAATGGTTGGCGGGTTCTTTAACTCTCACTTTCTTGGTCTGTTAACGACCCTAACGTATTCTGGTAGGGACGTGATAGTGGAGAGTTTTTTTTCTATAGAGTTGTCTTCGCAGTCAAGGTTGTTGGGCATCCTTCGGGGGTTCGAACATTTTGTATGTATGTATGTATTTTAAACTCAGACTAGCTAAATGTCTAATGTACCGCCTCGCCCACACATCTATTACTTTGCTATAATACAATGGAGCGAATCCTACTCCACCACTACCACCGCTATCATCAAACACCCCGTAACACGCCCGGGTATATAATCCCCACATTACAACCCCCCTCTCCCCTCCGCAAACCAGTTCTTCCAAAACCTCACCCCCTCAACCCCAACCTCACGACAAAGCGCGCCTCTCTCCTCTGCCATCTCCAACTCCTCCGCCGCCACGCCAATACTCCATCCGAACCTCTCCGCGGCCTGGGCCGCCGTCACACCCCTACCCCATCCGGGCCCAGCAACCCACTCCATGATCCTCCTGACCGTCTCAGCGTCGGAGCTCCTAGCCTCCTGCACGACAAGCAACCCGCTCCGAAACCTGCGAACGCGCACGGGGAGCTTCAACTTCTCGAATAGGCCAGTGGCCTTCTCCAGGTCGCTGGGTGAGATGAGCTCTATTCCGCGGGCACGGTTGTATATGGCCCATAGGTCGACGAGAGTGATTACGCCGCCCTCGCGCTTGAGTATGCCGCGCGCGTCGTCAGCGAGGAATTCTGCTACTTGGCGGGCGAGTTCGGAGAGGTAGAGGTCTGAGGCTTTATCGCTGCTGCCGCTATTGCTACCGCCAGTGGCAGAGGTTAGCATGTCCTTTGTCACGATTCCGAGGGCTTGGGTGGAGTTGCGCAGCGCGGCCTTAGCCTCGCTGTTGGCGAATGTCGGGGTTGAGCTTAGGCGTGTGGAAAACTCTTCTGCTAAAGCTATCATTTCTTTAGCTCGGCCCATGAGCGCTTCTAGGTCCTCGAAGGCTCCTCCGATCGCAGCTTCGTTCTTCTTGCGCATGTTCAGGCCCGCGCGCTCGAGTCCTGCAATACCCACTACCCTCTCTGCGACCGTGCCGCCATTAGTCGCGCCGCAGCCCCCTCCACCGCTCAATGCCCCACCATTGCCACTCTGCCCGGGTGTAGGCACCGGCGGGGCATTCTGCAGCAGCCACTTCCTCTGTATCAGGGCATTCTTGAGCCGCTCATGGAAGACTTTATCCCCGCCGGCGCGGAACGAGAATTTCACAACTTCCACGTTCTCCCCGATTAGCCCGCCCTTGCGTGATATCGAGGTTGGAGCCGGTGACTCTCCGCGCGTGATTTCTAGCAGTTGTTCGGGGGTGAGGTCCGGGCTTACCAAGTGCTCCCCGCAGATCTCGCAAGAACGCAGCCAGGGGTGATTCAGGAATGTGCACCTCGGGCAGGCGAACGTGGCTTCACTACTATCGCCCGTAGCGGTGGTAGCGGTAGTAGATGAGCTCGAGGTGGTCTCGCTCCCGGCAGGATACAGGGGCGACAGTGAAGACAGGGGCGTCGGCGACCTCGGCGGGGGTTGCTGCGGAGAACTCTCCAGTACCCCCGGGGATGGCCTGATCCCGCAGGCTAGACACGGAGGGATGGACCCTATGGGGGTCACCTGCGGAATGTAGTTGGAGGGGATAGGGTTTGAGAACGAACATATCGGGCATATCCAGACTCCCGTCGAAGCCAGCGATGGGGACGTCGGTCTGATAAGTGGGGTAACAGACTTGGGCGTTGACACTGCGGACCTATTGCCTGGGGAGGACGTAAAGCTGCTCGCAGTAGCGGTAGTGGTAGTAGGGGGCTTAAGAAGTAAGGTGATCTTTGGTGAAGATTTCAAGAACCCGGCCTGCGCGTCACAGAAACACCTCCCCCTCAGCCTCCAGCGCCCAAACAGACATAGGATGAAGGGCACGAACATAGTACTCAACCCGATCAACATCCTTAAGCTCAACCGCCACCGAGAACTTCCTCGGATCCTCATTATCGACATAGCAAGCCCGATGCGACGTCAGGTACGCGCTACCATTCTGGTAATTCGGGATTTTATATTTCCTTCATCCCGAATGGATTAGTGCGGGGTCATTGTGGGGCTGAAAGGGAAAAAAAAAAGAAAGAAAAAACGAAACACACCCTTCGTAAAGCCCGACCGCGTTCTGCACGAATAACAATGTCTCGTCAGGGAGTAAGAGCGGGCGAGAAGCGGGAGTTAGGTCGATTCGGGAAAGCATGTCATATCATGTCACGGAGAGTGATGGTGAGGTAGGGAGGGGGGGGATAAAAAAATAATGGGTAACGAGGGTGAGGTGAGGTAACGGGGCGTGATGATGTAGGTAACGTTGCTGATGAGGTTAGATGACCGGTAGACCACCATCGGATGCAACATCTTATCCTTACAAGTATCATCACGCTGAGTTAAAATCCTCTGGTCCAGGCGACGATACGGTACCAGTACTGCCGGTAGTACTGCACCGTACGCAGGGTTAGTCATAATTTACAGTCGAGGTACCATACCGCAACCCCAAGCAACTTAACTTACCTCACATTCACCCCTTCGTAACCCGCCCCAACCTCACGCGAGCAACAAGGATAAAAGGCCCCGCCAAGACACATTTTTCATTAATCTTCTTCAACCTCGCTTACCGTATCACAATTCCTGTACCGTACCGTATATCAGACAAGATACTGGCATGCAGAATCGGATCCGCAAAACCCATCACACATAGTACCGGTAGCACAACAGAACATGCCGGTAGCAGGCAGGCCAAGTGCGATATGTAGGCACCGTAGAAGAATTGCTTCCGCTTTATTGGGTCCGCTGCTCCGGTTTGACTGCTTTCCGGTATATACCGTAGTAAAGTTATCCAGTTTGTTCTTCTGACAGCACCGCACCTTGGACAGCACCTACCGGTGTCATGCCACATCCCAGTGCGATACCCGCTGACAACAACAGAACAGCAAAGAGTCCTTTCGATAACTATTTCCAAGCATACCTCAGGGATATTGTAAGCCTTTACATGATATCAATTCGTTTTGCCGCATAGTGGAAAGAGAGAAATATGAGAAACGAAGTGTTTCCCAGTGCTTGGAAGGGTGTAATATGATCTGAGAACTTTGAGGACGCGGCTGTATGATGAGTTAGCTATTGTCTCATATTATATACCGCGGAATTGTCAGCGGGCATTGCACTATTAGACCAAGTTACCGTAAGTTAAGATTAAGATCAATGAAAAGACGGGCATTACAGGTGTGGAAAGGGTTCTGTATCACCATCATTATTATGACACTCCGACGGACCGCTGTTGGGACCTTCGACCCCACGATCCAACCAACATTCTGTACGCCCAGGGGCAACCTCGAGTCCATTCGTCCGCCCATTCGCCCATCCGCCCATCTATGGTACTGTAAAATCTCTTGGATTCTACCATCTCCGTCGGCACAGGATAGGTTTGGATTGTCAAGTCAACAGAATTTCAAATAGTCTGCCAATTACGACAATGAGATCCAACAAATCCTGGGTGCCGATCCTATCCTGTGCCAGAAAACCGCTAATCCTTCCCAGGAGATTTTTTCTCGGAATCCGGAGATTACAAAGGCTAACGAAGATAGTGGATTTCAAGAGATCCCATCACGCTCCAGGACCTGAGGAAGGCGTCCGAGATCACTCCCGGCCTCGGCTATCTGCCACCAACACCCGGCCGCTACTGCACAAGTGATATCACATGTCTCACGGTCCTAAATGATGTGTGGTACTGCGCTCGAGTACAGTATAAACTCACCCACTCACAGCTTCGTGCGATGCTCGAGTTTCTACAAGCAAGATAGGATAAACATACTGAATTATAAGCAAGACCGCATCCCCACAAAGCACTATAGAATAGAGACCTGGCACCTTCTACGCACAACCCCCCTCTCCGCGGCTCCCCATCAAGTACTTGTGCTGGAGTAGCCTAAGGGGACGTTGGCCGGTTTGGGATAGCCTACGGAACCGGCACTGTATGTAAAGGATACCGGTATACTCGTAGCAGGCAGGGAGTACCCGATAACGAGGGGCTCACAAATATATAGCAAAAAATCAGTAAGTACCCGAGAGCCCATACAAAGTCGCAACCCTTGTTTTCGGATACTTTTTGCCTGCTACGGAGCGCCGGATGTAACCTTAAGCTTCGCCTTCTCATTAGAATAAGACTTGCGACGTGATTATCGCATGTCGACTGAAGCCACTAGCGTCAGCGTTCTATGTCATCGGCCGTGGCCATTTGAAAGTGGGAAGTCATGTGCTCTCCCCGAATAATGGCCCCGAGTGCGGTAGGTATCCACAGAACAAGTGAGAGGTCTCCTGTTCTCCCCCCTTCCCTGATCACTCGAGCACTGTACTGGTGTTGTCGGCGCTGCTATAATAACACCTTCATCAATACCGGTACTTGCGGTTTGTACACTTCAAGAAGAAGCAAAAGAAAAGGCCAACCCAAATTCATACACCTGCTAAGTCCCAACCCCCCCTAGAAAAAACAAACGTTTTCTCGCACAACGCATTTTCATTCATTCACTCGCAAGCTGCACATTGAGGTGAGGCCCTTCCCCGCCATCCATCCGTCCGTAGAAAAGCTCCCTCAAGATTGTTCAAGGCAATTAGCAGATTGGACGGGGTACCATACCTGTAAGCTGCCACCAGAAAGCATGCGGGAGACCCCGATGATCACATTCCCCCGCATTTTTCAAACTTTGTTCAGAAAGTCGTAGCATAGGTGACTGGAAGTAGTGTGCAACCTGAACTTTGTTGGAAAACGGGTAAAAAGTGACATGGTTGAATGAAATCCTACCGCGTCTTGCCTGGTTCGTCATATTTCATGTGCGTTAAGATGGTGCCTTTTCACTTTAACCCTTCCAAGATAGGGTGCAGATCGTGACAGCAGATAGCATGGATTTTTCTTCCTGTCTTCTTGCATATAAGTTGAAGCCCCCCCCCCCCGGGCCTTCTAGACTTCGGTTACAAGTGCAATACATTCATTCGCACCTGGATGAGGGCCTCGAGTATCTGATATACCATCACCGAAGCCTTACCAGGCCTTGTAATAATCTTCGCCTCATCTACCCCATAACTAGGATACACCTTTATGGCGGTAACAAAGCTTGCCCTAAAGCTCCCAAATGTGAGTTAGGTCATTTCCTATTTCTATTGAACTCGCCACTCATCTAGTATCTAGTGCTCATGATCTGTATTTGCACATCCGAAGAAACCTGTTGACGAAATGACTACGATTGCTGAAGAAGCCCGCCGAAACGAGCGCCGCGCACAGCGCCGTCTCCGAGGGAAGGGCCCATCGCAAAGGTCATACCACCACATACCATGCTCTGCTGCGCTTGACTTTGCGCGCACAGCGACCCCCGGGCCACTTGATCCAGAGAAAGTTCACAAGTTGGCACTCCCCGTTGTGGAACAATACACCAAACATTTGCCCTCAGATGTTGGAAAATCTCCCCTACACGCTTTTAGGCCAGACAGCATACCCACAGCAGGCGTTTTAGGGGGGGCCGGAGAAAAGGATTTAAGAAGAAGGGTTGCACAGCGAAACGTTGATCTATCGCGATATCGTTTCACCGCATCTCAATTCCTGATTCCCCCGGTTTCCATGGAGGAAGAGTCGAGTGTGGAACACCTCCTTCGAATATCGTCACACAAGCGTCATTCTTTGTCACTACAGCTGGTCCCTACCGACCGGCCAGACTGGACAGAGCAAGACGAATGCTCCGAGTCAACTCCCACTTCCATCCTTTGGAAAACCGGTCCCACTCTCAGGAAATCCGAAGGTATACAGAGCATGCGCCCCCACAGCGGGCACATCGTGAATGTGGCTCCAGATGATGGCTCGGTCCTGAGCGTGAGGGCTAGGAGATTTGGTTATCCTTGGAGTTGCGTTTGTTTTTCTTGAGTTAGGTTTCTATCTCGCGCTACCGGTATATGGGAGCTCGGGTTTATGTTGGGAGCACCTTTTTGTTTCGGCGCTTCTACCTATTTTAGTGGGCACTCGGGTTCACCAGATGCTAGTCAGACTGGAACTGGCTCCCGATTACGGGGGGCCTTTACGATGTTTAGGTACCTCTTGTCAATTAGCCGCTCTCGGCAAATTTGTGCTCGTAATGCTATTCTCCACGTCTAGCCTCTGCTTCGTGTTCTCATAGCTATTCAATTTTGAAGACTATATATACTTCTCTAACGGTCTTCCACCCACCTAGGCAATAATCCAGCTTCCGTCTCAAGCGCTCTTATTCCCAAAGCCTTCCCTTTCGGAGTCTGGAAGGGGAACGTTTAAGCTATTCATCAACTTTCTAATTCCCTTTCGAGCCTTCCGAGTAGTAGTTTTCCACTTCTTTTCCTCGATATCTGGATCTTTCTCAGATTCGTCTTGAGCCTTATCCCTGTTATGCCCCTCCACAATCGTCGCCAGCAATTTGTCATGAGTTAATTGACGGCCTTCTAACAGCACATCAACCGCATCAGTGCTGTCCCTCTCCCAGCCCCTCCCAAGCTCAAGGTCGCGGTCTAATGTAGGAACAAAGGTCTTGCGAATTGATTCCACAGAATCTACGACTGTTTTTGACAGGGAAAGTACCGACTCTTGATAGCTGAAAAGTGGATGGCTCTGAACAAGCAACGAGAGGTTGTCAGCTGCGTCCCCCGGACCGTGCCCGGTTGGAGATTCCAAGGCTTGCTCAATAAGACCGATGAACGATTGTGAAAAGTCTGCTGCCTCTGAATTTCTAATCCCGGTGTCACGGTCAGTAACTTGGGAACCCTGGGAACTGTAGATGGTAGCTTATAGATAACATTTGAGCCCTCCGATTGTCCAGAGTGGAAAGCAATTCCTCCTGCTCGCTTTTGACTTGCTTGCGAAATTTAGAAACGTGACTGTTCGAAGACGACGTTTTCCGTTTCTTCATTGCTTTCACTGTCGCGGGCCGTTAGGTCCTACTAGCTTCGGAGTACCGAAGCCATTGGATCGAATGGTGGAGTGGGAAGAAGATGGCGTACGTTTTTCCTCAAATAAAATCATTGCTCTAATAACGTTAGCCCAACACTTGCCGATACTAGGGGTCTTACCCCCGTTGGGAATCTCCGTCTTCTCCACCACCCTCTTGGTCTTCTCCGCCACTGCGGTTCTCCTCGTCCTCCGTATCAGATATTGCGGGTTTGTTTGAGGCTTTTGGTTCAGCTAGCTTCCTCCGAGGTCTCTTCCCCTGATCCTTGCCTTGCCCACTCCCTTCAACACCAGTTATCAAGTCAGTCATATGTCATAAGCCCAAATCCCCGATCAGTATAGAGGAAAACCTTCACGCTTTCTGCTCCCACGAGTATTCGCCATGTCAACCCTTTCCGTTGTGGATTCAGGGAGATGGGCGATCAGTGAACAGGAAGGAACCAAACGAGATTCGCGCCACCCCGTCAGTGTTTCCGAGACGGAGAGAGGCTCTGCGGAGCTGACGTACTCGCCTGTTAATACTAGTTTTCCTGTAAGTATAATATCGGTTCTGTTTTGCGCACAAACATTACTCTCCTTAAATAAGCACTTATGGCATACAACGTCGCCAGTAGCACGTGCACTAGGTTTAGGTTTGGGTTCATTTCGTAAAAGTGGCTCCACTTCGGGGACACGATTCAAACCACTTAAAGGCTAATAGAGGACTATATCTCTATATCCCGAAGATAGACGTTAGGGCATTAACCACCCTTGGCTCTCATCCGGCAACAAAAGTGGTTCGCTAGGCATTTTCTTTAATGCCCGACTACATCCACTCGACGGGGATTCGAACTAGCTGTGGTCCCTGTTTCAAATTAGTACGGACCAGTTCCTTAGCCATTTAGACCATAGGAACTGGCCAATAATCACCTCTCCCCTTCGAATTTTAAGTGCGATCTATTCAAAATGGTCAAATATACGTCACCGAAATAGCAGCTGGGATGGATAGCGCGCAACGTCTTCGCTTCGTTCTTGCTTGCTAGTCTAGTGGTAAAGACAGATGTATATATCAAAAACAAAACCAAGCTCTGATCCTGCTATCGATCGCTACACATCTCCCCTTTCCTTCCTCCGTGTTCCAAACAAAAGAAAGAAACATTATGTGTGATCTCTAAACAAATGAAATGCACCACAAAGACTCCTGCTCTCCTGCGCCTTTGATCCAATGCCCGACTCTTGTTCTTCCTTCATCTCCTTTTGCCGTCATGCGTTCCTTTAACAGTCTATTCTCCTTCCCATCCATCGACGGAAACATATTTCCCATGCTTCCGCACTTGCATATAACAAAAGAAACTATAGCATGCCGAGCAGAACTAGCTGATTTCTAACACGACCTGCCTTAGAAAGGAAATTTTCGAAAAGAAAAGAAAAGAAACTCTGATAATATCAAGCAGAGCAACTCTTATATCACTACGATCCCAGTGCCAAATTTTGTCCATCTTTCTCCTTCCCCACCCAAGTACAGTACACTATTTCTTCCCCGAGCCTTCTACCGCTAGTAGTAGGCCCGCTACTCCAGCTTTACACATCAATCATTAGCACAGCCCTTCATTTCCTCGAAGCACTTTGCATCTGCCTGGTGTATTGCGTCCACCCTACGGGCAACCTCGCCCCCCACTTCCTTCGATTACAATCATTCCTAAATTTCAACATTTGAATAATTTTAGCTAGTCGTTGCTCAAAGGGAATCTCTTTTGCGTGTAAATCCATTCCCCCCCTAAATCCCACTGCTCATCTGCCATTATGGCTAATTCAGGCTGCACGAATCTCTGGTCTCTAGCCATCTAGCTCAGAATTAAAACAGAATCAATGCTAACGGCACAAAAGCTACTATTGCCCAATTAACTCTAAAAGAGTCTACTACATGATAACCGCCCGTCGACCGAACAACGAGCAAGTAGTCGCCAAGGAAAGCAGATTTGGATATGTCTGGCCAAAGCTAGGATCATGCTGAGAGTGATAGATATTCAAGTCGGGAGCCGCAACTGTATGTCGTGTGGAGAGATAGGTGACGTCACTTATATCTTCACCTGGATCATTTCCCTAAATATGCACTTCCCGGGAGAGTTGTGAATATACCCGAGTGACATCACATGGTTGCAAGAATGCCCAAGAAGGGCTTGGCGTTCTCCCGCTATTGGGTAAATTTGAAATATTAGACTTGATTGCTGGCTAGAGTGCAATGAGGTCGGGGGTCTCTCGGGATTTCAGACAATATTAGGGGTCCTCAAATTTGGGACGGGATTTATTGTTGCCAGCCCTGGTCCCTTCGTTCGTTCCCGGATCCCATGACTTTTTAGTGCAGAAAAAAGGGCCCACAAAGGCATATAATGGTTTTGGTCACTCAACGGTGACCTGGCCAACAGAGTCTATGACCCCGAGGAACCAACCGATCTTCCCCTTAAGCCGTGATACTACCGCTCTATTTTAACCCGGGTGCGAAGGCCAATCTAAATTACCATCCCCTTTTAAACAGAACCCATCTAGCCATCCAGCGATTTCCCTGGATGAGCATTTGTTGATGTGGATGGAATTGATAATCCCGGCCGAATCTCGTTTATTTATGCATTTTCTAACTAACTATAGACAACATGTAACCTGTTCCTTCGTCTACTCAAGTCGCCTGATTGAAGATGCGCTTTCTTTTTCGGCGCGTCGCCGCTGAAAGGGCATGTTTAATCCAGAGACTTGAGTATATTTAGTACCCTAGGCCAGAGCCGAACACATTGATGGTATCATCACTTGAGGAAAAGATCGATTACCTCCCTAGGGCCATAAATCCTATTGGCGAGGTCACTATTGAGTGGCTGAAACTATACCTCCACGAGACCAGTTTCGGATGATCGAAGGGCCAGGCACTCACTAAAAGGCAGTGGAATTCGGGAACGGATCGAGGGTAGTTTCGATCCTCGATATCTATAAAATCCCTTTTCGGGAATGCCGTTAGTTAGCTAGTTGAAGGAAGACGAGGCCATCCGGAACCCACCCAAAGCACACCTGAGGTTTGAGAACTCTTATTCGGTCTAAGTATCAGTAGTTCAGACAGCTCATCTTTTGCATGAGCTGAATGGTGCATAATTGCCACAACACTCTTTCCTACCGAAGACTTTGGGTCAGATGCATCCAGGCCCTAGTGCCGTGAGACAGGTGGTTTGGGGCTATATGATTTTTCCTCTGCGGTAGGTGAGCCTAAAATCTAACTTCAGGCTTTAGCACTCCATTATGCCAGTCCTGCACTCGCACCCCTCGATCTCAGTAGACCGGATACTGCTTCTCCAGTTTCAATGCTAGAAAAGAAAGAAAAAGTCAAAGAGAATCGTGATTTCCCTATTTTGTTCCCGAATTTCACAGTTTTTGAGTGCACAAACTATCAGTGTGAAGAAATAATGAAGGATGTGGGAGAGAAAAGAGTATAATATAAGTCATAGGCCACAAAAGGAGTTTAGATTCTTGTGGCCTCCAATGAGCCTGGTAAAGAACTTAAGGAAATTTCCTTCTCCAGTATAACGCCCCGGATAGCACAGAAAGACGACGAAATCAACGGAGAGGATACCATCCCCTAATTCATTGCCGATTTAGACGATCTCCGAAGGGGCCACGAATTCGTGACGTTGGACATCCCCTACCGTAAAACCTGGTTTTTAATAAATAAAATTGGCATGGGCCGGGAAGTCTTAGAATTGGCCAATGTTCTAAAATCGATGATAGGCCAATGTTCTAAAATCGATGATAGGCCAAATGTCTTGCCTCTTCCGAGATTCCTAAAAGCTTAGCTTTCTTAGTACGTGTCGGAGATTTCGAGTATCCATAGTCCGGGCTAGCTCATTAAGAACCAGGTTTTACCGTACCCTACCCAATAATAGCAATCAAGACTCCTTGATACAATGTGTACCCGATCCTAAACTTCTGTGAAATTTCCTCCCTGCGGGTTCAGGGGGGCATCAGATCCCTCCTTTAATCTAGTTGCCCCGAGTTATTTGGGACGTCATACTGGAGAAGGAAGCATCTTCGAGTTCTTTACCAGACTCCTCGGAGGTGACAAAGATTCAAACCCTCCTTGTAGCCTGCAACTTATGTTATACTCGAGCATACTTTCCTCCCCCACATCCGCCGGTCAGTTTTCCCTCCTTAGTGATAGTTTGTGCGCTTGAAAGCTGTGGAATCTGGGAGCAAACGGAGGGATACCGGTACCATAACCTTTCCCATCGCCAGGCACAACAGAAGTACAGTACAATAGCTTAATCGCCAGCTACAATAGTATAGTAATCGCGCGGCCGAGTTGAGGTCGCACACCGAAAGCTGGTAGCGGTTTTCGGGCCAATAATTAGTGTGACTTGTCGTGCGCGGTACTGAGCCCAGTAGCAGATACGGCGATGGACGATCGGGGGTAGTATGAGGAACGAATTCCGGTATAACCACCACGACCCCCACCCCCTCTATCTTGTAATATATGCCTTTAATAGATTCTAGAATATGGATCCACGGGCTCATCAGCGAAGAAACAGACTCGAGTACTCGAGTAGTGAAACCTCGCGTGCATACACGCATGCGATATATTGATTGATTGAGTATTAAATTCAGCACTTCACCTATCACGTCACACTAATTCCTATCAGCCCAATGATCGTTACTGGCATTGAGTAACCAGCTTTCACTCGGTCGCGTAAGTGCGTGAGTGCTCGTACCCGAGCAGTCTTCATAGTACCGCATAGTACGAGCATCGCCTGTAGCAAGAGGCTTTCCAGCACAAAGAACAACGCACCATGGCCACCACAAGATTTAAGTGCAAGCACATTTTGTAATACATTATACCTTAGTGCATACAGTTTAGGCAGAGAGGTTTTTGTAGGAAAACTCCATTCTTTGTCACTAGAGAATTTTGATGTTTTTGTTGTTATTCTTCCAGTTGAGGTTTGGGTGTAGAGGGGCTTTGTTTGTTTCAAGTCCCAACGTCATCCCATGAACCCTAATACTACCCTAAACTGGGATAGGGACGTGATATGACGCAAGCACCGCTGTCCGTGCACCGATCTCACAAAGTTTGGATGGGACACCCACCATAGCGGGGTTATGGTTCCCGCCGCGATAAACCTGCCCAAGGCAGGGGAAAAATAATCGTCCGGTTTCAAGTTGAATGATCACCGCAGTACCAGCAAGAGAGTTTTTTGATTTTTAAGATCACGGAAATGTAGCTAGACATCCGCTGCATCGATCTATCATTTTAATTTATGGAAATATCAACAGGAAGACCACGATCTTTAGGAGCCTCATGCAACGGCCGCCTGCGAAACCCGCGCAAAAATAGGCCGAGGCACACATTTCCAGGGGTAAGACATCGCACCGGTCTCGATTTGCCTAAATATCTAATTATCTTCTCTCAGATAGCTTATGCGCTTTTTGCATTGAAGATGAATTTTGTGGATTTCTGGGCTCTGAAAGGCGTCGATTCAATAGTATCTTGGAATAACCTAACCGGTGCCCCCAGCTACAAACACCACTCACAGGCGGAGAAATCTCAAGAAAAAAATAAACAAGCCAAAGTGCCAAGAGTGAGCTGAATAATGGCTGCATGAACAGATTTATCACAACTATCACCGAGCTGCCCAGAGAACTGTAAAAGCAGAAGTTCAGCGAAGGGAGGCTTAACTTAGTTAGTCATAACGATGACCGAGTGATCCCTTAGCCGCTCGAGTAGTGAAGGCAGAGTGTGATGCTGAATGGCTCAACGCAAGCACAAACCTAAACCCCGGCAATCTTGTATGTATGCACTCAAGCATGTATGGTACACGTTACCATCCATGAGCTACCGAGGGTGGACACCGGTGTGGGTGTCTTCTGTGCCTGACTGGCATCAGAAACATCTCATACAATCATACTAACGACGACGGCAAGAGTGACAACACGATCTTGACGAGGCAAGCGAATACCTCCAAGGCCACAAAAATGGACTCGAGTAACTGCCACATCCCCCACCGTACTGGTACCGCGCTCTACTGTACAGCACCGTACCCGAACACAGTGACAAAAAGTCGACAGTCGGAAAAGCGGATAGGATGCTAATTTTATGTGCTCGTACTTTTATCCGTGCTATTGCCCCATCACGGCAGAAGAGGCTCGGAGGCTTTTCCTCCTCTCCTCCCTATGGCCCCTCCCTCCCCCTGGCCCCTGCCTGCCGTAGTCTGCCCGTCTAATTCTATGCTCAGTTCTCAATTCCGGGCCTGTCCTGTGCCTATTTTGTGTCTGTGGCATCAGAGCTAGACCATTCCGAGGTAGGCGCTCACCACAGCCCAAGTTGGAAGAAGGAAGGTCAGTGGAGCCAAGCTAGCTGCAGGAGTCCCCGCTGTCGTCCCCGCTTCAACTCCCCTCTGCCCTCCCCTCCCGGTCCCACCCTCCTACTACTCCCGCCATCACTTCTATTGCTTGTCCTCTTTGCTGTTGGGTCGGGGCTGTCTCGTTTTGTCCCGTGCTGCCGCTCGCTCCCCGTCCACCCTGCGCCCGTACTGCACCACCTGCTTCTTCTCTTTCCCCATAGCACTTGTATAGCACTTACTCCCGTAGTGCTGCGCTGCGCATAACTTGCCGCTTCTTACATACCACGGTATACCGTACATATCATACTGCGCAGTAGGCAATAACGGTACTGTTCAAACCTTGGCCAGCGTATCGCCTCAAATCACATCCTCCCATCTCCCCCCAAAAAAAATCCGAGGGAAATCGATCAAGAAAGAGCAGTTTGTATCGCCTCCTTTGCTTTGCTTTGCTTCCTACTCTCCACTATTCATTGCCCCCCTCTGCCCACACCCCTCTCTGCTCACTCCCGCTTGACCACTTTTACATGCCCACTGTCCTCTGACAACTGCCAAACTTGACGTACTCGGGCCTGCCCTACCGCCCTATTTTAACCTACCTTACCCTTCATCCTCTTTCTCACTTTGCTTCCTTTCTCCATCCTTTAATTTTTACGTCCGCAGGACCCCACCTTCTACCCACCCCTCACCACTCTTCCGAATTTCCTGTCCTTCTGCCGCCTTTCTCCTTTCTACCAAGCCAGCAACACCACTCACCAACCAAAAATAAATAAAACACAACCTCTCGCTTCGACCCACCCTATTGCTCTTTATTTCCCCGACCTCACACAAAATGCCTTCTAAAGACACCGATACCATCACTACAAAGGAGACTACCGCGGTTGAGGGGAGCGAGAGCGTAAGTCCTAGCCTACCACGTTGTTGTCTACCATCAAATATCGCAGCTTTACTGATAGTAGTACCAGTCCGAACGGGTGCTGGGCGACAGCAATGACTTAGCGGGCTCTATCGACCTCGAAATTTTCGGCCAAATCCTAGAGATGGACGACGATGAAGAGGATCGAGAGTTCAGCCGCGCAATTGTTTATGGGTTCTTGGAGCAAGCGGAGGATGCCTTTCAGAACATGAAGAAGTCTCTGTGCGTCTTTTTGAACCCTTCATACCCCTCTAGGAGAAGGTATATTCACTATTGCTAACATATACCTCCCTCACTTTAGCGAGAGGAAAGACCTGTCCCAACTCTCGTCAATTGGTCATTTCCTCAAGGGTTCCTCCGCCACCCTCGGTCTTGTGAAGGTCAAGGACTATTGCGAAAAAATCCAGAACCTCGGTTCGGGTCTAGACGAGACTGGCACTAACGATGTTGACGACCGTGAAGAAAGCCTGGCAGGAATCAGGTCCGTGCTCGGTGATATGGAGAGGGAGTACGGGCGTGTTAATGTCCGCTTCAACAAATTCTACGACAATCTCGGCGGAGATCCCCAATTATGAATTTCTTTTCCAACCTTCTCTGCTGGGTTTAAAGTACATAGTTGAAGAGACGCGCGAGGACCAGCTGGGCATGGATAGGCATTACATGGGGATTCTCAAGACTGTAGAGGGATTCAGCATTGTTTGTGGATGGCTGGGGATCAGGTTACATTCTTTGTTCAAGTAGGCCGTGCTTGTACTGTCTGTCTTCATTTCTTTTCTCTCTTCCCTTAAGTCTTATCATCCTACCGCTTCCAAATGGGTGTTTTTTTCCTCTGGATTCACTGGACTCTTCGCATTGAGCATTTCTTCTTCGGTTCTCTCGTCTCTCTTAATTATTCACCTCTTTTCCCAAAATCAGTTGTCTCTTGACTTTCTATTTCATTGTTCGCAATGTGGCTATTCATTCTCGAACCCCCTTCGGCGCAACCTGAACCTCCCTGCCTTCTTCACATCATTGTCTCCTATTATCTTAGAGGGCGACCCATTTTTGATCCGTTGAACCTGGGGTGGATCAGAAATATTTTAGAGATCCTGGAGGGAGGGCGGGAAAGAAAAAATCTCGCGGGCTAGATAGACGGAGGAGGAACAGGTGACATCTCAAAAACCCCCACCCCCGCCCCCACCTCCGAAACCAGGTGTGTGCTCGCATGTCATGTCCTGCCCTGTATCATACTGAATTTTATGTGTTGGATTCATGAGATCAGTGGGTAAGATATAAAAAAGGGAAACCTTCAAACGAGGATTATCTGCTTACCATATTTCTCCCTCATCGGCCAGCACATAGTTACAGATTACCGGGAACGAGAGAGAGGGAAAAGCCATTATGGTATGAGGCGGTGATATGGCCTTTCCTACTGTATTTTTGCCTTCCTAACGAGATAGCATCACAATAGCAAAGCGATAATCTAAAGCAGTGACAATGATACAAGTACAAGACCTTCCTTCTGACAGACAAGTGAGAATGAAATCCGGCAAGCCACCACCACAGTAGAGTATCGCAGAGCACAACAGCAGTATTCCCGCTCTCTCATCTCTTTCCAAGTCTCTGTTCACTTCAAACCCACCTATCCCCCCCCCCCTCCTACGGCTGAGGCTGGTCAGGATAACTGACCTGTTCCTTTTTTCTCTTTTTCACCTTCTCTTGGCATATGTCATCGGTACACTATGGATGGTACCGGTAAGCAGGTTGGGTGCCGTATGTGAGACAGAACACAAGGAGAAAGAACACTGATTCTAGATCTCTATCGTAATGTCACCTTCTACCCCCACTCGTTTTCTTCAGTGGTAGTGTTATAATTTTTGTGTTACTCTTGGAGGCCGGTGGTTAGTAAGTATCATAAGGAAGCACGCCTGGCTATCCTCAAGAGAGTCGGATAGATGCTAGAACTGTTAGGAGCAGACTGGTAGTATCTAGGCCAAATAGGTTGTGCGGAGTGTCTTATAGTGTTGGAGGCAGTAGGGATACATGAGGCAGGTGTGATGGGGCTATATAGGATAGGAAGTTTAAGTGTGTAAATTTAATTGGTGCTTGGGGAAAGAAAGAGAGAGCCTCTATTTATTCATCTACCGGTACCTGTCTATTTATCTACCTATCCATCTCACCACGAAGTCTTGACCCAGAATTGGCACCTGGAGAAAGGATCCCCCACCCTAACTGTCCTATTGATGGTATTTTTATTCCTTCTCTCGAGTCTTCCGAAGAACCACGGTGCGCTGTGTGATCTGGAGTTTATCCGAGAATCAACGATCTGGGTGGTACAGCCTGTGAAATAAATCTGGTAGATCGAGCGGTTTGGGCCCAGAACGACATGCGTAGAGTATGTGATATAAGAATTGGAATCTAGGCCATTCGAATACCGGTATCGGGGAATTTTTTGGGAGGTTCGTGATACCGGTACTTGTGCCGTGCTGCATGGCGATTTTGTGAATGCCCCCCTCGGCCGCCTCCGGGGCGAGGGGTTCTCCGCTGGTGCGGGAATACAGTGCGGTGCGGTGTTGGCCGTCAGATCGGAAGAGAAGTGCCGGCAGGAAATGGAGGGGGGCCGCCCCGAGGAACAGTAGAGAGTGATAACATTGGTACCTGCATGGAAATTGGAAGGAAAAGAACGCCAATTCTAGGGGGTGAAATCCGGATTCCTTAGGGAGTCTCCGAGCAATGGTATTTTTGTATCATGAAAGGTGGCTTATATGGTGATTTTTTACTGTATTAAACTAGCAGTAGATTTTGCGATTCCTCCGCTGCACCACCCGTAGTACGAGTAACTTACTGTCCAACCCATCCTTCCGGTGCCCTCCTATTGCCGATTCCCAACCTAAACCGATCGCGGGAAGCTCCGAAGAAAGGGCTGTAGAAGGTACAAATTGGAGAAGGAAAAAGAAAAGCATATCAGGAAAAGCGTCTTACTCGATCATTTATACTCCCAATAATAAAGTTGAGACACTGATAAGGCAGACGGGTATCGCTCTAACCAGTCACGCTTCCTTTTTGCCCTTCCTTCTACTGGTATTTTCCCTTTCGCCTTCCCTCCTATCATACCTCTCCCCCACACATCTCATCTTTCTACCCGTCTTTACACATGATAAGATAGAGTGCTACCCCCAGCCTCCTGCCTCCCCACTCCAATCATTCAAGGATACGACACCGGCAGAGGGTTTGCATAAGTCACTTCCCACCGTTTGCAAAAGGCAACTTAGGTTTGTTCGATTGAGGTGCACTTTATAATCCCTGCGGAGCACCTGCTCTTATCGATAAGCAGATCAGACCCTTGGCCACAACGTGCCGACCCAGCATAACCACTGCCCAAACCAAGCTTACCTTACCCCTACTCAGCTCTTTCACAACCCCATTTCTTCCCCCTTTCCTTCCGGTGAGAGGAGCTACCGCAGTCTGCAATGGCACCTGGAGTACTTAAAACGCCGGAGCCAGTTGTGCCTGGTAATGACTTTGATCATCTCGTGGGCGTGGTCTCCAAGTGGGATGATACGCTTACGTTCTACCTAAACGGAGTGAAAGTAACTATCGATAACGCTGATCCCGAAGTTACGCTTCTAGAGTACTTGCGTGGAATCGGACTCACTGGGACGAAACTTGGTTGCGCAGAGGGGGGTTGTGGTGCTTGTACTGTCGTAAGCTTTCCTTCCTCCCGTATCCACCTCTAGGAAGCTGTTGGGGCTAAGCCCTAGCCATAAGGTCATCTCTCAACATAACCCCACCACGAAAAAGATCTACCACGCGTCGGTAAACGCTTGTTTGGCACCGTTAGTGAGCGTCGATGGAAAGCATGTTATAACGGTAGAGGGCATCGGGGACGTGAATAAACCACACCCGGTCCAGGAGAGGATTGCAAAGTGGCATGGGTCACAGTGTGGGTTTTGCACGCCTGGGATTGTCATGGTTTGTTACTTCTTCTTCCTCGCTCCGGTTTGGGCAGGGCTGATGCCGATGATGGATAGAGTTTGTATGCACTTTTAAGGAACAACCCCAACCCAACGAAACACCACATTGAGGAGGCATTCGACGGAAACCTTTGCCGGTGTACGGGTTACAGGCCAATATTGGACGCTGCTCAGACATTCGGTTCCACGGCGGGCTGTGGGAAGGCGACCAGCAGCAGTGGCTGCTGCATGCAAAAAAGCGATGGGAAAGGTCCCGTCGGCTGCTGTAAGAATGCGTCTACGGTAGGCGGGGATGCCAGCCCTGTGAAGAGATTTACAGAACCAGGGTTCATTGAACATAGGCCAGATACGGAGCTTATATTCCCGCCAGCGCTTCGGGGGCATGAATTCAAGGGGTTAGCTTTTGGCAATGAGCGGAAGAGATGGCTTCGGCCATCAACATTGAACGAACTGCTGGAAATCAAGAATGCCCTGCCCTCAGCCAAAGTGATTGGTGGCTCGACGGAGACACAGATTGAGATTAAGTTCAAGGCGACGCAGTACAGCGTTTCGGTATACGTGGGAGACATTCCCGAACTGCGGAGTTACTCGTTCAAAGACCGCCATCTAGTTATCGGGGCAAACATCACCCTTACAGATCTCGAAGGGGTACTTCGAGAAGGCATTGTGAAATACGGGCCCGAGAAATCACAACCTTTGGTTGCAATGCTTAAGCAACTGGAATACTTTGCCGGCCGTCAAATCAGAAACGTTGGGACGCCAGCCGGGAACCTCGCTACGGCATCACCCATCTCGGACTTAAACCCAGTATTCGTGGCTACTCGGAGCATACTAATCACACACACCCCCAGAGTTGGCGAGATCGAGATCCCAATGACCAGCTTCTTCAAGAGCTACCGAACAACCGCACTTCCACCGAATGCAGTAATCTCGAGTATTCTAGTACCGATTGCGAGAGAAAAGGGCGAGTTTATTAGGGCTTATAAGCAAGCAAAGAGGAAAGATGACGATATCGCTATCGTCAATGCCGCTCTCAGAGTTTCGCTCGACGATGATAATATAGTTGAATCGACAAATTTGGTATATGGTGGAATGGCACCAACAACTGTGCAAGCCCATAACACGATGAAATATCTGGAGCGGAAGAAGTGGAACGCAAAAGAGACATTGGAAGGGGCGGTGAATGCCCTAGAGCAGGATTTCAATTTAGGATTTGGAGTGCCCGGTGGTATGGCTACTTACCGCAGGTCACTAGCATTCGGATTCTTCTATAGATTCTGGCACGAGGTCGTGGGAGTCCTTGAAGGGAATGTTCCAGCAGAGCTAGTGGATGAGATCAAAAGAGAAGTCTCAACTGGAGAAAGAGATCAAGATAGTACAATTACATATGAACAACGGATATTGGGGAAGGGAGTACCGCACGTTGCGGCCATGAAGCAAGTTACCGGCGAAGCTCAGTACACAGACGACATTCCTAAACACCACAACGAGCTTTACGGATGCTTGGTATTAAGTACAAAAGCCCATGCCAAGATTATTGATGTGGACAGCGAGCCCGCATTGAAGATTCCTGGGGTGCGAGCCTATGTTGATCACCATGACGTGCACTCCCCGGAGGCAAACAGATGGGGGGCACCAGTCTGCGATGAGGTCTTCTTTGCTGTTGACGAGGTATTTACCGCTGGACAGCCGATTGGTATTATCTTGGCAGATACACAACTGGCTGCAGCGCTTGGTGCTAGGGCTGTTTCTGTAAAGTATGAGGAGCTACCGGCTATCTTGACCACAGAAGAAGCGATTGAAAAGGAGAGCTTCTTTCAACATTATCATTACATCCGCAAGGGAGACCCTACTGAGGAGGCCATGAAAAAGGCAGATCGCGTCATTGAAGGTGTGGCTAGAATGGGCGGCCAGGAGCACTTTTACCTCGAGACGAATGCCGTCCTCGTGGTTCCCAAGCCCGAGGATGGTGAAATTGAGGTCTTCAGCAGCACGCAGAATCCCACAGAAACGCAAGCATACATTGCTCAAGTTTGCAACGTGCCCGCGAACAGAGTTGTTGCAAGGGTGAAGCGTCTCGGGGGCGGTTTTGGTGGCAAAGAGACAAGATCAATTCAATTGGCCTGTATCTGTGCCATCGCCGCGAAGAAGCTCAAGAGGCCAGTGCGATATATGTTAAATAGGGACGAGGACATGATGATTTCCGGACAACGACATCCTTTCCTCAGTCGATGGAAAGTGGGTGTCAATAACGATGGAAAGATCGTGGCCCTTGATGCAGACGTTTTTTGTAATGGCGGTTGGACTCAGGACCTTTCTGCTGCCGTTTGCGACAGAGCCCTTACCCACATCGATAATTGCTATATGATTCCGAATATCGACGTTCGAGGAAGGATTTGCAAGACGAATACTATGTCTAATACGGCTTTCAGAGGTTTCGGAGGGCCACAAGGGATGTTCATTTGTGAATCTTATATGGAGGAGGTTGCAGATAATATTGGCATGTCAGTAGATAAGCTCCGAGAGGTTAATATGTACAAGGAAGGCGAGAGGACGCATTTCAATCAGGAGTTGAAAGATTGGCATGTCCCATTACTCGTTGATGCGGTCAAAAAGGAGGCCGAATATGAAAAACGTCGGGAAGCGGGTGGGTTTCCATGACCAGCGCTCCTAGTAATGAGCTGACATGATTACAGTCGATGAGTTCAATAAGACTCACAAATGGAAAAAACGAGGGCTTTCATTAATTCCAACCAAGTTTGGTATCTCTTTTACCGCATTATTCCTCAATCAGGCTGGTGCCCTTGTCCACATCTACCACGATGGTTCAGTTCTTGTAGCCCACGGCGGAACTGAGATGGGTCAGGGCTTGCACACAAAGATGGCAATGGTAGCGGCAGAGGCTCTCGGTATTCCGCTAGAAGACGTCCTAATATCAGAAACCGCAACAAACACCGTCGCAAATACATCAGCCACAGCCGCGTCAGCATCCAGCGATCTGAATGGATACGCAATCTGGAACGCTTGCCAACAGCTCAATGAGAGGCTCAAACCCTACCGGGAAAAGCTTGGTCCAGGTAGCAGTTTGCAGCAACTTGCACATGCCGCATACTTCGATCGTGTGAATCTGAGCGCAAACGGATACTACAAGACTCCTGATATTGGATATTCCTGGGAATCGAATACTGGCTTGATGTATTTTTACTTCACGCAAGGTGCCGCCATTGCAGAGGTTGAGATTGATACCCTTACCGGAGACTGGACGTGTCTGAGGGCAGACATCAAAATGGACATTGGTCGGAGTATCAACCCTGCTATCGACTACGGCCAGATCGAAGGCGCATTCGTGCAGGGCCAGGGCCTCTTCACTACAGAAGAGTCGTTATGGTTCAACAATGGCCAACTAGCGACGAGGGGTCCAGGTGCATACAAGATCCCTGGCTTCAGAGATATCCCGCAGGTCTTCAACGTTAGCATGTTGAAGGACGCCCAATGGAAGAACCTAAACACTATTCAGCGAAGCAAGGTAATTCAACCTACCAACCCATGCACCCTCATCGCTGTTATCGTTGTGAAGCTAATACGATACTATAGGGAGTCGGTGAACCCCCACTCTTCATGGGAAGCTCTGTATTCTTCGCCATCAGAGACGCCTTGAAGTCTGCCCGTGCGGACCATGGAGTCACGGAATGCCTGAGTCTACGTTCTCCTGCAACGCCCGAGAGGATCAGGCTCTCCTGTGCGGATGAGATTATTAGGAGGAGCCGTGTGCAACCACAAGACGGAGAGAAGGAATTTTTCGTTTCCATTTAAGTAATAGCTTACTAGTCTCTTTTGGGCTTTCGTTATCGTTTCCTTGGCTTAACAAATTCGCATCTCCTCGTGGGCTTTACCCGGTTTTTTCTCGGCTCTTTCTCCCCCTGTTAGTTATGTAACGGCCGTATTTGGAAGTAATTTAAATTGACTGGTATTATTGGAACAATTTGACCCGAGATTCACGGATGCTCACTCGGCGGGCGAGCGGGTGTTTTGCCCGAAGGAATGTATATGGTCAGAGGAGAGTCAGAAAATGGCGCCACGCTCTAAACACAGCTATGTACCATAGATCAAGTAAACATCCGCCAACCTGAGTATAGCCTCTCCTGTATTCGCCCTTACTATACCGCCAAAACCACGAACCCACACAACACAACGTGTAACTCTTCCCCCACTCAATTATAATACAACCACTCATCCACACTGTAAATACTAACCAACCCCCTATCACTATCCCCACCAAAGCGGAATAAGCAACCCCACAGACTGACAATAGGTTAGTCTATAAGGCCCCACCATGGGGACTAGAACAACTGAGCCTCACGCCAGAGACTCAGGGTTGCCCCTCCTAGCAAGGCTTGTGGTATTTCCCTTCCCAGGGGACCAATACGATGCCCGCCAAAACAACATGGGAATACAATGCTCCGTGCTAGTGATAGAATGCCCCTAGCGGGCCTTTCTCTCAACCTCTCGACAGACGTCTACCATAGGTTATGTAGTTTATTCTTACCGAGTTCCCACCCCCTCACCATCCAAAGCTATGTATACACACTCTACAGTATAATGGCATCATACCGTACCATCGTTAGCCCCAGGTACCTGTATCACGATACAAACACCCCCCTCCGATCCGCCGATCCGATTCCCAATCAAAATCCACTGAATAAAACAAATACAATTTTAATCCATTCCATTCTGCCACCGCCCCCGAGATCCGGATTATATGCTATATGTCTTGCTGGTTGGTCATTATAACAAAAACCCTCCCTCCCTCCCTCCCTCCCTCCCTCCCTCCATTCTCCTCGTATACATATCCGCGCTAGCACGAATAACTCGTATCATACGAGTATTTATAATAAATCATTACATAATAAGTTACTAAATAAAGGAGGAAATCGTTCTTTCGTTTTCTGGACTAACATGTGCCGGATGATACTGCCGACGGTTTTCCCACGGCGGGGGCAACCCCTAAAGGGCGGAAGTATATATGTTGGACGGTTATGATGCTGTATGGAGGGAGCCAGGCGTTGACTCTTTTTTCTTTCTTTCTTTCTTTCTTTCTTTCTTTCTTTCTTTCTTCCCTTCCCCCGCAGAGGTGTGGGTGGGCGGGATGGGGGTGATTGAAGTGCTGATAGTAGTAGGGTGGGTTGTATGCATAGATCGGTATGGCACAAGTTCTCACTACTGGACGTACTGTACTATGTCGTATCGTATAGTGCGAGGAATCATCTTTGACACAGCGTGGCCGTCACTCGTTTCTTTCCGCAGGTCTTATATATGTTTCCCCCCCCCCCCTCCCCTCCCCATATCCCCATCTCCCCTAGGTGTGTGATACGATGCACTATATCGTACAATGTCTCCCCAGTATGCGAGCCCCCGGTGTAGCGAGCATTCACCATTTATTGGCTCTTCCTTCGCGGGCTGTATGGCTTTGAACCATATTTCGAAGCCTTTTGTAAGCCAGTGCTCGTTGCATTGGGTGCCCGCAATGTAGGGGCCATTGTATCAACGCCAAATGCAAAGTAGACAACAAGAATAAACCAAAAATATCACCACAATTTTTCTCCATAAATATATGAATAGAAAAAAACTAACCACCCACCACCACTACTATCACTTCCACCCGTTCATTGATCCACTTTATGCCGTAACTCAAAAAAAGAAACAAGATATAAAAAAAGGTAAAAAAGTCTTGCATACAACCCCCTTGACTCTTGCTTTCCTTCTTACTCCCCCCATACGGCAAATCCCACCAAATATATAGATAAAACCATCTCAACCCCCCCAAATAATAAAAAACGAACTCCCATCAAGTACCGCCCACCAAAACACCCAGCCAGCCAGCCAGCCAGCCAATAAAAAATACAATAAGCAAAACGTCAAACAGATTGGCAGAAGACACGAATAACGCAACTAAAAACACATGTTTCCCGAATATGATAAAATGTGATGAAAAAGGCCGAATCCCGTACCGAAAAAGACCAGCACAAATCAAAAAGCATGCTGTATAACCCTGCAAGAGGTATAAAAGCCCATGTAGGAGGAAGGAAGGAAAAATTTATGTACATGACTAAATGCACTCGGCCAATTCATTTGCTTGCCCCAGCCAGAAAAGAATAGAAAAAAAACCTGTATCACTCGGGAGAAAACCTGAAGACTAACCTAATAAATAGTAGATAAATGGGAAGAATGAACGAAAATATTCAAAAGCCCAATTTCGCCAGTGAAGTGGATGGATACAAGTACAAGAGATGAGTTAAATATCTGTTCCGCTTAGTCGTGCGGAGGGATGAAGAGGACTCCAAGACGAAGAAAAAGTGTTAGTAGTGGAAAAAAGTAATATGTATCTTGAACGTAACGCCGGAGAAATAAACTGTGCCAGATATTTAGCCATGACTCAATATAAATATAGCAAAAGAAGGAAGGGAAAAAATACCTTTAATTTACCCAGGCGTCACCGCTGAAACCATATCCTCCTCCTCGTCTTCTCCGCACCACCAACATTCTCCAACTGAACGCTACGTTCATACAATTCCTGGAAACCAATCAACATCTGATGACGCCGAACACCGTATAAGATCTCTGCCCCCCGCATATTGCGATGGAAAAAAGAAGGGGAAAAAACACAATGCAAAACAAAGGACTGGTACAATGGGTAAGGGGAACTTCAGACAAAAAACTCACATCGTCATCCATGCTCACCACCGCGTCCGTGATCAATTTTTCCACAATATGGTTGCGGGCCAAGTCTCGGTAAGGCGTCGCCTGAGATCTCACCAACACCATGAGCACATCACCCATAACCTGGAATTTATTCCAGTTAATCTTATCACCGTCCGCAAGGAACGTCCTGTTACCCTCGTCTGCGGATACCAGGTCTCTCCGATGCAACGGAATAAAGGGTATCCTCTCGGTAGAAGTGTTCTCCCATGCAAGACGGTACTTGCTGTGGCTCATGTGTGTGCCCATCAGTAGCTCCAGTCTCATAAACTGCCTATGCGTGTTCGGGCTCACGAGCTCTCTCGTAAGGCTAAGTCGGTGAACCGCTGTGCCGTTGATACCGGCGATAACAGCCCCGAGCGCATTATAGTTGTTCATGTGTCGCAATGTCTGTGGATTGTTATTCTTAGCATGAACGACTATGATCCGGTGCCGATCTAAGGGGTGCCCACCCAAGCAACATTCATAAACTTCTCCAAAGCCCGAGCCCTATGCTTTGCTTTTGGCTTTTCCAAAATCACTCTTGCCACCCAGTACGCCACATGATTAAAATGACTGATCATTCGGTTGACATGTCTCAGACTTGGATACTTTTCCTTCTGATCTGCGGGAATGCTAACATGTCGTACCAAGTCTCTGCATTTTATGCTGGAGAACTCCAGCCAGTCGATCCTTGTTAGCTCTGTGGCGATTTCGTCGTCCGGTATCGACATGAAGAGCTCGTATTGTTCCTTCCACATCGACGCTCCATCCAATACTGAATCCTCCGATTTCTGAAGCAAGGGTTGGTGCGCTGAAGACATAGCATCACACGCGCGAACCGATCCACTGCTCGTCACCTCCGAAGCTCGCAGATTAGACTCCTTGTCTGATGTAATCTGGAGATTTCCTTCTGATGCTGCTCCGATGTTGATGTATCCCCCTTCTCCTTCTGCCAAACTATCCGCTGCCGAGTGAGTGGTCAAGAAACTCCTCAGACTATCCTTCCTTTCCGTATCCGAATCCGACCTCGCCCATACGCCATCATCATCCTCGATGCCCTGCGCTAACATCTGTCTCATCTCACTCGCCAATAACGCTAGACTCCGATTGCTAGATATCACATCCAGGAAACTCAACAACCGCTGACGTGTCTTCGGATGGGCAAAATCCCCAGGATGCGTTGAAACCCATTGGTGAAGAATATTGCAATACCGCAGCTGGGCCGAGATACGGTGCAAGGCAATCTGGTCGGAAACTGACCGCTCAAACCTTTCCAATATGGCATTTAGTAGATTCCTTGGCGGCGAAAATTTCCTGTAGAAGCATAAAAAGATCGTTGCAAAGTCTTGATCTCCCCGGGACATATGTTGCCGTAGTAGCCTGTCCACTAATTCATCAAATGTAAACCCTTTGCTCGATGTCGTTTTCTCCTCCTCAAAATCCTCGATTCCACCCTCACGTTCCAATATCGGTATATCATCCACATCCTTCAGACCACCGCTCTCATCATCCATATCCAAGAAAGAATTCCTACCCCTATCCGTATCGCTTAATGAGGAATAGGCGAGCGGGCTCCCATTCTGCGTTTGGCGGGCTCCTTGCGGCTGCTGCATACTAAAAGGGCTGGTAGACACAACCTCCAGAAGTGGGCCGGGGGATGCCGAAAGTGTTATCTGAGGAGAGGATCCACCAGATAATCGTGGACCCCGGGCGTCCGCGGGCAAGCTGCTCGTCGGTAATGAAGATGACGAGTTGTGCACACCTGAAGTCCCTGGCGCTGAATTGATGGGTGATCTCGGCATTCGAGCTTGCGCAGCATGAGCACTCTGAGCTTCTGGATACTCTTTCATATAGGTCGTTGAGAACTCTGAGCTCGCTCGACTGTGGCCGCTGCGAGCCGTTGAAGGCCTTGGTGAAGTCGTCCGACTGTTATTCGCCGCAGATGAATTTGCACGCCGCCGACCATTCAGATTTCGCGGACCCTTTTCTGAATGAGCACACCAAGTTGTTAGCATTTGTTCAGTGTAGACAAAGACAATCACTGGGCAAGACCATGGCAGCAACACGGTATGAAGGACAACAAGAACGCATGAAATAAAGAGATATAATTATCAAGCTGAAAGATATCATTTAGGATTGTCCTTGTTCTTAAGCCCTGACGATCCCCAGAGCTCAGGAAGTGTGAGAGAGGGTGTGCTGGCATCGAACGGCAAGTAACGTATCGACGCGGCTGCTGAGTGTAAAAGACAAAAGTATCATCCCAGCCAAGACAAACAAATTGAGGGATGATTGAAACAGCAAGCAACTGCTCGTTCTGCTCTCTTTTGGAACCCCGGTTCGCCTGTGAACGACCCCAAAATCGGGGTATCTGATAAGGAAAGCAGTACACGAGCCGAAACAAATTGGACATCTTGCAGCGCAGCAACCCATCGCGTCCAAGAGAACCTCCAATTTCGCCGCGAAAACCTGTCTGCACGGGGCAAACGGGCAAAAAGTAGTCGCCGGGTAAGAGAGCACAGGGGTAAACCGCGATCAGGTGTATGAAACACTTGCGCGTCCAGAAGGAAGGAAAAGAACAAGAAACGAATAAAAGTATACTAACCATTTTTCCTCGCGATCATGCCCAAGATTGCGGCAAGGCACTTCTTCTGACTGTCCGGGGAAGTACCAGAAGTCTGCATAGTATCATATCCGCCAACTATACTCACCTGCTCAATACTGTTAGGATTTAGCTGCCGCTGCGGTGCGTCACATTTGCACGAGACTACTAGTGTCGGGAGCGCAGCCCTTGCGAAGGCGTCTAATTTTCTCCAACCCATGATTAGCAAATGGGACAGAAGGGAGAGCGAACTTATCGCATGAGATCAGCGTCGAGAGGTAGAAGACATCCAAGACTCACCGAGGGATTCAGGTAACTTTGCAATGCTCGCCGGGTTTGTCACGTCGTATAGGATAAGTACCCCATCGACGAACGGTAGTCTCTGGCCATCCACCGTCTAACCCCCAATCAGTGAAAATCCCCAAAGGCAACTCGCAAATGAAAAACGAGATGTGGCTGGGCGGGGCAGAAAGCACGAATCAGAGAAAACTCACCCGCGGCCAAATCAACTGTTGAGAATCAAGATCAAGTTCTGCCAAATCTATCTCCACAAGTTTGACAGTGTATAGTGACCGCTCAACGGTCATAAGCTTTGCGGTAACAGCATCCTCATTCGGGGGAGATTTTAGATCATACGCCCTCTGAATAAATGTACTCTTGCCCACGCCCCTTGCCCCTACCACGGCAATACAGAGGTCGCGAATGGAATTGTTCGGTGACATCTACAGCACAAATAACAATGGACCAAAGGTTAGCACTCCAAACGATTCCTTACTGCACGTAACACCCTGCCCCCCGGGAGGGACAAATATAGATACTCTGACGCTGGTAGCAAAGTCGAGACACGCACATTTTCAAAATCCCTCAGAATCGCCTGCTCACCATGCTGAGGCCCTAATGTCGGCGATTGACCCGATAGGTGGCTACTTGAATAGCTGGCAAAGGAGCCAATTCCGTGACTTCTTAAAGAACTCCCAGAAGCGACCCGATCGCCCAACAAAGAACCTGACGAGCTAGGAGGACTGCTTGGTCTGGTCGGTCGCCTGAGCTTACGATTTGCCTCTGGTGAAGGTGGCTGCTGCAGCTGTGCTGGGGGAACGGGAGATTCCTCTTCCAACGATCGCCCCCCGCCGGCTTTTGTTGTGCTAGCTGAGCTCGCCGTCGCCGCGCTATAAAAAGATCTCGGTGAAGGAGGCTCGTGGCCGCTTTCTAGAGAACCGGTAGAGAATGGATGGCGACCAAAAAAATCCTCCTCTACAAGATTATGTTGGCCACTAGTTCGATTATGGTCCTCCAGGTCGAGAAGCGAAATATGCTGATCGGGTGAGGGCCTGGTGGTCGAGGGTAAAGAATTTGTTCTAGAGAGCAAGAATGACTGAGAGCTTGGTGTAGATCCGTGTGGGGGAACACTTCGCGACTGTAGCGGCGATGGGGGTGATGGATTTCGAGGGTGTTGGTTTAGTCGAGTTGTTGGAGGATTCCGGGGTGATTTCGGTGACTTTGGTTTTAGTCTCTTGGGAGGAGCAGCGCAGATCGAACCACCAGAACCAGTGGCTGTGATCATACTGACTTAATTATTGCTTAATACCCTTTAAAACAATCCAATTCCGCCTTTTGCCAGGGATGCGCCCCTTGAGGTAAACCCTGATAACGTATCAGCCGTCGTGTTCGAGTGCCCTTTTGTTGGCCTATTCCTTCTCTCGCTATCTCTGTTTTTTTTCGGCGACTGTGGGTGGTAGGGAGATAGTTGATGGAACGTGCTCTGCCTTAAGGTTGATGTTCTATAAGTTATGATAACTGTAATTTTGGGATTAGGCCGGGGAATGATGTGTTATATATTTTGCGTTATTCGAGCCGCCTGTGCGAGGAGGGGGGAGAGTGGCTGTCGGGATAGGCAGGGAGTCGCAGGCTCAAGAAGCCCAATGGGTGAGAGATAGTGGTGAATGCTCTTCCGTGAATATATTCGCCTTGATCTTGCTATCGAAAAACACGGAAGCTCTATTGTTAATCAACCGCGCGAATTGGCACAGCAATATCGTCACAAGGTTTTGCAACAATATCCCGTGTCTTGGGTCTCTCTAAAAAAATAGCGTTCTTCGGGCTTCGCTCGCAGTATCGTGCCCTGAGCGTGTCTCTGCCACCTTGATTTGACCTCCTTGTTTTTTCTCTCCTGAATTCAGTACTGTATGCCCACACTTTCTTTTTTTCTCTTTCTTTTTTTCCTTTTTCTTTTTCGTTCTCTCTCTCGTTCGCTCTTTCGATCTCTACTCCCTAATCCTTTTTCTCCCTTCCTTTCCTTCTACCTCCTAATCTCAGTTAGCCGCCGTGCCGTTACCACTCCCAGCGTTGGGTCCCTTAGGTTTCCGGGCTGCAAGAGCAGCGACAGGATAAAGCTGTAATCAGTGACCCGTAAGCTACCGGGCTTCACTTCCCCTCCCTTTCTTCCCCTCGTAATTATATTGAAACGACAGATAGACGGAAAGGTGTGTGGGCTAAGGGCGAAGTTAAACGGGATGATACAGCGAGAATTCCGAGCGGTGACTCGGCTGCTGGGTAGAGAGTGTTCCTTTCTTTCCCTTCCTTTTCACAATAGCAAGTCTGGGAATTGGGATAAAAGAGAAAACGGACCGGGGGGAAGGAGGAGGCCAAGAGCAGAAAACAAAACGCGTTTGAAGCGGGTGCAACAGGCAAACCGGAACCGATACAAATCTAAGAGGGAAAAGAAAAGAAAAGAGAGGGAAAGGAAAGAAAAGAAAAGAAAAAACCGAAATAACAAACGTTCACGGCAGTTAGGATGATAGCCGGACTGCGGGCGCATGCGGCTTGTGGGCAACAAGCAAGCAAGCAAAACAAATAGCAAGTATTGGCTTGATTGATGGAAAGAAGTAATGTAGTTATTTGGGCACTTTGCATGTACCAGAGCATCTTACTTCTGCTTGCCCCTTCCTTGCTGCCCGCCTTCCTTTAACTTATGCTGTATTGTAGGCAGGCAGTGGTGGTGCGTTATGATATATCAATCAGAAGAAGGGCTCAAAGAGAGCGGGGCTCTTTTTCCATGTCTTTTTTTTCTCCACACTCTCTCACTCTCCTCTCACTCGAATGTCTGCGGTACTTGTCCCAGGCAAGAAGTATTCGAAAATACGAACGGCGAGTTTATATGGGCGCTCGGACACGCACGGATTTTTTACCATATATTTCGCGAATCCCTGCCTTATCCCTGTTTTCGAATACTTCTTGCCTGTAACGAGTACCTTCTCCCCTTGTCTGGCCTCGGTTTCTTTGCTGTAGGTTATGGATGGTTGGTCAATGAAAGGAAGGAAGGAAGGTCAGGTTACCCATGCTCATATGGCCCGTGTGTGGGGGAAAAATGATGGTGGGAGGGGAGTCAAGTGAGGGAGGGAGGGAAGGGGGATAGGGGGGGGTGTGAGTGGAAAAGGATGAGGCCAGGCCCTCCGACAGCTGCTGCATCCAGCCAACCACGCAAAAGGAGCCTGCAGAGTACTTGGGCGATCCAAACAAGAAGAGTAAGAATGACTCCAAAGAAATGGACCGCCTGCCTGCCTGCGATGATCCCCATAGCTTGTCCCGATGGGGATGGGATGCGGTGGGAGACACAGTAGGGCTGCCGATAGCAACAATTACATTATCGAGGAAGAGTAGCTGACCAAGAGCCTCCTCCTCTCTGTCCTCTGAGGCACTTCTTGCTCTGATCTAAGTGTTTGATATTCTTCAAGCGGAACCACGATCACGAGTCGACTGCTCTACCGGTATCACACATCGCCAAACGCTCGGGCGAGTGGCCCCAAGCCGGGGTGATACTTTTGATACAAGTGCATACGGCTGTTGTGTTGGGCGATTTTTGGAGCATATAATCCTTTCTCTGAGTTACCCAACGAATGAGTAAGTTATGGCTATTTCCACAAAATACTGTATATCTCATACCCTGAGAGGTATTGGTTCATGTCATAACTGGATCACTCACACTTTCCCATCCCGAGCACTTGAAAAATCGCCGTGCAATACCCTTACCAGTACGGCTACAACCATACTATGAGACAAGCCAAGCACCCGTACTACTCGAGTACACATATCATACGGGACATCGTCTCGAGTTCTAGTTTACTCGTAATTTTCTGACGTTTGCAAACACAACTGCTATTGCATACCGCCAAAAATCGACCGGAGCCTCAAGATTTTGGCGGTATGCAATAGCAGTCGTGTTTGCAAACGTCAGAAAATTACGAGTACAGGCCCTTGCCTTCTGATCAACCCACCTCACCACCTCTCTACCATACTTTTCCCTCTTTCTCTCTTTCTCTCCTGGTCTCGATCAACACCAAATCAAGCCAAGCCAACTTAATCCCCTCGATTGGCTTTTCCTTCCCAAGTTATTTTTCGCCACTTTTCGGATTTCCTGCCTGCAATCGCATGCCTTGCTTCCTGTCCCTCCCAGCTCTCACGGTCGTGGCGTGGTCCGGAATTTTATCCGTGGCGTTCCGTCTCGTCAGGTTATGATATGTGCTGCCCGTAGAGTGCAGTATCGCCTGCTAAATAATTAGTCCACTTTGCTAGCAGCTATGGTAAGTAAATTAATCTACGATGGTCGCGTGGTGCCAAGACCCCCCTCACCACTTCTGAAATGGGCCACAAGACCAACGCTGGGCGTGATCGACTACAATTTGACTTCTAGTTGCGATTCAGATGGGTAGGCTCTTAGCAGCCCCAATAACGTTCAATATTATAGTATGGGCGTTCAGCCCCGGTTTGAAAATCGTTCAGTCTAGGCAAGTTTTTTCTAGCTGAAGGACTTTGGTGTGTGCAACGCCTTTTTTGCACACAAACCTGGCAGATCAACTCGAAAAATGCTCCCCCGACCCGAGAGCTGAAGGCCCCTCTCTAGTCACAAAGTTATTACTACTCACCTGTCCAAACAGACTACCTGCAAGCCATAGTCAATGTCAATCCACACACCCTACGACTTTTGGCTTGGAATGTACTAGCACTCGGGCCACAACTCCCCTCTCCTTTTGCTTTTCCCTTGCCCAACCTCATAAATGGAAGGGCGGGAACGGCGTCTCAAACAGATCTGCAAAAAAAAAACGTAAGTTAGTCTACTCTCTAACCCCTCACGCTTCTCTCACCGCAAACTTTGAACCCAGACCAGGCGTCCTCATCACCAAACAATACCTAGCCGAGAAAAACCCAGCAACAGCTGCCCAAGTAAGAAAGTAATAATAAAAAAAGTAACTCTACTCCTCTTGGCCAGACAAACAACGTTCAGCATCCCCATCCGTATAATACGTACGATAGGAGCAACAACAACACCAGTTTCCCTCCCGAGCAGCAAGCAAGTAAATATTTAGCCAAAACCATCAACTCCCTTCCCAAACCAGCATCTTCCCAAAAATTAAAAAAAAGTCGGAAACTACGGAGCTCCTCAAACGGGCACAGTGCAATTTCTCTGGGGGAGGAGATGGAATGGATACTTATCCTGGGATTTGAAATTATGGTAGATCTATCCCATCGGCAGGTTAAATTGGTGAATTGTGTGTTGTGCTGTTGAATTTTGAACATGCCAAACTTCGTTAGAATATTGACCGGAAGGCAATAATATCAACATGCAACATTTTTCAAAGGCTCCCCAAAAAACGAATTGGAGGAAAAGTTTATTCCAAAGGCGCATCAAGTTTTATTCACCCCCCGCTTCCCCGGAATAATTGACGCTGGTCAATCAATCAGTCCACGAATCAATCCATCAACCAAGGACAGAAGCACACACACATACACCCTTACCCTGCCCACCCGGTAGCCTTACCGACAATTGTATGATAAATAGTCCTTGCATGATAGATTACTTTAAACTTGACTCTCCATATCCTTACCCTATCCTATCCTCTCGTAGCGGGCTACCCACAGGCCGGCGCATAGAAGGATGCCTGGGTTGGAGGGTTTAACCCGTTCGTTCATTCATTCATTCGTTCATTCAGAGGCCACCTTACCGGTATTCCATAGTGAAGACAAGCATGCAGGCACTTAGGAAGGAGGGAAGCCTGGTTGGCTCACCGCATAAGAGCAAGGCATAAACTACAATATCAGCAGTTGATCGCGGAATAAGTGCCATCCAGTACAATTCAGTACGGTAAGCCCCTCCTCAGCCGACCACTTTGCTGATCCCCGGTGCTGCAGTGATCATGATAATGCCAACCCAACCGCCGCTCTCTTCATCCTCCTTTAATAAACAACCCCAGATTCCACTCCCCAACGCCTTCTCCGACCTATCATATCTTACCATATCACATTACACCCAGTATACACACCTTGAGCCGCCTCAGA
>Ga0307513_10000691_pt1 | contig 48441 bp, 59 predicted proteins | sample 15_EM_MG_FD_202174 | JGI IMG/M metagenome (GOLD analysis project Ga0307513, IMG submission 202174) | Populus trichocarpa ectomycorrhiza microbial communities from riparian zone in the Pacific Northwest, United States - 15_EM | ecosystem: Host-associated > Plants > Roots > Unclassified | place... | reverse complement strand
CGCAAGTGCATAGTCATGTGAGAACTATGAGTCAAGTAACGTCATAGTGTGAAATCCAACATACCTTATGACTCATAAGTATGAGTCATGTGAAATCTGCCTTGCTTAGTCACGATTTGTGACAGCAGGACGCTGTGAAAGATCAGATGTTAGCCAGGGCTATATTACAGATAATAGTCAGTTCCTAGACGCCATATTCTAGCAAATCGTCGGAGGCATGAGGAGATTGAAACCAGCCTGGGATGAACTTGCCACGGCATCAGCAGTCAATAACATGCCTAGTATGCAGGAGATTGACGAGGCAGTTCTTCAACTGGGTAAGGACTCTGGGAAGAAGTTGGCTCATACCATTAAGACAACTAAGAAAGTGCCTCCCGGCCCTGGTGTCCCCCCTGGACAAGTCATTTTGAACCCGGTGCTACTACCGCTCAACGCTCCAGCTCAGTGTGAGTGGAGTATTGCAACAGCTGTACCGAACGGTGGCCCAATTGTCCGAAATGCTCCAGGGCCAGCCCAAAAGGCACCACCTCCCGCGGCGAATGCCCAAGCACAGAACAATCCTCCTCCCCCGGTAAATTCCCCAAGCTCAGCTCATTCGTGACCCTCCGGCGCATATTCCTGCCCAAATCCAACAGGCTCCCCCAGTGCTTATTCCTGGTACGCCTGTACGGGTTCAACATGCTCCGGCAAGTTCCCAAGCTCAGAACAATCCTGCACCCCCGGCAATTCCCCAAGCTCAGCTCATTCATCACCCTCTGGCGCATATTCGTGGGCAAATCCAACAGGCTCTTCCCGTGCTTATTCCAGGTATGCCGGTGCGGGTCCAACATGCTCCGGCGATTACCCATGCCCAGAACAATCGTGGCCCCGCGAATTGCGGACCGTAGAACAATCCTCAACTTCCACCGAATAATCCTCTGCAAATCCAACAGTCTCTCGCAATGTTTATATTCGGTACCCCGGTGGGGGTCCAACATAGTCCGGCCGTTCCCCCAGCTGGAAACAATCCCCGCCCCGCGAATCTCCAACCACAGAACAATCCTCAACTGCCCGCAAATAATCCTGCGCAAATTGAACAGGCTCTCCCAATGGTTATCCCTGGTACCCCGGTGCGGGTCCAAGATGCTCCGCCGGCGGATATTCAAGCCTATGACGTGGCGCGGCGCGTACCTCTCCCAGCGTTCGATCAGTCACGAATCAGTGAGTTTTCGCAATAATCCAGATCTGTTTGTTATCACTTACTGACTTAGAACTTATAGATTGGAGCGCTATGGTTGGATGTCCACGTGGTGTCCATATTATTTCTGTCTGTAATCCTGCAAGTGGTGGCGCACAACAACCCAATTATCGCCTTCTATATTGGCGTCCCCAAAATATCCATGGTGTAGGTTTTGCTCAGTTAAATTCCTATGATAGACATAGCCTGTCAGCCATTATTGCTAGAACGGTGCCACACAACGCAATTCGCTACATACTTGGACCAACTGGTGAAGGCCGTCATCAGCTGCATCTGCATCCTGCCCTCCAGTTGTCTTATATAGATTACATGTTCATCGAGAATGATGAAGGCGTAAGAGCCTGGCTGCTGTCGAATCCGGTGGTCCAGGTTCCGTTGGATCTGTTCCTCTATTGTCACCGGCCGGCGACTTGGGAGTGGCCGGCTAGTCCGCCCTTGAGAGTGCACCACTATCTTCACGAAAATGCCATCGGCCATGGGGCTCCACATGCGGCAGGACGTCATGGCCTTCAGGCCCCATGAGGGGATGCGGGAGCTGACCCCGGCCCAGCCAATGCCTTGTGCAAAAAGGCAAACGACCCGCGGCTTTGTCATCCAGGATTAAGCAGTTCATCATTGGTTGTCTCTGAAGCCGGCGAGGGATGCAAAGCGAGCATCGGAACATCACCATCCCGGGTTGGAGATCCCGGCGATTCCCCTGCTTTTCGTATACCAGTCGGAATCCAATCGCTATGCCAATTGAATACTCACCATGGGTCGGAACAGAGTGGCGGCGGGGCTCATACTCCGGATGACCAGGTACGGAAGCGTGGGACTCATTCTGATTCAGAAGATTTAGACATTGAGCGTTTGTGCAAGAAATCCCATCAGGCTGCCAGTGTCCGCGAGGGGCTGAACGCAAAAGAAGACATGAAGGGTCGGACACAATTCAATGACGAAAAAGGGGTGGAGGACCGCGGTTCAAGGGAGGCTAAGAGACTACTCCTGACAATGTCGCTGGAGTTTGGTCGATCTGACGATGCCCTGATCATCCCCTGAGTCTGCCGAATTATATTAGTGATTTAGCATTTGTGTTTAATAGATTTCATAGAGTTGATAGAGTGTTGGAATAGATTTCTCACAGCGTGCAGATCTTGAATTGATGAGTTCTTTCTAGAGTTCGTTATGGGGCGGGCCGGGTTTTCACACTCCAGGCCCGGCTCTTACAACGGGCCAGGGGTGTTATTTTGAGGGGGATCCCCGCCCCGCCCCCGTCCACGGTGAGTCCCCGGTCATTCCCTAGACGGGGCCCCGTTTCTCCCCACCGGTTTTAATGGGGATCTGTCGGGGGAACGGGCGGGGCCGGCGGCAGGGGCAGGGAACCCTAAAAAACCAGGGCCCGCCCGAGGCCGTTCAGCGGGGCGGGGCGGGGAATTGGGCCGGGGGCCCGGGTTTTTCGGGGCCCTGCCGGCCCTGTAACGAACACTAGTTCTTTTCTCTGTGTTCGCGCACACATGGCGTGTGGTGTTGCGTTCAAGTTTAGTGATGAGAGCTAAAGTCTTGGCATGAAGCTCAGGCTGATGCCAAGAGACGTCTGAGTACCCAGCGCATGCCTACGCGTGAGGCATAAAACAATATTTCCGGGGGGGGGGCAAATATCACCACCCGTGACAATCACGACTCAGTCCTTTTCACCATCTTTCGCCGGTATTCATTCAATCTACGTTCTATATCCTTATCCGCTGTCATTGAGGAACTGCATTCGTTATCTATCTCACCATACTGTATCCGAGCATTATAAATCCACATCATGACCTCCCGGTACACCCTGAGTCCGATTCCCTGCTTGTACGGCCCCTAGGGCTCACAGCTGGCAAAATATTCAGCGTCGGGGCTATCCGTATAAGAACTCCTCTGCCGCCTCCAACATTCAATCTCTCCAACCGCCACACTCACCAGACGTCCACCTTTGTTTACACCCCGCCTGCCCACGTCGGATGTCTTGTGATATACGAACGTCAAACGCCGTTCAAGTAGGCATCATTCTACGCTCCCCCGCTTTTGTTTCTCCCCGGATATTAGATTCAAAGATCGCCGACGGACCAATGGCGCCCCCGAGCATAGCGAGAGGTCTGTTGCGGAAAGGACAGTAAGCAAGCTACCTCTCCTAGAATTAGTAACCCAAGTTAATAGCTCTCTGCCCATTAGATGTCCCGCGGCTCAGTCTCCTACACGAGATGTTCAGACCGGTATCCAAAGAAGAAATCAGACACGTGCGGCGGCCCGTTGCCCGCGGAACAAGTTTAAGCAATCATGAAATGGTCTTGATGTGGAATCGTAAGATATCGAACTCATAAACATTTTATAAAGGAACAGAGAACTGGAGCCTGAGGTGCGCGCACACTTCCAACCGTCCGCGGGAGATTCACTGTATATAAAACCACACTGTCCCGCAATCAGAATGTGATATACTGCCAATCGAACTCAAACCTGGCCTGTATACGTTGACATTGCTTATGCGAAATCGTGGTGTGGCTTCAAACATCAGCGAGGTTCATCTGCCGCCTATGCCACATGGCGGGTGCAAATAATGGCCTCTATCCTAGCTCGCCCTCCAGACCCTGGGCGTCTAACCGAATCGCAAGTTGATTCAATTATATCGCTTGCTTGTGGCCTTTTGCCAGTCAGGGAGCGCAGTGAGCTGATCAAACGCCTGCATCACGCAGACGACGTTTGGCAACTTATCCGGCATCTCACGATCCTGGTCAAAGATTCGGCCAAGAAACTGCAGAGGTCCAACCAGTGTGAAAGGCCAGAGCGGGATGATCCTGGTGAGGTTGCGGAACCTCCAAGTAAGTGTTATTCACCTTTATCCACTTAGCCCCGCACTAACAGGTGTTGCCAGTGGGTCATTCCGATTGGGATTCCCCATATTCCCCTCGGGCTCTGAGAATCCACATCGTTCGTCGAACGGGAGCGCGGTCTGCCCAGCATCCTTTCCTCTGCCATATCTTGTGTGGAAGAGATTCAGCCCGGGGAATCAGCTGGGGGGTCTTGGGTACGCCGAGCATCAGGGACCTGGTCCGGGTGGTAAGAGCGCAAGACATCTCAGAAGAAATCAACTGCCCCCGGTATCTGATCGGTGCAACAGGTGGGGGTGCTACCAAACTACGTCAGGACACCGAATATCCTCTCCCCCTGCACCAGCTCATATTCTTGAATAGAGATGACGACATTCATGCGTGGCTTCTCGCTAATAATGGCCACAATCCCCTGGACCTCATGGTTCTTGAGTCACATCCCGAAGATGGCGATGACCTGGACGAGACACCTGAGCCTCCCAATTGGAGGTACCCCTTTTTCGACCTCGACGTCTGGGATGAAGGGGCCGGTGCTGAAGATGCGGCATGCGAGATGCAGGAGGAGGAGGAGTGGATTTAGCAGGATGAATAGCTACTGGCCAAGCAAGAAGGACCAACTCGGGCGGCTCCTGGTGCTGGCATTATTGTGGTGGACGACGGAGACATAAGTATCGAGACTGAACATAGACTCAGATCAAAACCAGATAGGTAATTGTCGATGTAGGAACAGTCACCGGGAGTCCCACGCCCCTCAAGGCGCAGGAGGAATATGCCATTGCACATGGCGGAGCCGGCCCGGTCTAATCTATTTGCACCGGGGTCGTGGGTGCCCTCTGGTATGTCTGGGCCTTCCGAGTCAGAGATCCTGCAAAAACTCCCAAAATTTGCGCAGGAGAACCACTGGGCCACGAATTTCCTGCCGAATCCTGGGCTCGTAACTTTGAGCCTTTAAGGGAATGATGGCCCTGAGGACATACAACCTGCCGTACCTATCATTCGCGATGAGCACCGTGTTTCGCCTTCTGTTGCTCCCGCCGCCAACCGCGATCTCTTGACTCCTGAGAGAACAATAGAACATCCCTCTCTGTAACAGGTTTATTCCTGTCTAACGAAAATACAATAGGACCGGCGATAGACCTGCTAGCCCTGGTGCTAAGGGAGGCTTCAAGGGAGCGGAGGTAAGAGATAATAGTTGCAGGACAAATAGAACTCAAGGATTGCCGTTCAACCAAGTGTATTCTTACACTGAAGGTCTGTCGAAGTCAGCTGTCTTCTGCTAGCCAGGAGACTGGTCTAAATACAAAACCCAAGAGCAATAGCCTTCCTGCAATCACGATCATTACTAGTAGCTGCGCATATACCGGAATCCTGTAATCCTGGAAGACCAAAGAAACAAACAATGCTCACCCCGCACCAGTGTTACATGACCATTCCATATCCGGAATCCTAAATATAAACTTCAAACAAAGCAAACTAAATATAGCAATATGATACCATAGCCTATCTGACTCAGAGGCAGTGGCGGAGCTGAAATCAAATCAAATAAACCAAATATAAATCAACTAAACATAGGAGATCCTGCACTGCCCACTTCTGTGTACCGTTACCGGAACATGTACACATGTTACATTCCCTTATTCAGAAAAATCAACAATCATTCCAACGTCCTCGCAGTCCTCAGCACTCTCGTCCGTGTGCCCTAGGAGGCTGTCGTCATGTGTGGGGAAATAGTCCAGCTCAGAGCTGCTAGAATCATATTCCTCATCATCATAGGGTTCTCAGCAGTCGACTGGGCAATCGTTTGCGGTGCAGGGTGTAGAGGAAACTTCCATGGGTTCGCAGGAAGCTTTAATGTAGTGGGAGGTGATCTGGGGCGTCGGTTTTGCTGGATGGTTAGCATCCCAGTATTCCTGTATGAGTTCCAGGGAGTGGTCGAGGTTCTCGATAGGTTCCCAGGAGTCTTCTGCTCGTTCATAGCCTGTCCCGTGAACTAGGAATTCGTGCCTGTTGTTCTGGCGGCCGTAGTCGAGTATCTGGTACGGGGTATCTAACACGGTAGGACTCCGAGCTAACTAGGCCAAGGATATTCGAGACAACGGATTAATAGTCAGGAAGGCTCATTGGTAATAGTTTGATAAAGGTAATGTAATAAAGTGTAATCCAATATCAAAGAGTTAGAATATAACTCGCTAACTTGTTATATTGTTAAGGTCTCTTCTCCATTGCTTGATGATTCTTCAACCACCGGGGAAGAGGCCTACTATGCATACTAATGTACATGCTACTTCGACTTCTTTAGTTAAGAAGTATGTTCTTAACAATTCAGTTCGTCAGAACAAAGTGCGAACACTGTTTAACCCTGAAAACTTGCCCAGCTCAACTCATAGAATCTCCCGAACTGCTATTTGCTCTGCGGGTGTCCCCACTCCACCAGTAGACAGTCTTCGATCTCTTCGTCATGATTGACTATATATGAATATCCGGTCCAAATGCCTACATACCCATAGTCATGGGGAATATAGAATGATCAGTTCTGATATCCACTTATCAAAGCATTATGCAGCAATATGCATATGTGACTGCAGTAAGAGGAGTAGTGTTCTCCAAACATCGGTCCAATCAGCTAAACCTATCTTGAAACGTGCGCTTATCCAGTGGTCCGTGTTATCTTCCAGATACCTCTAGGAAGCTCATAACTTCTGGAGCATAGGTTCGGATATATGGTCATCCTATTGAGCCATACACCTCGCTCTTAATTATTAGGTAAGCTATTCGCTCTAGGGTAATAGTATCTGCTCTGCTTCCCATTCTTCTGCATTGTGGATTAGGATGGGTGCTGGCTTGTCCATTCTGCGGGATTTGAATCTATCAGGATCGTTCTCTCTGTATTCTATAAGGGAGGAGACGTCGAAGTAGGGTTTCTGGGGGGCCATTCTGGGCTGGAGGTGTAGTTTGTAGTTTTCTGTATCAGGTAGATGTTCTAGGACCTTGAAAGGTCCAAACCAGCCTGGTTCTAGCTTCTTGGAACCTCCAGGGGAGGAGGTATAAGGGCAGCCTCTAATGAGAACTCTGCTGCCTTTCTTGAAGGGTTCTGTTAAGGGTTTGCGGCGTTTGTCAGCCTGGACAGTCTGGCAGAAGGTAGCATGCTTTCTGGCCATGACTACTTCCATTCTTGTTGCTTCATGGGCATTTAGGATATCGTCCACAGCTGGTACTTTGCTGGCAGATCTGTGGACAGGATTGAATATCCTCCAGGGGGGTCCATAGAGGGCATGGGATGGTGAGATGCCTAGAGATTTATGAGGGGCGCCGTTCATGGCTGGTGCAATAGCCGGGAGGGCGGTGGATCAGTTGTGCGGTCTACGGTTAAGGAAGTTCCTCATTAGCTGTTTAAGTGTGCGAATGCTTCGCTCAACCGGGCCATTCGTTGGGTGGTGGTATTGGGTCACCATTGAGACCTGGATACCAAGGGAGTTTATTGATTTGTGACCAAAGCTTAGAGGTAAAGCGAGAGTCCTGGTAAAGAGCAATGCTGAGAGGGAGGCCATCGACATCGAAGATAGTACTGTTGAGTTTCTTGAAGATCTTCTCTGAGGTAGCCGGGTCCTGGAGGGGTATGAGGTGTGTGTAGGAGGTAAAGCGGTCCATAATGACCATGATAGATGTGTAGCCATCAGATTTGTTAAAAGGACCGGCGAAGTGTATGGCTAGGGATTGGTAGGCTTCGTCGGGGTCAGGGAGGGTGAGGGGTCGTCCATAGGGTGGGGTGGTGGGCTCGTTGTTAATCTGCCACTTATCGAATGACTGATAGTATAGGACGAAGTCCTGGCCCCTCTGTGGCCACCAGAAGAAGCAAGCCGCATAGGAGTAGCATTTCTAAGCTGAGAAATGCCCGAGGCCTTCATTCACAGGCTTGAGGATGAAATCCCGTAGGGATACCCCCTTCTCAAGCGGTCCTACCCGTATATAAAGGTTTTCGTACCCATTGGTGTTCTGGGCAAGTAGAAGGCCATCCCGGATGGAATAGCGGAATTTGTTATCGGTGTCCTTGACCCTGGTGTAGAGGGCGTTGGTCTCAACGGCTTCCCTAACTCGCTGGGCAAGGATACCCATAAAGCGGGAGTGTAGGATGCTTAGGAATTGGTTGGCATTGGTTGCCTCATCGGAGTCATAGCCTGCTCGGCTGTAAAGGAGCCTAAAGGCCGGCGAGGCCATAAGCGGAGTGGCTAGGATGGTATCGTTCATACAGACAGGCGGGCGGCTTTCAGAGAGGTATGGGATATCGGAGAGTGAGGCCTGGCCTGCCTCAAGGTCTGTATTCGATGTTGAAGTCCTATCCTGCTCTGTTCTCTTTGGCCGCTTACTCTGCTTCCGGACCTAAGGGTCCTTTGGCCAGTAGCCTGCACCTTCTTTTTCATTCGGATGTATTTCACATACATCGTTAGTGCATGACATCCAGCTCATTTCTGAGTGTCGTCGTCCCATTTCACTAGAGATTGGAAGAGTTCTATTATCACTCCAAGAGTTTCAAATCGATATTCTGCTATCGTTGCAAGCTGCGCTTCATGTAGCTACCGAGGAGGCAGAAGCCTTGCACTTCTGGGAACGGGTTACTCCATTGATAGTAATTTCGTGCATAAGGTATTCCGGGCGGCAGGGACTGATAGAGTCACTGCCGGTAAGCGTGGGAGAGGTTTTGGCTTCCCCTGAGTGGTACATTGCGTCCTTTGATTCAATGCTAAAATCGGTAGAGGAGGCGTAGCTTGTAATGATTCGTAGAGGTTGGGTCGGGCCCGGTAGCTCAAGGTTGTCATAATCGATAGTGGGGTCCCTGAGACTTATATCTAGCGGCCCTGGGGTTTCCTAATAGATTCTTGATAGGTAGTCTGCTAGTAAATTCATCGCTCTTGGGTGGGATTCTATTTTAAAATCAAAGCGACTGATGTGCGTTAGCCATCTCTGCTGTCGTCCTTGAGATTCTCCCGTGTCATGAGTTTGGCGCGACTCTCGTGGTCTGTAACCACTGTAGATTGCCTGTGTAGCAAGTGGGGAGCGAATCCTTCCATAGCCTCAATGATTGCGAGCGTTTCCTGTTGGTGTGTGCGGTAGTTGCTTTGTGATGGCGTCTGCTTTCTGCTGTGGAACGCTGCAGGCCTGGCTGCATCACTGGTTGGTCCTTGGCCTATCCAAACCCCCGTACCTGTAGGGGATACATCGGTAAAAAGCCATATCATATCTGACTTATTATAGTCGATCGGTCTAAGAACTTTGTGCTTATCTGCAGCATGCTTGACTGCTTCGAAGTCTCCTTCCTGCAGATCTGTGCACAGCCATTCAGTGTTCCCACACAGCTCTGTGAGCGGGGCTGTGATTGTGGCGATGTGGGGAATGAACTGCGAAATATCATTAACCATTCCATTCAATCGCTGCAGGCCCTTCTGGCTCTCTGGTCCTGTCTGGTCCATTATGGTCCGGATTGTCTCTGGTGCAGGGTGGATGCCATCATCATCTATCATATGGCCTAGGATATCGAGTTTAGTCACAAAGAAAAGACTTTTCTTTGGGTTGGCATAATAGCCGGCCGTCTGCAGCTTACTGGAGGCGTTTGTAACGTCCTTAACATGCTCTTCAATGGTGTCACTGAAGACAAAAATATCGTCAATGTAGACCCATATTTTCTTGCCTAATTCGGCATGCAATAGGTTGCCCATAGTCCTCACAAAGGTTCCAGGAGCATTCATGTCACCTTGCATCATGACCTGGCGGGTAAAGCCGCCGAAGGGTGTCTTGATAGTGTTGTACTTAACATCATCTGGAAGAACTCTGATCTGGAAGTAGGCGTCACTGAGATCTATCTTGCTGCGGAATGGTCCTCTGGCTACCGCATTTAGTATAGTGTTTTGTTCTGGGATCTGTGTATCGTCGGCCTGGGTGTTATCATTGCTGAAGCGGAGGTCTACCAAGGGGCGGATTCTGCCATCGCCTTTGGCTTGCACAACCATGCTGGCTCCTCCGGGCACCCTGGTCCTATGCAGGACACCGGCATTCATCTGCTTCTTGATCCATGCCTTCTATTTGGTCATCAAGGCTTGTGGCGATTTGAAAGTGGGTGTCTTTAAAAGCTTCGTCAGGTCCATGAGGCTTATCCTGTGCATCATCCTGCGTACCGGGGGCAGTTCCTGTGGTACTTCTTTGACAAATACCAGGGGAAACATCGCCAGGAAGTCTGGTACTTCCTGTGGCTTCGTCATGGCTGATCTAGACTCTCTAGATTTTCCGTCACAGGTAACTCTGACCTTGTACTTGGGGAAGTAAATGCTGTTCTTTTGGCAATCGATGACCGCTCCTAGCCTTAGGAGATCGTCCATACTGATCAGGATATCATAGTCTTATACTAGTGTGACTAGCATAGGCACCTTATCGACTTTCATCTTGCCTAGCTGAATCATAACCTCAACAGAGAAGTTGTTAGTTGATCGCGATCCTTTAACTGCCATCTTTAGAGTGACGGGATTCTTCCTAGCTATGTAGGGGATGTTGTGTGTTATAACGAATTTGTTGGATATCAGGGTACCGCCAATGGTACCTGTATCTGCGAGGGCTCTGGTGGGCTTGCCATTGATGTTGATAGTGAATTCGAGTGCTTGGAATGGCCTATCCTTAGGCATGCCTACTGTAGGCTTGTAGGTCCTGACAGAGCCGCTGCCATCTAGCCCCTCTGGGCTGTCTCTATCGGGCTCATATTCGCCTTCACTGCTGTCTGGGCTTTCCTCTGAGTGGCGAACATTGTTGGTCTTAACTTCTTTCTTTGGGCATTCATTTCCCATGTGTCCGCTTTCGCTACAGTAGAAACAGGCTCCTTCTGCCTTGGGGCGCTCCATTTCAGCCTTACTTGGCTTATTGGATTTGGTGTAGGTCCTCTTCTTAGCAGGGGCCTTTCCTTTGCCTGTGTTCCTGGGCGTTGATGTGGTAGAGGGTTTGTGGTAGGTATTCTCGTTCTTTGGTGTATAGCTTTTGCTGCTAGAAGCCTGGCTTCTATGACTGCCTTTGGAGCCACTAGTTCGATACATGGTAGCGTCATAGCCTTCTGCCACAGCCACCATCTGGTTCCAGGTATCATCTGGTCCGAGCTGGGGCTCAACATTGCGGCGTAGTCCAGAGTCCATAGTGTCGAGAAATCGCTGTTTCTGTGCATAGTCTGATATGGATCCATTTGGAACAGATCCTTTGAGGTGGGCTAGCTCTCCAGCTATCATTGTGATGGGTGCTGGCTGTCCACCTGCTGTCTGGCGGACATTCTGCCACTTGTGATAGGTGTCATCGGTGTTGGTAGAGGCTTCGAATAGCTGCTGAAAGCCGTGTGTCAGCTGCGGTAGGGTGAGGTTCCCTTCCTCTATGTCCAGTGTCTGGAATGGGTTGTTTGCTTTTCCTTCTCTGTAAAAGCCGTAGTAGTCTACCACTCCAGGGGTGTCATCATTCAGTCCAGATCGCGCGAGGTGTCACAAATCATGACTAAGCAAGGCAGATTTCACATGACTAATACTTATTAGTCATAAGGTATGTTGGTTTTCACACTATGACATCACTTGACTCATAGGTCCCACAAGACTGCACACTTGTGAGTCATCGTTATATTATGATTGGTTGATCGTTTCATGACTCACGATTGTGACGTCATATGATGTAATGACTGTCGCACATGACTCACACTATGAGTCATGGGTTTCACGCATGTGACTCACTCGAGCACATGATTTGGGTTATGAGTTTTGATTGGTTAAAGAAATGTTGTGCAATGACTCATATGAGTCATCGATGGATTTCGGGCTATGACTCACTACGAGTCATAGAGGTTTATGTAGTGCGAGGTCATGAGTCACCAGGGTCAGGGTCGTGGGAAGATGCCTATATAAAGTGCTTGGTTCCGTCCTAGAGATAGGCACGAACCATCTCCCCTCCACCTCCGGCGATGGAAATCTCAACACCACGAGAAATCATCGTTACTTTCCCCCACCCACCTCTGTTCTCCCACGATGGCTACTGCCTAGGAGTTGACATTAAGCCAACCTTCCTCCACTTCTGAGGCGTGCCGGCCTCCCCTCCCTGGGGTTTTCGTGCTCGTTCGTCGTTGGCTTGCGCATGAAGTTTGGTTCTCCCCCTTACCCCGCACTTGCTTTGCACCTCGCATAGCATTTTGCACGGTCAGAAAGCTTCTCACTTCGTTCACGGTCGGCGACATGGCATGCGGACTCTCGGTCGAAGTAAGGCTTCGGTTCTGCTGGGCGTGTACGTCTGATGGGGAAAGCTTCCGTTAGTAACATCACGGTCCCGCTCTGTTTCGCTGTCCCCCCAAAAGCCCTTGCTATGGCCTGTTAGTCGGTTGTGGCTAGCCCGTTCGCGATCCTTCCTCAACCCCCCTCCCAGTTCCGTCAGCTGGCACCGTACTGCCCCATAACCTGGCACCTTACTGCTAAAGCTCCTCCCCCGGCTGGAACCCTACTGCTCCCCCTCTCCTGGCTGGCACCCTACTGCTACTCACCGGCTGGCACCCTACTGCTCATCATTGTTGGCTGGCATCCCCTCTGCCCGGTGGCTCCGGTCGCCCACCTACCTCTCTCCTTCCTGCGATTTACTCGACGGTCGCAAACCTCACTTAGGTTACGGTTGATCATGGGATTGCACTGCCTCCTTCGTCTCTCCTAAACGCCGACGCGTTGCCATCTTCTGGTCAGTCCCCGCCGTGAACCGGCCTGCCCCTTCTGGCGACTAGCCGCGGGGCCCTTTGGTTAGGCATATTGGCAATAGTAGTTACATCTCGTCATTTCTTTAATTCTTTTCCTAGTGTTACCAGAGGGCCTGCTGAAGGGTTTGGGTCTCTCTCCTGTACATTTCTATGAGTTGTTTCCCTACGTGCCTGAGGTGCGAGTCTTATGGGCTAGGCGGGGAAGTTTCTTCTATGGTCTCGGGGCGTTTGATTTTTCCTATAATGTGGTGAAGCGGGCGGTTGTTATTGGGCTTATAGGTTTTTTTCTCTTCATAGCTAGCGCTGCATAAGGCTTTTTGTTCATAAAACAAATAATGCAGGATTGCAAAAAAGAAAAAAGAAAAAAAGAAACGACCAAGCGATAGGATCTTCACGCAACCATCTAAGTACTTTTCTTTACTCCAGAAATTGCAATACGATTACTCTTTACTCTCTTTACAAAACGCTCCTCCACTACGGGAGCTTACACTCTGAAGAAACCCGGAGACTATTGTGATACTCTCGACGGGCTGCTCGAACATACGACTATTGTGATAGTCCTATCAAGCGCGACAATCCACCCATCTTACTATTTGACGAAATAGTATCCTTCGACGCATAATGCAAGACAAGCAGGCCAGTTCCGTAATATCTGAGGAGATAGTACTTCCATACCCCCTATTATAGAATAAGGCGACTTGCTTACTTAGGAAATAACTATCGTTGCCTGTTGCATACCTAACAACAATAGGATTGTTACAGCACCCCAGAAAACACCCCATTCGCACCTGGAATACGCCGTTCTGGAAGACATCCTCCTGGTGGAAAATAATTGCAGATTTCCTAGTTTCCAGTTTAATTCTTTTTTCATTTTTACCGCAAATACCCAAATACCTTACTGTATACTAGCTCTAGTGTTCTTTTTAGAGTCCTGAATTGTCTGTTTGGGAATCGTAGCTAGTACTCATATGTGTTAGGACTCGAGTAATGATACCATTGCGCACCCTTGCTTCAGAATCTCTCATCCTTACGTCCCCTTATGGTGAGGTCTGATACCCTTTTCCTGATTGGGCATGCCTAGCATCCTCAGACCATAACTAGGCTGGTGTCAGCGAACTGAACTAAGGCGTGCATGACGTGAAAACTAACATCTAGAGATTTAGTAGTGTTGAGTCGACGTCCGGTGATGAGGTTCGATATATCTAATCAGCTTTGAGGGTGGCGGGTGTCTTTCTACAATTAGTGTCGCTAACGGATACTGCTTGAGGCTAGTTTTGGCTTTTAGCCCCCAGTGACATTAGCGACGGATCCTACACTAGCGACGCCTTGTATTTGGTCGAACCTTTTCATACCCGAGTCCTGACGAACATCCTCCCTGAGCTTGTCCTGAGTATGACCATAATGGTGAACAAGTAGAAAACCCCTTTTTGCACGCGAAAAGATTCTCTCAATACCGAGTGATAGTATGTGATTCTCCCATATAAGACATAGCGTATAAGAGCTGACGCATTCCATTGAACAACAACCACAAACTCCAAATCTTCACAACACGCAGGATGCATTACACTTTTCTACGTCCTAATTGCTATCCTCTCTGAAGAAACCTTGGCTAATCGTCCAGTACCATAGTCCACAATATCGAGACAACCTCAAGGCAAGTCACTCAGCCAGCCTGCTCCTGGAGTAGGCAATCTGTACCGGGGTAGACGCGACGCCGTACCCGCCGATAGGGGATCCGGATCAGGAACACGGCGGACCGATTCCGTCAGCTGCCATAGTACAAGAACATTGGCGGCCGAATCGGCCTGCTCCCAGGGTCCACCGTTGTCAGGTAGGAGTTCTTCCCCACCACGAATCACAAAATGTCTTGTATCACGACCTGCGAAGCGCCCAAGAAGGAGTACATTTCAGACCACGGCATATACACAACCCGAGTGGGAACCTGACCCACAACCACATATAGAGACAGCTCATCTGAATGATGATAGTAGTGATGAGTACCAGAACTCGTGCAGATCTGATCCAACTGAATCAGACACACATCCAGAGGCAGAAGACAATGACATTGCTGATGACGACACTGCACCAGGGACTCGTCGCCGCTCACGCAATGCGAACAGACGACAAGCAAACACCCGGGTTTCAACTGTGCGAGTTTCGACTTCTTCATGATCACACTGGGCAGCGCGAGTTAGCCGCACCCCAGCTGCTCCACGACGTATAATCCAAGGTAGTGCCTACACTCCGCCAACGTTCACATCTTCCAGTGAACCACTGTATTCGTCCCCGCTAGCTACCCACGGTGTCACTACGGCTGGAGTCAGAAGCTCGTGTCCTCCCAGGGATCCAAGAACGCCACAACACGAGCACATCTGGCCGCGTACTAACTCACGGCGAAACATAGCCACAGGAGCCGAGGCTGCTGTAATAACGCGGGCCAAGACTCTCATTCTCCAGTACACCCTGTTTCTTAATCCACTACCAGCGCCCGCTACTTTGATGTCTGAGGTCCACCATTCTTGGCCGAAGGCTCTCGATGACATATCCGACGCAGGAAATATTGAAGCATCGAAGGCAAGTATAAAAATACTAAATGGACCCTGATACTCAAACATCACGCACACCGCTGCGGGTGCTTACTAAATGTAACAGATACCGGCGAGACACTCGGCAGTAAGATCTCAGTTTGTTTTCGAGGTAAAGGCACACATTAGAAGATTGTATGATCTCCTGGGAGACCCAACGGCGATTGCGCGCAGAGTAGACTCCTTCCTTCAGACGGATAGATTTATGTGGTCCCTGAGATGGTATGACGTAAGTGTGCGCTTTGTGATAGGCCAGCCACAACTAACGCCTATGAACTTGACACAGCAAGTAACGAATCGATTCCTCGAGCCCCTGATCCCTATGGCAATATGGGGAAAGTACTTCAAGGGCAAGAAAATGTTGGGGATTTCCGAACCGGATTTTCTTGGTCAGATCAATAGCACCATGGTTTGCTTACCCTGTGCCATACTCTGCCATACTCTGCGCGCGTGGCAAACAGGAGTTTATCGTAAAACATGCGACTTAAGGCCCAAGGTAGTAGGATGTGAGCCTCACCCCGAACCGGGCATCTTCTCGTTCCAGCTGGGATACTAACATGACGTTGAGCTCAGAAGACCATTTTGGATGCCAGAGCCACTGGCAGATGTGGGCCTCTTGCCCAGACTGCGTACAGACTATAATACTTAAGAATATTTGCCAGACTATCTAAGCCAAGATTCAGAAGGAGCATAGGATACGGGAAGATCGCCGTAAAGGGTTTACTGACGACTGGGCTGCATTCGCCGCCGAGGTTCAGAGTCAGCAGTCGAGTCGGCCCCCGCCGTGTGGGACTCCACGGATTCACAGTCAATCTTCCACCAAGCTGCCTAGTCGGACCCTGGCCGGCGCCCTGGATAACAGAAACCATTCCCAGGAAACTGGCACCTCTCCCGATTTCAGCCAGGCATCGGCCACCCGCCGCCTCACCTTTCACAATTCCGACCTGCAGACACCGGACGGCTCACACCAGGTGGCCGTGCGGCCAACTTGCGCGAATACCGTGCCTCCTTCCCCATGACACCTCGCGCTCAGCCTTGATGATCTTGAGCCGCAAGTGGAGGCCGCTGCCGATAGCGAGCTGTGGGATAGAGAGCAGGAGCAAGTTGTGAGCAGTGATGCCTGTAGTTAGGAGAGTGAGAATGAGTAGCATAGCTGTAATAAATAATATTAGAATGCGGTCGCACATGTAGGAAAGGGTACACGGATGAGCTTAGTACATCAGCAAAAACATGGCCTGCTTCAGATACAGTAGTGTTGCGTCCTGACTCTCCCCGCCTGGATCCTGCGTCCTGTGCATCCTGTGCGTCCTGTACCCATACGCCATATCTTGTTGCGTCAAGTGCGTGCGGAGACCCTTGCCTCCACTGGGTTCCGTTCTGACACATCCAACCCACCAACCCTGCCTCCCATCCATCCTGACTTAAACCTCAACACCATCGCACATCAGGATTCACCACTACCCCTGATTCTCCTTTCAGCCTTCTTTGTCTTCTAGCCCAGATGTGAGCAAGGAGTATTTGTTGGCAAAGAAAATATAGTTAGTCCTGGCGCCTGGTGAGAAAGCCATCATACCCTTCATCTTAAATTTGCGCTAAAGACCCCATATCCAAGTCACACTGGCACTCAGAGTTCTATTTTGAGAACATCATCTTTGAATGAGTGAAAATGCCAGCTCACTCCAGTCTGAAAGCGAGTGATAGCCATAATACTCTCAAGTCTAGCATAGTGCCTGGTGGTTTCTCGGCACTTAGCCTCAAACTGGAGGCGACGCGACACTCTTTTCATCACAACACACAACATCCACACTCCCAGGCCACAGCTGCAACACTCCACCACAGCCACACAATCAATCCTGAATCTGACACCTGGAGGTTCCTGGGCTCGATGCCAGCTATCCAGCGGTATAAGATTCATCCCCAGAGGGATATTGTTCAGGTTACAGGGCTGAATGGGTGGGGTGCTGGCGATCTCAGAACTCGATGGGAGGTTCCTCCACCACCACTGCTCCAATCCTGAATCTGATTGCGGGAGATCGTTGGGCCCGACGCCAGCTACACAGCGGTATCAAGGCCGTCTCTGTAGCATCAAAACCCAGGAAATCGCTGACCCTTATGAGAGTTGTCTTTAGAGAGACCCTGGCGATCTCAGAGCTCGATGGCAGATCCCTCCACAACCACAGCTCCGATCCTGAATCTGATTGCGGGGGATTGTTGGGCTGGACGCTAGCTACGCAATGGTATAAGGTACGTCCCTGTCACATCGAACCTCATAAGGTTGCTGTCTTCTGTGCAGGGTGTATCAGGTATCAAGCTGGCGATACTTTACTCGATGGCATATATCTCCACAACCGCTGGTGGGACTTTGATTCCGTTTGCGGGAGGTTGTCGGGCCTCACGCCAGCTTTCCAACTGTATAAGGTACGTCTCTGTCGCATTAGGACCCAGGAGATCGCTGTCTTCTGTGGAGAGGATCTTTATAGTAGCCCTGGCGATATTTTACTCAATGGCAGGTTACTCCACAACCGGGGGACGGATTTTGCTGCTCTTTGCGGGGGACTATTGGGCCCGACGCCAGCTACGCGGCAGTATAAGGTACGTCTCTGTCGCATTAAAACCCAGGAAATCGCTGACTCTTGTGGGGGTTGTCTTTATAGATACTCGGGCGATCCCAAAACCCGATGGCTGATTCCTCCACAACCACTGCTCCGATCCTGAATCCGATTGCGGGAGATTGTTGGGCTCGACGCCAGCTACGCAGTGGTATAAAGGGCGTCTCTCTCGCATCAAAACCTAGGAAGTCGCTGTCTTCTGTGGAGAGGATCTTTATAGTAGCCCTGGCGATATTTTACTCGATGGCAGATATCTCCACAACCGCTTGACGGAATTTGATTCCCTTTGCGGGAGGTTGTTAGGCTTGACGCCAGCTTCCTAACGGTATAACGTACGTCTCCATCGCATCGGAACTCAGGATCTGGCTGTCTTCTGTGGGGGGTATATCAGGTATAAGCTGGTGATATTTTACTCGACGGCAGATTACTCGACGACCGCAGAACGGATTCTGGTACTCTTTGCGGGAGGCTCTTGGCCATGATACAGGCTTTACAATGGTATAAGATACCTCCTCCCGCGAATTTTATTCATGAAGTTACTGTACTGAATGGTGTGCTGGCGATCCCAGAACTTGATGGCTGATTCCTCCATAACCGCGGGGCCGATTCTGGATCTGATTGCAGAGCATTGTTGGGTTCGACGCCAGCTACACGGCGGTATAAGGTACGTCTCTGTCGCATCGAAACTCATGAATCCGCCAACCCTTCTGAGAGTGGTCTTTGTACAGGTCCCTGAACTCGATGGCAGATTCCTCCACAACCACTTGGCCGATTCGGGATCTGATTGCGGGGGATTGTTGGGCTCGATGCCAGCTACATGATGGTTTAGGTTCCTGCCTGTGCCCCCCGGGAATTTTATTCATGAACCTGAAGTTAGTACAGTGCTAAATGGTACTAAGGGGGGGAATCTGGTGACGGCCCAGGGGGGGGGGTTTAGCAAGGGGTCAGGGGGGTTCTTATGACTGAGTGTTCAAGCTTTTCTAAGAATTGGCCTGTATATTAGAACAATAGAAGAGTACTAGTAGTAAATTTAATGGTTTGACGGTATGAAATCTATTGTGACCCAGGTCAGAAAAAGGTAAAGAGGGGACCCTTCGCTTATCTCTGGAAGATGTGGTCTGGCGTCACGGAGCGTTCTGAGTATTAGGTCCTGCGTCTGGTGCGTCCTAAGGATCAGGTGCTGCGTTAGGTTGCGTCAGATGTGTGGTGTGGTGGGGTGGTTCCGTCCTGGTTCGCGATTTGCGTTCCATGGTCAGGTGCGTCAGATGCACAGAACGCACAGAACGCAAGGTATTATTTTTGCTGATGTAGTATTGATATGATGACATTAAGGTAAGTCATGGAATTTAGAGTACAATTAATGCAAGCCACGTATCACAGGGGCGTCTCGGCTATCTGGATACGGTAAAACTCATCAGGAGAGTGTTAAGAATTAGAGAAGTCTGTATGTGTAGGTTCAGGTATTATACTTAGTTCACGATGCATCCGAGAACACAACGCTACGTTTGATAGAGTCATGATTGGATCAAGACGGGGCATGTATAGGGGGAGAGATCAGTAAGAAGTGACAAGACCTCAGGACGGGAGAGATCAGGATCGTGGGATCCGGACAAGAGAGGGGGGAGCAGAAACCATTGTGATGCCAGGTGGGAAGATGCACGAAGCCCTGAAGTTCGGTGAGAAGGAACAGGGGTCAGGGCAGGAGAGTCGTGCATCTGAAGCCGTCAGGGCGCGAGAGTCGTGGATCTGAAGCCGTCAGGGTCGGAGAAGCCTAGATCAGGCGACGTGAGAATGCCAAGGGGGTGCACCAGACGACCAGACGCAGTCAGGATACACAGGACCCAGGGTATTATTTTTGCTCATATTCTCTGATTCTAGCAGAAAATAGACCATCATCAGGTAGTAGGGTGAGCTCAGATAGTACCGAAGATTCTGGTAGGGCAGAGGCATCGACTGGTGTGGCATTGACATCTGCTATATTTGGAAGCCCAAAGTTCATCCCTTTGATTCTAGCTACTAAAGTCCAGTCAGATTGGTCTTTCCACTCTATTTCGAAATATTTGAGTTCCCTATCTGAATCTTAAGCAACAGTGGTGTACAGACCTGGTAGTAAGTCTACTAAGGAATACTATCTGTCTTGTTGGTTGTAATTAGCCTAATACAGTATTCGTATAGACGTTTTAGGCTCAGAAGGCTTTCGCATAACTAATTACATAATCAATTTAAACTATATGTATTATGAAACAACATACTTGTCTAGAAATGCCCATGAATGGTTAATAGAGGTCAAGAGGTAAATTCTATGAACAATAGTATCAGAATAGGTTTGTTTAGCATCTTGCAGATGCGCAAGCAGGTGATCCATAGCAGAACGGACTTGGTCCAGATGACGATTAGCATAGTTGGTTTTCTGTGCTGCTATATTGAAGCTGTTTTGTGAGACGGTGAAAGGGTTTCAAAATTTGAAGTATCATAGCAAAATGAATACAATCATTTCTGGTTGGCTTGTTGGGTGCAATAAGATAGGGATCAAGAAGGTCAATATCAATGATATCAGAATCCCAACTTCATATTTGTACTTTATGGCTGGCTTTAGCTTTACGTTCCTCCATGATAGCTTGACCACTAAAGTCATCTAGGATATCCTGCAACCCCAAAGCCCTTTTAAGAGCATCAGCATTCGTTGACCAGGGAGGAACAACTCCAACAAGTGGTTTTTGTCGGCGCATATAGTCTCTTCCTCTTACACAGTAAACCGTTTGGGCAAATCAATCTCATTGCTGTACCATGCGTTGTATGCATATCCCAATATTTTGTAGCTGAATTCTCATAAGATCTTTCTTTCTCAAAGAGTGTAGAGGCTAACTCTCCTTTCAAATGTTTGTAGTATATGGACCATTAATCTCAAGCCCCTTCCATCAGAACCCAATAGAAATACTTTAACCACAAGATTTATGAGATGACTAAAACATCTTATGGTGATGTTTCAGGATTAAATACAATGCTTCTTTTCTTCAACATCTTTTCCAACGCAGGCAACACACAATCCTTGTTACTAGCATTGTCCGTAGTAATACCCGCAATCTTTTCAGTGATTTCAAATGTGTCAAGTACTTGAAGTAGCACTTGACCTATATTATAGCTGCTGTTAGGGCTATGGAATTGCTGGAAACTCAGAGTAGCTGAATGAATTACCCCTTCCGCAGTAACCCACTGTCCAACAATACCTTAATAGGAGCTGTAGTTACCAAAGTTCCACAAATCCAATCTCAAATCAATTTGGAAGGGTAGGTGTTGGAAATAATCTCAAAATACTGCAGTGGTAGACGCATGGTGGAGGAGCACAAAGGAATTGCTTATTGTTGTACTGGATGTAGGCAAGGTATTCCTGTGCCCATTCGGTCATGCAGCCTAGTATATTCAATTAATCACCTGAGGTATAAGATGGCTCTATGAATTATAATATCCTAGAGCATGTGGAATAGGAGAGATAATTTATACAACTAAGAAGATTGTGTAATATTATGTGAAAGGTTGGATCCTCTATAGTATAAAAAGCTGTATTTGTAACATAGATTCAGCATATAAGTAGGTGTTTAAAAATGTTGGAATTGAACTCCAATCTAGACAGCATAGTGCGGCCAAAGGCTGCCACAATTGGGGACTTGCTTGCTCTACAGTTTGTCTCCTGCCCACTTTCTGCGCAAACCTTTTGAACTCTGTGGCTTCTGGCTCAGTGATAATTTATATTCTTCGTTAACAAAGTAGCATATGCTGGTGTGGAACAGCTGGGCCCTAGAATCAATATTAGATTAATCCTAAATGAACGAGAAATAGACTACAATTCAGTGTAGCAACATCGACGGTAGAGTGGAAGGAACCTACAGTGAGTATAGCCTCACGCCACTTTCCTTTTTCAAAAACCTCTGTTCCATTATGCGGAAACCAAAAGTACTGTTTTCTGGCATTGGGCTTTGGGAGGAATCCATGCGGAACATTAAGATACATGCCAGAGATATAACTGGTAATTGTTGCAGAACTCTTATACACTCGTATGATTTCACCAATTGAATTTGACCCAAATGGGGGAGTTAACAATGCAGTAGGGTCAGAACATCAGCCATCACCATGGGTTGAGGTCTCATTTCGATGGGAAACATCAATCCTGAAGTTGTCAGTAGTGTATTGGGGTAGGCCTTAGGAAATAGAGTGATCGGGAGAGACTAATCCCTAAGTTCCATTCAAGGAATGTGATAGTGCTTTAGACATTATACTGGAATGTAAGGTGAAAGGCTTAGAGAGTAAAAGCTCTCAGGGGATGAGAGGAAGGGAAGCTGGCTCTGCTTTATTGCTATGATTTCTCAAAATAGTTAAGCGTTATCTCTCAGGTCGGTATTTATTCCCACAGGCAAGAGTGTTGAGCAAGCAAGTACTCTATAGGCAATGGGCTAGGCAATATGGGTGACGAGAGGGCCAATTTGTATTGATTGGGGTAGGTGGGTACCAGCCAGGGCCTACAAGGGACGCCCATCGTGATTCAGGATGGTACGGAACCTACAGGTGACACCCGGCCTTATCCAGGATGGTAGATACAAACCAGAAGTTATCATTTCCAAAAAGGACTGCACGGCTCGCCCGTCAACCTACAATCCTGCAGCCTTTACAAAAGCGTGAAGCCCTGGATCGCCCTGCTTCACACTACGCGCCCTCTACACCTCCAGTCATTGAAATCACAACTTCATCTCGTTCAGTGCACGATCCCCCTACACCCCCTACTTCTGCCCCCCTTTCAGGCTTCATGTCCCTGATCCCCGTCCCTACGATAGAAAAAGTTCCAGACATCGCGGCGATGTTCCCCTCGCTCTCCTGCTCGAGGGCTTCATCTATCGCTGAAGAACCCTCCCAGAATCTCTTTGTTCTCTGCGATTTCCTTCACCAGACGCATGACAGACTACCCTTCACCCCAGAACAGATCCCCATCCCGGACAACAGGCAACCCAATGACCTGTCCGACGGCGAGTCCATCCTCATCCCGTTCATGTGCTCCTCACTCAACGCGCTTGCGTCCCTGACCAAACGAGTTCACACTGTCATCACCCAGCTGGCCACCGTACAATCCATCATGGCGACTCTCCCTACCGCCTCAGCACTAGACACCAGGCTCGCCCCGATCAACCCCTCTGTTGGTGACCTGTCACCAAGAATCAGCGCGGCCCCCCATGTTCCCACGGCCCTACTTTGGCCCACTATTCCCGTGACTGGTGTGGTTACATGTGCTACGGCCCCCCCTCCCAACTCCAACGCGCGTGCCCCCGCCCGAAAGCCGCCAACAAGACCACGGGCTTCGACCCGGACATCCCCCGTTACGGTCCTGTCCAGCCAGCTTTCTACAGAGATCCTCCCGGTTACACAGACAGGTTTCCTGACTCGTGGGAAGCCAACGCGTTCCGTGATGGCAAACACACCCATCCCTCATCTTTCCTCTCCGGTCATCTCGACCCTGACTGCCCCAAACCCCACCAGACCTACGCTCAGGCCGCCACGGCTGTGGCTGCTAACAAGGGCCATAAGAAGAAGAGCCCTCCCAGTGCCGCCTAAGTGGCGTCTGTCAGCAACTCAGTTCCAAATGTTCCGGCACCCAAGTCGCTACCCCCGCAGAATGAAGGTTCTATCCTGCTCGCTCTTCCCCCTCTGAACATGACCAGGCCTCCCTGATAGCTCCCACATTCCCAGACATTGCCGCGCGCGTCCTCAGAGAGGCCAACTGTACCCTCCCCCTCACTGTCACCACCAAGGTCAATGAGAGAGGTTCAGTCATCCTCGTGGGGACCGACACTACCACCCCCGCTGCCGCCTTCCCAACATACTTCGAAGTGCTCACGACGGAACTCAACCCTGTCTTCCCCATGGGAGACTCTCCCTGGCTCCCCTTCTGCGTAGCCCTCAACGAAGTCCAGCTTACCATCCACTCCCTTCTGATCGCGTTCCTCCGCGCTGACCCCATGGAACTCTTCCCAACCATCGCCAACTCTATCTACAATTCCAGAAAGGTCCGCCTGCTTGCGGCCAGATTCCTCGATACTAACGTAGAATCCAGGGCAGGCAAGACCTCGACCTCTGTTATCGTCTCAGTACACCCAGGGGACGTTCCCACGATGAGAACCTCTATCAGAACTTTCTCCCCATCCTGTGCAATCCAGTGGGCCTACTGCTCCAAACGCTAAGCCCAGGGCAGAAACTCCGCGGGCTTGGGCCACGTTGCACCACGATGCGACTCCAAAGACCCCGTCTGCCCCCTCTGCTCCCTCAACCACACTCGTGCCAACCACCAATGCCTAAACCCCACCTGCGCTGGAGGCGGCAACCTTAAGCCTGCTCTTAACTGTTGTTCTTCCTTCCCGGCCCGATGTGCAAACTGTTGCGAATACCACTCTGCCCTTTATAGAAACTATTGTGATCGACCAGTCCCCCCCACTCTCAGGCGTTCCCACCCGGAAGCGGAGATCGTTCCTCCCCCAATGGAGGACGTGATAGACACTGCCACTGATGGAGTGGTCGAGCAGGCCCCCGCTTCTCCCACCCGTTCCCTCCAACAACCGTTCAAAATGGCGACGCCGCCTGCTCCAAGATCGTCCACTATACTGGCCGATCAGAGACCCTCCACAGACCAGAGCCGGCTCCCACCCCTGGAGCCACTTAGTCCTTCCCCTGGCCCTAGCACGTGTTCGGGCTTGGCCTGCTAATGCAGTACGACCTCTCACGTAATGGGAGTAAGGGGGCCTCCTCTGCCCCTGCGGTACGATCATTCACACTCGTTCAACACAACATCCTCCGGAGCCGGGCTGTTTTTCTTTCCTTATTTGGTTCATTTTTGCAACTGGCACACGCCCCTTCAGTCATCGCCCTCCATGACCCTTTGGTTGACAGGGGCACAGTTCGTTCCTTTCGATTTTATTCTAGATTTTCACCCCCAGGTACCGGGAACCAGAAGCCTGGTGTAACCTTCTATGTTTTTAGTTCCTTCTTGTCCACTATTACTTTACTTCCGCGATTTGTTGACAGGGGCAACATCATGGCCCTTGATCTTTTCACCCCTGATGGTTTCCTCAACCCCTCTATAACCAAGTTTACCATTGTCCACTCCTATAGCACCAAAGGCCGGTGAAACAACACTCAATACGTGCCCCCCGAACTCATCTTCCCAGGCCTATCAGGCCGGACACTCATATTGGGCCACTTCAACATCCACCACCCTACTGCGGACCCTCTGAGAAACTTCAAAGAGGACGAACTGGCCACCTCCGTTCCCTACTACGACTGAGCCACACAACTGGGGTTTTCCTACCTCAACACCCCCTGGGTCTACACCCGATTTTCCATGTCCCTGGTCGTAGGCTAGCGGTTTTAGACCTGGCCTTTGCCTCCCCTCTCCTCATGCCCTTTTTCTCGGACTGGTCCGACGCCCTGCCCTCTACAGGCCCTGACCACATCCCCAGCCTCTTACGTTTCGATGCACCACTCTTTCGTGCCCCACCTCCCATCCCAAACTGGGCCTTGACCGACCGGCCCCACGTAGACGATGCGCGAAAATTAATGAAGGTCCCCCCCCCCCCTCCCACCATTCCACTCCCTGGGGGTCTGATTCGATACCCCCGTCAACGAGATCTCAGCCACCTTGGCCCTACACACCCCACTCAAATGCGTCACCCACAGGTCCAAGCCGTCGTGGACCACAACGCTCTTGGTACTCCGAAAGGCCTATACCTCCACTCTGAGGGCATCCAGAAGAGAACGCCACGATTCCTCCCACCTCATGTCCGCCAGAGCCGCCCAATCTTCCTACTTCAAAGCAATAAAGAACCCAAAGAGCGATCACTGGTGTGATTTCCAGTCAACCGCTGCTCCCCAGACAGTCTGGACTGCAAAGAGGTTTGCCATAGGCCGCCCCCCCCCCCATTTCCCGGAACTGCCCCGGGGCTCAACACCGCTCGAACTCAATGCGGCCCTGTTAGATCCCTTCTGTCCCAGTAGTGCAGTTAGCGAAGCCCACACCATACTTCTCACATTCAACAACCTCCTGGCGCTAGAGGCATCACAAATAGACTGAGCCTTGGCCTGCTCATCCCCCTCATAAGCCCCTGGTCCTGACAAAACCCCTAACTCTGACTGGGGGTTCGCATCAACAAAGTGGCTCCGAACCACATCCTCAACCTTCTCGGCCCCCGTCAGACCTACAGTCTCCAACCCGCCTCTCTGAAAAAAGCAGAGGGCATTGTGCTGGACAAGCCGGGCAAGCCAAGCTATGATTCGCTCTCCTCCTTCCACTTTATTATTCATCTCCAAACCTTCTCGAAGATCCTTGAAAGGATTATGAATAGTCGCCTCTCCTGCGTGCCCCGGGTAATGTGCCTGGTCAACGCCCACCAATGGGGCTCCCTGGCTGCTTTTTCAGTGGCAGATGCCTGCAACACCCTGACCCATGAGGTTAGGACCCTCCAGATTGATAAAAGCAAAGTCTCCACTCTGTTCCTTGACATCAAGAGGGTTTTCGACAATGTCAACCCTTCCTCCCTCTGTGGCATGCTTAGCGCCAAGGGGGTCAACCCATGCCTAGTGCCCTGGATGCGTTTCTTTCTCAGAGGCAGATCCTGCCGCCTGCTTTTCGAGGGTTCGCCCAAAGTCTTCACCCCTGTCACAGGCGGTACCCCTCAAGGGTCCCCGGTCTCGCGCCTCTCGTTTGCCATATGTCTCCAGACTCAATATGGAAATCCCCTATGGCCTTACTCTCTCCTATGTGGACGACTTTGGCCTTACCTTCTCATCCAGCTCCTACCACCACAACGTTCAGATACTGCAAGGACAGTACGCCATCCTAAAAGCAAGGGGCTCCCGCCTAGGTGTGGGTTTCTCCGTCCCCAAAACTGAACTGATTCACTTGTGCCCAAGCCAGGACAGGGACCCACCATCAACAGCCCCGATCTACCACAATGAGTCGGTTTTCCGCCCCAAGGGCGAGCTAAGATGGCTAGGACTCTGGTTTACCCCTTCACTAGCAACCATCCCTAGAGTTCGTTACGGGGGGACGGGGCCCCAGAAAACGCGGGCCCCCGGCCCTTTTCCCGCCCTGCCCCGCTCAACGGCCTGGGGCGGGGTGTCTTTTTCGGCATTCCCTGCCCCTGTGCACGCTCAGGCCCCCGCCCCACCCATACCTCGGATCGGTCCCCTCTAAAAATGGGTGGTTACAAACGAGGCCCCGTCCAGGCAATGCGTGGGTGTGGGCCCCTGGCCGGGCCTGGCCTGTGAAACCCCGCCCCGCCCCGTCCCGTAACGCACACTAACCATCCCCCACTTTACCAAAAGATTGGCTGAAGCCCAGGCCGCCTTCGTGGCAATTAACCGGCTCTCCCCTGCGGGAATGGGTCATTCCCCCTACCTCTGCACCCGCTTGGCCGCGTCCCTTCTCTTTCCGATTCTTGGCTATGGGGGAGATGTCTTTAACCCAACGGTGCACATGATGAGAAAGCTGGCAGTCATTTGGCATAAGGTCCAAAGATGGTGCATGAACTGTTGCGGCTGTACCCCAACCCATATCCTGGGGATAGAAGCCTGCCTCCCCCCCCCTGGACTCACTCGTGGCCTACAAGAGATGATTGGCCAACCTCCGGGTACTATGCTCGCCCCGCGAGATGAAACCCGCTACAGCCCCCCTTGCCCCCTTAGTACAGACTCCCTCCCGCCTCCTGCAGGCCCCCGACCACAGGGCCCTGCTAGTGAAGAATCTGGGGAGCCCACTCCCCCTGGCATGGCTGCAACCCCACCTCCCTACCAAGAACTGGGCACACCTCCCGCTGGATGCTATCGCCCACTCAATCCTTTTCCTGCTGGGCCCGGACAGGCTAGCTCCCCTCCCAGTCACCTGTCAGCATCTCCTCCCCGAATCATCCTCTGTGCCGCCAGAAACCCGCACATACGTAGTGTTCGTTACGGGGCGGGGCGGGGCGGGTTTTCACTCGCCAGGCCCCGCTCTTACACGGGGCCGGGGGGGGTATTTTTCGGGTAATCCCCGCCCCGCCCCCGCCCGGGGCCCACCTGCACTCATTCCCTGGACGGGGCCCCGTTTGTTACCACCCATTTTTAACGGGGACCCGTCCGGGGTATGGGTGGGCGGGGGCCTAAGCGGGGACAGGGGCAGGGAATGCCGAAAAAGACACCCCGCTCCAGGCCGTTGAGCGGGGCAGGGCGGGGAAAAGGGCCGGGGGCCCGCGTTTTCCGGGGCCCCGTCCGCCCCCTAACGAACTCTACACATACGCCCAGCCGAGTGGGCGCTGCCGCGACCTACTCATAGAAGAATGGAAAGCCAGGGCCCCTGCCCCAGCTAGATACCCATACCCCCCCTCACTCGAACTTCACCCCTTTATGGGTCCCAACACGTTCAACGCAGGAAGACTCCATCAGATGACATCGGAAAAGTGCTCCCTCCGCGCCCACCCGTGCTGGGATAACGATAACCCTACAACCTGCCCTAGGGGCAACGAGTCCCCCGAGACCTTCGCGCACGCCTACTTTCCTGCCCTGCAAGGGAGCCCGCCAGGGACCGCCACCTTCCGGCCGTCTCGGATCTGGGCCCCGACGCCCCAGTTTGGTCCTCGGCCGCCCAGCTCGGCCCATTCTCCCCCTTCATTAGGTGGACCAGAACCCCCTTCCCCCGGCGCATGTTTTCCCGCCCTACCTCCGCTCCTAGCTCCGCTTCCTCCCACTCGTCTAATGTAGTTTCCTTTGCTCATTTTATGTTATCTCCGGAGAGCTAGGTTCATGTTCTTACTTGTTCAAGTTGCTTGTAGTTTCCGCTGGTTATAGGAGGGTTTCCTTGATTTACTAGTTTGGCTTTCGCGCCCGGATGTGGGCCAGGGACTGGTACGGACGCTTATGAAAATGCTTGGTGATGCATCTTTCTTTTGCCTGTTTCTTTTGGATTTTGGGCGGTGTTTTCGCCATAGCGAGGGCTCCATGCGATTTCTTGTACCTTAACAACGCATATATTATATAAAAAAAAGAAAAAGAAAAAGAAAAAAGAAAAAGAAAAGTGGACAGCCCTACTTAGCCACTCTGCATTGGGCGGTCAGCACTATAGGACACCAGGGCCCAGGCGTCTGGACGTGAGGGTTGGAAAGAGTGCTTATGACAAAGGACCCGTCCCTCTAACAATGGCGAAAATGGAATACCAGTATTCGAAGGGGGCAAATGTTTTTGTTGATGCTGCCTTCTTACCCTATCATTGGAGATAACCAGGCTGATTAATATATAACTTGTAACATGTGCATCAGCAAAAAACCTTTTTCACGGGACATATCGAGCCTGTGTCCGGACGAAGCCATTCCGCTCTTTGCGACCCGTCCTTCTGGCTCTCCTGAGCCCTCATTGCCTTTCATCTCTTGCGTCTGGTGGAGCCGGACGCCTCTCTTTCCCTCCAAAGCGTCCGACCTACTCCTTGCGACCCCACCACCTCCCAGCACCTTCGTGTTGTATCCGCCCCCTTATTTCCTCGTCTACAGGCCTCCTGCCTACTCTTACCAACTGCGCGGATCAGGCCGCCCTCCCGGATCCCCTCTCCCCTCTAGCAACCTAGATCTGTCCGGTCCTGTCCGCTCACATCCTAGGTTGCGCTTTTCCTAGCCTGCGCTCTACCGTCACTTCCATAATTCCCTTACTGTTTACAAGACACCCAGCGCGGCCACCATGCAGACCCGCTACTTTGGTTGCCTTCGGGACAGGATAGAATAAATTGGTATTATTATTCATCCGCAGAACTCACGGGACCGAGTTGATGCTTGACACTTTCTAAGGGACTCTCTCCCTTAAGTCGCCGGCTTCAACTCGGCCGCCTACTCAATTCAACCTATTTATAATATGCCCTTAAACGCCCGGAGATGGTATATTAGTCCCGCGGCCGAGTTGAATCCGGACACTCAATATGGGAACTTCCATCTTAAGTGTACGGCATCAACTTGGCCCCATATTCCTGCAGAACAATTCAACCTATTTGAAATATTGCTTTAAACACCTGCGAATCGTTTACTACCCCGGCCGGCCGAGTTGAAGCCGGACACTCAATATGGGCCCTGCCATCATAAGTGGACGGCTTCAACTCGGCCGGATATTCATGCAAAACAATTCAACCTATTTCAAATACTCCCTTAAACGCTAGCGGATTGTGTAGTACTCCCACGGCCGAGTTGAAGCCATATCAATATGGGAACTGCCACCTTAAGTGGCCAGCCTTAACTTGTATAAATACTGTACATAATTGGATAGAATAATTTAATATATTTCATTAAACGTCCTCAGATCAATCCTGTGATTCACTATCCATGGCCTCCACGCCCTAGGAATTACCTCCACGTGTCCGATCACTGCCCCTATACTGACTATTCGCATGTGTCGACCATGAACCCGTCTGCCAACTGGCATATGTCCGCTCGCAATGTGAAATCGGCCATTATTGCCCGGATCGAGTATGCAAACCAATGCCAAGCAAACGGAACTCGAGAAAGATCTCCTTTGTGCGGTGAAAGGTCTGCAGGTAGCCTTCCATGTAGGAAACGGTATCCGGTGTCTGACCCCGATATTGAGCCATGATAGAGAAGTCAACCAGCGCGCTAACACTCTTTAAACCGCTCTTGAAATCATGATACTGAGAACTGTCCGGATTTCGCAATGCGGACGCGAATACGGCTGAAATACAACGGCCGAGTTTGCGCCTCACCGTTCCCTCCAATTGTGTGATTTGGCGATTGGCCTTTTTCAGTACCCTGAATCCGGGGGAAGGGGGAATTGCTTTCCAAGGATCGTCGAACCCCTGTTGTCGTTCATGCTTTTTCCGGAATCCTGTCACCCACGCTATCATAGGTTTGAATAAGCGAAGATAGATGTTGTGCAAGAGGCCTGGCTTATGTAGGTCCGCGGGGCTTACGCGATCCAGTCCAATGAATACATTGTTTCCTATTTTGACTCGCAACTGCTGAAAGCCTTCTGCAATGCTGGCTGCTTCTGCCAGCTCATACCTCAAGGCTTTCTCCCTATATCGCATAAAATCGCGCGTCACATATATCCGCCGAGGATTCCTACCGAGCTCCTTACACGGAACCTCACACTTTGGGCATGACTTACTGCCTATTCCTTGCAAGGCTGCATGCTCAGCATGATCCGCGATCCAGGCTAACAAGATCGGAAAACAAGTGCGGGGTTTGCCGTCCGAACAATCCATTACCGTTCCTTCTTGGGAAACCGGCTGTAATGGTGCCAGGACAAGATCGAAGCCAGCCCGCAGGGTATCCGAATTTCTCTGCCCCTGGGCTTCCTTGGCACGGGCTGATTCGCTGGTAAACATTGGGGGTACTGGAAGCAATGCCAGAAGGAGGATTGGCATCTTCACAGGGCTGTTTCTCGTCCCCCAAAGGATATTGCCGATCGTCATGTATACCGGCCAGGGTTTCTTATCTCATGAGAAATTGGTAAGATGCGTCTGGTCAGAGAATCCGATAATGGGAACCACTGTTGACCGGGCGGACAAAGTTTCCTTCCAAGGTACGGAATGGGCTGTTAGCTCTGGAAAGACCTCTTCCAATACCTGTCTGGACCTATCTCATACCTGTATATCCCACCACCAGTCCGCCGTATGCATCACTGAATATAATCGCTCCCCACGCGAATCAGATTCTCGAATAGGTGCGTGAACTATATCCGAGCTATACCCGACCTGGCGGATGAGGTAGCGGATAGAGTAAATCATATTTCGATAATAGAAAGTTGGTGCATGTCGACCATCATCAATACTGGCTTCCGCCCACACCAAGTATTCAGGAAACGGGTCCAGGAAGTCAATGTGTTGTCGCAAGGTATTGGCGGACCGGAATGATCTGCTATCCGTACCGCCCAAACCATGGGCAAAGTACCCCTGGACCTGGGACTTGGCTACCTTGCTCCAGACAAACCAGCTCGCCCAATTAAGGTCGTCTTCAGATGAGAAAGGGCTCCAAGGGTCATCACTCTGGCCTTGTTTAGCTTTGTACAGGCAGCAACTGCGCCGAGAGGTCGCCCGGCACCAAGAATAGAGTCTTGACCCGAAGGTCGTGTGTTGACCAGTGGGTGGGAGATCTCTTCTGTGTCTGAATTGTTGTCCATATCATCTATCTCACACCTTGCTGTATGGATATCGGCGATCTCGACCCCGCGATCAGATTCGTAGTCTGAGTCGGGGTAACGGGGGCACTCTGTAGGAAGACGGATTCTAAGATTGCGACCCCACCAAAGACTGAAAGTAGAAGTAAAGATCAAGTAAAGATAAAGATAATTCAAAGTAGAATCAAGTGGTAAAACGTGATATGGTTAAGCCTGAAAGCTTCACTCAATATGTTCTCTCGAGGATCGTTAGTTATCAGAATAGGGTGTCTCTCGCTTTAGTTAAGTAGAATAATGTAAAGCCAGAGGCCACTCGTCCACCATTCTGACCTGTCGCGAGCACCCTGCCCAGCTCAGGGCTGTCCCACTCACGTGGCTAGAATGATCTAACACTCTGAGGTAATCACACCGCTCGGATATGAACTATCTCCACAAATATTAAGCGCTCCCGATGATGCCTGCCCAACTACATCTGCATGAGCGAAAGCTCATTCCTATCGGTAGTATGTCAGTGGCCACCCGACATACCCACCTTACTGAAAATATTGATTGGGACTCACTGGCCCACAAGTGGTTTCGTCTATACAAGCTATGCAGTCCATCGGCAAATCTACTTGCCTATACTAAACTCCTAAACCGGACTGCATGCTCCCACAATAAGAAATCTCCTGCGGCTTCACTGGATGTGCGCTACCCCCAGCCAACCATGCGGGACCCTCTTAAATCTTGACAAGACTCACACCTCTAGAGTCCACTAATAACCCATGGTAATGCTACAGTTCGTGGGGTAGCCTGCCACTGGCTCTGGGGTGCTTGTCCTCGAAGCCTTGCAGTTTCCCCGGTCAGCCCCAAGCCCTCTACTGTTAACCATACAACTACCCGGAGGTCATAGTATTCCCGTAGGGGGTTCCCAGGTGTTATCCAGGTGGCGCCCCTGGAGGCGGTCACCCTCACACCACGTATATATCCTGCGAATAGCTTCTGGTCGGTTGGACGGCCACAACCCATGGGGTGTTGTAGGAGTATTCCGATAGATCTCTCTTTACTAGGAAGCACACAACTACACAGCCGTACCCTGCTGTCCTTCCGTACGAACGCTGGGTACGCAGGGGGGTGTTCGGAATACCCCCCGCAGGTTAGCGGATGTTCGGACCACTCCTGCTCCGTCAGTAGCCAGTTTCGTGCCCTACGAAGCGCCCTTTTGAACATCTCCGAGCTCCACTATAGGGGGATAACTTCCCCCTCAGTCCGCAGGTGACTTTGTCAGTGAAGGTAGGGTAACCGGGGTACCTCAGTAGGGTAACTGGGTCCCTAAGGTAGGGTAATCATACTTCTAAGGTAGTGTAACTTCACCCTGTTATGCCTTTATTCCCTTCGGGAGTCCGTCCAACCACATAAAATGTTACCCCGGAGACCCATGCAATGTTTACTATGTTTCCTGAACTTTGCGCGAACATGTTCTCCAAAGGTTACCCTGTCTAACCCGATGTCACCAAGTCACTTTGTAGACACTTGTACCAACTCATGTCTACCGTTAGTATACTAAGTATAAACGTCTATCCTCAATCTGGTCACCTCTTGGTATACCATATGGGCTTGAGTGTATTCCACTGTACCTACCGATCTATAGGGTCGTTACATTCGGTCATGTTTTCAAGTTCATCGCGAACAAAGGTCGGTCGTGCCGTGGAGGGGGCCGCGTCCGCAAGGGCATTGAGGGAAAGAACGATATCAAGATCCATTGTGGGAAGGTGTTTTTCGTATGCAGCGGGTGATTGATAACATCGCCTGCAATAAGGACACTTTGTTGTCTTGGAGGTCATCTTGTGTGGTGTTTGTTTGTTTCTCTTGGTGTTCGTTACGGGGCCCCGTTTCTGACAAACGGGGCGCCAAGAGCAGGTTGTTAACTGCGGATTAACAAAGGAATCGTCCAAATCAGACGATAACAGAGTGAGATAGAGTTCTTTGAAGTTGGCTAACTTCAAAGAGCTCTATCTCTGTCAGTTCTGGTCCGAGTTGGATGATTCTTTTGGCCAGTTAATCAGAATAGCCTAGGTTATCTTGTCCCCGCTCCTCGGAAACGGGGCCACTTAACGAAGCCTAGTTTCTCTTTCAAGTAGGCTGGCGGATGCGCGAGCTAATGGGGAGACTAGAGTTCGTTACGGGGCGGACGGGGCCCCGAAAAACGTGGGCCCCGGGCCCTTGTCCCCGCCCCGCCCCGCTCAATGGCCTGGGGCGGGGTGTGTTTTTCGGCATTCTCTACCCATGGCCCCGCTCCGGCCCCTGCCCCACCCATACCCCAGACGGGTCCCCGTTAAAAATAGGTGGCAACAAACGGGGCCCCGTCCAGGGAATGAGTGCCGGTAGGCCCCGGACCGAGGTAGGGGGGGGATTAAGGGAAAAATACCCCCCCGGCCCCGTGTAAGGGCGGCGCCTGGCGAGTGAAAACCCGCCCCGCCCCGCCCCGTAACGAACACTAGGGGAGACGGACTACAGCGGGCTTAGTATCTTTCAAAGTGAAAGGTTGGTTTCTTTCAAGTGGTAAATCAGCAAACTTCAAGCTTGTTTAGTGGCTTAAGGAACAGGTGTGGACATTCAAGCCGCCAACCACTTTTCACCGTTTAACTTGTGAAACCTATGCTTTGTTAAGCGGATCCTAATCCTAAGGTATTCTGGGCAGAGTGAAGAGGTTTGGAAGTGTCTTGGCTCGTGTGGCGCGGGTCGCATGCGGCTCCTTTGCGGCTTAAAACCTTATCCGAAGCCTATCTTGTGTATGTCTTTGTGCCTGGATCACATGACCTTTCACGATATCAATATTCAAGTGTGTACAGGGTACAATCCTATGAACCCCACTAAAACCGTCCTCATGCGGCATATATAAGCTCTCTCTTTCCACCCCCTCCATCATCTCTCCATAACCCTTTCCCAAATCACACTCACATCCTCGATCCGTCAGCCTATCCTAACAAGACCCACTGAGCTCAGCACAACCTCTCACTCATCCGCAGCACTACTAGTATATCCTCAGCTCATTTCAGATTTACCTATCTGCGTTTCCCTAGCTAATAACCTTCCCTAGCAGCCGTTTACCATCAGGAGAACTCCCTTTACCTTGCGCTAGGCCCGCTTTATTTCCATTTTCGGCGCTTCCACAATCCTTCATTCTCAAACGTACTAGCATCTGCTAGCAGTCATCTTTCATACGCTCAGGGACCTTTTTTCTTTAAAAAAAGCCGCTTTTCGATTCAGCAACCACCCCCCACCCCGACCAGTATTACAAGGGCAGCCTCGAAGGTTGGCATCACTTTTGAAAAATGGGGGGCCTTTAAAATCACCGGTGATGTTAACTGGTGTAAGCACATTTGCGGCTTCCCCTACTCACGAACCTATGGTCCGAAGTATAAAGCCTGGCGAAATGCTATGAAACGTAAGATTGAGCAAGACAGGATCCCGGGGTGGAAGCAGAGTACAGCCGCCAAATGGGCGGCCATCCCGGGATAGGCGATTACCCTGCAGCCTCTTAGCCGGAAGTCGGGACTCTGGCAGGCTATTAACCTCCATTGTGGATGTTTTACCGAATGCTTTGACTTTAGACTAAAGGACATAGGAAAAAGACATCAGGGTATCTTAACAGACATGTTGAAAGTGCAGCCTGTTGCGGCTATTGCGGTGGCGGACCCCGCCCGGGCCACAAATGGTCGTAAGTTAGCCCCGAGCTTCCGCATTAATGTGCCATATTTGGTAATACAGCTCCTGCAGGTCTCGCCGGTCTGGGCTGTGTCCGTCTCTGGGTGGATTGGCCATCCGAAGTAGGCCCAAGCCGCCAACTTCCTGCCATGATGGACAAAATCCAGTGGCAAACCCACCAACAGGTTTACTGGATGGAGCTAACTAAGCCAACCCTTGTGAACCGGCTTGCGGGCATAGACAGAATCTTGTCGCCTGGATTCGTATATTGTATGCTCATTGGCGCGACGGGACAGGGTACACGTTTACTGCGAGACAATCCTGAGGAGCCGTTGCCGCTAGCTGAAATGATCTGAATCACAAATAGCAGGCATGTCCGCATATGGTGGTCGTTGAATCCGCCAACCGAACCAATGGATCGGCTCTTCTGTGCCCATCGCAGCCACAATACGGAAGATAGCAGCCCTGCTCCTGCTGACACCCGGTTTGACCCACGGGATAACCGGGGCACCCCTTCAGATAAGGAGTGGCCTAGTAGCGATGATGAGCCAAACTCCGACGGCCACCAGCCAGAGTCATCCGCTGCGGCGGCAAAGCGAACCACCTTATCGACGACGACCTGGAGGGGTAATACCACAAAAAGGACTGCACGAACACACCGCAACAATTGGGCGGACATTGGCCAATCAGGGCGAGGGTCCGATGTCGCTGCTGATCCGGGTCGCGATTTGGCAAACTGGACGATCCCGGCCGCAGAATCCGGCCCTACATCGTCTCCTGGTAAGCAAGCTTCTGTCCCTTGTGCTAACTTGGGCATTCGTGTTTTGAGTTCTAGTAGACAAAGAGGACAGGCGCCTGACCTAAAGAAAGCACCTCGGACGCCAGCAAATAACAGTGGTAAACGCAACCTGGCGGTCATTCATGAGGCTGCGGAGCCGTACAGTTCGGATGACAGTGCGCAACCCAAGCGGTAGGTGGCCCGCCAGGTTGGGGCAATGGATGCCAGCATTGGGGTTGAACCGGACACACCTGATGGCAAGCTTAATCTGAGTCCGCTACCTGCTAACAGGCCTCGTCTGCCACACAGTCCTCCGCCGTTGACTTCCAATCCGGGCCATGCGTCGTCCCCCTCTGCACATGCAGAGGCCAGAAGGTCCGAGTCCGCCGAGCATCTTTTGATGCTGCCCTCAGAGGGCGAGCAGCCTGTCAACATATTGACGACCCAAGTTGGTACGCCCAGCAGAATGCATTCCCCCGCTGATCGTGCTACAAGCAATGTGTCTGCGGATAGTCCGGCAGGTGGTGAAGCCGGACGAGAATTAAGCCCGGCCGCTGACTCACCAAGCCACCCAAGTGCATACACTACACCTGGTAAGTTCCTGTTCCGACGACCAGGTTTTTCATCCATTCTGTTGAGAAGGTCTACCGTAGTACGGCCGGCAGAAACGGGCATTGGGAGCCCGCTCAAGCCTGTTTCTGTTCTGGATCACTAGCTCTGCCAACAATGCTCTCCTGCCCCGACCAATGTGGCTAATGTCTAGCCAGCAGAGAGTGCAGGTCCATGTCAAGCAATTTTCAGGTTCTAGGCGGCGATGGACCCTTCGACTTTTCTTTTTGGTGTTTTATTTTTGGTGTTTTCATTTTTGTTTCTAGAGTTTGTGTTTCTCTCGCTGTTTCCTCACTATTTCCGCTTAGATTAGCCTGCTACGTCTGGGCTCACCTGCTCAGTACACTTAATTTAGACCTGGGACTATCTCCTGCCGACATTTCCTTGGGTGTTTTTCATTTGGAGTTTAGTCTTTCGAGTTTTGCGAGCTATCCTTGGATTTCTTCCCGCACATTTCTTGTTTGGATTAGCCCTCTGCGGGTACCCAAACCCAATGTAGTCTACGGACACAGGGTATTTTTCGTTTACCAGGTCAGCTTCCATGACCTGCTCTTGGAATCTTCGCAGATCATTCTTGTTCTTTTCCGGCTCTTTTTCGTCTGGAATATGTTTTCTCATCGGGCTTTAGAGATTTGCTCTTGGGATATGTGCGGAGCATTCTCTATGGTTTCTAGCGCGTTTTTCATTCGGGGTTACCCCTTTCATCGCTGTTCGTATCCTACCTTTAGACCTTATATCCCACCTGCTGAGCCTTAGAGGCAGCTCTCACCTTCTGAGATTAGCCTCCGAGCTCCGAGCCCTACCCTGACCTGTATTTGTTACCGTCCGCTTGGCCGATCTACTCAAACTAGATTAGTCCGTAAATACTGATAAAGCTTTTTTCATCACGCTCAAGAATATCAAGTACTACCAAACACTCGTGTTGCCCCGGTGAAATAGCGGCGCGGGAAAGGTGAAGCTGGACGCTTCGGGTGCAAATTCCTATGCCAGGTATGAAGTTGCAATTTGGACGAGCGCGTTTCTGCCCACACCAACAAACATAAAAGCGAGTGATGAACTATGAACGTTCTTAGTCCTTAAGGCAGCTGGACGGACCATTTCTATCTTCCAAGTTCACACCCCATATCGTGCCCTGATGTTAGGCGTATGAGGAAAGCCTAGCTTTTCCACCGATTTTAGAGTATCCTAGGGTTACCCTACCTTCACCCTGTGAAGCTAACACCCCCCTCTAGCCACGGCGTTGGGACGGCGCAACAACACCTGACCGCGTCGCAGTTGCGTCCCAACACCAAAGGACACTATCATTGGAACCTATCTCATAACACCGTATAGGTCGCGGCCGTCAGTCCGTCCGGATGCTGTTCGCAGGATATATGACAGGGGAGCTTTGGCGAGCTTATGCAGGTGTTCCGGGGGAAATGGGTCGGTGTCGCATAAGGTTACAGACATAGCGTTGCGGCACAGGAAACTATGTCACTGAGGTAACGGGACGTTTTCGTTGTGACTACTCTGAAATGAAATAAGAGTATGACCGCAGCCACACCAATGGTATAGTACCATATAGGATCATTCGGTAAAGGAAGACTATGAGGGGATTGTACCATTGGTACGATCCCGACTGAGAGTCTGACCAAAGCCTAAGGGCAGGAAGCAAGAGTGATATCTGCTACTGCGATAGGTCCGATTACAAAGTTGGCCACTTCGTTCGTCCGATGATGAGGACACTGCCTAGCATGCAGACAGGTTTCAGTTCCTCCTGTCGGAAGAAGGATTGGGAACTCTGACTGGAACATGGTGCCACACCGGAGAAATCAAGAGCCTCTCCAGTCTGGAAGTCAATGGTGGGGCGATATTATTCAGGGTTAAAAGGTGTTCGCACTATAGGAAATGGTCGGAATGCTTAGCAGGTACTTAGTTAGAATGGTAGTTACTTGTAGGCCGCGCACTCTATCGATGTAGGATATAAATATCAAAGTGCCTCCCGAGCTTTATTGAAATCATCAGGCTCCGGAGAAGAGACCTGATCAATATAGTTCCGGCGGTAAGATAAACTATGCGTACTGGGATGTTTCAAAAGTGTCCGGATCCGCCGATGGCCCCAGCAGCCGGATACCTTTGACAACTGTCTATACTCAAATTGTGTGACAGGTCACCTAATGGATAGACAGCCCTAGTTGAACGTCAGACACGATCGTGGTGCACTACAGGAAGAGTTTGGCAGAGTCAAATGATCCGGCGGATAAGGACGCCAGTGGAGACTAAAATAGCGAAGGAGTAGGGAAAGCGGGTCTCGAGGACAGTGGGATATGACAATGATGGGGACGCATTGAGGCGGGAGTTTGGCAGTGATACAGAGCTGGATGAATTAGAGACAGCTGGCGGCCCCACGGATTCAGGAAGACACAGTCAGCGCGAGCCGCAGCGAGAATACGGGACGAATGCAGGAGCACTGGTTGGTGCAGCGCAGTTCTGAGGACCTAGTGACATGGAATCGCAGGTTGAAGAAAGCGATCGAGAGGATAGGGTGAATTGTTTTATCACCACTCGCTGATAGTGTCTATATCGGAAATAAAATCAAGTTGGATTACCAGTACTAAAACGGTCAGGAATGATCAAACACTAGTAGTGTACAGGCCAGGCCGGTGGGCAGGAAAGGAATGAGAAGGAACTGGGCGGATAGTTATAAGCCGTGCAAGCATGAGTAAGTCATCTAGCGGGCAATTGTAGGTTCGGTAGGCATGGGAATCTGTCGCAGGATGTTTATAAACTGGCCAGGCTTGGTTAAGTAGTCTAGCGGGCAGTTGTGGGTGAAGAGGCGCGGGAATGTGTCTGAAGGACTGGTAGAAGCCCGGGAAGAGAGTGGGAGTCCGGGAGCGGACAGCAAGAGTCCGGAGGCGGACGGCGAGAGGAACGGGAGAACACGAGAGCATATGGAGAGCTGAGGAAAAAGCCTAGCAAAAGGGCAAGGCGGTGGGGGACGTCAGCCGAATATTGGAGAATAAAGGGTGGGATCAGAGGGAGGAGCAAGGGCAGAGGGTTTTGGGAGGAAATAGGGTGAAAAAATGAAGACTAGAAAACGTCCGCCAGATATGCGAGAAGACCCAGGCAATCCGGCGGTAGGGGAGAAACAGAGGTGATGTTGGACGGGTTCCACGTGAGAAACGGATTCAGAGAGAGGCTAGTGACGAAGTTAAACAAGAGAGGGTATCATGGGAAGAAAGCTGGCGGGCCGGCATGTCTGGGGGGGGGCCGGGATGTGAGATGTTGCGGTGGAAAGGCGACCCCAGAATGGCAGCATGGGAATGTGGACTTTAGGCGGGAAGGGAGGAAGACGCTGGGGACTGGACGGAGGGTTTCTGGGGGGGGGGGTCTAAGGAGTGTGGACGGGAAAGGGCCGCGTCCAATGTATCAAGACGCTGCCTGTGGCGTCCTGACGCATTGGTGGTGGCCCTTTCACTTCCGGACGGAATAAACCTGGGCGGACTCACCCAGAACTCGAGTTCACGTTATGGGCGGCTGGAAGGTCAGGCGCACAGGCTGAGCGGGGAGAGATAGCGCGCACGATGATTTTTTTACTAATATGTATATAGTCTGGTAACGGAACACAGGAGGCCAAGTAAAGCGTAATTATTTTTTATTTGATTTATATTGGGTTTGATTCACTTGATTACAGCTTCGGAATTTGCCCAGAATCACTTCAGGTCTCCTATGATATATTAAGTTTAGCTTGCCTAAATACAGTTTGTAATTACGATTCCTGGTATGGAATGGTGATGTAACACTGGTGGAGGCTCTGATATGACTATTTTGGCTTGCAGGAATACAGAATTGCAATAGGTGAGCAGAAACGGGTAAGGATGGAGATTGCAGAAAGGCTATCACTGAGAACTTGTGTAATTAAATATGACGCAGGGCTAGCAGGAGAGCCCCCTCTTTGATAGATATTCAGTCTAATAATCCCCTTATTTGAACCATGAACCTTAAGTTCCACTTAATTCTTCAGTTATTATTACTTAAACTACTGCTTACTTGAAGCATCTCTTGATGCTACTGCAATTATGTCAACCACTTATGCTCTTCTACTTTGATTAGATATGTGTAGATCTGTAATAGTTGTAAATTGTGTTAATAGATAGATATTTATTCTTGAGCCATATCTACCTTGGTAGAGTCTAATCATTGTCTCTGAACGCTTGTTCCACAAAATTGATGCAGTAGCACAAACATTGTCCAATCCAGGCATTTCCACTGATGCGAATTGGGCTTACTACAAACCTCTCGAACTGACTTCAGAAGCACAGCTAGGTGGAAGATTAAGTAATGAAGTGAATGGCAATGCTGACCTGGATTCCTCTTATTGAAGGTATAATTGATATTATGTGAATCTATCTGATAGTCTAGAAGAACTCTGACCGGGGAGAAGATTGTGATCTTGTGCTTGTCGAATATAATTATTAATAACAAAAACATAAAAACTTCTTAACTTATATATCGTGACTAATTGCTCTGTCATAAGCATCACAATGGATTGGATATCTTGCAAAGCAAGATCATATTCTTGATGGAGCTGCTGCGTTCATTTGAGCCATTGAAAAAATGATATTAACATAATTGTAAAATAGAAAAGTATTCAAGTTTTTGCAATTAGCAAGAGAAAAATATGCGCAGGATCGAACGACCACCAGTCACTACAATGATTTAATCTGGTTTGAATACTACTTGTAATAAAGCATTACATATCACGTTTACAGAGAGCCTGCTGGAGGACTCACTATCTGAGCCAGATTTCAGCATAATTAGTCCTTCATCCTTTGTGACTTTGATGTAATCTATTCCCAGTGAGTAGTCGGTGAACAGTCCCTGACTGAATAAATGTACACTTTATAATAATATACTAATTTCATCCTTCAAGCTGTTGGTAATCTTGTACTAGCAGGAATTGTCCACTACTTTCAGCTAGGTTGAAAGAAGTACAAATAACTGAGATGATTTACAAGTGAGAGTAGAGATTTTCATTTGGATTACCAGAGGTATTATAGAGAGAGGTAGGTGAAGTGGCATAATTGGCATAAGAGGGGATGTTGGAATTATGGGAGTATGAAGGAGGGTGCAATGGTGGCTTGCCTATAAAGGTTAGTCATAGGTATACAACAGACGAGTAGGTTCTTAAGTGATAATGATAAGTGACGGAGAAGTTTGAGAAACAAGCATCTCAGGTTCTCAGACCACGGGCAAGGCTGCTTGGGTACAGGCAGTTCAGGGTTAGAATGGGTTGGTTCTTGGCCTAGTTCTAGGTTACCAGGATAGATGATGTGATATTCGGATGTAATAAAGTGGAGAAAGGAATATTGGATAGTATGAAAAACAACTTGAAAGGGACTTTGAATGAGGAGGCAGAGCCCTTATATATAGAAATAAAATCCAACATTACCTAGCCAAGACATGACTCATACCCACCTATGAGTCAGATATCCATGAAATCCAGGCTACAATACAATTTATTGTAAATCAGTGAAAAGAAATATCTTCCAATAATTCTGTAACAAAACAAAGAACATCAAAGGAACCAATCTGCTCCCAACTTGTATCCCATCAGGTAACCTGCTAAGAGGAACATGTGTTATGTTTTGTGCCCGATACGAGTATTCTAGAATGGTCATGAAATCTGTAAAAAAAAAGTAGAGGACTGGATATGTTTATATAGCACAATGAATATTTATGCTATAAATGAAAGGACACTTATGCAGAGAAAGTGGAATTGAGGATGCGGTGTATAAGATTCAAGCAGGGAGCAGGGAAAGCCCAATGTACAGAAACGTGAACTGGGAACATGTAATCCTTGGTGTTTTAGGCAAGGAACTGTTTACTCCTATGGCATTGTTAACCATTTCAACTCAATTACAGCACCTTTAGTTGTTAATTTCAGTCTTGCCATTCCCCTGTTTGCTGTCATTCTAGAAAATAGCTTACTATACACATAGAGCTTTAGTTCATGTAGTGATTATTGTGAATCAATGGTCCCTTTGTTGATAGTAGTATGATCAGATCTTCCGAACTGGTAGCAACATATTTTGAATTCAACACCGATGTAACAATCCCTTTTAGTTTGTTTGGGATCTCATAAAAGGTCTCTGATGAATTGATAATAGCTAATCATGAAAATGAGAAAAAGACCCTTTAAATGATGTCTTAATTAAGGATAATGAGGACTGTTTTCTAGACCATAATGGATCCGGTAAAACTACTCGATAGTTCGTGTTGGGGCTCTATTCCGTAGTCTTGCATTGATCTCCACATCAATTGTTGGTGCAATGCAATAGAAAGTAAAAGAATATAAAGAAAGAGTTTATTCATAAAACATGTAAAAAGGAAAGCACCTACGAGTGGCTGGTATAGTGAGGATCTGCTCCTTAGCTTGAAAAGTCCCCTAGTTATATTTGATCTTCACACTACCCTTACCCTGAAGAGTCATCCATATTAGTCATCCCCCTCTTACTAGTATGACTCATAACAAGTCATAATATCAAATCCCTCAGCTCACCCCTCTGAGGCATCTGCACAACAACCTTTAACCAATAACAACTCCTAAATCAACTCATTACTCAAATGAGTCACATCCACGAAACCTCTAACTCATAATATGAGTCATGTGCGAAAGTCATTACATCCTCTGACCTAACCATTGTGGGTTTTAACACATTCAACTAATTATAACCTAACTATAACACCCTGCAACCTAGTTATGTGAAAAGCTATAAGTCAAGTAATTTCATAGCGTAAAAACCCCACATTCTTATAACTCATAAGTATTAGACATGTGAAACAAGCCTTCCTTAGTCACGACTTGAGATACCTTATTGGGTAAATGACAAAAACCAATAATGTGGACAACAGAGAACAAAGTAAAAGCTAGATGTCGAACGAAGAAAGGAGCAAGAAGGGAAGGGAAGAGCAAGATCGCATCAATTTCGGAACAGTTTCAATTCCTGTTATTGTTTATTATCAAACATCAGACCTCGTGTAGTTTCTGATAGAATTTGTCTATAAAAATTAGGGCTAAGCGAAGGTTTATCAAAAGATAGTGTTATCTGCTAGGTACACATCACTTAAGAGCGTATCCTTGCCTCTCGCCCGGTCTCCTATGACAGTAAACCAGCTAAACAGTCGAAACTAGATTCTCACTGTGGCCTTTAGGCTGGTTGGCCACTCCCTCTGTAGTGCACTTCACTGTGGCTCCGGTCGTAGTGTACTGCCCAGTGACTCCGTTCATGGCATCCTCACTGGACATGAACTCCGTGTCAAGCCAAGCCACTCCAGCCCCCTTCACATTAGCGAGGACTGCCTGGCGAAAGTGCCAGCGGAGAAGGTCATCGACCGGCCGGAGTGGATCATTGAGGAATGTCTGGTCAAGATGGTGACCAGCGATATGATAGAAACTGGTAGCAGGTGAGAAACACATGATCTTGTAGTTATCCTACACTATTGTTAGCCGCGAAGAACTGGGGAGCGACCTATTCTCACATCAGGATTAATTGTCAGATCATAGTATGTAAAAAAATCTACCATATCGCTCCCGAGCAAGATCCCGTTCTGTACAGAATTTATGCTTTCATCGGTCTCATCGGCGGGGGGAATTGTAATCGAACGACTGTATTTACATTCATTCCAGTTCTTCTTGTATGCCAATGGGAATATATGAACAGCTTCGAAGCCAATCCACCAGCCAAAGTGAGCGAGCACTGCTGGCCTGCCTGTTATAATGCATCGCTGATCTCGCTCACATACAGCCTTACAGAATGATGCAATATCAGCTCCGGATGGCAACGAGGTTGTACCAATCAGCGGAACTTCGTCAGTGACAGAGATGGAACCTATTTTGAGTGAGAAGTGGTTGATGATTGAATGACAGAAGAAACCTACCATTGGTAACAATATAGTAATTGCCTGGCTGGAGTTGTTGTCCATCTCTCTCAATCAACCTTCCACGGTCGTCGTGTAGTTCAAAAGTATCGGTAAAGCAGCAGAAAACCTCGAACATAGAATAGAGATTGGAGTTTGTAGTGCCTTCTGCGGCATAGAGGCCTCCGAGCGCGGTAGCATGATTGTTGGAAGCATAGAGGTAGGTATTACGCCATGCTGAGCGATCGAGGATAGGGATGTTGGATTGCCTATATTTGTCTGTTAATGCTGTGGTTCTAACAGGGCATGGGGAAGCGAGGAGGACATGTTCTGGCAGGAAGAAATGGAATGTTAGAGCTCAGGGAGATGCAAGGAATCCTTCAATTGACCAGAAGGCCCGGTCTTGGATGTCGTGGGTAAGGTTATAGGCAACAGAAAAAAAGCAAACTTTTCAAGCCTTAAATAAGGGCCGGGTAATAGTTCGGTATATAAGCGCAAAGCCCTGAACCCTCGGTTGGCGCAGCATATCGTACTTGGACCCCCGCCGCACAACTCCCTCCTAATAGAGAGTTTGCGCAAGGAGACCTAGGTGGCAGGAAAACAGGTTATTTTCTGTTAACCTAAAAGTCTTGGACACCCAGGTGGGTAGTTAGACCTGGAAGCAGTGTAAAATAGGGCTTTTCAGGCCTGAAGAAATCCAATCACTGCAGAAAGATAAATCAGCAGCAACACAGTGCTCTTTTTACATTTTATTAAAAGATTTTACTCATGATAATATTAGGCATTCAGTAGTAGATTATCACCTGTTATAGCAACCAGTATGGCCAGTACCCAACCCGTGTATCCAGGAATCCTAATTCGAGAAAGGAACAAATTTGAGGGCAAAGCGATATTACCCTACTCAATTCCCATCTTCTAGCTACCAAGCTATCATACCTAGACCTGGTGCGCAAACTCATTCAGAGACCTAGGTCTCTTTTCCATTAACTGCCACCTAGGTCCTCTTGCGCAAACTCTCTAATACCGCATTCAGTAACCGACATGACAACCAAGGCAACCATTTCCCATGACTAGTGGGTGTCTCGAGTGTTGGTGGGGCCTGGGCGAGCGGCAACCCCCACATCGTACTTGTTCAGGAGAATGGTATCAACCTATAATACACTGGCCAGGTGCTAGATTTTCCCACAGAGAATTCTAGGTTGAGTGCTCCCCTTGTATTCACCACGCAAATTGGTCAATTGGGTATGTGATGGTTTGATTATGTGGTGGTGATGGCATTGGCTGGTGCCGGGACGCTTTTTGTATCATGTTTTCTATTGTGCTCTATTATCAGTAAGCTATTGGATGAGGAGAATATAACGCACCGTCCGAGGTTGACTTCTGAGAGTTTAGCCATGTCTAGAATACGAGAGTTGTGGCGGACTTCAACAATGATTGGCAAGCTGATGCCACTCTCCTGGCTGCAGATCCTCACCGGGGTCTCTTTTTTCTCCTTTCCTTCCGATCCTTTCCCCCCCTCCATCAATCTTTCCTCTCCTGTGGGAGAAGCCCTATTACTGTATGTGACTACGCCAAGACGTGGCTATTGTGAATCACCGGTACTCCCTCCATTTGTTACTGGACATGGTACCATATTAACTTAGAAGGTACGAGAAGGGTATCGGAGAGTTCTCTGTAGAACCATTGGCGACTCAGTGAATGATGCGAGAGTGGGGCCGAAGGCTCACCCACTCCCACTCGGGGAAGCAGGGAACGAGAAACGGTGAAGGAGAGGAAGAGTGGAAGTAATGGAGACGATGCGAGATATGGAGGAAATGGTGTGATCATAGTCAGGAGACTCCAAGAAGGGTCTCCATCATCTTTTTGTATTTAAGGGCGCCGTTCACGCATAGTTGTAGAGCTGCAGGTCACCGAAATATTAGTGTTGCTCCGAAATATTTTGTTCTATTGCGTACCTCTTTGTCGCTTGCTGCCCATTTCTCCCAATATTTTGTTAGTGGCGTCAATCCTGGTACTCATCCCCTCCGCGTTATCTCAATATATGAAGTCTGCTAGCTAAGACATATTGTTAAAATCACCGGTACTCGCTCCGAAGTCGGATCATTCACCCTTCATTCGTCTTTCCGGAAAACTATGCCAGATGTGGGGCCGAACCGGCAGCAAGGCCGTAAAGGATTTCGGTGAGGTATAGCGGTGAAGAACTCAGCGATCTGAGAGAATGGTCTCAGAAGATATCTAAATGGCGTGATTGTATTATGTGGACTCCTGGAAGAGCCACCTATCTGTTTTGTATTTAAAGTGTTTAGAACTCCCGTAGTTGTAGAGAGGACAGGTCACTGAAATATTACTCTGTCCCCGATATCTTTTGCTCTATTGTTCGCTTCTTTGTACTTCTTCATCAGTCTAGTTGGTTCCTGTCATATCCCGACCTCGCAACATTAAGACAGTATTACAGATCCACATATAGGGCATTTAGTCTATAACCGACGGCATGGGCTGATGTTTTGAATGGAGTGCAACTTCCTCTCGGCCTGAAGCCCCAGTAAGTAGGGTACAGTAGTGGATTAAAAATCAAGCAGGAGGCAGCAGATCTCAATCAGGACGCAGAAAGTTGTGGAATAGAAAAGACAAACCACAACTTCCTCCACTCAGCCCTCGCGTTGCGGCTCCTAGAGCTGTACCGGACATAACCCAGACTCGATCATGCCCTGCGCTCTAATTTAAAGAAATAGCCACAGCGGTGGGAAACTACCTAGAGGATCTATCCATCCGGCGTCTGAGCTCCTTCCTCCACTAAGACACCACAATTGCGACGGGCTTCCTCTCATACAAGATCTATTTCTCGCTCAACTCGCCGACAAATTACTTCACGGCCATCACATACCCAAACTGTCCCCCTCTCCATTCAATCTCCTTCCGGCCTGTAAACACATGTAATAGGGAAGGACATCCTCAGTTTCCACTGAGTCTGCTCGCTCACCTTCCTCCTCGCCCTCAACCTCCATCAGCCATGCCGCATTAGTGATGGCCACGATCATGATCGAGCAGATCACGGAGGGTATGCGCGATCATGATCTGATGGAGGGGACCCCATGATCGAATGATCGATCAAATGGGTAGGTCCTGATCGAGTGATCGATCATGGCCACTGCTCGAGCATGATCGATTTTGTATCTATTAAGTAGGAAATATTCACTCAATATGGATTACCAGTATTTACACCCGTGTTATAACAGGAACAGAAGACCCCTACCCTATCGTTCACTTAGGTATCAT
>Ga0307513_10000690_pt1 | contig 48498 bp, 41 predicted proteins | sample 15_EM_MG_FD_202174 | JGI IMG/M metagenome (GOLD analysis project Ga0307513, IMG submission 202174) | Populus trichocarpa ectomycorrhiza microbial communities from riparian zone in the Pacific Northwest, United States - 15_EM | ecosystem: Host-associated > Plants > Roots > Unclassified | place... | reverse complement strand
AAGGAGGCGGAAAACAAAGAACGCGAGCTGTAGCGAGCTTGGAGACGAGAATGCGAGTTGTAGCGAGCTTGGAGGTCTCCAACTCCCGGGAGTGCAGTCGCCCTATATGAGCTGGAGCTATGGCCCCGGGGGGAGGACGCGTCGACTTAGACTAACCTGTTTTCTACCACCCCCGGGCAAGACTGTGCGCTTTGCCCCATTGGCAATGGGTTGTTCCAACCCCACATCAAATGGACAAACCTTAGTATTAATAGTTATTATAATTGAGGTTGTAATTGGAATCTCAATTGTGGTTTTCCTGATGGTTGAATTTGTGGGGGATCGTGATTTCCCCAATTGTCTAAGGACGTATTCCCGTCGCGAGTATACCCGGGTAGGATAGGGCGCTATATGCACTAGTAGGGGTTTAGGTACCCCTAGCGCGGGTTTCCACACCGGTATGTTGCATACTGTGGAACCGATCGAGATACAAATGGGAATGGTGAGGGATATGAAGAGCGTTTCTGTTGGGCCTACCTCACTCGTCCTCTGTAGTGGAGTCTATAGACGGGTGGCTAGTGGGAGTTGGCTATGTTGACATATTATTCGCACACCTTATCATTCATCATAGCTTGGCCTATACCTTAGATGGGTCTTCACATAGCTCGATGATAGCTGTCTGCAATTGCCTCGAGAATCCTTATGCTGTCGTATACTTTTTTTCCACCGCCTGAAAAACCACTCTATCTATATCTGATCTATCATAAAGGGAAGATGGTGAGGGGAAGGGAAAAGAGCTGTACAGGAAGAATAAGGCGCAAGGAAGAATTTAGAACTAGAGGAATGTTAAATACCTCAGTAGTGAGAAAAACTGCAAGCTGTATAGTGAGCCTTTTCACAATAATAGAGGCTGTCTCATTCTAAACCAAGACCTCCTAGCTACAGCGCCTTTTAAACAGAAGTGCATAACCGCTGACTCGCGGGGATGGGATAAGGAGTTTCGCACAGGTGTGATAGCGCGTATTTCAGTACCAATCAAACAGGATTTCGTTGGGGAAAGATGGGTAATAACTAAGGCCAACTTCTGTGAGCAACAGGCTCTGAATAAGAGGGGATGGTGGTAATTTACACGAAGTGATATATCTTTGGCCTTAGGTCAGATTATGGGTTACAGCTTTGTGAGATTGTAGCAGCGCTACCACACCCCGCTGGCCACAACTATCTGCTCTCATGAGCGGTGTATGGTCTTCAAAATCTGACTTGTTAGGGTTGACTTCTCCCCGCCCGAGAAGTATTTTCACCACTTCCTCATGTCCCCACATAGCGGCGTACGAGAGCGGTGCTTTGCCGCGATCATCTTGCTTGTCAAGGTTGACTTCTTCCCGCCCGAGGAGTATTTCCACTACTCCCCCCTTTCCGTGCTCAGCGGCCCACGAGAGTGGAGTTCTACCGTTAATATCTAGCCTATCAGGGTTGACTTCTTCCCGCCCGAGTAGCATTTTCACCACCCCCTCATGCCCATTACACGCAGCGAATAAGAGCGGTGTCCCACCGTCATTTTCCAGCTTGTCGGGGTTGATCGCTTCTCGCCCGAGTAGTATTTCCACCACCTCGTCATGTCCCATAGCAGCAGCAAATGTAAGTGGAGTAAACCCCGAATAATCCCCTTGATTGAGGTCATAACATCCCATCTGGACCAAAGCAGTTATAACCTCAACGATTCCGAAGTACGATACGCAGTGTAGTCCATTCCACAGGACCGTAGAACAATCCTCAGGATAAGCCGCCCACTCTATCCCCGCAGGCAATGTCACTGATATGTGGCCATCGTATTCCCTAAACAGCTGAAGGGCAAGTGACATGGCGTTGTCCGAGAGTTGCCTTTTCGCATGGACATCCCAACACAGACAGTAGACTAGAAAGGGTTCGTTATCGATGAGGGCATCGAGATCACCATCGGTAGCTACTGAAAGGGTCTTGACCTGTTGACAATTCAGATATGTCAAGCAGATCTCTGCTATTGCCGAGTGAGGGCTATCAAAAATATCGGGATGAGCGGAAAGATACTCTCGCAGAGTAAAATGGATCAGTCGCATTGTTGATTCTTCCTTATCCACAACAATAAGCCCTTGACAGCAGCCCACTAATGTCATTATCGAAGGGATGTTGCCGGCATCGAAATCCGTGGACCCTAGTTCGATTGCTAGGGCATGGCAAAGCTCCTTCGGGCTCAATGGTCTCTCCGCATGGTATATCCACATCAACGCTCCCATCCCGAGTCTCGATTTGTCCCCACCCTGCGCCTTTATCCGTTCGATTGTCGCGCCGTAAACATCCTCTAACCCCAGTCCACCGGTCATTTTGTTTAGTCTTTCTCGCCTTCGAGAGATTGTCGATTCTTGCAAGATTGCCTCGATATTTAAGGAAGCGAGAAGGAACCTAAAGATATATTAGCCGATAATAAGCAATGGGATTCTCAGAAACACGGCGGCCGCTGCCCACATTTCTGACATATTTCTGGGAATCTTCTCAAGAATTTCCGCCTCCAAACTCGAATCCATAGCATCAGGTGTTTCATCGTCGCTCAGCCTGGCGCGAAGGAATTTGATGATATCGTCTCTGATGGGGCCGACAGATACACTTGCCACTCGTCCTGCCAGGCGGGTCTCAATCTCCGTGCGAATATGGGGCCTTCCGGTCATGAATATTCTGGCACCAGTTGACTTCTCAAGGATTTCTTTCAACGAATCAAAAAGCCGATATCGCTGCACAGCCCTACACTCGTCAAGAGCGTCAATGACCATAAATATAGGCTGCGAGGATGTGATGAGTTGCAGCATCTTCACGATATCACCGAGCTGCGGTTTGCGTCGACTAATTGCCTCTCTCTGCTCTCGCAAGCCCTGCCATATACCCTCCGGAATCCTTCCCGTTGCGCTGACTATTTGCTTCAGCAAGGAACCCAGCATACTGGTGGCAGTCTGTTCCTTTCGCGCAGCAAAGTCGAAGTAAAAGCATGTAACGGTCGTGTTGTGTCCTCTAGTCCAATCACACAGTCTGTCCACTACCAGCGAACTGTCATGGCGCCTTGTTAGCACTAGTTCACTTCTCTTTCCGGAGGATAATCCTTGTTACCTAATAAATGTCTTGCCGACGCCCGGATTTCCGTAGCAAAACAGAACTGCCCTATCCCCCTCCCCCCCCCCTCCACTCCGCGCCATCTATTAAACTCCTCAGTCTTCATGAGCCATTCCCCGACATCGTTGACGCGCCGTTCTTGAATGTCGGAATGGCGCAAACCGTGGTCGAGGGGTGATAGCCAGCCTAGTAGCTGCGACCGGTCATCAGCAAGAGTATAGTTGTTTGAAACATTATAAGAATTTGTCGTATTGAGGCAATTGTTGCTATGATCGATGGTATATTGAGACATCTTCCACTCTTTTGGGCTTGTTCTGTTGAAGCGGAGTTTCTGTGCACGGTTGGTTGATGAGAGCGGAAGGCAAGCGAGGCCAACTGAAAGAAAAGCGGGGGTTTGTTGAAACTGCCCCTCAGGTTTAGCTACACGAAAAGTGTGAACCTAATCTCATCTTATGGATACTATTAGCACTTTCCCATGGGGCAGTAAGACCTGCATATTCCGGACCTTCCTGTTTTGTGTATGCTGAGTATGTAGATCTTCACCAACTTTAGAATTACCGATTGAGTGACGTGCCTTGATGTTGACATAATACCGAGATTTGAGAATAGGCTGGTTTTCAACAAATACTCGAGTACCGGTACTTCAATAGTGGTACCAGGGATGCAGTGGCAGCAAAGCGCCATAGCCGCAACACAGATCTCAATGCACTCGCGACAGGGTAAAGTATTGGAACAAACTGGGGTCGAGGTGCCCCATGAGAAATTCCCTTTATTCAGATCCCAAGATACCTAAGAGGGAAAATAGCCGCTCTTTTTTTTTGTTCATCGCACAGACCTTCGCCCCCGTGTTTGTTCCAATACTTTACCCCTGTCGCGAGTGACCCCATCCCGATTTTTAATTTGCGCCCATGTAGACAGACTAGCTAGGATGAGTCCTGCGACAGCGGGCACAACTACGAACCGCCGCAAAATTCAATCATCTTCACAACAACAATCGCGAATAGAATTGCAACCACAACTATAATAGCTATTAATACTAAAGACTGTATATTTGTATCCCTCCTCTCCAGGAGCAGTAATCGCATCTTTCATTTTGACTATGACATTGACCGAGGTTGTGGTTGTATTGTGATGGTTGAGTGCTGGTGGTAATAGTGGGTGCGCCTGTTGCCTCAAGATTTATTCTCGCAGAGGGTAGCTTAGCCATGCCCTCGCTGGTTACCAATCAGAAATCCAGCCCGATTCGCATCCCAGTTCCGCACATCAGACCGCGCGAATCCCAACTCTGCACACGTATTCGATACTTTCCGGGGACCTTCTCTAGTGTGTCTGCCCCCGAACCGTCGGACGCGGCGTCCAGTGTTCCATCCTCCCTTAGGCTAACGTCAAGGCAACAGTTTATCTACTCTCTGAAGCGGAGGAAGTTATAAATCGCCAATTATCACAGTTAACAGTCCCGCACGGTAAAAAAATAAAATAAAAAGTCACACAATTCACGATTAATTCAGCTTGCTTTTGATAATTCACAAATCCTTTACCCAATTCAAACCCTGAGGAAGAAAGGATACCAAAGCGAAAAATAAAGCCCAACCCTTTCCACTTGTCCCACTATTATCTATCCTTAGGTGATCCTCCTCTGATTGTTCGCTTTTCCCAAATTTTGCCCCATCTGTTGACGGTCCAAACTGTTCTTCCTTCGTGCCATGGTACCGTGGTCGAAAGACAATGCGAGAGAAGAGAAGGGTCTTGGCCTTACGTTCTAGAGAGTCGCCCCCCCTTGTTCGCCAAGACCAAGCAACAGCCACCCCTTGTTGTGCACGTGACCCCTCCTCACCATTTAACTCAAGCCCAGTGTGCTTTCCTTCCCCGGGCCAAGTTATATCATGAACCGCTATCTTAGCTCTCCAGGTATCAGCAGGCTAGCTAAGAATTACCAAGACAAGACCGATCGAAGATCCCCACTCCGCCCAAAACCGTGCAAGCAGAGTCATATTTTGTCGCATTGTGTCTAAAGATAATTGCACTAGCTTTAACAAGGAGCGCACAAAAATTCTCGCCCAATTCTATTCGTGCCTCCCAAAAAGCTTTTGCAACCCCCGACCACGTTGGCTTTCACGATAAACCTCTCGCGATGTAAAAAAATCGCAGGGTTGGCATGGCAACTGATTTAAAGCACAGCAGAAAACCCCGATCGGCAGGCCCCAAGAGTGGAGAACTCCTCCCCACTCTGACCGAATATTCTATGAAGGCACCGTTGGAATCCCGCTTCGCGACCATTTTCGAGACATCGGAACACCATGTACGCACGACAAGAGACCACTACGGCATAATAGGACTCAGCATGGGTAATCACTCACCACATCTATATACACCTCGAGGAAATACACGCCTGCCAAAACCAAAGCCCCTATTCAAAGTAATATTAGCTATAGACTTACCGACCTACTGCTCTTAATCGAGCACGCGATAATCCCACCTTGGATGTCCTGAACCGCCCTAATCGGGCTTGAGCACGAACTACGCACGCGAGCCCACGAACCCCCCCCCCCCCTCCTGTATTTAACTCATACCTGGTAAATAACAGTAGTTTACCCGCAGCTATCATAAGTGCAGAGCCAATGGGCCCAACCACAAATCTCCACAACACCAAGCCACCACAATACCACACCAATTCGAGTCAGTGCCTCAGCCAAAATCCACGGTCCTATCCCTAGACCCCAGGCTTCCGGAGGGAGGGAGGACGCAAATAGACAAGCCTTAGTATTAATCGTTATTATAATTGCCGTTGTAATTGTAATCACTGTTGTGGTTATCCTGATGGTTGAATTTGCGGGGTATCCTGATTTCGCCAATTGTCTAAGGACGTATTCTGGCAGTGAGCATACCCGGGTAGGATAGGAGGCTATATGTACTAGTAGGGGTTTATGTACCTATCGTACGGGTTTCTACACCAGTACGTTGCATGCTGTCGAATCGATTGCGAGACAAATGGGAATCGCGAGTGATACGAAGAGCCTTTCTTTTGGGCCTGCCACACTCGTTCCCCATACTGGCGCTTATAGACGGGTGGCTAGTCGGAATTGGCTAAGAATGTTATCACATTATTCGCACAGCCTATCATTCATCATAGCGGGGCTTACACTGGAGACGAGCCTTCACATAGTTCAATGATAGTTGTTAGCAATTGCCTCGAGAATCCTTGTGATGTCGTATACTCGTTTTCCACTATCTAAAAATATACTCTATATATTTCTGATCTATTATGAAGGGAGGAGGGTGGGCAGAAAAGAAACAGAACAGTACGAGAAGAAAAAATGAGCACCAATTTAGAGCTGGGGGAATGTTGAATACAAGAGTAGTGAGCAAAACTGCAAGCTGTAGGGTGAATGTTTTTACAATAATTAAACTGGCTCACCCACCTCCTAGCTACAGAACCTTGTAAACCAAAATGCATAAACACTGACTCGACGGGATCGGATAAGGAGTTTCGCACATGTGTGATAATACATATTTGAGCACCTATTGAATGGAATTTGATTGGGGAAAATAGGATGATATATAGGGACAACTTCCTTGAGCCACATGCTTTGAATAGGCGGGGATGGTGGTGATTTACTGGAGGCGATATTTCTTTAGTCTTAAGTCGCACTATGAGCTACCGCTTTGTGAGATTGTGGCAGTGCTACCACACCCCGGCTGCCCCAACGAGCTGCCCCAACGAGCTGCCCACACGAGCGGTGTTTGGCCTTCAGAATCTAGCATGTCAGGGTTGACTTCTTCCCGCCCCAGTAGTATTTTCACCACTTCCTCCCTTCCATACTCCACGGCGCGCGCGAGCGGAGTGCTACCGCTATTATCTGGTTTATCACGGTTGACATCTTCTCGCTTGAGTAGTGTCTTCACCACCCCCTCATGTCCATTAACTGCGGCAAAAGAGAGCGGTGTCCTGCCATCATTATCCGGCGTATCGGGGCTGACCTCTTGTCGTCCGAGGAGCACTTCCACGACCTCCTCATGTCCCTTCCAAGCAGCCGATGCAAGTGCAGTGTACCCCTCATAATCCCCTTCGTTGAGGTCATAACATCCCATCTCTATCAAAGCAGTTACAATCTCAACAATTCCAAAGTGCGATGCGAAGTGCAGTCCATTCCACAGGGGACCCGTATAACAACCCTCAGGATAAGAGTCCCACTCTATCTCCATAAGCAATGCCACCGATATGTGGCCATCGTATTCCCTAAACAGCTGAAGGGCAAGTGACATGGCGTAATCCGAGAGTTGCTTTTTCGCATGGACCCCCCAGTGCTGGGAACAATAAACTAGAAAGGGTTCGTCATCGATGAGGGCATAGAGATCGCCTTTGGTTGCTACCGAAAGGGTCTTGACCGGTTGACAATTCAGATATGTCAAGCAGATCTCTGCTATTGCCGAGTGAGGTCGATTAAAAATATCGGGATGGGCGGAAAGATACTCTCGCAGAGTAAAATGGATCAGTCGCATTGCTGATTCTTCCTTATCCACAATAATAAGCCCTTGACAGCAGCCCACTAGTGTCATTATCGAAGGGATGTTGCCGGCATCGAAATCCGTGGACCCTAGCTCGATTGCTAGGGCATGGCAAAGCTCCTTCGGGCTCAATGGTCTCTCTGCATGACAGATCCACATCAGCGCTCCAATCCCGAGTCTCGATTTGTCCCCACCCTGCGCCTTTATCCGTTCAATTGTCGCGCCGTAGATGTCCTCTAACCCCAGTCCACCAGTCATTTTGTTTAGTCTTTCTCGCCTTCGAGAGATTGTCGATTCTTGCAAGATTGCCTCGATATTTAAGGAAGCGAGAAGAAACCTAAAGATATATTAGTCGGTAATGAGCAATGGGATTCTTAGGACCACGGCCCACATTTCTGACATATTTCCTGGAATCTTCTCAAGAATTTCCGCCTCTAAACTCGAATCCATGGCATCAGGTGTTTCATCCTCGCTCAGCCTAGCACGAAGGAATCGGATGATATCGTCTCTGATGGGGTCGACAGATACACTCGCCACTCGTCCTGCTAGGCGGGTCTCAATCTCGGTGCGAATATGGGGCCTTCCGGTCATGAATATTCTGGCACGAGTAGACTTCTCAAGGATTTCTTTCAACGAATCAAAAAGCCGATATCGCTGCACAGCGGTACACTCATCGAGAGCATCAATCACCATAAATACAGGCTGCGAGGAAGTGATGAGTTGCAGCATCTTGACAATATCGCCTAGCTGTGGTTTGCGTCCATTAACGGCCTCTCTCTGCTCTCGCAAGCCCTGCCATACATCCTCCGGAATCCTTCCCGTTGCGCTGACTATTTGCTTCAGTAAGGAACCCAGCATAGTGGTGGCAGTCTGTTCCTTTCGCGCGGCAAAGTCGAAGTAGAAACATGTAACGGCCGTGTTCTGTCCTCTAGTCCGATCACACAACCTGTCCACTACTAGCGAGCTGTCATGGCGCCTTGTTAGCACTAGTTCACTTCTATTTCCAGAGAATAATCCTTGTTACCTAATAAATGTCTTGCCGACGCCCGGATTTCCGTAGCAAAACAGAACCGCCATATCACCCCCACCCTCCCCATCCAATCCGCACCATCTTTTAAATTCCCCAGTCTTCATGAGCCATTCCCCGACATCGTTGACACGCCGCTCTTGGATGTCGGAATGCCGTAAACCGGGGTCAAGTGGTGATAGCCAGGCTAGCAGCTGCGACCGATCATCAGCAAAAGTATAGCTGTTTGAAACAGTATTATAAGAATTTGTCGTATTGAGGCAATTGTTGCTATGAGCGATGGTGGTATATTGAGACATCTTCCACTCTTTTGCGTTTGTTCCGTTGAAGAGGAGTAGTTGCTGTGGGAGGTTGGTTGATGAGATTCCTAAGAGCGGAAGGCAAGCGGGGTCTTGTTAGGGAAAAGCGGGGGTTTGTTAAAACAGCCTCGCAGGTTCAGCTACTCTTCAGTGCCAAGAACACTCCAATTAACCCTAGCGGAAGGTGTGAAACTAATATCATTTTTATGGCTACAATTGGCACGTTCCCTCGAGTCGGTGAGACATGCATATTCTGGACCTTCCTGTTTTGTATATGCCAAGTATCTCGATCTTCACCAACTTCAGAATAACCGACTGAGTGATGTTCCATGATGCTGACAATGTTAGGAGATTTGAGATTCAACAAATACTCGAGCACTTGAGGGAAAGTTCAATATTGGGATCTGGGATGTGACAGCCGGGCCCATGGTTGCCACATAGCTCTAGATGTCAATGTGACCCCATCCTAATTTTTAATTTGCGCACACGTGCGTTTCTCGAGTACAGTACCGTACCCGCGGGGAGAATAGGTCCCGGGATAGCGGGCACTACCTCCATCCACCTCAAAATAATGACCATTGATACTAAGGACTGTGTATTTGTGTCCCTCCTCTCCAGGGGCATTACCACTAGCAATAGGACCTTTCATTTCGACTATGCCATTGTCCGAAGTTGCAGCAGTATTGCGATGGTTGTGTGTTGCAGGAAATTACGGGTGCGCCTGTTGTCTCAGGACTTGACTTATTCTGGCTGCGAGGAGCCACACACTCGCTTATCACTAATCAGAAATCTAGCCTGATTCGCATCGCAGCTTCTCATAAGATCGCACTAATTTCAACCTAACCGATGCTACCCTACACCATACTCGTAATTTTCTGACGTTTGTAAACACGACTGCTATTGCATATGGGCAAAAACCTGCGGCTCTGGCTGATTTTTTGCCCATATGCAATAGCAGTCGTGTTTACAAACGTCAGAAAATTACGAGTACAGAAGAAAGCCACCATTTATTCCCTTTCCCCTCCCTTCTCCAGTTCACTGGCTGATGGAACGTTATCCCTTCGTGCGTCCCGGTTTTCACATACTTTTAGCGTTGCACTAGTAAGATAGATCCGGCAAGAAAGGTAACGATAGACAACACACCAAGAGAAATCAAAATCAGGCGAAGCACTCCTACTCGTACCATGGTTGAGAGCAAATCTACGCAGAAAACCCAGTTTCCATCATGGCAATACTGAGCAGTACTCGCTTAGCACTATTCTGAGCACTGCACCACCTCTGAAGCACAAAGTTTTTCATATCATGATTACCCAAATAGGCTAGGTTTTAAGATTTTTTGAATGGGGGTGCAATATCTAAGCAGTGAACAGGATACTGGTACAACCCTTCATATTCATCATATGATACTTACATCATGCTTATCACAATTACTCCCAACTTTGCTTTCCTTACCCGAGTAGTTACTTCACCACCGATCGCTTCCACTACTAGCTCTACGGGCACTTAGCGCGGTGCTTGAAAACACACGAAGGGATGGTACTGTGCGACCATAGCACCCTGTTTTTCCAACCTTTATGGGAGCGCGGCCGGTACAGGAGTTGAGTATCCCCTCGGCTAGTTGCCAAGAAATGTTCCAGCAGTTTTCATGGCAAGTACTGTTGGAGCGTTTATTCAGGTGTGTTAGCGTGGCTTCTACCGGGGGAGAGCATCTGGCCTCGCGTACTCGCTACAGTGTATCTTCACGCCTTGTCTCCTGGTATGTCGCATGCTCTTAAATTGATCGCGAGACGTGTGAGGTTAATGGGTAAGATGAAAAGCGGATCAGTTAGACCTCCCGCCTATGCTTGGGCCTATAACGGGGGTGGCTAGTGGGTATCTGCTAAGTGCAACACCGCACTATTCCTAAAATCACATATTTACTGACACGCAACAAGTCCCCTGCGGTAGGTATTATATTTGTGTCCTTGTTCACTATCGCTTCAAGAATCCTTACGCTATCATACACCGCTTTTCTTGTGTCTGAAGAGAAAACCAAAAAAAAACTCAATATATTCAGTTTATTTATGGCTTAGTGAATTGTACCAGTGGGGGAATAGGGTGGGGGAGAGAAAAGGAAAAAAAAGTGGAAAAAAGGGTGCAAGTAAGAATTCACGACCAGAGGAAGATTAAATGCAATAGGATAAAGACCGCAAGCTATAAACCAAGCCATTGTACAGTATTATAACTATTCCCCCCTTCAGGCTGGCCTTATGGTACTTTGTAAAATCCTCACCCGGCAGAGTCAGGGGGTATCTGAGGGGTGTTAATGTACATCTGTATACCAATCTCGTGGGACTTGCTCAGTCCGTAAAGGGTGATATCCCGGGATAACTTCGGCGGGTGGCATACTGTAAATGACAAGCATTAGCGGCGATTTCCACGGAATAACGTCTCAACTGGGCTGCCACCCTCTGATAGCCCGGCCTAGCAGTGAGCATGAAGTGTGTTCGGCCGCGATTATCCGGCTAGTCGATATTAACCCCTTCCAGGCTGAGAAGTAGTTTCACCACTCCTTTATTCCTTCTCTGGGTAGCAAGTAAGAGCGGTGTTCGGCTGCGGCGATCTGGCTTGCCGGGGTTGACCTCCCCACCCCCGAGGGGTATTCTTACTACTCCCTCAAGCCCGGAGCTAGCGAGCGGCAACCGAGAGCGGTGTTTGCCCGCCACGGCTCGGCTTGTCGGGGCTCACCTCTTGCCATCCCAGTGTATTTCTACCACTCTCTCGCGCCCACGCCAGGCGGCATACCAGAGCGGTGTTCAGCCAGAACGATCTCCCTTGTCGGGGCTGACCCCCTCCCGCCCGAGCAGTATTTTCACCACTTCCTCCTGCCCAAGCCGAGCGCTGAGGGGTGTTCCGCCGTCTATATCTGGTTGGTCGGGGTTGAATCCATCCGGCCCAAGTAGTATCTTTACCACTTCCTCATGTCCACACATAGCGCCAATCAAGAGGTGTTTTGTCCTCAATATCTGGATTGTGAGGATCGACCTCCTCCTGCTCAAGTATCATTTTTACCACTTCTTCGTGTCCATTCCGAGAAGCTCGTGCAAGCGGAGCTCTCCCCATAAGATCTTCTCCGTTGATACCGTGACATCCCAGCTCTATCAGCTACCACTTTGACAATTCCAAAGAACGATGCGCAGTGGAGCCTACTGAAAGAGACTCTAGTACAAATGCCCGTGAGATACTCTGCTTGCTCTAAAAGCCGTTCGGCAGATATGTGGCTGTCGTGTTCCCGTAGTAGGTGCAGCGCGAGTGACATTCTGTGGTCCGAGAGCTCCCTTCTCACATGGACTCCCCAGTATAAGGAACAATATTCAAGGAAGGGTGAGTCAAGCATGTCAGGAGAGGGATCGGCTGAAATTGCCTTGACCTGTTTGGAATTTAGATAGGTCAAGCAGACTTCTGCCATTTCCGAGTGAGGTCGACTGAAAATATCAGGATTGGTGGAAAGATATTCTTTCAGAGTAAAGTGGATCAGTCGCATAGTTGATGCCTTTTTATCAACAATGATAAGCCCTGGGAAGCACCCCATTAATGTCGACATCGAAGGGACGTTTTCGGCATTGAAATCCGTGGAGCCTATCTCGACGGCTAGGGTATAGCTGAGCTCATCCGCCCTCAGCGGCTGCTCCGGATGACCGACCCACATCAAAGCTTCCATCCCGAGTCTCCATTTGTCCCCTCCCTGCGCCCTTATCAGCTCAGTTGTCGCACAGTAGGCATCTCCCAACCCCAATCCGTCTACCATTTTTCTTAGCGGCTCTCATCTCCGATATTTTGTTGATTCTTGTGAGATTTCCTTGGTATTTAAGGAACGAGTAGTAACCTAAATATAAATTTATTAGAGGGTAAGTTAGTGTGGGGTGGGGTTCTCAGTGTCATTGGCCTACGTATATTTCCGGTATATTTTCGGGAATCTTGTCTAGAATGTCTGCCTCCAAACTCTGGTCCATGGCATCTGGGGTTTCGTCCTCGCTCAGCCTAACATGAAGGTATGTGATATATCAGCCCTCCTAGGCGCCACCGACATAGTTATCACGCGCCCAGCTAGACGCTGCTCAATCTCATCGTGAATATGGGGTCTTCCAGTCATAAATACGCGAGTGTCCGGGAACTTTTCAAGGATTTTCTTTAACGAGTCAAAAAGTCTAACCCGTTGGACTCCTGCGCATTCGTCAAGAGCGTCAATGACCATAAATGTGCGCTGTGAGGACGTGATGAGCTGCAGCGTTTTAACGATATCAACGAGTTGCGGTCTTAATCTACCAATTGCCTTTTTCGGCTCTTGAAAGGCCCGCGATATTACCTCCGGAATCCTTTCCAGCACGTTAACCATCTGCTTCAGCAACGGGCCCAGCATACTGGTAGCAGTCCGCTCCCCCTGCGCCGCAAAAAAAACGAAATGGTAGAAACATGTAACGGTGGTGTTTTCTCCTCTCATCTGATCGCACAGCCTGTCCACCGCTAGCGAACTGTCACCGCGGCTAGTTAGCACGGGTCCGCCTTCTTCTGTATCCGAGGAATACAGTAATCCCTATTACCTAATAAATGTTTCATCGATCCCCGGATTTCCGTAGCAAAATGGAACTGCCTCATCACCTCCGCCTTCCCCACTCAAGCGGCTCCATCTCCTGAACCCCTCAGTTCGCATAACCCATTCCCCGACATCGTTAACACGGCGCTCCCGAAGTCCCGGTGCCGCAAGCCAGTGTCCAGAAGTGATAACCAGGATAGGAGTTTGGACCCATCATTGGGAATAGCACAGTGGTTCCACACATTAGTATTATAAGAGTTCGTAGCATTGAAGCAGTTGCTACTATCATTGATGGTATATTGCGACATCTTCGACTCACTATCCCTTGCGCCGCCGGAGAGGAGGGGTTGTGGGGTATAGTGGGTTGGTGATATCCCTGGAGGGTAAAGGAAAGCGAGACTGTGCTTGTGCCAACCCGGCGCTGCTGATCCCACTACCGGTACTCAAGTACCAAGTACTGAAAAGGACAACGGGTACGATCGCAAGTTCCGTCTGAAAGCAAAATACTTTTCTTCAGAAAGTAAATGATTGAATCTCAGGAAATCGTAGAGAGAGAATAGAGAAGAAAATCAAAGACCGGTAGAGGCAATCGCCGCACACACTATCCGGATTCACCAAGCACGTAGATGGAATCGATAAGTTCACCAAAGAAAGCTCGCGATACGGAAAGTCCTCACTCGTTGAGGTTGTTGTTTTCGCTCTCGTCTCTCTCTCTGTCTGCATGATAGCTACAAGCCCCAAGAACCCTACCCTATGATCCGGCTTCGTGGCAACCGTTCCAGCCAAGCCATCCACCAGTACCTGCACTATGAAGCTATAAAAGTACATACAAAAAAATAAAAACAATTTAGTGAATGGAAAACACATTATTCACCCCACAGTACCGAACAAACTGGACAGCCTGCAGCAAGATAATCGAAAAATTTGGAGGGAGCTCCTAGGGTTTTAATTGGAGCATTGAGTTTGGGTAAGAAAATTGAGCAATGGTAGTTCGCACCATCTTCTAAAGAACAGTTCTGTTCGGCAACCACAAGGCTTAAGACCAATACCATCCCTGCCATTACTGCCTAAGGTTGCGCACAAAAGTTTACCGAACACTGGTCTAGTTGGCCGAAACTAAGTGTGTGTACTGCGAATTATACTAACGGGGCTGGCTGGATACGCTAATCTTGGAAGGAAAAAGGTGCGCGGATCTCTTGGTCCTCGTACATAGGCCAGGGAAAATTATGTTTTCTCAGTAGGCGAGAAGGCCTGGAGCGGCTCGGAGGATGCGCGACAAACATACTCTCCGTACCCGGTACAGTCCAAACCAAACTCGAGTAGACTACCCGAGTGCCTAAATACAACACCGTTGAATTCCATAGGGGGCAAGGGTAGCTCTGGTTTAGGTTCGCTGATTGAACCAATAATCACCAAGTTCACAACATATCTCAACCAAACTAAAATACAGTAGCACAACGTGTTTCCCGTCATTGCATCGGCACCCTTTCGCTTAGGGTGACACGGTAGTTAGCTAGCCTTCACCATTCTCGCATGCCAGACCAATGCTTGCCGTGTCAGAATAGGGGATGTCACTTTTCGAGAGGATATATCTCGATCTACGCTACTCCGGATAACAAGATTGGGGGTTAAGGGAAGAAATTCAGTGTACAGTCACCCGTCAAAAGTCTTCGCGAATGGCTGACTAAGCAACACTGTAGAAAATCTCGGTACCGATTACGGTCGCGTAGATTGTATAATATCAACCGTGAATCCACAGCCATGGCTTCAGAACCCAAAACCCAGCGAAGAGAAATGTCCGAAGTACTTAAAGGCATGATAATTGCCTTCTTTTGGTGCTTTCATAATTATTCTTTTGTGGCAAGACTGGTGAAGCGATCAGAGAGTACAGTACGGACATTTCTAAAGCGAGCATCGGAACACGGTCATATTCAGAACCTGCCTCGCTCTGGACGGCCCTCGAAACTGACTCGGCGTGATAAAAGCTGCATTAAACGTGCTTGGAGGAGGGATCGGTTTCAATCAAAGGAGGAAGTGTGTGCAATACTGAATATTCTAGTAGAGTGTAATTGTTAATATGCTAATTGGGTAGCTTCGCCGGAATGTCTGTCCTCATGTCAGTATGTCAACCCTCAAGCGCTACCTGCGTAGTCAGAATCTTCGGAAATGGCTAGCCAAGCACCAGGTCAAGCTTACAGAGGAGCACGCAGCCAAAAGACTCCAATGGGCAAGAGAGCACAGGAACTGAACTCTGACAGATTGGTATCGTGTTATCTGGAGTGACGAGTGTACGGTAGAAAAAGCAGGGACAGCTAGGCAGCGGTTGGTATTCCGCCACCCATGGGAGAAGTGGCTACCCGAGTGCTGCGATCCTAAGCCAAAGCACAAAAGTGCCTCATTGATGGTATGGGCTTGTTTCTGTGGATTAGAGTGTGGGGAGCTTCATTGTCTTGATGATCGAAAGACTATGAATGCCGAATATTACATCAACATGTTATCGAGACGGCTACTTCCCTTCTGGCGATACCTATTGGGTATCGAGTTAGAGCCACTCTTCATGCAGGATGGTGCTCAAGTCCATACAGCAAAGGCATCCATGGCCTTCCTTGAAGACCACGGTATTATCCTCTACAACCATCCTCCATACTCTCCCGATCTCAACCCAATCGAGCACATTTGGGTCCACATGAAGCGAACACTGCATAGAATGTATCCTGATGTGGTAAATCTATGAGGATGTCCGCAGACAATCCAAAGGCAATTGGCTGAAATCCTGCCAAAGGTGTGGGAGGAGATACCGGAGGGGTATTTTGAGGCAATGCTCGATTCAATGCCTGACAGGGTACAGGCAGTTATTGATGCAAAGGGGTGGTACACAAAATACTAGTACTAGCATTCCTTCATGTTGCACGGCTTCGGCGTGGTCATTGTTTATATCTGATTATGTAATTAAGCTTGGCATTGAGAGCGTGATCGCGAACACTTTTGACGGGTAACTGTACGATTGAGCACCACCAGGAGTTACTAGATTGAGGTTATTTTGACAATGAGGTGGGGGGGGCATCCCCGAGAGGATGAAGGCTATCATTGATGCCCAAGGATGGCGTACAAAATTTTAACTGTATTCTCTTTCCCATTTCTGTTATCATACTGAGGTCGTTTGGATCATTATTGAGGATATTTAGCGTGGGCTCGTTTGCGAAGCAAAGTTGTCTGTGTTTATTCAACCGCTGTACAGTACTGTGGGGCTTAATAGACCTAGCTTAAACTAAATTATTATATTTTTTCTAAGCGCGGGCAGGTTACATAACTAAATTTAGCTCGTTGGAGACCGGAGCGGTGGGCTGATGGATTACTAAGGGCTAGCGAGGATCGTGGATTCAAAACGAGAGGAGAGAAGGCAACGAAGACTAAGGAGGGACATGGACATGTGGATAGACAACTGCTCTGATTTGTTTTGATCGATAGATATCGACTTCTATCTTCTGGGTTCTTTGATCATCATCGACGATTTCTTTAACTTTACCCTCTGTGTGAGTGGCGATTGCCCCACTTGTGCTATTGTTTTGTTTCCGTACCGTGATATCATTTTCCCTTTTCCTCCGTGAGGCTTTTGTGTTTTCCTTTGTCTAGCTTACCTCTCCGGAGCATAGGACTTCCCCACACGAAAATCATCGTTTCAGTACTGCACTGTACACCACTAGTTATTCGGATGTAAATTAAATACTCTAACATTTCATGACAACGGCCGCCCCCCGTCAACAATCTTGACTTATCCTACAAGATAGATTTGCATCAAAAACAACGTCAAAAACATTTGAAAGAATATGGCGTTGTCATTGTTGTAGTAGTAGGCAACGGTGAGGTTAAGTATTTAATTTGCGCCCGAGTACGGGACAAGGGGTGAACGAGGGCCCATTTACCCAGAGACAGCCGTCTAGCACTTCGAGACTGTGCCGACCGTTAATCGGGGCCACACGGTCTGAGGGGTACAGAAAGTAGATGGTGTTTACCTTAAGTAGGTAGAGTGCCGTCCGGAGTCTGGCGAAATTTCCAAACACACCTCCGAGTCAACATCATGTTTTGACCGTCTAGCTACGAGAATTTAGGACGCTGGGAGGTTAGGTAAGCACTGTTGCATCTTTTATCGGAAAATGATGCCTGTCGTAATCCAGCCGTCTGGCTTTGCCATCCAAATTTTAGAAATAGACCGTCAGGTAAACCGGCCCTAATTCTCTTAAGAAACGCCCATACTCTTCACAAGCAGCACACCGATACTCTCCAATTGTTCCTACCCGATTTTCCACCTTGAATCACCTATCCCACACCAGTACTCCCTTCAATTCTCGCAGGGTCCAAGTTCCAAAAATTGTCTTTCCATCCTCGGTAACCTGGTCCGGCATAATCCCCTAGGCGGTGTCACAAGCAGTGGGGATCACCTTGTAACTAATGCCACTTGAGGGACAGGGTGTTGGAAACCAGTAGGCGCTGCTCAGCATGCTCAAGCAGAGTTTCACTGTTTCGCAGAAGTCTTAAGTTTGGGCAATATCTCGGGTAATGGATCTATCACGCGCGGTGACCGGATGCCGTGCGCAGGGTGGTATAATAAACTACATGCTAGAGTCTTTACTACATGTCTCCCGCACCAGGGGACTGCAGAGAATATTTCTATCATGGGAGTACGCAAGGGGAAGAGGGCAAGGATAGAGGCAACTGGATATGTGGCGTGTGGCTTTCTTTTACCTCATCCACCCTCCCACCCTTACTATAAGATGAGGGAGAGATCAGCATTAGAGAGCTAAGTTACCGCTATCCGCACTCTCTACCTCCTGACACCATGCCCGATTCTGCTTAGGACAGCCGAAAAGCGCTTCCCCAGCATGGCAAATACCGGGGAGTTATTTCTCACAGAGGGAATCCCGGACAATCGCACAGAGAGATCCCTTTCAAGATCATTATCCACAAAACCGGGCAAAGTGCGAACCCAACAGGAGAGCATCACATCATGACAAGTCACCTGATAGGCAATCACCCACCCCGTCACAATCTACCGAGAGACAACGCAAGTATATCGCGGCCGAAATCCCTGTCGGAAATAGTGTTTGCAGATGGTTGAGCTTGCTTAGGGCAGCCGGGACTCAGCCTTGACCGAGCTTGGGCATGCACTATGCAAGTGCGCTCACCAAATATCACCCGGGGCCGAGCTCAGCCGGGATAGGTAATACTATATTACCGGTAACCTATACGTTTCAACCATAAATCAAACTCGGTTCTTACAAAAGTCTATCATACCATACAGTAAGATGTGCGGATGGGCTCGGGCTGGCAAAAAAATTGTAACTGCACGATGTTCCTTGATCTGGAATACTCCTGCTTTTCATCCAAGGATTGCCTTTCCCATTTGTCCTGGTGCGCTTTTGCAGTTCTTCCCTGCCAAAGATGGATGGTGTGATAGCAGTGTAGGAAGAAACTCCGGTCAAAGCCGAGTGATCTCCGGTGATCTTCGACAGAACTAGTCCTGGGCAGTGCCAGGAGGATTAGGATTGCGTAGGTGTGCAGCAAGAGTGTTCAATCTCATCAGATTCAGTTCATGATGTCACTTTCTATTTTATTTTATGAATTTTCACCTCAATCTCTTGCAGGTTTGGGCTTAGGGTGGTGACACTTTTAATGCCTAGCTCTGTATTAAAAACAGCAATTCATCTGGAATGCTCACCGGTGGGTTCAGAAATATATGGGTGTCAATGATAGAGTTTACGCTGTGAGAGAGGTGCTGCTAGCATCCGTCTTCTCAGAATCTACTGGATCGCTCGCCCCCCACTAGTCTTCCACAATTTAGACACCTCCTCTTCAGTAGAAAGAAGCAACTACCAAACACGCGCTACGGCAAATAGGGAGGTCAATTCTTGAGTGAAAAGCACAAGCATGTCATGCATTACCCGCGCCAGAAATCTAGCCAGACTTGACTTAGGATAAATGGCGATTCGAGTTAGATTTCGCCGGTCATCTAGATAGCGAGCTCTGGGGATATGATACCCATACGAAGATCAGAAATTGGCTGCCCCACCCTATTCAAAGTACAGTAAAAGCCATATCGAACCCCACAAAGTCCACCAGAGCCAATTCTAATCGAACAGGATCGCTATCAAAGGAAAAGGGAAACCGGAGGGAAACCCCCAAATCCTGGAAAGGGGGTTTCCTTTTTTCTCTCTCGAAAAGTGATGCAGGTAGCCGAGAGGGGCTGAATAGACAAGAAGGAAACAAGAGGAAATGTCTAATGCTAATTAATACCCCATAGTGGGGCATTTCTAATACTCCATAGTAACATGAAAAAGGCCCAATACTTCATTTGTATGAAGCGAGGCATCAAACATAACGGCTTAGACCGGGGGTGTGCGCTAGGACAAGGTGAAGGACGAGAGAGAAAAAGTCATCGAACACAGAGAAAAACAGGTATTTCATGGACAATGTACTATATGGGTCTTGAAGGAATGGGGAGGTTATAGAATATGGTAAGATTGGTAGATAGATAGCCAGGATGCGAAGGAGCAATACACACATGGAAGACAGGAAGAGAGCTCGAACCGGTGAATTGAGAGCGAAGTTTAGAAGCACGATAGTGTAATACTGCAAGGGAGGGGGTTCATAGGATCGGGAGCTACCATCGCGAATGTCAAGATCTCCAGGTCCCCTCGGAAGAGCCCTGGATAACTCGAAGGGCTCGGATAGGAGAAGATATATTGAGCTCTTGCGATCTGCCGACTGAGCTGCCGAGCCCTGATCTCCAAATCACCGGTTTATGACTCCCCCAGGTTTCTTCTCGGGAGTTTGAGTAAGTGCTGTTTGGCCTACGGATTCTGTTGTCATGATGTCCGGCCGAATGCTGCACTGCTCTAGAAGCATTTCCACTACTCGAGTGTGCCCGCGTTCCTTCGCCCACGACAGAGGTGTTTGACCGTTTTTGTGTGGAGTATCGGGGGCGACACCCCCCCGTTCCAAAAGCTGCTTCACAATACCCCCATACCCCGACCTAGCTGCCCACGAGAGTGGTGTTCGACCATATCTATCTGCAGTGCCGGGAATAACATCCTCCCGCTCCAATAACATCTCCACAACGCTCCCATGCTTGTATACAGCTGCCAACGCGAGAGGGGTTCGACCGTTTTTATCAGCACGGTCGGGAGTGACATCCTCCCGCTCCAAAAGCATCTTCACAATAGCATCACGCCCATTTCCAGCTGCCCATGATAAGGGTGTCCGACCGTCTTCATCAGGAGTGTCGGGAATGATATCCTTCAGTCCCAAAAGCATCTTCACAACCCCACCATGCCCGAACCGAGCCGCCCACAAGAGAGGTGAGCACCCGGAAATATCTGTAGCGTGGGGAGTGGTGTCCTCCCGCTCCAAGAGCTTTTTCACGGCATCTTCATTCCCATATGCAGCTGCCCAGATAAGAGGTGTTCGACCGTTTTTATCCGCGCTGTCGGGAGTGACATCCTCCCAATCTAAAAGTATCTCTACAACACCACCATGCCCACTTCCAGCCGCCCACGAGAGAGGTGTTCGACCATCTTTATCCGCACTGTCAGGAGTGGCATCCCCCCATTCCAAAAGCATCTCTACAACCTCCCCATGTCCACTTCCAGCCGCCCTGGAGAGAGGCGTTCGACCGTCTTTGTCTGCGGTATCAGGAGTGACATCCTCCCGCCCTAAAAGTAGTCCCACAACGCCTCCGTCTCCCGACTCAGCTGCCCACGAGAGAGGTGTCCGACCGTATTTATCTGCTGTGTCAGGAGTGACATCCTCCCACCCCAAAAGCATCTTCACGAGCTCGTCATCGCCATTTCTAGCAACCAACGAGAGGGGTGTTTGACCGTCTATATCAGCAGTGTCCGGAGTGCGCTCCTCTCGTTCCAAAAGCATCTTCACGACGCCCGTATGTGCATCTGTGGCAGCCCGGTGGAGAGGCGTTCGACCGTCTTTATCTGCAGTACCAGGAGTAACATCCTCCCGTTCTAAGAGCAGTTTCACGACCCTTTCATCCCCGGACCCAGCTGCCCACCAAAGAGGTGTCCGACCGTATTTATCTGCAGTGTCGGGAGCGACATCTTCACGTTCCAAAAGCATCTCCACAACACTCCCATGTCCACTTCCAGCCGCCCACGAGAGAGGCGCCCGGCCGTATTTATCTGCAGTGTCGGGAGAGATATCCTCCCGGTCCAAAAGCAACTTCACAACGTCCCCGCGCCCACCTCCAGCTGCCCACGAAAGAGCTGTTCGACCGCCCCCACCTGGAGTGTCTGGAGTGACACCCTTCTGTTTCAATAGCATCTCCACAATGGGCCTATGCCCCTGTACAGCTGCGAGTGAGAGGGATGTCTGGCCGGAATTATTTGCAGTGTCGGGAGAGACATCTTCCCGTGCCAAAAGAATCTCCACAACGTCCCCATGGCCATTTCCAGCTGCCCACGAGAGAGCTGTTCGACCGCTTACATCTGCAGTGTCTGCAGTGGCGCTCCCTTGTTCCAAGAACATTTCCAGAACGCCCCGATGTCCATTTCTGGCTGCCCACGAGAGAGGAGTTTGACCGCCCCGATCCGCGGCGTTGAGAGAGACACCCTCCTGCGCTAGGAGGATCCCGACTATGGTCTCATACCCTTGTCTAGCAGCCCACATGATTGCCGTATTACCCGCCGCATCAGTTGCCCCTAGATCCCATTTCCTTATCTCTAATAAACCAACCGCTGCCCCGGACAACCCAAGATAAGCAGCAGCGTGGAGTCCCGTAAACCCCGTAGGGATACTCTGACCTATGTCCCAGATCGAATTATCACCGCTGTCGTTTAATAATATCCTAGAGGATACATGCTTATCGAATCCATCGAGAAGTCTCAGTGCGAGTTGGTTCACATCTTCCGTGATTTCCCTTCTGGCATGCATTCCCCAGAAACAGGAGGCATACCGAAGTAACGGCAGTGCTTGCGAGGGCCAATGAAAGTCAGGTGAAAGGTCTCTGACGCACTGAAAGTTGAGGTATGTTAAACAAACCTGGGCAATTGTCGCGTGGGGGTGGCAAAACAGGTCGGTATTATTGAGAAGGTACTCTTGAAGGGTGTAGTGGACAAGACGGGCAGTGCGTGTAAACGCTTCAACTACCACAAGCCCTAAGGAGCATCCGAGCAAGGTTTCTATGGCAGGGACGTTCTGAGAATTCCGGTCCGCAGACCCGATTTCTACCCCTAGGGCATCGCATAACTCGTCGACTTTTAACGGTCTCTCCGAATGCGATAGCCACATTAGAATGTCCATGCCGAGCCTAGACTTGCTTCCCCCTTGCGCCTTTATCCGTCCCAGGGTTGTTGAGTACGCATCCCGAAGGCCATCCCCTCGGATCATCACGTCAAGCTTTCTCTTTCTCTGGTGGATCGTGACCTCCTCCAGGACTGCGTCGATGTTAAGGGAAACGAGAAGAAATCTATTTTCTGTTAGTAAATGTCCTACCAGGCGTGGATTGATTGAAGTGGTTGTTTCGACTCACATCTGGGAAATTTTTCGCGGAATCACCTCCATAATCTCGGCCCTCAAATTACCATTCATTGCGCCGGGTGTGGTGTCTTTTTCTAGTCTCATATCCAGATACCTCTCAATATCCCTTAGAGGAGGAACGACGGATATGGTGACCACCTCAATGAAACATCGCTTAACCTCATCCCGAACGTGAGGCCTCCCGCTGAGGAACACTCGTGTGGTCGGAGAAGCCCGTGCAATGTCTAGCAGTGACTCAAGGAGCTCTCGTCGATTTTTCGGAAGACATTCATCTAAAGCATCAATACAGATGAACACCTCGGGTAGCGATGCGATCGTGGTCTTCAGGATTTTCACCAAGTCCGAGAGTTGCGCAGCCCGGGGGCCAAACACCCCTTTCTCTTTACGGAAAATCTGCCGCAGAGGCTCCGGGATCCCATCCCTCTCCAAAAGCTGCCTGAGGATTGCGCCCAAGATGTTCGTTGGAGACTGCGCCTCCTGGGCGAGGAAATCGCAGTACAGTGCTGCGACAGCGATATTTTTATTGTGAACTTGATCACACAACCAGTCAATAACTAAGGAGCTAATATTGTTGGCGGTCAGTGATATGCACTTGTTCGGGAGAGCTTTCTCACCGACCTGATATGCGTCTTCCCCACACCTGGATCGCCGTAGCAGAATAAAACAGTTTTCTCAAGTATCCCTTGAGCCCCGCTCCACTCCCGAAACTCGTTCCTTTCTAGAAGCCAGCCCCCAACACCCTCCACCCGGTTGGATTGCACACTTTGATGTCTGCCCTGAGGTGTCAGTGGTGAGAGCCACTTTTTAATCTGGCTGTCTTCGTCTATCTCGTTCACGGTGATCTTGCTGTTGAGGATACTCGTTATGTTCCCACAGCCGACGTTACCGGAGCCGAATGATTGAACATTTGGCATTCGTTCCATGATGCTTTTTCTGACGCTTGGTTTCGCCGTGGATGTGGTTCCGCGATGGTTCAGTGGGCCAAACTGGTTCATGAGCGTTGTACGGTAGTGCGCGAGAAGCGGATGCTGTAACCAGTTGCTTCCGGCGTGCTGGCCAATCACCCGCTCGCCAAGGAAGAACCAGTTATGCGGAGGTAACGAGTAGCCAAGCTCTGGGCAGGGATCACAGAGCGTAAGGCAACATTGCATCTCAAGTCTAAGTCGGGAACCATCTTACCTGCATGAGCACTACATATGATATTTAAGCCGGAAGAAGCAGATCCAACCGTCACCTCGTAAACAGGTGCCGGTATCTCTAGTCGTGTCAAGTCTCCTGCCGATTAAGTAACAGTGCACAGCTCGAATCTTGCAGCACCACTACCAAAAGCCTTACAGCTCAACTCTAGATATCTACTCTCTTCAAATTTCAACCCCTTCAAATTAGCCCAAAACCCTCTGAGTACAGTATGCCAAAGGAATTAATCAGATACTGAGAGGAAGTTTCAATTCAAAAACTCAAGTACCGTAAAAACTCGAATACAAGGCCGGGTGTGCTATGTCGTTGAAATTTCCCCCTCTGGGAGAGGGGTAGGCGAGTCACAGCAAACTCACCCCTCGGCTGGGGAGAAAGGAAAAAAAAAAGAGAGAAAAAAAGAAAATACACAGCACTTTACTCGTACCGCGAAAGGCAATTACAACGACATAGCACACCGGCCTTGTATTCGAGTTTTTACAGTATTGTGAGCATAGCGAAAAAAAAAATCTGAAAGCACAAAACTCTGAAATCAAAGAATACTAACAATCAAATAGGATCAAGTGGAACAAAAAGAAAAGCCTCCTCAACACTAGAAAAATATATTTTAAAACTAGTTTTTAGGGAACCTAAAGTGGCTCTGTAAAATCTAAATTATTTTTTAAACCATTTCCGAATAAGTTGCAAGGTGGCAGGGTGGGCTAAAAATTAAAACCAGTGGATAATTTGTAGGAACCTTGGCACGGCTATGGCTGAGGTTCCCCTCCGATATGGTACAAGATTAAGGCAGCAGTCAGCACTGATACCATTGGCATATGTGTTTTCAAAGCTGAAATCCGCATACCAGTATCATACTCCCTATCGGAAAACATTATGTGTGTGCACAAATAAAAATTTACATTCAGCCCTCGCTCTATTCTGCGTGCGGGATTGCGATGTCGCAATTGCCGTCTTCCGACAAAAGTCGGATTGGCGCTAAAGGTGAATTAAAGCCAAACCAAAGATCCATCTCCTATCACCTTCGCAATGGATCGAGCGAGTAAATACCCTACTTCTAACTTCGGAATGCATCCGAATTATGGAATCTTACTCGAGTATTGGTGCCGGCACCTTAGAATCAACCTCATAACAACCAAACTTTCCCAACTTTTCAATGAACAACAACACCACATGCTATTATTTTACTTATTCCTTCTCTATAATTCTACTAAATCATTCAAAGAACACATTTACAGAGCAGGTTTGATTCTAGGCAAGTGGTTCTTGATATAATAGGTCTTAAAGGTAGGGCAAAATTTGTACGGGCTTGGGGGGTTGGCACTTGTATCAGGAAAGGGTTTTTTGGATGAGTAATATCAAATATATTATCATACCTAAAGAAGTAAGGTCACTTACTATATTGGGACTAGTGTTCCACCCCGGATGGTCGATTCTAAGGTGCCGGCACCATACGTGCCCACAACGCAACCAAGCAAGCACTTTCTAGGCAACAGGGAAACCGTCAAGGTTCCCGTTACAAGAAAAAAGATTACCCTTCATCGATCCCCATCCATGACTTGCCCACTTTCGTGGCCAGTAATCAAGAAGAAGTTTTCCATGTGGTGGTGTCAAATAAACGCCCAAACTTTGTACCGCAACCCATCACTCCAGCTCAAAATCTCTCCTCCGATCACAACCACATCCCGACCAAACCAGAATAGCACAGCGGGTTACCTGCCCCTGCATCGGTGCGCTTTCGTTTTACCTGCGAAACTAGTTAGTAGCCTTTATGATTCGAAATGCTGATGAATTAAATTAGCGAGAGACCAATACCCGCCGTGCAAGAATGAGTAATGTCACTTTCGAGAGAGTATATCTTGAAATACTCGTAAGCTGCTCGGAATACCAAGGTTGGGCGGTGGGGAAAGAAATTCGGGACCCAATTAAGGACTATCAGGGGACTATTCCGACAATCCGGCAAGGAGCATACCGTACCCGAGAGAGTGAAGGCTATCATTGATACTTTAACGCCGCGCGGTACAGTGCCGTACACCACTAGTTATTCGGAGGTAAATTAAATACCCTCACATTTCATGATAACGGCCGCCCCCCATCAATAATCGTGACTTACCCTACAAGATACTTGCATCAAAAACAATGTGAAAAAAATTGAAAGAACATGGCGCTGTCATTGTTGTGGTAGTAGGCAACAGTGAGGTTGAGTATTTAATTTGCGCCCGAGAACGGGGCAAGGGGTGAACGAGGGCCGTTTACTTAGAGACAGCCGTCTAGCACTTCGAGGCTATGCCGACCGTTAATAGGGGCCACACGATTGGAAAGGTGCAGGAAGTAGATGGTGTTTACCTTAACGTTAAGTAGAGTGCCATCCAGAGTCTGGTGGGATTTCCAAATCACCCCGGAGTCAACCTCATGCTTTGACCGTCTAGGTACAAGAATTTAGGACGGCAGAAAGTTAGGTAAGCACCTTGCATCGTCTATCGGATAATGATGCCGGTTGTAATCTCGCCGCCTAGTTTTACCATCCAAATTTTAGAAATAGACGGTTAGGTACGAGTAAACGGGCCCTAATTACGAAACAAAAAAAGAAATGCCTATACTTTTCACAAGGAGCATGCTGATACTCTCCCATTGCTCCTACCCAATATTCCACCTTGAATCATGTATCCCGCACCAGTGTTCTTTTCAGGTTCGCAAGGTCCCTCCGAGTTCCAAAAACAGTTTTTCCATCCTCGGTAGCCCGGTCCTCAATAAGCCCTTAGGCTGTGTCACAAGCCGCGGGGGCTCACGTAACTAATTTGACTTGAGCAACAGGGTGCCAGAAGCCAGTCTGCGCTGCTCGACATGCTCAAGCTAGTTTCACTGTTTCGCAAAGGTCTAAAGCTTGGGCAATAGCTCGGGTAATAGATCTATCACACGCGTGTGGTCGGGTGCCGTGCGGAGAGTGGTATAGTAAACTACATGCTAGAGTCTGTACTACACTTCTCCCCCATCAGGGGATTACAGAGAATATTTCTATCATGGGAGTAAGCCAGGGGATGAGAACGTGGATAGTGGAAAATGGGTATGCGTAGTGTAGCTTTCTTATATTGCGTTTACACTTCACCTTTACCTTCAGCTGAGAGAGAGATGAACATTAGAGAGCGAAGTTACTGCCATCCACACTACCTTCTGGCACCTTACCCGATTCTGCATAGGACAGCAGGAAAGCTCTTCCCCGGCATGGCGAATACTGGAGTGTTATTTCTCAATGATGGAATTCCTCGCAAAAGCACAGAGAGATCCCGTTCACGGTTGCTATCGACATAACCCGGCGAAATGCGAATCCAACGGGAGAGCACCACAGCTTGACCAGTCACTTTATAGACGATCACCCTCCCCATCACAATTCACCGAGAGACAACGCAAGCATATCACGGCCGAAATCCCTACCGGAAATAGTGTTTGCCGATGGGAGAGCCTACATAGTGCCTGTATTGGATGGCTGAGGCTCAGCCTTGACTGAGCTGGACATGCGCTATCCAAGTGTGCTCACCAGATGCCATCCGCCGCAGAACTTATTCGGAACAGGTAATACTATATTACCGGTAACCGTATATTCACTGATTAGAAACCTAACTATTTGTACCGCAGTCAACCACGCCATACTGTACTTGGCCATTTAAAAAGTCTCCGGGCGCTCTGCACTTATTAATACCTAGCTTGGCACAAAAGCGTCCGGAGACTTTTTAAATTGCCAAGTATACGGTTGTCTGACCCGGGTATCAGACAAGTAACCGCGCGATGTTCCTTCATATGGAATACCCGTGCTTTAAATCGAAGGATTGCCGCTCCCATTTGCCCTGGTGCGTTTTTGGCAGTTCCTCTAGGCCAAAGAGGGATGGTGTACTAGTAGTGTAGGACGGGGCTTTCCCAGTCCCGAGTGATCGCCGGTGAACCTGACAGAACTAATGCCCGCTAGTGCCAGGAGGATTAGGATTGCGTAGATGTGCGGTGGGAGGGTTCAATCTCACCAAAATCAATGAATGATGCCACTTTTTTGTATGAATTTTCACTTCAATCTCTTGCAGGTTCGTGCTTGGGGAGGAGACAAGAAGCCTATTCATAGCTGTGCATTAGAAATGGCAATTCATCGGGAATGCTGACCAGTGAGTACAGAAATATACGTATATCAACGTTAGAGTTCCTCCCATGAACTGCTGCTGCCAGGGTCTGTCCTCCCTGAATTTGTTAGATCGCCCGCCCCAGTTAAATCTAGTCTTGCACGATTTAGACACTATTCCTCTTTAGCTGAAAACAGCTACCAAGACGCTTTACGACAAATGGGGAAGGCAATGCCTGGGTGAGAAGCACGAGTATGTTATGCATTACCCGTGCCAGAAGTTTAACCTGACTTGACTCGTGGTAAACGGTGATTCGAGTTAGATTTAGCTGGTCATCTAGATATCTAGTTCTAGGAATACGATACCCATACGTATGATAGATCAGAAATTAGTTCTATTCTCTTCAAAATACAGTAAAAGCTATATCAAACACCACAGAGCCCACCAGAGCCAATTCTAATCGAAGTGGGTCGCTATTAAAATAAAAGAGCGATTGGGAGAGGAAAACTCCCAAATCCTGGTACGGGTTATCCTTTTTTCTCCCCAAGAGTGAAACAGATAGCAGAGAAAAGTTGAATAGACAAGAAGGAAATGACTAACGCTGAACTGATACCCCATAAAAGGGCATTTCTATAACATGAAAAAGGCCAAATACTTCACTTGCACGAAGCGAAGCATCAAACATAGCGGCTCAGACCGGGAGTGTGCGCTATGGAGAGGTGAAGGACGAGAGAGAAAAAGTCATGGAGCACAGAGAAAAACAGAAATTGCATGGGAAATGCACTATATGGTTCTTGAAGGAAAAGGGAGGTGATACGCTAAGGTTGGTAGATAGATGGATAGGATACGAAGGAGTGATACACACATGGAAGGCAGGAAGAGAGCTCGAAGAGGTGAATTGAGAGTGAATTTTAGAAGAGCGATAATGTGAGACTGCAAGGGAGTGGGTTCATCTGGTAAGGAACTTTTGTAGTGAATGTCAAAATCTCCGGATCCTTTTGGAAGGGTGCAGGGATGGCTCGGAGGGCTTAGCTGGGGCAAGGTCTACTGAGCTATTACTATCCGCCGACTGGGGAAAAGAACTCTGATATCCAAATCGCCGGTTCATGACTCCCTCAGGTTTCTGCTCAGGAGTTTGTGTAAGCGCCATTTGGCATACGAATTCTATTGTCATGATGTCCTGCCGAACGATACACCGCTCCAGAGGCATTTCCTCTACTGGAGTGTGCCCGCGTTCCTTCGCCCACGACAGAGGTGTTTCACCGTTTTTATGTGGAGTATCGGGGGCGACACCCCGCTCCAAAAGCTGCTTCACGATGCCTTCATTCCCCGACATAGCTGCCCACGAGAGTGGTGTTCGACCATATTTATCTGCAGTGTTGGGGGTGACATCCCCCCGCTCCAATAACATCTCCACAACGCTCCCATGCCCGTATACAGCTGCCAACGTGAGAGGGGTTCGACCGTTTTTATCAGCACGGTCGGGATCGACATCCTCCCGCTCCAAAAGCATCTTCACAATGGCATCACGCCCATTTGCAGCTGCCCACGATAGGGGTGTCCGACCGCCTTCATCCGCAGTGTCGGGAATGGTATCCTTCTGTGCCAAAAGAATCCGCACAACCCCGCCATGCCCGAACCGAGCCGCCCACAAGAGAGGTGAGCACCCGGAGGTATCTGTAGTGTGAGGAGTGATACCCCCCCGTTCCAAAAGAGTTTTCACGACATCATCATTCCCATATGCAGCTGCTCAGGCGAGAGGTGTTCGACCGTTTTTGTCCACACTTTCCGGAGCGACATCCTCCAATTCCAGTAGTATCTCCACAACGTCCTTATGCCCACGTCCAGCTGCCCACGAGATAGCCGTTCGACCACCTTTATCCGCAATGTCGGGAGTGACATCCTCCCGTTCCAAAAGCATTTCCACAATCTCCCCATGTCCATTTTCGGCCGCCCACGAGAGAGCCGCTCGACCATCTTCATCCAGAGTGCCGGGAGTGACATCCTCCTGTTCCAAAAGAAGCTTCACAATCTCCCCATATCCATTTCCGGCCGCCCACGAGAGAGCCATTCTACCATCTTTATCGGTAGTGTTAGGAGTGGCATCACCCCGTTCTAAAAGTATCTTCACGATGTCCCCACGCCCATTTCTCGCGGCCCACGAGAGAGGCGTTCGGCCGTCTTTATCTGCAGTGCAAGGAGTGATGTCCTCCTGGCCCAAAAGTAGCATCACGATGTCCGTGCATGCATGTATGGCTGCTTGATGGGGTGTTTGGCCGCATTTATCCGCGGTGTTAGGCGAGACATCCTGCCGCTCTAGAAGCATCTCCACGATGTCCGCACTCTTACTTATCACTGCACACAGAAGAGGTGTTTGACCGTCTTTATCTGCAGCGCAAGGAGTGATGTCCCCCTGGCCCAAAAGTAGCATCACGATGTCCGTGCACGCACGCATGGCTGCTTGATGGAGAGGTGTTTGGCCGTATCTATCCGGGGTGTTGGGGGAGACGTCTTCCCGCTCCAAAAGCATTTTCACAATGTCCGCACGTTTATCTATAACTGCACGGTGGAGAGGTGTTTAGCCGTCTTTATCCGCAGTGCCGGGAGTGAGATCCTTTCGCCCCAAAAGCACCTTCACAATGTCCGCACGCCCATCGATAACTGCCCGATGGAGAACCGTTACCCCGTATTTATCCGCGGTGTTGGGCGAGACATCTTCCCGCTCCAAAAGCATTTTCACAATGTCCGCATGTTTATCTATAACTGCACGGTGGAGAGGTGTTTGGCCGTCTTCATCCGCAGCGCCGGGAGTGAGATCCTTTCGCCCCAAAAGCATCTTCACAATGTCCGCACGCCCATCGATAACTGCCCGATGGAGAGGTGTTACCCCGTGTTTATCCGCGGCATTTGGAGAAACATCTCTCCGTTCCAAAAGCGTCTTCACCATGACCTCATGCCCTTGTCTAACAGCCCACATGATTGCTGTATCACCCTCCACATCAGTTGCACCGAGATCCCATTTCTCCATCTTTAATAAACCAAGCGCTACCTCCACCGACCCAAGATATGCAACGCAGTGGAGTCCTGTAAACCCCTTAGGGTTACTCCGACCGAGGCTCCCGCCCCAATTGTCATAGTTGTGGGATAAGAGTATCCCGGAGGATACATGCTCATCGAATCTATCGAGAAGTCTCACTGCGAGTTCGTTCACACTTTCCGTGGTTTCCCTTCTTGCATGTATTCCCCAGTAGCAAGAGGCATATTCAAGTAACGAGGTTCCTACCCGGTGCCGATAAGGGTTATGCGGGAGGGCCCTAATACACTGAAAGTTGAGGTATGTTAAACAAGTCTGGGCAATTACCGCGTGAGGGCTTTGAAACAGGTCGGCGTTATCGCGTAGGTACTCTTGAAGGGTGCGGTGGACAAGACGGACAGTATATGTTGACGCTTCAACCACTACAAGCCCTAAAGAGCATCCCAGAATGGTTTCTATCGTAGGAATGTCCTCAGAATTTCGGTTCACAGACCCGATTCCTACCCCTAGGGCATCGCATAACTCGTCGGTTGTTAAAGGCCTCTCGGAATGCGATAACCACATTAGCATGTCCATGCCGAGACTCGGCTTGCTTCCCTTTTGCGCCCGTATTCGATCCAGGGTTGCCGAGTACGCATCTCGAAGGCCATTCCCTTGAGTCATCTCGCCAAGCTTTTTCTTTCTCTTGTAGATTGTGGGCTCCTCCAGGACCGCGTCGATGTTAAGGGAAACAAGAAGAAATCTATTTTCTGTCAACAAATTCCCAACTAGGGTGGATTGATTGAAGTGGTTGTTTCAACTCACATCTGGGAAATCCTCCGCGGAATCACCCACATAATCTTGGCCCGCAATTCGTCGTTCATTTCGGTGGGTGTGGGGTCTTGGGCTAATCTCATCTTTAGATATATCTCAATATCCCCAAAGGCAGGTGTGACGGGTATCATGACGGCCTCGGGGAAATATCTCATAATCTCGTCCCGAACGTGAGGTCTTCCGGTAAGGAACACGCGTGTAGTCGGAGAAGCCCTTATAATTTCTTGCAGTGACTCAAGGAGCTGGAGTCGGTTTTTCGGAAGACATTCATCTAAGGCATCGATACAGATGAACACTCCCGGCCGCGATGCGATGGCCGTCTTCAGCATTTTTACCAAGTCCGAAAGTCGCACAGCCTGTCCGCCAAGTACCATTTTCCCATTGTGAAAAGCCTGTTGCACGGTCTCTGGGATTCCGTCTCTCGCGAAAAGTTGTATGAGAATTGCGCCCAACATGTTCGTCGTGGATTGCTGCTCCTGGGCAAGGTAATCACAGTACAGGCCTGCCACAGCGATGTTCCGATCACGAACTTGTTTGGGAAAATTGTCAATAACTAAGGAGCTAGTATTGCCAGCCGTCAGTAATACCCCGTTGATCGGGGGGGCTTTCTCACTCACTTTATATGCGTCTTCCCCACACCTGGATCGCCGTAACAGAACAAAACAGCTTGCTTTGACACCCCACCACTACCGCTCCACTCTCGAAACTCGTTCTTTGCTAAAAGCCAACTTCCCACACCCCCCACTCGGTTGGATTGCACACTTTGGTGCCTGGCCTGGGGCGTTAGTGGTGAGAGCCACTGTTTAATCTGGTTGTCTTCGTCTGTTTTGTTCACAGTGATATTGTTGCTATTCGTTACGTTCCCGCAGTTGGTATTATGGTCGCCGAATGATGACATATTTGGTATTCGTTCCATGATACCTTCTATGAATGTTCTGTTCTGCCGTGTAGTTTAGTGGGCCAAACTAGTTTATGGGCTTTCTACTGCGTGGGAAAAAGGAGGGGTGATTTAACTCCTCAGTGCTATCTAATTATTTGTACGGAGGTACAGCGTGTAAGTTTTGTAGGTTACACAGAGGGTGAGGGTGGCAGTCTTCGTTTGTGGAACCTACAAAACTTACACGCTGTACCTCCGTACGCGAGGCACGGGGGGGAAGAAGGCAGCGAGTGGTCAAACTCGCTACACGTATCACAAATCGCAAGGCAACATTGCATCCCGTGTCCGATTGCCATACGGTCCCATACGTGTACTCGAGTACGTGCTCGTACATAAGCACCGCATATGAGATTAGGCCGGAGGGAGCAAATCCAACAGTTGCCTCCTGTCTCCGATTAAGACTCAGTATTTTTTGGCGATAATGCGCATAGGCAGGCATGACACAAAATTCTGGAATCACAGAATACTAACAATCAACTACCGTAGGCTCCATTGGAATAAACAAAAGGCTCAACAGTGGAAAATGAAAATAAAAACGGGTTTCAGGAAACCTAAGTGGCCCTCTGAAAATCTTAAAACATTTGGGTAAGTTGTAATGTCACAGAGTGGGCGCAAAATTACAATCCGGTGGTGCTCTTGGTCATCCGATTGATCTGCTTCAAGATTTGGAGCTGCACGTTGATACAGGATAGCAGGAACCCTGGCAGGGCTATTGTGCTAAGGTTCGCCTAGCCACCGCTCCAGCTCAGATACAAGATGGAGGCAGTTAGCATCAAGCACCGATAACCTTTGCATATCTGTTTTCAAAGCTGAAATTCGCATACCGGCTCTCCCTATTAGAAAACACCATGTGTGTACTCGAGTAATACAGATAAAAAATTACATTCAGCCCTCCCTCCCTCTGTCCTGCGTGCAGGATTCTCTCACAATTGCCGTATTCCGGCAAAAGTCGGATCGGAGGTGTACTGTACCGTCCAGTAGATCCATCTCCGATCAGGCCCCTCGTCTTCGCAATCTGAGAAAAAGCACTCCGAGAGGGAATAATATTTTCTAAACACAGTATAGCTTATTTAAACTGAGCCCGTTGGATCCCATTTACTGGTACAAGTGGTAGGGATAAAGTATTCGAACAGTTAATTTGGGTTAACCCGCAAAATAAACCCTGCGGTATACGAAAACATCACCCCTGGCACTTGTACTTGTATTCATAATTTTTGTTAACCTACCCGGCTCAGCCGACTGTAGTTTGGATAGTGATTTCTATTGAGATCCCGATGGTGGATCTAAAAGAGCAAATAAGGCGCTCCTAACTTCGGAATGCGTCCAATTTATGAAATTCTACTCAAGTACGTGCCCACAACGAAACCAGGCCGGTATTTTTCAGGCAAAAAGGAAACCGCCAAGTTTCCTGCTACAAAAGAAATTCCCCTTCATCAATCCCCGTCCGTGGCTTGCCCAGTTTCGTGGCCGGTAGTCGAGAGAAGTCTTCCGTTTGGTGCCAAATAAATCCACAGACTTTGTACCGCAACCCATCACCCCAGCTCAAAATCTCTCCTCCGATCACAACCACATCCCGACCAAACCAGAATAGCACAGTGGGTTACCTGCCCCTGCATCCGTGCGCTTTAGTTTTACCTGCGAAGCTAGTTACTAGCCTTTATGATTCTGGAATGCTGATGAATTAAATTAGCGAGAGACCAATACCCGCCGTGCAAGAATGAGTAATGTCACTTTCGAGAGAGTATATCTCGAAATACTCGTAAGCTGCTCGGGATACCAAGGTTGGGCGATGAGGAAAGAAATCCGGGATCCAATAAAGAACTATCAGGGGACTATTTCGACAATTCGGCAAGGAGCATTCCCGAGAGTGTGAAGGCTGTCATTGATACCTAAGAATGACATATGAAATGTTAAGTGTATTTTTCTTGTTCCCGCCACCGGGGTTGCCTGGGTTGCCATTGCGGGGCACTTAATCCATAGTAGTTGCTGCAGGAAGGTTGTTCGTGTTTATTTAACACTGCGCGGCACGAGACCGGGGTGAACGACCATGACTAAGGGTCCGTTTCCCTAACCGTCTAGTTCTGACATTTTGGTGGTGAAACTAGATGGTGGCATCTCAACCGACTTCCTACTCCAATAGACGTAGCAAAATGAGAAAACCTCTCCCATACCCTCCGGCCGGTTGCATACCTTTCCAATACCCTCCTTTGCCAAAACATGCCCTCCGGAAACAAAACTATGACCCCCGCTTTCCTTCACTGAAACCCCCCTCTCTTCTTCTGCTCTCAAGAACGCCAAAAAAAACCCCCCATATGCAGCAACTCCTCTACTGAGGAAGCAAATAAGATGGCACGATATATATTCTGTGACAGCCCCAACCTTTCCAACAACTTGGACTCTTTTGAGGTATCGAAAAACTATATTGTTACCATTGATTAGCCTCAACTCCCAAGTTAGCTATCACCCCTGGATCCCAGATTACGGCACTGGGACATTCAAGAGCACTCGGTTAACGACACGGGCGGAATAGCAAGTGTTCTGGGCCACCCAGGAACCTGATTGTGCCCGGCGGGGGGGGCTGCGAATAGCCCTGGACGGGACTAGATGGCTATTCGGAGTACGACAGGGGCAGATAAACCCTAGGACAGCGGTTTTGGGTGTGGCAGTGGCCCACTAAGTGAGACAGTGGAGTTTAGATGGAAAGCGGGGAACTGTGTGAGAGGGCGGTCCGGGTGGTGAGGGACGGCGGGGGGACAGCACTATTTATGCCCCATGAAGCGGTATTGGAGGCATTCACCCCCAGGCCTGAATGTCAGTCGGGCATGTTTTTTCGAGTATAAAGACTTTGGTCAGTGTAACACCCCTTTGCATACCAAACTGACAGTTCAACTAGAAACCTGGCACTCTAGAGGCACTTTTTCAAACCCGTGGGTGAATGCCTCTGTTCATCTGTTCGGGGGTGTACAGTACCGGTACCTTAGAGTACAGCAATATCGTCATCAGAAAGAGAGGGGGCCGCGATGGATGATGGAGGGCGGCCGGGGGTGGTGAGGGATGGTAGGGAAATGCCGGGGCAGGCACGAGTGATGCCTCATGATGTCCTAATGATTCGTCCGGAAGCGCATGATTTCAATTTGGGCTGGTACCGGAGGTCCGAGCTACAGTCCCCTGCAGTCCTGGCCCTCATATTCCTAGGCGTAGTCAGTCCTATTGCCCCCGAAAAGATGGACTACGAGCCCGTATTCCGTCCCGTCCAACCCAAAAGACGGACGAACTAGACAGCTAGGAACACCGATTTGTAAAAACTCATGCCGAGTAAAGGGAGTAGAATATGTAAAGTAATCGAAAAGAGATTGAGCATAATTGGGGAATTCGCTTGGGCACTTGATAGATGTTCAAATTCGCATAACATTTCTAGCTAGATGATCGGGTCCTTTATCATAGGATCCGGCTTCCCCTAATGCCATGCCAGTGTGGGTGAAAACTCGATCACCACCCACACAGAGGAAGAAATTTTTCCCTGACTGAAACACAAAAGAAACATTCAGATGCAAGGAGATAGAGTCTCGAATGAGATGAAGGAAGGTGCAGTAGAGCGTTTCATGAAAGGACTAACAAGAAAGAATAAGGTTAAACGATATCAAGCATACGGGGACAAAATTCCAACATGATTTCATTTCTCTTCTAACGTACTCTCATATCCGGTATCCTCGACCACATGGTAGTCCATCACCCGGTGAAAGTGGGCCACGATGCGGCGAGCGAGGCCTCGTGGGCCTGGGAACTGGTGACCGGTCCTTCCCCGTATAAATAGCCAAGCATACCCTCCTAATTCCGTACTCAAAATTAAAATCCTCAGTCGTTTCAACAATTCCACTTTTGCGCAGTCCGAGTGATATTTCATGAGTGTTCATACCTCTCTCAAGGAGGAACTCTAGCCACCTAAGGTGTGAGCATTATACAGCTAGCTACAAAAGTTTTGTCTTTGGTGGATTCACTTTTCCCCTGAGGTAAAGATATCCGGTAGATATACCACCGCTATGATTTATCATCTAGTATGTGTTCGGCTGTGTTGAGAACGGTTTGGGAAAATAGGATTAACAAGGTGACTTTGTAGAAATTTCCGCTATCGTGGGGACGGGTCCGATTTGGGGAATGTTAGGGAGAACTCTTCTGATGTTTTGAGCTAGTTGCCGTGTCCATCCTGCGGATTTTTTTTCTCTTCTTCTTTGGACGGGAGGGGGGGGTCAGTAAATTTGCTGTAGAGGGACTCCATTGTGTCTAGGTGGCGGCGTGTCTTCTCGGGGTGTCTTGTCCCTGGTGAAGGGTCGGGCCGCCGATAGTGGATTTAAAAAGAGTCTACCGACACAGCACAAAATTTGGGTGGATTGAGCTAGCAAGGAGCATTACTCTACCATGGGGTAAAAGTAGAGAATTGGGTATGAGGGGAGCGGAAAGCGTATCGTATTTACCACCATTCAATCTTGTGTCCCACTTACTAGTAAAATAAGCGAAACTTTGCTGCTGCATCTCCATATTTTAGATCCGGCACTTTCGATAACGCTAGCTGTATCTGCGCTACTACAGCGGGCACTGCTACTAGATTTTTCGTTGATTGTGTTGCGGGGGATAACTCGCCTAACGGTCAAACAGTCCTACCAGAATACCGGTAGGGCTCAACTAAAGGGCAGGTGGAATCGGAAACTTCACTAACCAAACATAAGGCTGTTTAAGAATAATGAACCATCTCAGTCATCATATCGCCTGCCGCACCTATCGATCTCTCCTTCATACATGAACCCATTTGCCATTGTACATCCGTAATATTAATATCAAAAATGGAAAAAGATGACCGTAAACCCTTCCGCCTATCCTTTCATCTGGAACAAATGAAATCTCTAAATCTATTATCCCGTCTTATCCCCTATCTATCCGTTTTCGTTATCTCTGACAACTATGCTTCCGTCAACTCTGGCAGATTGTTTATTCGCTGACCCCACTGGTACAGAACCAGTCCAGAAACACTAGGCTGCAGAGCGGGATTCGTGGGCACAGCTCGAGCCGAGCTGGAGAAAAATCATAGGGTCGAGATGCTAGAGATGAGGTGTAATTGACCCGCCATATCCCCCGGATGCGAGCTTGCTAAGGGCCTGCTTAGCAAAATGGGACCGTTCCACCGGGCGACCGTTTCTGTTGTGAAAATCGCATTCTCTCCATTTTGAAGCGGAAGGAGGAGGGCCACTTGTATAGGGAACGGAACGGAGTCGTTGTATCCAGACAGGCCCTAAATAGAACTGATGACACTACGGTTTGAGCTGTTCATACCAGTTTCCACTAGCATTACAAGAACAGTTCCCCGTATCGTCTCATTCATTGATCGGAAGCCAAAAAATCTTAGCGTATTGGCTTATCCGGGCTGGGTGCCGCCTGGGGGGCTCAGGCTTGGTTGTGTGGGCTTGCGGAGTGGTTGGTGCCGCTGGGGGGGGGGGGCGGGTGGGAGTTTCAGCCACCCTTTCAGCCGCCCGGTTCCGCTGAAAAACGTCAGTAATGCTCATCCAATATGTAACATTGTTACATATTTTCATGAATGGAGGCAAAGGGAGGACAGCTGTGCTTACCATTGTGTCGTCTGGAGTCTCCCTGGAGGTTGAAATGGCAGCAGCAATCATCATGGCTTCGCGGCGCTCATTACGATTAGCGAGGGCCGCGGCTCCGGAAATCCCATCGGGGACAGTGGAGGGGCCAGGCCGCAGAGCGGGAGCAGCGGTGCCCTGTGGAGGAGTTTTGGGAGCCCGCCGTACGAATTTGCGACAACACTAAGAATATATTAATATCATTGAGGAGAACCGGTGGGGGGGCAGACGTGAATTGAAAAGCAAAGAGAACAGCGGAACACTTTGCTGCTGACTTTGCTCCTGCCGTGGGTAAGCCATAATTGCCACAACTGGTGTGAGGGCAGCGATAACGACCGCCAATATCGCCAGCGGGGTATTTCCGTTGCTACCATCCCCTCCGTTGGTTGCTGTTTGATCGCGTTTGTTGAATTGTGCCAGTGAGCTTGGGGTGTGAAACAGTGGAATGAGAGCCATAATGGCTCAGGATGTGTAAGCTCGAGGGTTTTGGCGATATCGTGCTATGGGGGTATGGAGGGTAGTGGGTGCCTGTAGTGCAAGGGATTCCATGGAGTGGATTGCTTGAGAAGGGCTGGGTAGAGAGATCGAGGGGTTTAAAGAGAAGAAAGCGGGGGGGGAGCGGTGTTAGGGTGGCGAGGGGGAAGTTGGGATGAGAAAAATAAAGGCAGTAGTTAATGTCAATGCTAGTAGAGATGCTGGATTGGGAGGCTGGGTCGCTCATGTGGTCAAATCAAGACACTGTGCCCCCGTGAAGTGCCCCCCCCCCCCGCCGACGAATCCGAAAGTCCAATGGCGGAGAGAACCTTTATAATACAATGTTTGGGATGCCATCCACCGGGAAATATATTATAATTCAGTAGTTGCTATGCGAAGTTTTGTTCGCGTTTATTTAACGCCGGGCGGCACGGGGCAGGGGTGAACGATGATGACTAATTCTTTTAAGAAATGCCCATACAGTATGATACCCTTCACAAGGAGCACGGAATCTGCCTCATATTCCACCTTTGATCACATATCTTACACCGGCTCTCTTTTCGGTCCTCGCGAGGTCCCCGGGAATTGCCAAAATCTTTTTCCACCCTCGGAAACCCGATCCACCGTAAACCCTAAGAGATGTCACAAACGCAGGGCTCATTTAGCAACTACCCGTAATCTAACCTGAGTCGCAAGATGTTAGGGATCGTTTAGTGCTGCTCGGCGCGCTCTACCAGTCACGGCTTCATTATCTCGCGGTGGTCTAGGGTTTCGGGAATACCACTACGGATAACGAATCAGTTGCGCATAGTAACCTACTGTGCTAAATACGGGAGGGCCTAATGGACCGCAAGTGAAGTGGGAGTCTTTAGCATACCCCCCCCTGTAAGGAGATTGTAGGGGATGTTTCTTTTTTTTTTATCCCAGGAGTAAGCAAGGGAAATGCATGGAGGAAAATACATATTGCGGTGTGACTTCATTATATTTGATACTAGCATATGCTCCCACGTTTATCATCAGTTGAGAGAGATGGACAATCGAGAACGGGGTTACGAGCTATCCACACCCTCTACCATTCGGTACCGCCTATGATTCTGCGCAAGGCAGCAGGAAAGCGCTACCCTGCATGTCAAAGATTGGGGGTTATTTCCTACTATGATGGAATTCCTATAAAAGCACGTAAGAGATCCCTTTCTCCGGCGATTTCGACACAGCCGAACACACCGCGCATCCGACAGGAGAGTGCGATAAGCCACTGGGTTGGCGATCGCCCACCCCATCTCTATTCACACTGAGGCAATATGAATCCCCGAGGGCCGAAACCACTATTGAGAGTGGTGTTTCCCAATGGGCGAACCTGTGTAGCTCCTGGACAAGTATTTGATGGCAGGGTCTAAGCTTTGATCGGGCTTGGGCATGCATTATGCAAGTGAGCTCACCAAATACCACCGGCGCCCAACTCATCAGGAATAGGTAACGCTAGATTACCGGTAATCATATATTCGGAACTAGAGATCCAGTTCTATCCGTACCACGGTCTATCGTACTGCAGTATCAGATGTGCGGATGGGCTCGGGGCGGCAGACCGGTAACTTCGCAACGCTGTCTACTCGTATGGAATACGTTGATGGGCTGCGGTAGATTGATTATATTAAGGGTAGTGATCCTGATACAGTCACGCCCCGCTATCCATGACCGCCCGGAACCTGAGACCCCGCTTAACCGTACGAAATCCCCGACACCTCCAAATCGTAATGGAATTCTGCCCGCCGAACTGGAAAAAGGCCTCGGGACCGTGGTATTCTGGCAACCCCCCCCCCGGCCCGGGTGGAAGGTTAGCCTTCTGGGCCAGATGCTACTACAAGTTAACCTCCAGAGGACTATACTAAGGGGGCAACAGGGTGGGGCAATGAATATAGACTATAATAAAACAGGTATAAGGAGGGACTATGCTATAAAAGAGAGAGGAAGGCTTGTCGTATATGTAGTAGACCACCGTAGATAATTCCAGTTATTAGTATTAGGCGACCTTTTTGTTGGAAGTGGTTAGATGATGTTCGGCATGCTCAGGGTATTGTTTCATCGTTCAGATAGTTTTCGGGAACGCGCTTAGGCTTCGGGGATGCGCCCGGACCGATACATCTACCGGAAGAAAAGTGGAAGAGCAGGAAGGGGGAGCGAAGGAGCCAGGTGCACGGAGCGTTGGATGCCCGGAGGCTACCAACAGTGGGAGTCCCATGTTTCTTTTGTTAGCACGCGAACAGGCAAAATGGAACGGAAGACAGACGCGGAAGAGAGTAGACATAGGCGGCGATCCATGGAAGGATAGGAGGACGACTTCGTTGTGATTTATATATGTTTCCTGTCTTCCATTAGTTAGTCGAGAGTGAGAGGGATAGGCGTAAAAAGGGGGAAAGAACGAGCTTCCCCACTCACTCCAGAGTCGTGAGATGGCGATTGGAGCCGCATCCCCGTTACGTGAACTCTTGGCGTTTGGTTGTCGCGCTGATCAGTTTAAAACTTCTTTCATTCGATTCCTAGAATACCCATGACAAAGCTGGCAAAGGCTAGATTAACAGCACCGCAGGACTACAAACTTAGCTGCCTTCGAGCGCAGTCTCTCAGATGGAGTTGGCCGGCTTTGTACCTCTTGATAGTTACCTCCGATAGCCCTATGGACAGCCACCCGCCAGCTGGGGCTTTTGCGAAAAGGGAGATGGGGGAGTGCGGGATAAGTTACATGCGTGCTGGATGGGGGACAAGCGGTGCCATATGAATATTTGTGGAGATAAACCTTCTCAAGGGAGTAAGCATAAACTTTATTTTTTTCCAAGCGATACCCTCCAAATCCCCCAGTTGTTCTGGACACCCCATTCTCCCAGGTGCAATGTGTGAAACCCAGCCATCCAGGATACCGGTGTGCGGCTCTAAAACACCTCCTTCTCACCTGAAGTCCTGCTCGCTTCCTAAGTTCAAGTATGTTCCTTTTCGTCGACATCCTAGCAGAGAGAATTTTACCCTTCAACCTTGTACACAGGCCCCCATCGCGAACCGAGACACTGACACCAGTCGCAGCTCTAGTGATCCAGAGATAAGAGATGTTTCCCATACTCAATAATGAACCCTAACCCTGCGAGCCGCACGACAACACCCCCGATAATTCCAACGGCCGCGACGAGACACGAATGAAAACCACCATTGATCACACTCCACGCCCCCCCCCCTCCCCCCCCACGCAATTCGCCACTAGGTGGAGAAGTACGGTCCTGTGGGTTCTTTAACTCTTTCTTATCTAGGAGTGATTAGGAATGAGCTCTGTACGAGTACTATGAAGTGCCTTCCAGCTAGCGGCTCTAGGATACCCTTTCCCGCCGGCCCCGCGGCGAGTACGACTTAAGCGGTGAGCAGTCGGCTCTCTTAGCGCGGTATCTACCGGGAGAGAGCGGAATCCTCTGAGCACAGTACCCGCTACCGTGTATCTGGTGGGTTCCTCAACTAGTAAGTTCCACGCCGTCGGGTTGATCGCTTGACAAGTGGGGCTGATGGGCGACGTGGGAAGCCTGGCTGCTGGGCTCTCAGACTACACACTGACACTTGTGGCCGGGTAGCTAGAAGGCGTTGGCCAAGCATAGTACCGTACTATTCTTTGAGCCATATCGTTCGTGGTAACCTGCGCTTTATGATATGTGTGGTCTTATATAGTTCACAATCGACTTGAGAATGCTTGCCTTATCGTACACCATTTTTCCTCTATCAAAAAAACAAAACACCTATTAACGTCCAATTTATGTACCATGCAGGGAAGGGGGTTTCGGAGAGAAAAGAAATAAAAGAAGTTCTAGGGGAAAAAAAAGAGGCAGAGGGAAGAATGCACAGCTAAATGAAAATTCAAGATGCTAGAATGAAAAATTAAAAGCTGTAAACTGAAAATTCTCACGACCATAAAACCATTTCACCCCACAGATTAGACACTACTGTACTTCGTAAATAGAAATACATAAACCCCTGCGGGAACAAGTTAGGTAGGGGAGTTTCTAAAGGGCGGTAACAGATACGTGGCTTCCGGTGCCGTGCGATTTCCTTTGGTTGCGAGGGATGACGTTCGAGGACAACTACGATGTGCGACATCCTCCGAAACGGGGGAAATAGTAGCGGCTTTCGGAGGGCAATATCTCTGAGGCTTCATAAGGGGCTCTGGGTTGCTGTTCGTAAGGCTGTAGCAGCGCTACCACCTTATCGTGGCCATGCTTAGCTGCGAACATGAGCGGTGTTTGGCCGCCATTGTCAGGCTTGTCGGGGGCAACCCCTTCCTGGTTGAGGAGTATTCCCGCCACTCCCTCACGTCCATACTGTGCGGCATACGAGAGCGGTGTTCGACCGCCATTGTCTGGTTTGTTGGGGTTGACTTCTTCTCTCCCGAGGAGTATTTCCACCACTCCCTCATGTCCATACTGAGCAGCATAGGAGAGCGGCGTTTGGCCGCGATTATCTGGCTTGTCGGGGTTGACCCCTTCTCTCCCGAGGAATATTTTCACCACCCCCGCGTGTCCACGCCAAGCAGCATACGAGAGCGGCGTCACGCCATAACGGTCTGGCCTGTCGGGGTTGACCTCATCTCGCCCGAGTAGCATTTTCACCACCTCTTCGCTTCCGTTCCAGGCGGCGTACGAGAGCGGTGCTTTGCTGTAATTATTTGGCTTGTCGGGATGGACTCCCTCTTGCTCTAGAAGTGTCTTCACGACTCCCTCATGTCCACCCCAAGCGGCATACGAGAGCGGTGTTTGGGCGAATTTATCTGGCTTGCCGGGGTCGACCCCTTGTCGCCCGAGCAGTATTTTCACCACCCCCTCATGTCCATACTGAGCAGCCCATACAAGGGGGGTGTACCCCAAAAAATCTCTTCCGTTGATATCGTAACATTCCGCCTGTGCCAGAGCAGCTACGACGTCAACAATTCCAAAGAACGATGCGCAGTGTAGTCCACTGAATTGGAAACTGGGGCAGGGATCGTCGCGATCTAGATGACCTGCTCGCTCCAAAAGCAGCCCGGCGGATATGTGGCTATCGTATCTTTGTAGTAGGTTTAGCGCGAGTGACACTCCGCAGTCTGAGAGTTCCTTTCTAGCATGTATTCCCCAGTAACAAGAAGCATATTCAAGTAACAATGTTTTTTGCGGGGGCTGATAAGGGATACGCGAAAGGTCCCTGACAAACTGAAAGTTGAGGTATGTTAAGCAAACCTCGGCAATTGTCGCGTGAGGGCTATGAAACAGGTCGGTGTTATTGCGTAAGTACTCTTGAAAGGTGCGGTGGACAAGACGGACAGTGTATGTGGACGCTTCAACCACTACAAGCCCTAAAGAGCATCCCAGCAGGGTTTCTATCGTAGGAATGTCCTCAGAATTTCGGTTCACAGACCCGATTTCTACCCCGAGGGCATCACATAACTCGTCGGTTGTTAAAGGCCTCTCGGAATGCGATAACCACATTAGCATGTTCATGGCGAGAGTCGGCTTGCTTCCCATTTGCACCCGTATTCGATCCAGGGTTGCCGAGTACGCATCTCGAAGGCCATTCCCTTGAGTGATCTTGTCAAGCTTTTGCTTTCTCTTGTAGATCGTGGGCTCCCCCAGGACCGCGTCGATGTGAAGGGAAACAAGGAGCCTATTTTCTATTAGCAAATACCCAGCCAGGAGTGGATTGATTTAAGTGGTTGTATCAACTCACATCTGGGAATTCATTCGTGGAATCACCGACATAATCTCAGCCCTCAATTTTTGGTCCATTGCGACGGGTGTGGGATCTGCCTCTAATCTCATTTTCAGAAAGGTCTCAATATCCCCGAGGGTAGGAGTGATAGGTATCATGATGGCCTCGGGGAAATATCTCTTAACCTCGTCACGGACGTGAGGTCTCCCGGTAAGGAACACCCGTGTAGTCGGAGAAGCCCTTGCAATTTCCTGCAGTGACTGAAGGAGCTTGAGTCGGATTTCCGGGGGACACTCATCTAAAGCATCGATACAGATGAACACTTGCTGCAGGAGTGCGATAGTCGCCTTCAGCATTTCCATCAAGTCCGAAAGTTTTGCAGCCCGTCCGCTATGTTTCACTCTACGAAAAGGCTGCTGCACGGGTTCCCGGATTCCATCGCTCGTGAAAAGTTGTGTGAGGATGGCGCCCAATAAGTTCGTCATGGACTGCTTCTCCTGATCCAGGTAATCGCAGTATAGGGCTGCCACAGCGATGTTCAAATCGCAAACTTGTTCGTCCAGATAGTCAATAACTAAGGAGCTAATATTGCTGGCCGTCAGTAATACCCAGTTGTTCGGGGAGGGTTTCTCATTGACCTTATATGTGTCTTCCCCACACCTAGATCGCCGTGGCAGAATAAAACAGCTTCCTCTGGTGCCCCTTGGCCACCGCTCCACGCCCGAAACTCGTTCTTTTCCAGAACCCAGCATCCCACACCCTCCACCCTGCTGGCTTGCACACTGTGGTGTCTGGCCTGAGGCCTTAGTGGTGAGAGCCACCGTGCAATCTCTCGGTCTTCGTCTATTTTGTTCAGAGTGATATTGTTGTAGCTATTCGTTACGTTCCAAGAGCCGGTATTATGGTTGCCGAATGATGACATGTTTGGTATCCGTTCCGTGGCGCCTTTTGTAGATGTTGTGTTCTGCCGTGGGTGCGGTTCCGCTGTAATAGAGTGGGCAAAACTGTGCGTGAGAGGAAGAAGGAGGTGCGATTTAACTCCGGAGTGCCGTCTAATTATTTGTACGCGGGGAGGACACCAATAAGGAGAATGTAATGCGTGGCCAAACTGTCTATGCATCACAAATCACACAACATTGGATCCCGAGTCTGACTGTCATACCGTGTTGTACGGTACTGTCGGTCACGTGGATGACTATTGTGGAAAATACGCCGGAACACAGAGACTATCGTGAATGTTTGATCCCATTACTTTTATTAGTTTAGCTCCATAGAAAAGGGGTACTTGAGGAGGGGAGAGCAGCGTCCATCGGCATCGATGCGCAACCATCCACATCCACCCCTTTTTCATCAATGTTCATCGTGGTTTTTCTGTGAATTTTATCTTGCTTGACCTTGGCTGTGGAACCGTAAGAAAGTGAGACAAATTTGCTTTCCTTCGGAAGTGCCTATCCCCGGCCAAAAGAACCCTTGGACCAGAAGATATTGAATAGCTGGTGCCTGAAAGGCGAGGTGGGCTTCTGAATGTATTCCGTGAAATAATATTAGTGCTTCATTTAATCAGAGAACCATCGATAGTTTGCGGCAGCCGAACAGGTATCATCGACAAACAACCGATTGCTTGACGGAAAAACCTTTTGTGATTGCTTGTGTTTGCTTTCCTTTTTTTCCCTTTGCCCCTTATTTTTCATCTTTATCTAGTGTTCGTTACGGGGCGGGGCGGGGTGGTTTTTCACTCGCCAGACCCCGCCCTTACATGGGCCCGGGGAGGGTATTTTTCGGGTAATCCCCGCCCCGCCCCCGTCCGGGGCCCCCCCGCACTCATTCCCTGGACGGGGCCCCGTTTGTTACCACCTATTTTTAACGGGGACCCGTCTGGGGTATGGGTGGGGCGGGGGCTTGTGCGGGGACAGGGGCAGGGAATGCCGAAAAAGACACCCCTCCCCAGGCCGTTGAGTGGGGCGGGGCGGGGAAAAGGGCCGGGGGCCCGCGTTTTTCGGGGCCCCGTCCGCCCCGTAACGAACTCTATCTTTATCATTGGTTTGGAATTAGAATTCATGCAGGATTTCATCAAACACTCCGATTTCATCTTCCTCTACCCTTCCTAAGTCTGATCTATCTTCTGTAATAAAAACCTCTGCTATTTCATCCGTTTCCCAGTCAGACACGGTTACGCTGTTAGATCCCTGGCTAACATCCTGACCAGTTAACCATTTAGTTGAGCAAGCAATTTTTGATCCAGACGTCCGGCATGATTATTGACCAATCTCGTTGCTAGTGGAACTAGAACGGGCATTTTGCACTTGGTATCAGGAAGCAAGGCGGGAGTGACTGCTTCTGTTTTCTAGTTCACGAACTACTATTGGTACTTCTAGTTCTCACCAGAGTTGTCCTGAAGACGGTGGTGGAGATCTGAAACCCCAACAGGCTTCGATTTCTGTTACTTGTCCTACTTGCCCATACTTTAAAATGACAAGTAGCAACATCAGCCAAAATAATACCTTGCATTCTGTGCGTTCTGTGCGTCTGACGCACCTGACGCTGGAAGGTAAATCGTGAACCAGGATGCAACCACCCTACCACACAACGCATCTGACCCAACCTGATGCAGCACCTAATCCTCAGGACGCACCAGACGCAGCACCTAATCCTGAGGACGCTACCTGACGCATCACCTAATACTCAGGATTCCACCTGAAGCCAGACAACATCTTCCTGAGATAAGTGAAGGGTCCCCCCTTTACCTTTTTCTGACCTGGGTCCCAATAGATTTTATATGATCAAATAATTAAATTTACTACTATTCTACTATGGTTCTACTAGTAATATACAGGCTAATCCACATAGAAGCACCTAGGCAGCCTCTGCCAAAATACCTGTTCAAGTTCAAGCCCTCCCTCTGGCCTTCGCAGACACTCGCTAGCTGGAACCCTGTAAAATCATGAATAAAAGTTGCGGAGATATTAATCTTATACCAGTGCGTAGCTGGCGGCGAGCCTAACAACTCCCCGCAAACAGAATCAAAATCCGTCAAGGGATTGTGGAGTAATCTGCCATCGAGTAAAATATTGCCAGCTTGATACTGTAACAGGTTTATTCCTGTCTAACGAAAATACAATAGGACCGGCGATAGACCTGCTAGCGCTGGTGCTAAGGGAGGCTTCAAGGGACCGGTAGCTAGAAGGATAATAGTTGAAGGACAAATTGGGCTAAGGGACTCAGGGATTGCCGTTCAACCAAGTGTATTCTTAGACTGAAGGTCTGTCGAAGTCTGCTGTCTCCTGCTAGCCAGGAGACTGGTTTAAATACAAAAACCCAAGAGTGATAGCCTTCCTGCAATCACGATCATTACCAGTAGCTGCGCACATACCGGAATCCTGTAATCCTGCAAGACCAAAGAAAGAAACAAAAACAAACAATGCTCAGCCTTCGCCAGTGCTACATGACCATTCCATACCCGGAATCCTAAATATAAACTTCCAGCAAAGCAAACTAAACATAGCAATACGGTAGCATAGCCTATCTGACTCAGAGAC
>Ga0307513_10000689_pt1 | contig 48564 bp, 41 predicted proteins | sample 15_EM_MG_FD_202174 | JGI IMG/M metagenome (GOLD analysis project Ga0307513, IMG submission 202174) | Populus trichocarpa ectomycorrhiza microbial communities from riparian zone in the Pacific Northwest, United States - 15_EM | ecosystem: Host-associated > Plants > Roots > Unclassified | place... | reverse complement strand
GTTTAATGGTGGCCGAAGAGAGTGATGGTTCCATGCAATGGTTTCACTTTTTCGATGGCATATTTCTCGGTCAATGGTATCCGGAAGGGTTTCACGCCAAGAGCATGGTATTGAAAAGGTTCACCCCTTCCCTCCTCTGGCTTGTCCAGCTGTGTGCCACTGTATGTGCTTGTGCTGCGCTGCGCTGCACGCACGCCCACATTCACTCTCCAGCCGCCGCCGCCGTTCCTCCTCCCACACATGACGGCAGCCATCCATACAGCATCATCATCGTCGTCGTCGTCGTCGCCGGCCTTCGTAGTCCCTCTGAGGCAGTTGGTTCCCTGCAACCCCACAAGCCCTCACACACAAACCCCAACCCAACTTACATCTAACATCCCCCCCTCAACTCTTTCCACAACCCCACCGTTCGCCCTTCTATCTTCCTCTGGCTTCACTGACATTTGTATTTTTCGATATTTCCCTGTTTGCTTTGCTGTTCTTCTTTGCCTTTACCTCCATCCTTTCTTCTCCCAATCCCCCCCCCCCACCTATCATAATCATAATACCCCACCATCAATACATCTGATTGCGCGTCTCATTCATTGCTTTCTCATCCTCATTTTCCATCACGACCCTCTACAGCTCCTCCAGCTGTTCATCCACCATCATTGTCCAAACACACCTCAAACATGAGTGAGAGGGATAGTACATCAGAGTCCGGTAAATAATCCTGCAATAAACACCTTTTTTTACTCTTGTTCAAGTTCTGTGACTGATTTGTTTATTCCTGCGTCGGACCAACAGCATCGGGTCCCCATAGTCTCGTGCTTACGCCAGAGGAGAAGAAGGTTTTCGGACAACTTTTCCAAGCCGCTGATAGCGATAAACTTGGTGTTGTAACGGGAGAACTTGCTGTAAAGTTTTTCGAAAAGTCCGGACTCAATCCGAGGATTTTGGGAGAGGTTTGTAAATTCTTGTCGACCCTCCATGGCCTCCTATTCGGGCTATCGTACTGATGTATCTTTAGATTTGGGGCATTGCAGATACCGATAATCGGGGACTGCTCACAAAAGTTGGATTCAGTGTTGCTCTGAGACTGATCGGGTACGCACAGAATGGGCAGCACCCTCGGCCCGAATTAGCACAGAATCGTAAGGGGTTCCTATTTTCTCCATGATAGCCGTAACTGAGATTCACATGTTGACTTGGTATAATCGACTACTTTAGCTGGCCCACTTCCTAGATTTGACGGCTTCAATATCCCATTACCCCCTCCTCCCACTACATCATCTCCTCCCCCGCCGCCGCCCCCGGTTTCCCAGCCAGCGATCCCGGGCCCCGGGATGATCCGAGTACCGCCACTTACACCTCAGGATGTGGAAAAGTTTACAGGGTTATTTGAACGATCTGGGGCTGTCGATGGCTATCTACCAGGTAATGAATTGACCCAGCTGCTGTCTACTTTATCTGTTCGAGGCTGACTAATTTGTAACTAGGCGATATTGCAAAGGGGATATTTCAACGCGCTAAGCTCCCGAATCAGACCTTGGGTATAATATGGAACCTCGCGGACCGGCAGCATCGCGGTGCTTTAGGTCCCGCAGAGTTCGTAGTAGCCATGCACCTCCTCACATGTTCAAAGAGTGGCACTCTCCCTGTACTACCCCAGATTCTACCCCCTGGGCTCTATGAAGCTGCCGCGGGACGTGGTCCCACTCGGAACGGCGATCGGAGGCCAGCAGGGAGAGGCATTCCACCGCCATCTATGCCTCCTGTCCCTCCGATTCCCCAACAGTATAGCGGACCTTTGCAACAAGGCCGCGCGCAATCACCCCGGACATTCACCCCTCCCGTAACACAACCTGCCCAGCTCGAAGCCAGTGGAGAATGGGTCATCACGCCTGCCGACAAGGAGCGATTTGACTCGGTCTTCCTGACGGTCGATAAACAGAACAAGGGATACATTACTGGTATGTACCACGTTTAGATCATCCACCGATACGCAGTTCTAATTCCGATACTAGGTGAGGAGGCGGTACCGTTTTTCTCCAACTCCAGGCTTCCGGAAGATGTCCTTGCCGGCATTTGGGATCTTGCCGATACTAATGGGTCTGGACGCTTGAGTCGCGAGGAGTTCGCCATCGCTATGCATCTAATTCGAGAACAGCGCAACTTTCCCGATGGCAGTGGCCCTTTACCAGAGGTCCTTCCTCCAAATCTAATTCCTCCCAGCATGCGTGCGCCTGGGCAGTTCGCGGGTCCATGTATGATCCACAGCTCCTTCGCTTATCGTTGATTACTCGCTAACGTGCATGCAGCCGCGTTTGAGCCTCCCCCACCACCTGTTCCCCCGCCACCCCCCAAGCCGGCCTCGCAAGACTTGTTCGAATTGGATTTTTCGTCTCCGGCCCCACAAACAAGCTCGGCGCCCCCATCTACTCAGAACCAGAGCCCACTTAGTCCTTTTGATACAGATGTCTTTGGAGTGCCAAACAGGCCGGCAATTTCTCCCAATGCCTCGGGTTCTGTCCCTGAACCCAAGATGCCAATGCCGCAAGGACCCCCAAATTTCTTCGGGCCAAGCCGTGCCTTTGTGCCATCCTCTAACTTTGGCCAGTCGATGATTTCTCCTTCGGGGACCGGGGGATCAAATCACTCTGCGCCACCGGCGACTCGTCAGACACAATCAATGGTGGAAGATCTGCTTGGTGATGCTGATCCCGAAATCACTAAAAAGTTCTCTAACGAGACTACAGAATTGGCCAATTTATCAAATCAAATCAGTACTCTGACTAAGCAGACCCAAGAGCTCAAGATCAAGAAGTCTTCGGCAGAACAAGAGTTAACCACATTAAGCTCTCAGAAGAATCACATTGAGGGACAGTTGGCATCACTTAGGGCTGCTTACGAGCGCGAGGCGGAACAGCTGAAGCAGGCAGAAGATCAGTTGGCTAAATCGAAGAATGAACTGATGACTCTGAAGGGCGAATATCGTACTGCTGAGCAATCGTACACCGAGCTCCAGTCTAGAAAGCAGGAGATATCCTCGGCTCTCGAGTCTGATAGGCGAGAAAATGAGAACTTGAACCAGCGCATGAGGGTGATTAACCAGGAAAACATTAACCTACGCCAAGAGCTTGAGAAACTGCAGTCTCAGGCAAGGCAGCAGAGAGGAATGGTTGCCATCAACAAGAAACAAGTCTCCACTGGTGAGGTTGATCGTGAGCGACTAAAGAGTGAGATTGATGACACAAGGTCAAATGTTGCTAGTCCTCCTCCTCCCAGCAGCCCCACACCTTCTCAAGCCAGCCTCAATAACAACCCTTTCCATCGAAGGCCGCCGCCGGCTCCCGAGTCTGCATTCCCGCCATCACCACTGGCTCCTGGTAACAACCCACCGGCGCATGCTACAACTCTGGAGGATGTGTTCGGCCCCTCCTTTTCTGCAACGCCTTCTCTTAATCCCACATCTACTGGCTTTTCCCAGAGGTCCACCACCGAGGGCAGTGCTGGCCCATCCGCGCCATCGGCCTCTGAGGGGCCCTCGCACTCAACCCCCCCTACATCTCCACCAACGTCCTATCACAACTCCCCTCAAGCGGACGCCGCACCTCCTGGGACTGCATCCCATATGACACCGTTCTTGCCCATTAGTCGTGCCGACTCGGTCACTTCATCTGTGCAGGTCAACCCATCGGCTAGTAACCAAGGCGACCACGAATTCTCTCGACCAGATACACCAACAAATTGGGCCAGTAGTTCCATTAGTGAGACCCCGGCGAAAGAGAGAGACTCATTCAAACCAGATGATAGAAGAAGCAGCATGAGTGTCCGAAGCGACGCCGGTACAGAGTCTTCTGCCAAGGCACCCTTCCCTTCCAGGAAAATTGAAGATAGATCCCCCTTTGCGGCACCTGTTGAGCGTAATACCACCGGAAACACGACCGGGGGGGACGAGCAAAGCCAATCGGGGAAACAGTGGGACTCTTTTGGATCAGCATTTGGAACAAGTGGGACGATTCCAGGAGCTTTCCCCTCGCCCATCAAGTCGAATCCAACTGGCGAAAGCATCAAGAGTAACCGAAGCAGGACCAGTCAAATGAGTAGATCTGACTTCCAGCCAATGTACAACTCTGGTGCTAAGGAAGACCGCAACAAGGATTTTGATGAGGCCTTCAAGAACCTTAGAAGTCAGGAGAAGCAACACACTGGAGGTTCTGGCATTGATGATACATTCAAGAATCTCAGGACCCAAGAGCGACAACACACAGGCGGCTCTGGGATAAGCTCCGTCCAGTTTAACAAGGAGTTCCCACCGATCGTAGAAGTTGGCCGTGATGAGGATAGCGATAGCGACAATGAGAAAGGGTTTGAGGACAATTTCAATCCCAACCCCGTACCAAGCCATACACAACCAGCCACCACAGCGCCTCCTCCAACTACCAGCCCCGCACCAACCGGACCCGGAAATGCACCACCTCCTCCAATATCGGCTCAGCAGTCACCTCCATCATACACCTCAGGGCCAAAGCCTGTGGGCGGGGTGGAAAAGGGAAACTTTCCAGCTGAATACAGCGGACTTTTGCCTTCGAGATCTGATGCAATGAAGCATGAGGGGAGCACCCCTGGTGGTAGTAGTAACGCCATTGGTTTTCCGGCATTAAACCAATCACCAGCTGTTACAGGAAATTCAAATGCCGATGTATTTGGCCAGGCCAGTTCTCTATTCTCTCCTTCTCCCTCATCAACCAGCAAGAACCCCCCATCCAGTGCTCAAAACAATAGCATGTTCTCTTCTTCCCCACCAGCAGCTTCCAAGAGCCCAGTGCCTGTTGGAAACCCTCCCGTGCCAGCAAAGACTGCCTTCGGAGACGAGTTTGATAAAGAGTTCGGAGATCTCGCAGAAGCTAAGGAGGTTGATGACAAGGCTGATGAGAACGACTTTGGAACTAACTCGGCATTCGGTGAATTTGATCCAGTGTTTGATGTAGCGTCGCCTAGGGGTAATGTAGCGCCTGGAACTACGGTTACGGATGACAACTTTACCGCCTTTGACTTCAACATTGAGTCACCCGCTGGGCAACCTCAGCAGCAAGAGGTGAAGGCAGCGAGCTCGCAGGAATGGGACGCGATATTTGCCGACTTGGACACAAAGGAGCCGGCGCAGGGCCAGCCCCCGAGAACACGAACGAACGGCAATGTGGGAGGTGAAACGTCTGGGGATACAAGACAACAGACTGGTACGGGCCCCGATGTCGAGGCTGGTGGCGTCGCTCTCGGCGGCGGTGAGGACGGCGGCCAGCTTGGAGAGGAAGAAAAAGTTATCAAGTTAACCGGAATGGGATTTAACAGAGAGAGTTCGGTGATGGCGCTCGAAAAGCACGGTTACAACCTCGATCGGGTAGGGCTCCTGTAGTTGTCCATTAGGATATCGCTAATTTCCCACAGGCGGTGAATTCACTCGTTTCGGACGCGTAAACGTATTAAAATCGGACGTCTTGACTAAGAAATAAAGGAAGGTGGTTTTTTTGTCTTTTGCCTTTTTACCCATATCAAAGGTCCCTCATTTGCTTGTTGAATTTCCTTTTGTTTGTGATTTTGTTCTCATGAGCCTTTCACGAGCGGTCTGTATTGTGGTGGTAGCCGCGGTGTGCAGCAAAATCAGCCGACTTTGCTTTGCATGAGTCTTTTTTCTTTCCCCTTTTTCCTTCTGCTTACTGTATGATTCCACTCTCGCATTCTTTTGAGATGAGATTCCCAGGTGGGGTTTGTAGTTCTTTTTGTTTCTTTCCAGTTGGTTAGGGGCGGGGGGGTGCGTAGGTACGGATTGGGTGGAATGGAACGGAAAAGCTGATTAGGTGGTTGGGGAAGTGGGGGGCTGTAGAGGGTAGTAGCGTTACTGGATGAAACACAGGTTTTGTGTGGTGTGATTCTTTATGATGCGGTGCGTGATGGCGTTTTATGGGGATTTGTGAGATGGTGTGAACCGCTATGATAGTGCCACTAGCAAGGGCACAAAATACTCTAGCAGACGGGGCCTTGTGAGAGGAGCATGAGGTCAGGCCTATAATTTGAAAGACCAGGAATCGAGGCTCAGGATACAAAAGCCCACTCTCGTAACCACCGATAGCAAGACACCCGAATATACCCTCTCCCAAACGCAATCCTTTATTAGGCGCCCCCATTCTTCGAAGATAATGAATATCTTGTTATCCACAGCTCTAGCCATCATCGCGAAGAAAATACCAGTCTTGATGCAAAACTCCCCAGCCCACACCCACACAAAACCTATCCGGAAGAATACACCACCTTCAAAGGCAGGTATGTTACGCAATTGCTAGATGAATATACCTACATTTATCATCCCACTGCGCACTTCGGCACCAGAGTATGTACTCTGAGTTTGTAAGCCATGTTATTGGTCATGGGGGCTCACTCGAGCCCTGTTCTTGGGTTTTGTTGAACATATGCGGATAACTACGTACTAAAGCGTTGAACATACGTAGATAATTACGCATTAGAACATGCTAGGGTTATGATTTTTCTCTTTATAAATGTTTCATTGTTTTCTTCCCTTCCTTGCTTTGCTCTTCAGCCTTTCGTACCGTTCTTCACAAGTTCAATTGTACACACCGCAAATCGTACCTGTTAAACCCAGCCTCTCCCTCTCTACCCTTAAACCCACATCTCTTGTGAATCCTTCGCTACGATCACTGCTTCATCTCCCACTATTTCCAACAGGTTTGGGTTTGGTATGCCAGTAGCGATTGAGGGAAATAGTGGGGGGAGCTGAGCATTGAGGATCTGAGGGAAAGGGGCAGGATGAAGGGCAAGGGTAAACCGGATTGTTCGGCAGGTATATAAGGCGTGGATGTTATTTTGGCATGACACTATACTTGTTCGATAGTTTAATGAAAGGTATGGGCAGAATCACTCTGGTATTTTGTATGGTAGATTATTCCATTATGATGGTGTTGGTTGGTTGGTTGGGGGGAGGTGGGTTTCTGTTAATAGTGCGTGGGCGGGGCCAGCTTGCCCGCCCCCTTGCATAACCAGGTAGGGAGGCCAATTGTATTCTTTGTAGTTAGGGAAGGGCAGCCCGATAAATGCCCCTCCGAAAGGAAGTAGTTTCACAAGAAAAAGCTTTGTCCAAGCAGCTAATTTCCAGACCAATTTATATCGCGCTAGGACTAGATCCTATATATTTTCATAGGATAGTATCATAAGGGGAATAAGTTAGGGGCTCAAGCGGGGGGGCGGGGGTGAGTGAGTGAGTGACAGCTCATGATCGCAAGACAAAAACACTCGACACTTCGTGGGCTAATATAAGACCCCCTAACTCATCGCCAACTGCCTGGCAGTCAAAAATTAGTACCTCCCAGGAATATTGAGAGGGGTGTACCGAGTAAGTCACAGAACTACAAATGGCCAACTACTCGGCAGGATCCCTGAAAGTATGGTTCATCAGCTGGCGAAGAAAGCTTGAAAGAGGGAAAGAAAATGGGGTATTGAATACAGCAGGCATACCCAGAGTCAGAGGGCTACGCAGTGATGCAACAAAGAAGTCTGAATCTCGAGTGTGGAGCAGAGCAAGTTTGCATACTGTATCTATAACCCCCGGCAACGCAGTAACTTATTGCCAGCCCGCCGCTTGCGACCCAGCGCTTTTCGCCGCACGCCCTAAACACGAGTGGGCAATCTCAACATTATCTCACCCGGTAAGCAATGACTCTCGCGATAAACGCATAGGGGGGGGATTGCTCTCTTAAGTGAGGGTCCTTTTTTATCTATATATATTACTATTTCACCATCTAGTCCTTGGCGGCGGCGGGGTACCAGCGTTTACCCGTAGTATCGCTAACTACCACACGCAACGTGACTAATGTGCTAACCCCACCCTTGGATTATTGGGCTTTTCGTTTTTCCAGTTTAATGGGGAAGTGCAACTACTCTGGGGGGGGGGGGGGTATTGTCAAAGACATAAAGAATGAGATGCTCAATTGACAAGAGAGCACAACTGATTATTGAACAGGGTTTATTTAATATCGAGAGAGAAGTAGGGAGAAGGAACCTTGCCCAGGGTCAGAATAGGAGACATTGTGCGCGAGGGGTCTACTGTCAAGTGCCGTTCCTCGCAGAGCACTGTACATGTTAATTTGCACATACTACTCCCAGGAGGACAAGCTAAGAAACCATCGTTATATATAGAGCTCATCTTACTTGTTAGCTATACCTTGGCTTTATCGGCATTTAGGTATCAGGTGAACTCCAGGGAATGAGGGGCCGAAGACCGCCTAGCTCCTGGAGGGGAAACCCCCAGTAGGAAGTGCGAGGAAGAAACATAACGTCACGAAAAGGAGTGATACATCAACAGCACCTTGCTGACCCTGTTTTTTTCCCGTGTCCGAGGGAATTAGGGCAACAAGTGTATCAGTAGAGAGAGAGAAAACAATATCTAGGTATGCACAGGAAGGGGAGCTTGAATGCTTTGCACATCACAGAGGTAGGTAGAGATCCGAATATTAGACAATATTCATACACAAATAGATCGAATTATAGTGAGGTCCATGCTGCACAGCTCCTTGAGGTCATCCTCTTTCCGTATTGCTCATTGCCATCGTGCTGGAGAATTCTAATACCCTCAATAAATTAGGTGAAGTCCAAGATGATTTACTTATTCTCCTCCTTCACATGCTCCCATAGAACAAACTTACCAATCAGGCCAACCAAGGCCGAGAATCCCCGACACATTACCGTGCCTTTTCAAATTTTGCCAACCACCAACGGGGGGGAAAAAAAAGCCCACCTACCCCCACCCCGCGTCCCTCTTCAGGCTAACATATTCCCAAAGCAGGATGAGGGTCAGGCAAACACCAAGCGCCCGAGCTGTACCAGGCAATGGTTCCCTTTCCACCATCCATCCCCATCTCCACTTGGGGCATGAATGTGATATTTTTTCCCTCACACTCCCTCTCGAGCAACTAATCATTAAGTTATCCGGGAGAAGAACCCAACATAGAAGCTTTGAAATACCAAGTCCCCCCTGGGTCATGATATTATACCATTGGGCCATGTCCTCAGCACCCAGAATTGCCTTGCTTTCAGCTCTTATATTATCGCAGCAAGGTTGGTTGAAAGAAAAAAGAGGGGGAAAAGGCGGGAAATGGAAAATGGGCAAAATCAAGAGAAAGTTTCCTTCCATACAAAGCAAGGAAAGCCGAGTTCGTAACTTCCTACATTCCCACAGCTGTGGGGAACTTCTCAGAATATTTCACGAAATTCCTACGCCAATTCCCCTTGCCTCGTCATCCTTCCATTCAGTCTGGGATGTCTGTCTCCTCCCTGCACCGAACCAGCTCCTCCCTTATAACCTCTCTCAAGCTTCCAACACATTTTCACTCGTGGTCGGTCGGATAAATGGAGAAATTGTACGTTCTCTCGGTGTAGACTTCGATTCTTTGTGTGCTGCGTTGGCCTCATTAATGTATGCGTCCGCACCCACGCCCACGCCCACGAAGGCTACTAGAGATCCCCAATGATAGCTATGACCACGCATTTGGCCACCTGTGGTATCAAACAGCTGCTTGGCTGGTAGCGCAACCTGCGGTGACAATATTTTGTCCACTGTGCCTTTGCTGATATAGGAGGCCTCCAGTTAGTTGTCAGGGAGTGGGTCTAGGAAAGGTGGGAGAGAGATCTGGTTCTGTTAGGTGAGGCTAGAGCGCTATAAGTGGATATAGGAGCCCCCAGCTTGGGAAGCATCTTCCCCCAGGGATAAGCGCTTTGAAGAAAAGCTGCTTCTGATGAGGTGCTTTGGCTAGAGGCGATATGAGGAGGAAATAACCAAAATGCAGGTCACATACATTCACCACTGACCACCAGCAAAGACACCCGTGTGTGCTCAAAGAACAAGCACAATAGGAACACTAGTTATAAAAATGCTGCACGGGCACGATTCGGAAATAGGTTACTGATCAGTGATTACGCACCTAGGCCTAAGGCTTTCAGAGACTAATATATGGATAAAAGCATAATAGAAGAGCACCACGATGCAACACTCCCAAAATATGATACCACAATAATCCAGCTCAGGGCATCGTTCCTAAACCTGAACTCGGACTCCACAAGTCCTCATCCCTCTTGATATGCTGCATTTACTTGTTTATTTACTATGATACCATACTTGTAGACCTACGATTTATCACTCCACCGACATAAAAGATTGAGTTTCTACCACTATGCAAGCATTTCTCCACAGGGGCGCTCTCGAATACTTCACTTCGTTCATGCCTTTTCACTTCGTTTTCCGATAGAATCATTTTTCAAGACTGGTAGATATTACTGCGATTCTTCTTCTTCTTCTTCTTCTTGTTTAATGCTTCTCATCTCCTCTCCTAGTGCTCCTTAATGATTCCTGGGCAGGAATACAAGAGCGCGTATGGGTAGAGGGCAGGGGGGGGGGGCAATGGAGGCGCTTTAGTAAACCAACCAGAAACCAAAACACACCAAAAACGGCCTGCTCTCGAGTGACCACTATTGTCCGGATCCCCCTACGATAAGCCCCAAAACACACAGTACAACTCTTGCCGATTCCCATCAGCCCCATACAGAAAGCGAGAGGTATTTGAACCCGTCAAGGCCCCCAACAGCACATCTGCACACGAAAACCCTTACCTTAGTAGGTACTGTACGTACCATAGGGCTATAAAAAGTGATGAGGGGGTTATGACGATCACCGCTATACCCGCCTATGACAAAGAGGAAGAAGAAAAGGGCTTAAAAAGCCCCGCCTTGGGAGGACTCAAGTGTAATATCATACATCTTATTTTATTTCGCAATACCCTCTCCCAACAAAACCCGTTGGATTTCGCCGGATGAGAAAGAAAAGAAGCATAAACTCTAATCTTGATATTATTATTATTACTATTATTTTGGTCGCCGTCTGACTTTTAGCAAATGACCCCTCTCCAGGAGGGTGCCGTAGGTGGGGGGAGTGATAATTCGTGATCAAGGAGTACACACACACACACACACCCGCAGCTCATGGATAAAACCCTGACAGTAAATGCCAGGGATTTTGGGAAGGAAGTTATAGGGAATCCCACTTTGGTACTCTACCCCGTCCAAATCATTGACACATATCTGAGGAGGAACGTGGAAGGGGGGGGGGGGGGTCTGATCAGGTATTGTTCTATTCCGAAATGGAGAGACCTAAGTTACGCTTTATGAAACAATATCCCTTAACTTAGGGAAGCAAGCACTCCAGGTTGCAGGCAACTGCCAGGAGACGGGGGCTTGTCTACTAGGTGGTCAGAGAAGCGCAGTTCTCGTACCGCAGAGCATCCATTCGCTAGGCAGCAATGGTTCCATCTGCAGCTCTGCGGGAGGTATATAAATTTATAGTGGAAGTTGAGAAAATTAATGATGTTTCAATCTACTCAATGTATTTGAAATGATATTGTGTAGACCGTGCAATAACGCTAGACCTAGAAAAAAGCACTGGCTTACCGTTACTAACTCAACAAACTAAGCATCTCCGTGAACGAAGAGGGAATAGGAAGACCGCTTTAACTGCTGCTGTCAGGAAGCCTCAAGCCCCTGCTAACCTACGATCTGCTCCAAATTCGCTTGTCTCAGGCGATCAAACTCTGCCAAGCCGCCACTCAATTTCAACTTCTTGAGTGAATAGCAGAAAACTCGCTCCCACTCCCACTCCTGGGATGCAATACGGGCTATTCTATGATCCACTCCAAAGAATACATAACACCCCACCTGCACATCACGAGTGACGCCTAATGCACCAACCCCCACCAATCAACCAATCACTTAAATAGGTAATATTTAGCGACATCTGCATTTACTCGAGTAGATCCCAAGGCTGCAAGCACGGCAGCGATTACTATTCCTAAGGCCTAAGCTCGTTCCCAACTCGTAAACCCCGATACGGTAAAATAAGCAATACGGTATATACGAGAGGCACGGATAGAATAAATCGTGGAAAGACTTCAAATTCCATACTAAATCTTAATGACAGACTAATTGGAACTGCACGGTCAAACCAACCAAACAAGATTAGGCTAGGCGGAGCGGACGGAACAAACTGAAGGCGAAAAAAGACAAGAATGGGTAACGAAAGCAAAAAAGCACAACCATCACAATACACGAATGAATACAAAATATAATATCGAACGCCCAAACCATTCCTAACAAAACCCAGCCAGACCTTTTTCCCTTGTAACCTGGGGACTACAGCTCCCCATTCCAATCCAATGCCGGTAAGCCATGATAATCTGCCTCCCCACCGACAATCTCCAGCGTTCTCTCCTCTTCAATGTACCTATACACTTCTTCCTCGGTGATAATCCCCGTGAGCTGTTCACCCTCGGGTACCTGGAGGGAAAAGACCTCTCTGGCGACGCCTTTGACTTGCATGAGCACACACCCAGCGACGTTCCACACCTCTTCTAGGGTTTTCAAGGCACCGACACCGAGGCGGATCCGCTCTTTCGCAAGGAAGCCCTCGTCGCCGTGAAGAAGCCACGAGCAAGCGGACAAGTGCACGATCGCAGCGAGGGTGATAACGCATGTGAAGAAGGGTGTGTGCTTGATGAGTGGGCACGGGAGAGTGATGAGCTTCGAGATAGTGTTGGCAGCTTGGATTGCCTTTGCCGTGTGCAGGGCGACGGGCTTCGTCGCGGTGGAGTACTTAGACTCCGGGGTACAGCTGGTGTCGTCTGGCACGAGGGAGGAGGCCAAGGAGGACTTTGGTCTGTGGAGGTAGATTATTGACGCGTTGATCACCATGTGTGCCTGGAAGAGCATCTCGTCTATGCGGCCGTCCTTCCCAACGAGCTCCTTCTTGGAGTCTGGGAGGTGGAGGCCCCAGTTTACGAGCGATGCGTCAGCTGCGTCGGCCATGAGGTCCTCGGGGTTGCTGTTTTGTCCCACGGCAAGAACTTGGCCGAGGATGCGGACGGCATCGACGCGGTAAGCAAAGGAGCTGAAAACAATCTGCTCGGCAGCAAAGTAGCGGTCGTCGAACTGCTTGAGAGAGTAAGGTTCCGGTATTACCTGCAGTTCGTTAGTCTCTTGGTCTAGCATCGGCATGGATAGAGAAATGCATACTCCGCGACTATAGTCAAGCTCCTCACAGGGTAAAGGAACTGTACAAGGCACACTCCAAAGCTTAAAGTGATCTTTTTGATGGAATCCAGCAAGGAGCCCATCGAGAAAGTACAACTCCCACCACGTTCTCCTCCAGCACTCAGCAAGAACTTTCCCGCCCTCAGTATTGTCCGTAGAACTCTCCGAGAACTCCTTCATGTTCATGCCAAGCTCGATAGCCATCTCGATAGCTTTGTCCTTAACCTCGGCACACCTCTCTTGGTCATTGTCACTGTGAAGACCGATAGCGAACAAAGTGAGCGCTTGCACGGTGAACCCGTTCTTTGGTGGTGGAGAAGCAGGCGAGAACAAGACCTTCTCGGCCTCTGCACGGAAAGTCTCTGTCGGAGCTGTTCTAGCAAAGAACGAGGCAATGAAGCGCATCACCGGGAACACGATAGTCAAGTGCTGAGCTGGGGTTTTGGCAAGATACTGAGGAGGGAGACATAGCGGATGTGCAGAGTGAAAGTACGCATAGTACAATTGCATCAAGCTCGCTGTCAACGGAGTTACAGTCTGGGGCTCTTGCGGTGAGCGAAATAATGTGCTGCCACCATAGTGTGCTCGAAGGGTCTCCAACGGGTTAGCCCCGGGGCCATTCGACCTCTGGCTGCTAGGGGATGAAGAAGCCTGCGCCCGAGGCGAGGCACTCTTCGAATACGCTGAGCATGTAGCCCCCGCTGAAGGTGGTGGAGGTGCTAAAGGTTTCGACCATGAGTTAGAATTATGAAGCGACCAACCCATCATTGTTTTCGCCATTTGGACAACGCGGAAATATAAAAAAAGAATGCAAAGGGTATCGTGAGAGTATGGGTGAGTGATGACCTGTGCAGCAAGAATAAAAGTCTACAGGATTAAAGGAGTATAAACGACCGCTGATGCTGATGATAAAAAAATATAAAGTAAAAAAGAAATCCAACAAGATATATATATATAAAAGAAAGAGAAAAAAAGGTTCGTGATTAAATATAACCCCGGGGGGTAAGGTGGCAGAGGAGCGTGTGGTAAGGCGGTTGTCTCGTATACAATTTTAGGCGGGGTGGGGGGAAGCGAGGACGCCGACGAAGGATTGAAATGGCCCCGACTCCGTGGACCGCAGTCAATTCGAAACTTCGCCGATGGTGAGAGACCTTAGTCCCCACGGGCCGGTCAAGTGAAACAAGGGTATCTGGCGAATGGGGGAGAACCCCGTAACCTCGCAGACCTCTCCCCCCCCACTAAAACCGCAGAGACGACGACAAATGTCTGCCTCAATTGAAGACAAGATCAAAGTGCAGCAAGTCGTAGATCCCGAACGAGATCGTGTGTCCAAGATGCAAGCCAACAAAACAGTACCAAGATTTCCGAGTCAAGGCAACTGGATGCAGCGAAGATACGAGCAGAATGTAATAAAAATGGAAAATAAGACAAGAATAGGAGCAAAAGAAAAAAGAAAAGGTCTGAGAAACAGACGGTTCCAATCAGCGGTAGTGGAAGGTATCACAATTGATGACGATGGCAAGGCGATCGAGCGTCGAGGTAAGAGGAAGGAAGGCTATAGGATGAAACTAGGAAGTACTCGCACAGTAGTCTTGTTTCTCTTTCGTTCAAGGCGACTCGGGGATGTCTCAACTCAGTCAAAGCATCAACAGGTCACAATGGATAAGATATGATGACCAGAGATACGGAGAGAGAAGGAAGGTATTGGACCCGAGAAAAGAAAAACCATGACGACCAGGGACATACGGACAGGCCAAACACGGCAAATGACAGGATGAATAGGGTAGCCCATTACGAAGGACCCCCCTCCCGCATAAGGGCCTCCCAGTGAAGGGTGTCGAGTCGCCGCTAAAAATGTCTGAGCCAGCGGGATGGGTAAGCTCGGACCAGGAGAAGGTCGCCGAACCACGCGCGCCAAGACCAGTGGATAAGCGTTGACCAACATGGTTTTGGGTTCGTCATTGTTTGGCTATCTTAGAAAAATGTCTTGACCTGTCCAAGGGAGCGAATGAACAAATGGCACATTCCTTATTTTGTTCGGGCCTTTTCTTTCCCCTTCCTTTTTCTTCCCATCCAGGGGTTTTTTTTATCTTCGCCCTCCTCCTCGACCGGCGTGAGGGTGGTTGGTGGAAGTGCGGTGTGATGGGTCATGCCTGCGCGGGTGGTGTGGCTGGCTGGGCGGCGACCACCACACCTCCCCGAGTCAAGTCCCCGAGGGCCCGGTTTCCGTCTAACCGAATATGGAACCCTCATCTCTGCTTCGGTAACCTCCGGAACGTGCTGAGGGCCCCAGAGCCTTGGTAGTCCCCGAGGGACCAAAAAAAACAAAAAAACAGGATAAGAACACCCCCCCACAACACCAGAAAAAAACGAAAAAACGAAAAAAACGAAAGAAAAAAAACAGATCAAACACTCTTAATTGATCGGGGAGAGTAGAATTCAATGCATCAAGTCCACAGAATTCAAAGCCCAAAAAGAAGAAGAAAATATCATTCGGGGGTAATGAGACTTTACCTAAGCTTGACTTTCCATTTGTGTCCGGCCCTTCGTCAGACTGATCCTTCCCTTTTTCAGCAGCTGCTGCGGCTGCGGCTGCGGCCACCTTTTGTCTTCTTGATCCTTTCCATCCACGACGAGATTTCACATACGAGCACTCACGCCTATCGGCGAGGCACCGTCCGCAGGATGGAATCCCAGCGTCACATTTGAGATGACGAGCTCTGCATTCAGTGCAGGCATTAGCCACTGGAGGAGGTCCAACAAATCGGGCAATACGCTGATACGGTTGACCCGAATTCTGATGCTTCTGCTGCTGCTGATACTCTGGACCCGCTGAGCCACTGCTGTGACCATGACCAGGTGTTGCATCAACAGGTAGCGGCTGGGGGGCCGGGGTATTCATCGATGGGGGCGATTGTTGGTGGTGCTGCTGCTGATACTCTGGACCCGCTGCGCCACTGCTGTGACTATGGCCAGGTGTCGCATTAACAGGTAGCGTCTGGGGGGCCGGGGCATACATAGATGTGGGAGATTGTTGGTGGTGTTGTTGCTGCGGTATTTGTTGATGGTGTTGAAGCTGTGGTGGTATTCCGGCGGCATAAACGTCAGTGTGTTCATAGGTCGCTGCTCCCGGCTGGTGGACTTGGGGAGGACTAGGAAATTGATGGTGGGTTACATATGGCTGTTGCGCCGGGGGCATGCCCCCGTGCTGTTGGACATGACCTGGGTGATGATATCCTGTAGGCACATACTCGACATAACCGCTACTAGTAGCCGACGAGTACCCATCTGCAGCACTGTTGCTACCACCCGTGTCGGAAGAGGATGAGTAAGAAAGATGCCTTCCATTCGCATCTGCAACAGGAGCTCCAGGGGCAGCGTCGTGAGGGGCGTAAGAGCCAGGGGTATTGGAGGGGAAGGCCATTTCGGCGACTTTCAAAGAAGCTTGGAGGGTGGAGGGGCGGGGGTTTGGATTGGAAGGGAAAAAGGTATTGTGGGAAGGGGGGGGGTCTTTTCGGAAACCGCGTAAGGCTGAATGCAGCTTCGCCTACAAAATGACAGGTGATCTCGATCGCCGAAGACAAGGGGTGCTGGGAAGGTGAGAGGAGGGGTTATGTGGGAAGCGGTATGAAATGTACTGTGAGTGGGTGGAAATAGAGAGCGAGTTTAGGTAGACGTGAGGAGACACTGGATGGCGGAAGCCTCCTTGATTTTGCAGATCGTGGATGGGGGACGGGCTCGGGAGGGAGGGAGAAATTATCCCTTGACCTTTTCTGGACCCAGACTCCCTAGACCGAGTGCGGTAGAAAATTGGTTCAGCTCGCCACTATCGTGACTGAATTGAGTTTGGCACCACAGCAGCGGCAACGAAAAAAGCTTGGCTTCTTTTGGGCTTCTTTTCTCTCGGTCCTCCTGTTCTGTTTCTCTGGAACACCACTCTTCCCAAATCAACTTTTCGCCGTTTGAATTGCGTATGATAGACAAAGGCCCCCAAAATACTGGGTCACAGGGCAGGGCAAGGTGTGTATTCCTAACAGGCAGTTGGTAAACATGAGGACACTTTTTTATTTTTTGAAAAGACAAAAATAAAAATAAAAATAAAAAGGTCAGGGAGATAATACCGTAACAGGTTTTAGACTCGTTCCTCCCGGTCTATTGCTCGCCGATGGGTTATGCTGTGCTGCTGCTGGTCGAGCGCAGTGGTCGGCGTTCACTTTCAATGCCTGAAGTTCGGCGACCAGAGTGCGAGTCGAGCAGTGTGTGGGTGTGTGTGAGAGTGTGTGGTGGTGGTGTGAGAACGATTTAAGGTCGCCGAACAGAATTGAAACGGTTCCTCTCTGAATTTTTTTAGGGGGGGGGGGGATGGTTGGGCTCGGCAATGGGCGTTATTTTATTTTTTTGCCCGACACCGTCAGAGATGATTGAATGGTTGACAGATAACTTAAAAGCCACGTCCTTCCTTCGAAAATCCAAGATTCCTTGAGTATCTTGTCTCCCTCTCCTTCATATATATATCAAAACCGCGAGGATTATCGATGTCTTTTGGCTCTAATAAGGAAAAAAGAGGCAGATATGTTGAGGATTTTGATTGACTGATCGACCGCGGGGAACCTTCTTCAGACCGCTATTACTGACTGATTGGTTGATTGAATTGATACAACACAACAAGACGATACGGTACGGTAGAACACTTGGAGAGAGTTGACGAGACAAAGAAGGAGAAGGAGAAGGAGAAGGGAAGAGCTTCCGCTCGCTGGGCTACCAGATATTATGAAGGAACGGGAGAAAAAAAATAAAAACCATGCCCTCCCCCCCTCCTCCTCACCCCTTTGCTCCTCCCATCGAGTATTCCATCCACCCATACCTCCGTCCGACCCTCCTCAGTCCTCACCCTCACACCCCCCCGGCCTCCCCTTCTTTCCTCCCTTTCCCTCACTTTCTTCCCATATCCACACGATCTGGTAACTGGCCAGACAACTCGCGGGAGATAATTAATCAATCAATCAATACTAGCTGCTATGCTCGAGTACAGGTGTTGGGGCAAAAAACGCACCCACTACGCCTTGTTCCTTCCAATCCTTTATCCCTTCATTTGCTTCTTGATGTCTAAATCCCTGTAGAACTGGAAAGAAAAGAAAAAAGGTTGCCTTATCATGCTCCTGTCCTCTTCCTGGTATTGCACGAGTTAGAAACCCTTTCCGTAAATTACCATGAGCAGTCGATGTGTGGTTACACAGGGCAAGAAAAAACGGTTGATGGGCAAGGATTTATGCATACACTTGTACTGTTGTCGACAGGCCACCTCTTCCCCTTTTCCCCCGCTTAGTAATGCACACAAAAGCCGTGCCTTGGCATAGGATTGTATGTGTTCGCTTTTTTAAAATACCCTCTTACAAGTACTCGTACAAGACAGGCAAGAAGTTATGGAACAGTTATTTGAGGTTAACAAGTCAAATATATCCCGTCTGTTTTGGTTAATGGGTTCCCCTCCCTTTCGCACTCCTCATTGAGTCCTCAACCTCCTAGGCACAGGTGTGAGTGTCAGGGATAAAGTTTTCGCACAGTTAATTTGGGTTAGCCCGCAGAATAATCCCAGCTGTGTGCGAAAACATATCCCTTGGCGCTGTGCACTGCACTTGTGGCCATAAAGTTACTGAGCTTTCCCTCTGAGGTCCCTATTGTTGCTGCTGCCGTTTCTAGGGCCTGTTCTTTGCTATTTGGTCAACACCAGACGCCCGGCATGGCGTCTTTGTCCAATCCCCCATATTTTTAAGTTGAACCCAACAATTCTCCCCTAGTGACAAGTCAATATACTTGTACGGTATGTCTGTCGCATGGATTTCGCATTAGGTAACTTGTTGAGGCCCTCTTTTCCCCTCCCGCCAGACCTTCCCATGAGACTTTAAATTAAAGTTAACTTCAGCCATCCTCCTCTGAAGGGATGGGAGATGGGAGGGAAGAAAACTCTAAGGAATCAACAAGAGATCTCGCCTACGCTTCACTAGTTTGGATGCTCCCGGAAGAATTCCAATAAATAACCCCTTTACCCCGCGCTACTCAAGTCAGTGCCTGGTCCCTCATGCATCATGAAGAGACCAAGTGTTCACTTTCCCCCTCGACTTTATTTATTTCTCTTTTTTATTTTCTCTTTTCCTGCTATCCCTGCATCTTCTAGCAATTCGAATTGCCCTTAAAGGGCCAACATATTATCTTCACAAGGCCCATAAAGCACTTCGCCTTGTCAAGGTGGTGTCCCGGCAATACGAATGTCAAGATATCCCCCAGAAAACCCCGATTTCGGGGATCAAAAATAAATAAAAATAAACAAAGAGTGCCCCACCTCCCTATCAACCGCTCGGGCCTCTCCGCGACACAATGCTCGAGTGCCTGCTATTAGTCGAACACAGAATATCCCGGCAGAGCTATTTTTCTTCCGCTGCTGCTGCCAATCCTAATCCACGCTTGCTGCGGGGAACCGAAATTATCAAATACGATAGCAAAGCGCAGAAATGTGTATGTGTGCTTTTTCCCACATTCTAGTTTCAGCCTCATGCGGGCCAACCAATCCTGCCAGCTCCTTTCTGCCCTTCACCACGGCTCACTCGCGTGTTGTCCTCACGTGGGAAACGTGTGTGTTATTCGACCCCTTGGGTGGAATGTGGCTTTGCCTCTCATAATTTGGGGGTACACTGCATTACAGCTGAGCATTGCCTTTAGCTGCCCTGAGGTGGGGAGGGTTGGTACCGTATCCCATCCGCCTGACTTGCTCGTCCAGGAAATTTAATGAAAGATATAGGTGATAATAATATTACTGTATTATAAATTTCCTGAAGGTCGCCAAAGGGGGGCTCGAAGCCCTCCAAGCCCGCTTTTTCAGTTTGATTGCGCAACAACGTTCACCGGGCGCCGTGCTGTATGTCCCGCTCTGGAGGATTAGATGTACCGGTCTGTGAAGCCTCAAATTTAGTAGGCCTCCGGGAAGTCCATAACATTATCGACTACCGGTGCGGTACTAACCTCGGCGATCAACGGAATCCCCGCCATGCCATTTCTATCTTTCATGGCTTGCATCCCGGCTGATAAAATGCGAGTGGGTGCTTGACTAAAACGCAGGTTCACCCGAAGCTTATTGGCCGTATCAGCGTGGTGCCGTAGGAGTATGATACTTGTGCCACGGCAAGATAAACGTACTCTTTGCGCAGGATAAAAAAATTAAAATCGCCATCCTACAAACATTGATAGGGGAATCGTTAAGAAAAAGTAAGAGAAGTATATTTAATGAGAAGGGAGCATATTCCTAAATGACTACTATATTATACAGTACTAATCTAATTTTTCCTTCATTTTTTCTCGGAGTTTTTTTTCTTTTTCAAGAGCCACCCAGTTCGGAAATTGCAACACTCGTTAGGTCCCGTTGCCTGTAGTCAAGGGACGTAGTCAACAGGTGGGTGACGGCTGCAGCTGTGGCAGATTTTAGGATTTTTTGGATCAAAATTAAAAAATTAAAAAATTCATAGAATGATGCTCAACATTGCCCTCTAAAGCCTTAAGAAAATTATTTCAATATTGAAAACGATTTGGCTGAATGGCTGAATTGTGGGAATTTGGGAGCTGGGCCTTTTTCTTTGTTGGCATTGATCGAATTTGTGGGACTGGGTTACTAAGCATAAAATATATAACATCTATCGTACTTTTGCTCTCAAACACACCTTCTCATATCAGAACTTTGCTCCCTTTTTTATTCCGTACAAATAGTTCGCCTGCCGCACTTGTGCTCGTACATTGCTGGTGCGGTATGTCGCTATGGTACGTCTGCGGGGGTCCTGCACTCTGCGGAAGCGGAACGCATCCATATCATTGATGCTTCGGTATCGATACCATGGCCCTACGAGAATAATGGTGCCCAAACGTAAGGGGTTCCAATGACGCATCTAGAATCCGGTGCACAACACTTGTTACGCAATGGATATTGTCCTATTTCTTTGTCCGCCCCGACTCCGATGCATTGAGAGCGGTTCGGGCGGAAAGGGATCTTGTCCGTCACTCATTTGGTTGGTTGGTGCTGCCTCCTAGATCTCGGGGCTTAAGGGCGGGGTGGTTCGCCAGGTATATAAAAGGGTTCCCAGGGCCAGCGCCGATTGGCACTGGGTTATTGTCTTCAGGAATCCTTTGATTGAAGGTGAGATCCACTAGTGTTTACATAACTATGCGGATACCAAAACTTGAATACCGTACTGCACTGCACTGCGTAGGGGATCAATTCCGTGTATCCAGTTTGCAGTAAATGTTTGAACGCTGTACGGCAACTCTAAAGCGGCATCAGAAGAGCACGCCTTGCATGAACAAGGTTGTGCCGGGGAGAGAAAATTCAGAACCTTCCCTTTCTATTCCAATCTCCCCGGGCCAGCGGCTCAGAAAATATTTTCAACTTCTGTTCTCGACCGGGAGACTAGGAGTGTAATTAGTTGGCGAGAACAGCGAATAACATGCTGTTTTTTTAGAAAAGATTTATTATCGGTGACCTGCCCGTAGATCCTGTGATGAATGGTATGTTGCGCTCATTAATATATACTGGCTGTCAATCGTCAGGCCATCGCGAACTAAAGCCCGGCAGGATGCCCAACTATCTATTCGGCGACTTCGATTGCAGATGTGTCAATGACCCGAACTTAAAACGCCGATGCACGGGGACTATAATATCATATTTATGATATAACCAACAATAATCCTCCTTAGTATGGGTCACAGTGTATATTTGTTTACTGACTCTCGATTAATTGGCCATACGTTCGTTCGACACCTGCTTGATATGTCTTGACCTCAGGTCCTTGACTGGCTATTTGGCACATGAACCTGCTCATGCGATCTCTCTCAGTCAATACGAGCACGGTATTACGACCTACTCGTCGCTGTCATTCCCCAGAAGATCCTGGCAGCGTTGGCCATTCCTGCGCCAAGCAGCCATCATCGACCTCGATCTTCACCTCCCTGAAAGCGGGGGCTCTAAATATCTTCGTTGCGCAGTTGTGGAATCTGAAGACGAATGCTCGTAAGCAACTAACCACCAAAAGCAACGATGCGCCCAATAGTGAATTAATTATTCCCGCCATCCCTCCTAACCTGACTTGTGCTAGTTGTTCGGATTTCCGGACATGGGCTTGGGTCCTCGAGTATGGACATGCGTTATCGCCGTCTGCACTTAGCTGGGTGTGTTGGAGGAATTTTGGTGATTGGAGCGACTGGACCCATACTTACGTTTTGCAGATGTGAGGGTCATACAACACAAGAGCAGTTTTGGGTTTCGTCCTTCCCCCAATGGATGGGACTGGCATCCATTCAAACAGTGTTAGCAAAGCATCTCCGGAGTATCATATGCAACCAACTAGAGATACGTTGCCGTATCGACCGCCTCTGAAGCTAGGCCCCAAGACCTCTCCTCAAGACTTGCATAACTACCCATCCACACAGCCGTGCTAGATTGAACACTGTGTTGCTGTAATCTGCCGTGCGCTACATTGACTGAATGGCGTCCCTTATGAGCCCTCAACCTCCCCAAACCTACCTTAGTTTTTGCAGCTCGCCGTTTAAGTTGCTTATTGCACTGTACCACGCCAGTCCTTCAATTTGGCGAGCAGAAAAAGTAAAGTGTACTAGACTAACATGAAGCTCAACCGCGGCAGCCAAGCTGATCAGCCCAAGCCTCCGGATCATCCCTAATATCCTGACGGAAACATCCGTTGAGGGCAAACTGTCTTCCACCAGTCCCACTGTTGCAATTATGATCATGCCCAGCGCTGAACAACTGTCAAAGGTGATACCCGGATCGCCAAGTTCGCTAGTGCGCGTTCTGGGGCGTGAGATACGCCCGAGTGCTGAGCCATGCTCCGGGACTTTCCGGGTGAACCAAACCGATGATGACGATACTTTCCCCCCCGGGTCTTATATGTAAGCGAATCAACTAAGCGCCTCTTAACTAAATTATAGTTAGCTAGGTTTCTCCGCATATATTAGTGGCATTTTCCCAATATTTCTAGTGCTGCGCGCTACTTGTGAGGATGACCCCCCGATGAGACATCCCCAAGACATTTCTCTGACAAGCGGAATACGGAATGGTGCCAACTAAGAATCCTCATTTTTTCAGGAATTGATCTTCTATAGATTTTTTGAAGCGTGTTCCCACAGCGATACTATGGGGAGCCGGCAACAGAAACTGGGCTGGGATTGGGCTAACCTATCGTTGCATAAGGGGGGGGTATATTGCCCAGGAATGCCCAATTCATGGGCCGGGAAACGCGGTTTCACTAGGCCCGCATTTGTCCTCAATCCTAGGCGCTTGAGGGGATAGATAAAAAAACGCGGGAGAACTAGTAGTCTCTGCGCACACCCCGGGCTGCCGAGTGTTTGTGCCTGCTTGGGTGGCTTCTTTGCTGGTGTGAAAAAAGCACTCTCCGTGTGAGACATCTTGTGGGACTGGGGCAGACCCCGGTGTCCCTATATGTTTGGAGAATTGGTTATATGTGATATCACAAGTTAGCTCGAGTATGATAACGATTTGATACTAGTGGGATAGTATGGTAGGATTTGCCCAAACTTCTTGCTGAAGTCTCCGGATAATGTGTGAGTTAGCTCTAGATCATGGGCTGATTATTCGTCCCGTGTGAGCTAAAAGCACTTGTGTCGGGAAACCTGCAACTAGGCAACTTACATCTTAAGTCATGTAGGAACCTAGGGTTGCACTTTCGATTTGGATTCAGGGAGCACATAGTCGTGGAGCCATCTTTCACTCCGCCATCCTTAATTTTCAGACTTTCTGAAGCAACATACCCCTCCGGTTTGGTGATTGACGCGTGTCTTTTTTTAGCCCCAGCCTCTCTAGGCTCCGGTATTCGTTGAACCCCATCCGGGTGAGTCTGAACTTGTGTGAATGAAGAGCTGTGCTGGCCCCCTTCACCGGACGATACTACTTTGATTCCGAGCCAGCGACCCTCGCCTTAGCACTAACCTATTCTCTACCTAGCTAGAGAATATGCTAATAGCAACTGGTTTCTCTAGCATTCCATCATTTGCCGCTTCCCTTTCGTTAGGACAACAATGTGTACAGAGACTTGGTGAGAGGTCGCCATTTGTGACTATCACCAACCGATCTACTAACCAGAGGACTGCGCACTGCGCGACGGACTCAGGTCCGAGGGGGGTCATACGAACCAACGAGAAGGGAGTATTAATGCTAACAAAAGCTATTTGTACAAGATAAGCATTTGCAGCTAAAAAGAAAAGAAAAGAAAAATTGGTGAACAACGAGTGATAATTGGTGAATAGTCCTAAGCTGGAATAAGGGGAAAATGGGGATTATCTCATAATATTTATATTCCAAATCCTCCCAATGAATTTATTTTAAAAACCGTCTCTGGATCCGATTAATTTTCCATTTTGAGTAAACCTAGGCTAGCACAGTAAGTTAACCCTCAGGATTCCGAAACGACTTAAACAAGTGGGAGGGGGAAAGGGTGGTTGTTGGATGTGGATTAGCGCTTTATTTATGTTAAAGAAAGCGACATGATTCTTCGTGTAGAAGTAGCATACGAGATTCCCTTGATTACGACAGCCTGAGGCGCCCTTTTCTGGGAATCGTGTGCGTGCCTAAAAGTATACACCATTGTTTGCTCCAAGAACCGGGCGTAGTAATGCTCGACCGGGAGAAAACAGAGTGTTCGTCGGCTACGCTTCAAGTAAATATTTTGATGCTTGGAGAAGGAACCTTCAGGGCGATAATAGGGTTCATATGGATGTGACGCCAATCAAGGAGGAAAGAGGATTTCACTGCGGCGGTGATTTTTTGGCTCGATTTCTCTTGTTGGATTGATGCTTGTGTCGCTCCGATGGTAAAAAATCATATCATACTGAGAGTCTTTTATTAAATTTTATCCTAGAGCGAGAGGTGGGTTGTTGTCCGCTTCTGTCTAGTCACTCACGATCACTCGCCCTCACATGTTTGCAGTTTCTATGATATATACTAGCTTCCGAATTTTAGCAAGAAGGGGACTAATGATCTGGACTGATCCTTTCTAAGCAGGGCTGAAGAGTCCAAGACCTATAGGGGTATATTATGATATCAATCCCAAAAAAGTTATCAAAAGGTTATCAAAGATTTTTTCTCGCCCTGAACTCAATTTCCCACAACCCGCTTTCCCACTTTTGGCTATGAATCTTCCCTCTCTCAGGTAAGGGGCTAATACGAAGCTCTTTAGTGGCAGTGGGAGAGGGAAAAATTGGGAATGTTGGGGAACTGGCAAACTGAAGGCCACCTTTCCGGAATCGATAATATTAACCGGATGGGGAGTGAGCCAACTTAAGCAGGATTCTGGGACTCGCACTTGAGAGTGAGATCTTGGAAGGTTTCATCGCCACTCTGACGTTTCCGGGGAGGTCGGCGCGGTTCTAACGAGCAGGGAAATATTAGGAGAGATTAGTCTCTGGGTATGTGTACCAGCGATTCGCAACACTGGCTATGCACAACGTTTAAGGATGTAAAAATGAATTAGGGCAAGAACGACACTCTCTGAAGGATAAGGTATCACACCCGGCTGAACGAACCTTGCATCTATCGGTTTTAGCAACATTTCGTCATCCTCATCACAGGTTCCCATCACAAAAAGTCACTCTCCTACAGAAGCCACCTGATCCCCATCAAGACTTCACAACCATAAACTCATCTCTAATAAATATTCATATAATTCGACAAAACTGGCAAAGGAACCCTCCCCTTCTCTTGGCCTCTTGCGCTAAAAGATCTACATCCCGCGGCACCAACTTTGACACCCCCCTTAACCAACAAAAGCCCATAAAGACCAAACTCTTTCAACCTCACCGCCTCCTCTAGGACACCCCCCGCACCGGCGCTAACTAGCGCCCCCGCCTCTAAAAGTACTTTAATAACAACGTCTTTCTTCCGCATCTTCAGCTCTGACAATAGCTTCGCTCCCTCTGCCGCGGCGTGTTGCTCAATCAGGAACTCCAGGATTAGCAGAGATCTGTCGCTGACTGCGTAACTAAGTGCTGTTCGGCAGCACATATCGCCCGATGAAACGTCTGCTCCGGAAGCTAATAATGTCCTTACAATGGCTTCGTGTCTGAAGTCTGCTGCTAGATGAAGTGGCGTTTCACCCCATATGTCTCTTGCATTGACGTTTGCTCCAGCTCCAATGAGCATGGAAACTACGGCTGCTGAAGCTTTCACCTCGCATGCCCTATGCAGGGGAGTCTTTCTATTCAAGTCTTGAGCGTTCGGATTGGCGCCAGAGGATAGTAGTAGTGCGGCTACCTCCTGGTTTGAAGAGATTGCAGCAAAGTGTAGGGGTGTTGAGGAGGAGTAGCCGTATGTTTGAGTGTTTATTTGTGAGCAGATGGACGGGAGCGTGAGGAGGTATTGCAAGAGTGGGATGTGAGAATATTTTGCTGCCCAGTGTAGGGGCGGAAGACCGTATCTAGGCCTCAGAGCGTGAGTTTTCAGGAGCGGTGTTAGGAGCTCGTGCAGGTATGGGTGTGCCAGGATCAATCTTGAGAGGGGTTTAGTCGGCAGATGTGAGGCGACTATCAAGAGGAGTTCTGGTGGGAATGAAAGCAGCATTTTGACTACGTGATACTATTTGGTTATCGAAGAGTCGTTTGGCGGAAGGGTGGTTGTCGAGATGATGATGTAGAGGATTGAAACAAATCGATGATTGCCCTGATATCATATACTATCCGCCAAGCAGCCTGCCTCCACAACCGCCTAACTTCCGATACCATACCATACCGTCAATCCGTCACCTCGTCGCCACCGGAAGGGAGCAATCGGTAGCCGTCTCATCTTCTCCTCCGGGTTATCCCCTTTTCGCCTCTCCTACCATAAATTAATCAAATATCGTAGGGTTTCTTATCCACTACCTCCAATCATCTCTAGCCCGTACTCCCATTTAATACAGCACTATACTCGTATAGTCTCAGCATGCTCTAACAAAAGAGTATTCGGAACGCTCTATCGGGAGGCTCTTTCTAAATAAGCTTATCCAGAGCGCTAACGCCAGCGGCCAAGTTTCCGGGAAAAAGATACCGGTCGATATCACTCACCGGAAACATGAAGTCGGAAGGACCGCTATTATTAACCAGCCGGGAGATGGGAAGGGAAAGGATTTTGGAAAGATGATTTATTTATTCTACCGAGATGGCTCGTACCGCGGATTACAGAGGGGATGTCTTTCGATAGCTTTTTTCTGAATCCAGGAGAGAGAGGACTTGGCTAGCTGAGGGATACGCTGCGGGTGTATTGCACTATTGCGAAAAACCCTGATTACCAGCGAATTACTGTTTTTCTGGAATGGTTAGACTGCTTCCCGGATTATGGGAACTTTATGCGAGCCATGATCGGGGCATCCTCCAATGCCATTAACTACTATTCCCCATCGGAGGAAACTTACAAATACCTACCTCCCGGTAGGAAACCTGTTCCCGCGACTGGGCAGCTTCTGCCACCTACAGGCCCCAATCTAGAAGCCAGGCGCCAAGCATACGCTAAGTCACCGCTCGACTTACACAAGGTATTGTGTCCTACGAGTGCTTTTGTATATCTCGGGCTGACCGGGCCCAAAAGGTGATATTTTGTGCCCTAATATCCGGCCTTGCTGAGCCGTAGTTACGCCACCGGCCCTAGCCTACATAGTTCTTCTTCTCGGTGGATGAAAGCCCTATGCTCGAGTAGCTTAGGTAAGCTAGTATCCCGGGTGACCTAGAATAGGTCCTCTGATACGAGCTGTATTCCCTGAGAAATAGGTCCCATTCCTCTGCAGGGTCTGGACCATAAATCCTTGTGGGAGCCCCTATACCCAGGAGAATTCATGTAACCCTACTGCTTGAATTCGCAGGCTCAGAAAGTAGATTAAACAGTGAAGTTAAATCAATTACAGTAGGGGATTGCAGTAGGGAGTGAGACCTTCTCCAAGTCCCGGTCTCGGGGTGGAGTGTGTCACCCAAGAGGACTATACCAAGGCTTCCCCAGAAACCCAAGGGAGAATTGTTGTTAGTCACCGGCCTCCTCCCTCATGTCCACAATGGCGATTGGATATTGTTCATACTTACCGGCAGTTACACAAGATTAGAATACACTAGTAGGATACTGGAATCGCTATAGAAGCTAGAAGAAAGAACTTTGAGGATTGACGACAGGACATTTGATGGAATAGGAAAGGGGGAAAAAGGAGCGCAAGCAAGTTGTAAGACAAATGGAGGAAATCATAGGGTCATAGCATTGAAGTCATATGGTCATGATATGGAAATGATGTGATCATAGTGATGGAACCATATGATCATCATGAGGACATTGTCGGAATAGCATTTCTTGTTTTTTGTGTATTTAAGGGTGCTGTTTCTCCCGGAGTCAAAAGAGAAGAGAGGCAGGTTAATAAAATCGAAGTTTCGGTCCTCATAGTCTATATACTCCCACTGCAAAAAACCTCTCTATTGGCAGCCAGATCCAGAGCACGAATTTCATTAAGAATGTCACAGATTAATTGCTGCATACGTAATTGAGCTCGGAGGGGAGGTGGCGCGCTAGAGTGCTGGCAGCGAGAGCTCACGAGTTTGCCCCGACTTAAGAGACTATTGATGAGATGGAAAGATGGTGAGCTTACACACTATACAAACTCAAGCAAAAACCTTGACCATCTCCGTTCTTTTTGGGTTATGAATTATATAATAGTTCACAATATACACTATGGCCCAGCCCTAATGCTTAAAACTGGAATAGAAGGCATCATCAAGGGTGCAAGTATAACAATAATATTATATAATATTATTATACAAGTAGTATTATTAGTGAAACTTGATTCATGAGATCTCACCCACTATGTGTGTTGATGTATGTGTTCCCTGGACCCGATAAAAGAAGCTTGATTTTTCTAAGGAAGCGGAGAGCGTGCTATTTATGCTGCCCAACAAGAACACATATCCACTTCAAGAAAACAAAAGAAGACGAAAGAAAAAATCTAATGCGCATCGAGTTACATCTATGATTGACCAATTGAGCAGCGAAATAAATGAAAGATCTAAAAACAGATGAATGGAGCTTAAACTCTGACGGCATTAAAGTGAAACTAGTATGAACTAGGAAGTACTGTCGTACTCAAGAAGATAGAGAGTACATATCCGAAAGTATAAGTTCAACAATGCGCAGCTTAGAAATTGAGGAAGGAAAAGGAAGACTAAGGGAGCGAACAAGAGTAAAAGAAGAACTACTCCTGTACGGCGGATAAAACTAAGTCCAACAATGTGAACACCAAGCAAGCAGCCACGGAGGCTCAGCTGCAGTTCAGTGCAGGAGGCTTTCTTCCTATGAGTAGTCACAGATCTGCGGCTTCAAGTCATACAGAGTAATTGCACTTCTGCCCGTGGAAAATTGCTAGCGCCATCAGTCCTCTTCCTACAGTAAGAATTGTTAACACTCCTAAATCCTAAAGGCCTTTAAGGGGATACCACATTAAAACGACGGAACTTATTCCTGGAAAGGATACATGTGAAACCGGAGGCTAGCTTCTAAATCCTATCTTGGGAGCATTTCCTATCACTAATATTCCCTCCGCGGATGTTTCTTTAAACATAGAGATCTTGTCCTTGGAGGTTTTCTTCTCCTGTCTATTGCCCTCACCTCCTCCAGCCATCTTAAAGTGACATCGCGCTTTAACGCATGTAGCCTAACAGGGCGATTCCCACAGGCAGTGGATTCCATACCATATTCCAGTTCATTCAATCCATTTCGTCCATTTCTTTTCCCTTCCAGCCCAACGAGTATACTGTAGGAGCTAAAGAAAAACATAGCATATATCGTTAGGGAAATGACCTAGCGGTATACCATAGCCCCGGCCAACTTGTCTCCAAAGCCATTGGATCCTTGTTAGACCTAGCCCCTCATGCCATGCGCTCCCTATGGACATGTCCCGGCCCTGAAAAAGGATATAGCGCGGGGACTCGAAAAGGCATTTTTCAAGTGGATGTTAGCGCAATTGAAAAGGCGCAGTCATATTCGAGCAATTCTCGGTCTTGATCGTCCGGATCGATATATTTTTTCTGCCTGAGGGAGGATGAGGAAGTCGGTGCAGACTTCGCCCAGTCCGCCACCGACATTAGGATCCCTAGCACGATAGAGGGTTTGCGCAGAGAGAGCTAGGTAGTGCCAATCCGAGTTAGTGGCAAGTTGCTAACCTGACTCCCCGATCCCACCTAGCCAAGGTGTAAAAGAGGTAAAATTTCACCTAGAATTAAGAGTCCTAATACCAACTCCAGCAATACTAAGAGTGTGATTTTGTTGCCATTTTCTTGAAGTATAATTTTTTTGAGAGCGCTCTCAAGATACTCGATAATTGGCCGCGTATGGCCTCTTGACGGGACGCAGTTCAAGAGGAGGGCCGTTTTTCGGGATTCCATATGTTCTTTCTGCGGGCGAGGGCCTCCGGGAGCACTATTGATAACTCTCACGCAGCCCAGACGGCGCAAACTCTCTAATGGAGATGAGGCATGCGGAGACAGTGTAGCTTGTGAGAGTTACGAGGCATGAATATCATGATAGCTCAAACCGATTTCGCTTACCAATGTCAAGCATTTGACAAGATTGGGCCTAGCCCAGTGTGGCACATAAACCTTTCGAGTTCATGCCCGTGCATGGCAGAGTATACATTTTCCCCTGGCGCACCGGTGCCCTTGTTCTAATTTCTCCGAACAAAAGAGCAGACTCGGAAAAGAAGTTGTTATTGATAGGTACATTTTCTCCCTTCATTAGGGTATCCCCTCTCTCCCTATGCTGGCGCTAGCCCCCCAGGCCGCGGCGCGGTCCTCAGTCACTCCCCATTCGCCGAGGAACCCATACGACCAAATGATGATATGGTTAGTTGTTACGCAAGCTACAGCAAGCAAAATAGCATGTGATCTTATCTCGCTCTACAGTCGCACTCTCTCACCGTGGTGGAACTCTTTATACGGGAATCTTGCTATTATGCATGAGCCTTTGAGGAATTTATACCCTGCTCCCATACAAACGGACCTCGCTATAAGGAATTTCCTCCAAAACCTCGCTATAACGAACGAAACCCCTTGAGCCCCCGGCCCCTCTTATAACGCGGTGCGACTAGATCTTACTCCCTCCTCCGAAAGGAAGTGTGATATGTGTAAATTGGCGGATGTAAGGACCCCACTTTAATACCAAGGCTGAATCAAGGACCCCTTGGGAACATGCCTTCCCACACTCGCCCTGGATACTACTGCCTTTTCGTTTACTTAACTCCGAATACAACATAAACAGTGTTCAATGATTAGTGACATTTTCTCTTGGAAAACGAGTATTGTATCCTGATAGTATCCCCTGAGCCGGCCATCCCCCAAACCGGAAAAACTGAGATGCCAATAGTCCGGGAGTGGAGTACCGTAAATTGAGAACTTGAATAATTGGACCGTGTGCTATGTGGTTCAGAATTCCCTTCTCTGGAAAGGGGGCAAAAAACACAGCAAAAACAGAGCCCCTTTCCCCCCCTCCGAGACAGAAAAGAAATAAAAAATTACTTGGCCTTACTGCGAGAGAGGAAAGTCCAACGACATAACAAACCGTCCAATTATTCAAGTTCTTACGGTAGGATGTTGTGTGTTGTAGAGTGTCAACGAGTGATACAGTGAGTGACCACCACCGTAAAAGCACAGCAAATAACTAGGCAAAGACCGCAAGCAAAAAGCCTCACTGCGGAGAGTGACTGCCTCGGCATTCTCAGCAGTACTATGAGGGCTCGTCTATCGTGTAAGCTGTTTTCGGATTCTTCCTAGGCACTCATAAAGCCTGCACTTGACTGCGCTACCCTCCTAGCGGAGAGAGGATAGAGAGGGGCTGTATAAATAATAGTGTTGCTTACCAACGTTTGAGCAGTAGCACATCAGAAGCAATTCAAAGACTCTTTGCCAGAGCTGACTCCAGGGAAAGCTGAAATGATAAGAGTGATCTGTTAGGGGTGATTCATCCACTCCCATCCCCGCTCCCGTACCTCCCATCACCTCCTCGACTAGTTATTAGATTTATGAAGCACCAATCGTTTCTAAGGTCCAACTGCAAGGCACAATTATCTCGGTGAATCGGTCTTCCTACAACTCTTTCATTTAGATAGCATTATTAGGCTATTTAGAACATTAAGCATAGTGGTCGTGGTTAGGGTCAATCTGTTTAAATTACGCTACCAGCCAGGATGCATCTACACCCACCATCTACCATCTAATGCCCTGTTCCTACCGAGGAGATCTATAGGGCGCGCGGGATACGAGTGTGGAGCACCCACGAGTTTGTGTTCGAGGTACCGGAACTTTCGAGTCCGAGTTTAGTATGGGCACTCAGATGTACGCAGATGATTTTCCATGCGATTTTTGATCCCTGTGTTCGGGCGCTTCATACCGGGTACTTATAGCCATGAATCGCCCGCCCCTCACAAACCCCTCGCATCCCCTGCGTTAGGTCGTATAGACAGTGGTTCATCAGCCCTCACTCGACCCTGGACAACTGTCGATGGACTAATTTCGGAAAAGTAAAATTATAACTCATGATTCAGGACTTTCCAATCCGTGTGTCACATCTAAATCCCCCGGAATACCCTGCAAGCACATGTTTTGTGGGAAGCGGGGGGGGTAGTAGATGGGTGGTCCCGGGGTACGGGAGAAATACCGGTAACGAAGGATTAGCCGCACGTTGGGGAAAGCCAGTGCGTTGCGGGGTTCATAATAAATATCTTCACCCAAGCCTCTCTAAATATCTCTAGTCTTGGCTGTATGGAATGAAGGTCCCCCTTGTGAGTCGGATTGGAGATGGGGATCGCTGAGGGAGAGCGAAAGTGAACCAGCCAGCCAGAAGTCTGGGAGACTGCAAGTTTGCCACATCTCAAAGAAACGAAAAACGATTCGGCACAACAGTAAGCCAACACTAGCGCCAAGCCGAGCCATCACAGAACCCACCGCCCATGGAGAAGGAGGAAGAACACCCTTAAACACCTTGTATCAGGGTCTTCCATTGTACCTGTTAGTACAGCAAGCCATATGCAGGTCCGATAAATGCAATAGGTTGAGCTCAGCTAAAATTGTAATACCGGTAGTTGTTGGTGCCTAGGTGCATGACTCGCTATTCCGGGAGCGGGATATGCCGTGGAATAGGTTAAACTGTCGAGCTCCGGTTTAGTTCAGACCTCTAGAGACCCAGATCTGAGCATTCTTGCTGGCAATACCGGTGAGTTGAATTATTATGCTTCCCTATAGGAGCCCCGTAGGACTCCCAGATAGATCGCTATCACCAACACACACTGTAATTCCCGCTCTATAAACAGAGGGAGAATGCGACCAGTCCTTTTTGCTCTTCAAAGAAAACTCGATCCCTCGTTCTAGCCTTTGATCCCCCTCCCTCTCACGTATTGATTGTTGGTGAAAAATCCGAGAGGTTTTTCCCAAGGAAGATAAGAGTGGAAGTATCAGGTAATGCGCTTTGCCAACAAGCTTTCCCCCTAAGTTTAAGTCAGGGTTCCGTTGGAAACGCCAACCGCGGATACTCGTCCCCAGGACTATGACATGTTACCAGTAAGGGGACGAGGGCTTGTCACAAACCCTACTAGCGCTAGCCCTATTACTAGTGGCCATCATTCTCGCCGACGCCGACACTTTTGTGTAGTGGCTGAGGTCAAAAATGCCTTAACTATTCCAGGTTCAGCGATTTGCCGAACTGAACTACGGAACGGACTGGCAACGGATTAGGATCAGGATTCCATTGTTATATTTACTTGGTCAAGTTATGTTTCATATGAGGTTGTGTAATACTGATGATGATCCTGTACCTTATTTGAATAATCTCAAGATCAGTACCGGTACTTGGTCATTGTTAAAGAAATCAGGATAAGCCAATCACTACCCCAGTGGCTAGTGTAAGTAAAACGGCCAGGTGGATAATCTACAGATGATTGAAGAAGCAAATCCCACATACTTGTACTTCTAATAGTTTTTATTTACTTGCCAAAATAAATAAGTATGATACCGGTATGCGCTCGAGTAGATTGTCCCTAAAGCCACTAAACCTTTGATACATGGTAGTCACTAGAGACATTTATTGTGCAGTGGTGGCTGTAAGTGGTCTACTTGACTTTTCCCAGCTAGTATCATGATCCGTGGGGGGGTCAGTAAGAACCGGAAAACTATTTCAGCCGATACATACAAATCTCTGCTCAGGGGTGTGCATGGGTGATCGGACGGACAGGGTCAGAAAATGTATGCTGATACATACATTTTCTGACCCTTGTCCGTCCGATCACCCACGTACACCCCCGAGTACAGAGACAAGGCTTATGTCCCCCGATTTTTAATGACCCTGAGCACGCCTGAGTGCAACCCATTTTCCCAGTCCCGGTTACTTTAAAAATGGGCTAATACTGCCTAAAAACAACAGTCCTTGATAATCAGGCCCTGCCAATCAACCAGACAGCCTATGACAGCGCTGTCTCCGAGGCTATATTTACCCGTAATGGTTGCTGCAGGTATCGACCCAGCCATGACACTTCGCGCATCTCCCAAGCCCCTTTTCCCAGGCTTATGAGAGCCAGTTTGGCCGTGAATTGTAAGGCACCAGGTACCAGTAGCCAGGAAGTCATCTCAGGATGCGTCCGACAGGTGGTCGGCATTGTTGGCTCCAAGACGGCACCCGGAGTCAGCAATCTATCCCGTTTTTTTGTTCTTGAAAAATTCTCGCCAATCAAAACGAAACGGGGGCCGCATTTCCGGGCGCCGGCCGGGATGGGAAAGTACCGCAGCGGCTCCCCAAACCTTATTTGGCGAAACCATCGACAACCAGCCAATTTCCGAGCACCTAAAACTGTGCTGCCCCAACGGTGCCTCCTGGCTCAATCAGTTTTTCAGCAGCGGGCGTCTTTAAATCTCCTTGACTGAACTGGCAGCCCCGTTGCTGTGCCATACACGGTGGCTGGGGCTCAAGCACGGTCCAAGTAACACTGCTGGAGGCACACCGCTGACCTTGAATAATTCCCTCTCCAGATTATTAATCACTAGGATGCCGTGGCATGATGATCAGCACCTAACCGACGTGGGGTCTCGCGAGCCTATTTTGCAGCGAAATCAAGCATCGGGAAAGAAGCTTAAGCGCCTGTGTAAAACAGGCACTAAACTCGCTTCAAACAAAGTGTCTATAGCAACCGGTACCCGTACTCGAGTATCGTACTTTATACATCCTCAAGATACCGTGAGAGAGCCCCCGCCGCCTCTTGAGTCTTGGCCGTGGATCACGTCAACCGGGGTGCCGGCATGCATTCTGGGATTCGCTATTTTTGGTCCGCAATTGAGGGGCTGATTCTGTCGGCCACAGGCACCGTCTTGTCCTTGCATTCGCCCTGCGAGATCTGGCTGACTTGGCAGGAGACAATGGGTAAGTGCAGTATTTGCTTCTTCAGAACCGACGAATCTGGTAGTGCCATTCTCAGTCTTGGAGGGGAAAGCTGAAAGATTGCAAGGGTGATTCGTCACTGAATTTGCAGCGCTTGGTTTTCATGGTAATATTCGATTAGTCTACTTGTACGAGTACAGTACTTGGTGCTGGCAAAAGTGTCTGGGTGTGCAGACAAGAATTTTGAAAATATTTTGCCGCGGGGGCGAAGTACGACACATACAATTTTTTGCAAAACCCTCCTTTTTTCTTCTGGTCACCCGGATGCCTATCGCACTTACCGGTATTCTCGCCCCCAAAGTACCGGTACCACAGGGGAGGTGTCCACCAGGAGAAATGGCCTTTTCCCCCCCGTTCGACGGTTCGCCTTAACTCTGTCTTCAGTACAAGTGCAAAGACTGATACATTGTCGGTTTGGTACCCGTACTTCAGAACGGTCAAATCAGCTGTGGTTTCCCCCCAAACCCCCCCTAAAATCCTTCTGGAGGGTTCCCTCCAAAATTTGAGATGCGATGATGGAGCTTTGGGAGGAGTTTACTGAGCAGAAGTTTGTCTTCTTTCTCTGTTACTGGTGTTCTATCTACTTGTAATCCTATGGTCCTCAATGCACTTGCCGGCATTGTGTGAGGCAGGAATTCCCGATTTTGCTTACTGGCAGTGAAACGCTGCTGACGGATTGGACAGAAATGGTTCACGGCACGAACTGGAGTACAGTATTGTCATGTGGGGGTTTGACTCAGGAGGTCTGTCTCAAATCCTCAGCCCCGCATTGTCCCATACCACGAAGGCCTTTTGCCTTTTAGCTCCTGGTGCCAATTGTCGATTTCATGTGAAGGAGTTCGAGGCTTCCTGGAGCTTGTTTTCTGAGAACAGCTGGGACAGGCTTTTAACCTGTTTCCTCTGTCCCGCTTATTTTAGCCTTGGCTGCAGATTACTGGATTCTCTCCGCGTTGGGTGTCAGCAATTTAGCAAATTTTGCTTATCTGGTGTAGGCTGCCGGTAATCCTCCCATTAACGGGAACGCGGCGCTACGGTGGAAGTCTCACGATAAACACTCCAAATATGCTATGTGCGTAAGTGGCCAATTTCCGCCAATCAAATTAGCGGGCTAAGTGTGCTTTTCTCAGCCCCTCGCTTCAGTTGGTCCAGAAACCAGTATTTTATTTTATTTTTCCCTTCTCACCCAGGCTTAGTTCACTCAGCCGTGTCACGTTCCACCACACGCCTCTCCATATCGGGTTTTGGTTCGGCGAATAAAAAGTTGGATGCTGACCCTTCGAGGCCCATGGAAGATATGCCGGTGGAGGGTTTTGCTGGATAACACACCCACCCACCCTTCCTCCCCTTCCTTCCGTTCTTCAACCGCTTTCCGCCCACATCTTGAAAGCAGGATTCCCTGGATCAGGTTGCGGATAATTCCTTCACGACTTTCGTTAGGTTCATTCAGTTTGGTACGGTACGCTCGCTGGCAGGCGTTGAATCATGGCTCGAGGTGGATTTAGCACTGTGGGAAAATGGGTTGGATTTGGCGTTCTGCTGGGGGGATTAATTTCTGGGGCTCAGAGCACGGATTGTATGACACGACTTTCTGGTGGAGAGGGGTGAAGGAGAGAGGATGGACACGAAGGGGAAGCGGGAGGGGGGATAAGATCCTCAACTAACTAGTGTTCTCTAGGCAATATTAAACCTTTCGCTCTTCCCTGGCAGAATACCACCATCTTGAACTATCCCGACAGATCCGCCGCTCATAGAAGCATCAAATGGCAAGTTGGTATGTTGTGCAGATATCTCGCTCGTGCATTTTCGAATCTCCCCAGCGACGACTTGCTTACGACGCGTAGGTTCCGGCGACCAAATACTCGCCATGCAGCTGGGGACAACACTCAACTCCACCTTCATCCCTGATGGCGACAAGGTGTGCAAGAATGATGGAACGACGGATGAGCCGCCGGGGAAGTTTGGTTGCATATTTTGGAGAGGAGGACTCTTTCAACCTGCGAAGAGTAGCTCCTGGATGAAGGATACCGGCGTTGTGCCATATAATGGATCTGTGAGGAATGAGGGATGGGATTATCTTCATCAGGATATGTATACCAGTATGTATACCGCGAAACTACGCATAAACGATGGGAGGCTTGGCGAAACTAATGGACTGCAGAGGATGATAAGGATCCGCTATCTGGTTTCCCAAGAGGTATGTTGATGTTCATTATCTTTCGTAATACACTAAACTAACACGATTTAGGTTGGGACACGGTCGGCTTTGGCAACAATCTTGACATTCAAGGCTACCCGATGACCATTATCGATGATGGGAAGTTTCCATTTGGGTATGATTAACCCGCTAATTTCTGATTGATCTCAACTGACGGAGTGTACCCTAAGCGCTGGCTTCATCGGCCTTGCCTCTGATTCCGTGTTTCTCAAGTCAGCCGTTTCCGCCAACATCACACCTTCCGCTTCCTGGGCTTTCGATTACGGTCTCACCGCCGCGGATGTTCCAGGTGAATTTGTGGTCGGAGGTTACAACGCAGCCAAGGCCAAACCGGAAGACTGGCACAACTTTACTGTTTCTCCGGACAAGAGCAAGCCTTGCCCTTTACAGGTGACGGTTAGTAAGATGACGTGGGGGACTACCGATTTGATGACTGGAATGCGTATGTTTTACTCTACTCGTTAGATTATGCTTAATTTAAATTATACTAATATTTTTGTAGAACCATTTATGGCATGCGTAGAACCGGCATATTGGTCAATGATCATGCCCTATCAAGTCCAGCAAAATTTCAACAACACCATGATCAACGGTCGCTCTAACACAACCTTCTGGAGGGCCACTTGGGAATATTATTTTTACAACCTAACAGACCCAATTCCTGATGGTGACATCACTATCGAACTTGACTCAGGGTTTTCGGTAACGATGCCACGTGAAGAATGGTTTTATGATGCAGTTCAGATTAATGGTGATGGACATTGGGACAAAATACCGGGTATGAGAAACCGAGTGATGGGCTCGTGAAGCATCGAATCTGACCATATTGCAGGATCCGTTCAAGCAACGCTTGGAACAGCTGGTTACGCGGCGGGAGTTACCCCTCTTCTCCCCTTCCTCGGCGCGCCCTTCCTTTCTCAAACCTACCTTGTCGTTGACTATGCGAGCAAACCCCAAACCTTCGCCCTAGCAAAGACCAATCGTGCAAAGGCGGATTCAAAGCTTGTGCCTCTAAGCTGCGGAGGATCTTCAATAAGCACTAATGCAACAACCACCCCGAAGCCAAATAAAAAGACTCCGACCGGAGTGATAGTTGGTTCAGCAGTGGGAGGATTCGCGGTCCTGGCAATAGTCGGAGCAATAATATTCTGCCTCCTCCGCCGTCGCAAACAGGAAGCAGAAGCAACCGCGGAGACAAACGTCTTTTCAGGAGCCGATCCCCCAAAGACCGACATGGATAACACGGGATTTTACCGTCCACCAGCGTACTCCTCCTCAGGTCCCTCTCCGGTCGCAGGCGGATACCCCGCTGAATCGGTCATCTCGGACAGCAACTCGATGAGATCGCCATCCGGATACTCATATGTGCCTTCTTCCCCACCCCCTTCTGCCAGGGGAGGATACTATCCTCCATCCATACCCCGCAGGCCAACGCCCTCGGCCATGAACGCTGGAGTACCTCAGCCCCCAGCTGAATTGAGCGCAAGGCCACCGTCCGCGGCAGCTTTTCCCGGAATGTTCCAGGATGATGACTATGATGCTGTGTCCTCGAACGAAGGGAGTAAGAGGGGCAAGTGAGAAAGTAAGATGCAAAGGACGAGACGTTTTTTCATGTCTTTTTTTTTTCCCTCCAAGAGGAGTGTCCAGCGGGCGTTTTAGGATGTATATATGATGTAGTGGTATCATCCGTTTTTCCCCTTTCCATATACTTTTTCTCCTTCTCTAACTGCTTTTATTTAATTGTATGAAATTGTGTGTAATCCGAGAATAATTCCCCGGGACAAGGGAGAAACCCCTTTTTCAGATGACTATTATTTCCTCATGTGGCATAGATGTTTGTCGCAGAGCAGCGCTGACTGCACGCACGGGACCCGGGGGTTCCGAGGTCGTGTTCGTGTTGGATGTTGCGGATTAGGAAACAAATTACTGTGCGATTACTCATACTGTAACATAGCCATGTTCTCTGCATGCATTGATCGCGAACCTGAAGCCTGGCCTTTTCTTCTTACTTGCGCGCAAATTAAGCTATGGCGCGGATCAACCGAAAGAGAAAGAAAAAAAACACACCAAAATCCGAGGCCCGTTGCACTATGACTTAGTTTGCTCGCAAGTATAATATCATATCTGCGCGACAAAAAATGGAGGGCTACCGCTGGAGACTCTTGAAAGAATGAATGGAGGAAGGAGGGAGGGAGGGAGGGAGGGAGGGAGGGAGGGAGGGAAAGACGTCGGCGGGGACTTTTTCCTTCCTTAGGCAGATTTGGCCAGTAGCAGCAACGCAGCAGTAGATATACCGTATACCGATATATCACGGTACTTGTGTAGCACGGTAGTCAGAGGTGTCTCAACATCAAACAATGCACGAAAGGCAAACACCTGCCCCATCTTTGCCTGATCTCCCCAGAGAATGGATATGGATGAGGTAACTGTACGGTACCAAAACCGCCTTTTTTTTTACCGTCCCGCTACCTCCCCCTCCCCCTCCCCCGTAGCACAGTGTATGGTCATCCCACAGCATCAAAAGAAAGCCTACCGTACCAACGATCGGAAAAAGGAAAACAAATATTAACAAAAAAAAAAAGTAAAGGGAAGTAACTGATACACGAGTAACGCTGTTGGTTGATTCGGCCCGTGCGGCGCCATAAAGCTTATCTCGCTGTGGTGTACCTTTTTTGTTTTGGCAAAGGGGGGAAGAAAGAAAGAGAGAGAGAGAGAAATGTGCGTCGGTTCGGACTGGCGGAGCGTAGAGGAAAAGCGGGGAACTCGAAGGATGCACGAAGGGGGAGAGATGGGGGGGAAAGAGAAGAAGAAGGAAGAGGGAAAGGCAGGAAGGAAGAGGGAGGAAGGGCATTGTGTAAAAGAGGCTGAAAAAAAAACCCCCTTATGGCAGTATCGCGGGTGCAGTTTGTTGGCGGGTGGGTTTGTCGGACGAATGGATGGGTGGATATAGCAGAGGGCAGATATAATTTGATATGATAGTAGATGTGTGTGTGTGTGTGTGTGTGTTCATGGCGAATAGGGTTGCTCGCATCACAGATATTCGAGAGACAAAAGACCTGAGAACAGGAGATCAGATTTGAAAAAATACGAGTTCGGGGAATTCCGGACCTGAGACAATTGCAAGGCTGAAAAGTATTTGGATTTCTTTTCCTTCTTCTACGGTACTACTCCGTGCTCAGGTGTGTCCTCAAAAATCGGGAGAGAGATCAACAAGATTGTAGGGGGGTGAGTGAGCAGATAGTCAGTATATAAATGGAAAATAATAATAAGCACTGGCAGGAGCAAATATTAAATTGAAGTGGACACACCAAATATATTATCTCACCAATGATAAGATGTCCTGGGCCAATACTTAATAATGATTGGCAGTAGTACGGATTGGGCTTATAGATATTAGCTGAGACTCCTAGAAGCTGATTGGAATCTCCAAAGTTCATGTTAGAGGAAGGTAGACGCAAATACAACTGGACCAGATTCCCAACTTCGACAATCCTGTGCTCCCTTCCACGAAGTTTATCGTTTTTGCTACCCTCAGCTTACCGACCTTTACGGACACACCCGAATACCGCCTAGCAATCACTGGGGGTTTATCCCAATAGATTCCCGAAGAGAAAGTGGAACTAAGTTATCGTGTTCGGTGTCATACGTATCAGACGGAACCGTCCACCCCAGAGCTTGGAAAAAAGCGTTATTTTTTTCCTTTTCCCTCGGAGTGCCAGTATAATAATATGAAAAAAGCGTTGTGCACGCGGCGCCGGAGTCTTGCGACATGAAAAGCTTACATAAACGTTTTTCTTAAACCCGAGGGCTAAAAAGGAAGTACCGGATAGTGATAAGGTTGCAGGTCCAACGTGCAAGAGCAGGTGCCTTGGTGGTTCCTTGCTTGGTGGGGAGGGGAACGTCCTACCGCCGGCGAACGAAGCGGCAACCATGGAGGGGCGGGTGGAACGCAAGCCAGAGAGCGAAGCACGGACTGTGAGTAAATGATTACTAGAGCAAACATCTACAGGAACGAACGAAGACCCCGAGAGGGGGGGGCTTTCGCGGTGTCGTGCTGTACTAGTACCTGCACTGCCTCCCGAGACTCGTCTGTGTTCTGAGTGAACTACCGCATTATCTGGCGAGAACCTGCAGGCACTTTTACGTTGAGATACCGTAAGGAGTTGCTGAGGTGATGCCTGCAATTCCGTCGAAATTGGAGCTCCGAAAGGCCTTGTCCCAGCTATACGAGTTAGGATTAGGATATGGAGTTTTATTGCAACTTCGAGACTGAACGGGAATAGAAAGATCTTGTTTGAACGGACTAGCGCCTAACGTATTTGGGAGTTCTATTCATCTATGGTTTGGTCAGAGTGCTGTTTTGAAGTGACATCGTTGGAAGTTTTTCTTTCAGCCTTTTGTTCCCTTAAAAAAGAAGCATGATACGAATACGGAAAGGAAAAGAAAGGGAAACGAGTTTGACGCTATGATTCAGGTCGTCTTCGAAGGCAACCTATCATAGGAAGCGGGGAGATTGCTGAAAGTGCTTTGTTCTTGTTGGGCGGGCTCCCCAGGCGTTCTGGTATTTGATTGGTTGGATGTAGTACCCACCTACCGGTCACTTCTTTCGCATAAAGGAAAAAGTATTCGGGAGAGTCCTCGTCGCCACTGTCGCCATAAATATGATATCTTGGCTTTTTCCTTTTTTTCCCTCTTTCCCCTCCCAACAAGCTGGCAAAAGAAATGAAGGCAAGGGAGGGAAGGCAAAGGATGAAAAGGATGAGGATTGTTCATCGTACGGACCCTGGTAGAGATACTTGTTCAGAGCCAGCCCTGTGCTGCACGAGTAGGTACCTAGCTGTGATAGCTGAGCTGCTAGGAATAGTAGTAAATAAGACAATCCAGGTAGTGACCCAGCTTTCCCCGTGCCGAGCGTTACACCGGCCAATTCATCATCATCTTCGACGGTCCACTCGGAAGCCATCCTTGCTGTTATGCGGAGGATGTATCTGATAGACATTAGCTCCCTACTAAAGTGGCTAAGTACGGGTAGTCTTGGGTTGGGGAGGGAAGGTGCGGTAGTGGAACAGAAGTTCAAGGGGATTTTTAATTCATGCTGTTCTATTCTGTTCTGTTCTGCTCTTGCTTGTCCTTTCTCATTCCCACCCCCTCCCTTCCCCCCTTTTTATCTGAATCGAATCCGCAGGGCTTTTTGCCAACCACGTAAGAGTTCCTATTTGCCAGTCTGTAGAGCGCCTGTAGCGTACTAGACGATACCGTGCGACTGCGTTACCTTAGTGCTGGATATGGCGTTGTTATAGACAATGGCTTGCATTTCGATTCTGGCATGCGTCTTTGGCTGAGATGGGGTTTTGACTGGTCTGTTTTTCTTCCTTTCTTTTCCTTCTTCTTTTCGCAGGATTGATAGCTAGTGGGGGGGGGGGGGGGGTGATTACTTGGGCGATGCCGTAACTTGAACCTCTGGCTAAGGTCGAAATACCTGGTGCAGGGCTATCCGTGAAATTTCGATGCGAAGCACAGTGTCCGAGCGGTCGAGTTGAAGCCCGACGGCTAAGGTAGGTAACAATTCCAATACAAAATGTTCGGCTTCAATTCGGTCGTGCGTGTACAAGTCGTAAGCACTTAGCCACAAGTAACAGGTAAGAAGTACCTGAGAATTCGAATACGTATTTGGCATGGGTGCTCAGACAGAGATACGCACGGGTAATTACAAGTAGCTCCATGTTTTTCTGACCCTTGTGTTCGGGTAAATGTTGCCTATTCCTTATACTTGTACCGATATACCTGGGCGGTATTAACTGACTTACAAGGATACCTCCCCAGAAAGCCCGGGGGGAGTCATTGAAAGGCCAAGGGAAGTGATCGTCCGGATTCTCCACTCAACGACGAGACCACATCAAGACTTGGAAATTAAAAAAGTCTTTTGGAGACAATGGCAACCAGGAACAGCTTCCAAGTATGATATTTCAAGAACAGGCATGATAAAAGCAAATACGAAGTGGAGATTGAGATCAGAAATAGCCCGGTTTATATGAGATGGTTGTGATAGTAAAAATTTCCTCTAAACCTCCGATTCCTACTGGTTCAATTGGTGTGCAGTTTTAAAGCAACTGGTGTGTGTTTTTGGTTTCTGTAGCTTTGTATTTCTTTTACAGAAGGCATAATCGTCCGATCAGGTAACCCCTACCTCGTCACCCTTGTTGGTTTCCGATTTTTAATGGCCCCGCAGAGTGCTGTACTATGTCCTCCTCGCGCGGCTCAGTTGAAGTTGGACACTGAGGGTGACGGTTCCCATATCACGCAGAGTGTCAGACTTCAACCCGGCTGCCGTAAGCCAATACTTTCGAGATTTTGGGCAACAAAGTTAAACAAGGCAAACTCAATTCGGATGGACGTTTTCTTTTTTTTTGCCTCGTCCATTTTGCAGAAACCTTTTCGTTGTTGTCCTGTCTCTGCTTGTTTAGAGATTGCCAAGAGTGGTTAGTTTTTTCCGCTGGTTGGACCAGTTGAATTAACTCCGTTACTATTTTGATGACCCACCAACCACAGCTACACCATCTCGCACCTCATCCTTACCATCCATCCACCCGCCAATCCACACACCCATGGTTCCTTATGACATTGTGGTAACTGAAGCGGGCTATTCCTATTCGGTGGGTTTGTAGGATCTACGAAACAGGGCTATTGTATTGTCTACTCCTAACCCTTTCCCGCCCATGCAGGTTGAAGATTAATAGTCCAGATTAGGGTTTCCCTGTAAGATTTTGATTCGATGGCCTTGTTCTCTTGCTCCTGGCCTTGCGGGCCGTGGGATTCCAGGCTAGTAGAGAACAGTATTTAGACCCTCGGGATCCCCCCATCCTGAGTCGAGATTCACCCTCATCGCTGTCTTTCGTTAGATCGAGCATACTGTACTTGCATCTTTTCCTCTCTGTCCGTCTACCTATCCAAATCTTCCCCTCGTTGGAGAGACGCACACACACACACTCGCTATGCATTTTTCAATGGTTCCCGCTACAGCTGCGTTGCTGGCATTGCTCCCGGCGACGATTGCTTCCCCGCGTGGCCTCTCTCGTAGAGATTCTAACACTGGACGGTGTGGTGCTGACAATGGCGGTTTGAAGTGTGATGCTTCGACGGGGAATACTTGCTGCTCTCCCTCTGGATGGTGTGGTGACTCGTCGGATCATTGTGGGACGGGCTGCCAGTCGGCTTATGGTGTATGTTCTCTTTCTTTATACCTCCATCACCATTGACGTCTGGCTGATTTTTTTCTTGTTCAGACATGTACTGGAGCAGCACCCAGCACACCAACTGGGGGATCAACTTCTGGTACTGCGAGACCTAAGCCTGGGAATGTTCCTTATGGCGCGGATATTTACTCCTGCACTGTGCCGGGAACAATTGCCGTGACCTTTGATGATGGCCCGTACATATATACCGCCAAGATACTAGATTCGCTCAAGGCGGCGGGTGCTAAGGCTACGTTTTTCGTTACGTGAGTTCCCACGAACTATCATCCCTCCATCAAAAACTAATTAATACTTCAGTGGAAACAACCTTGGCAAAGGCGCCATCGACACCACACCCCAATGGTCTGATATGATTAAACGCATGGAGAGCGATGGCCACCAGATTGCCTCTCATACGTAAGTCTCCTTCTGTCCAGCCTTAGAGCCAATCTAAGAAAAACAATCATTAAAAATTCAATAGCTGGACCCACCAGGATCTCTCCACACTCAGTGAAGACGCCCGCAGAGCCGAGATGTACAACAACGAGGCTGCCCTCCGCAACATCGTTGGGAAGTACCCGACATACATGCGCCCCCCATACTCTTCTTGCTCTGGCAGTTGCCCTGCCACGATGGGCGAACTGGGCTACCACATCATCTACTTTGACGTGGACACCGACGATTACAACCAAGACACCCCCTCCACCATCGTGAATGCCGTGAATAACTTCAATAAGCCCATTGATGGGACTTCTCCTAATACCCAGGACTTTTTGGTTATCGCCCATGATATTCACCAGAACACTGCTGATACATTGGTCCAGGCTATGCTGGACACTATTAAGAAGAATAATTATAAGGGTATGCCTCCCCCCCCCTCCCTCCCCTTCTAGCTTTGTCTACCATTGATCAATTGCCTGTGGGATGTGGGCTGACTTCCGATTTTTAGCTGTCACTGTTGGCGAATGCCTTGGCGATCCTAAGGAGAACTGGTACCGATCTTAGATTATACACAAACCTAAACATAAATAGCGTTTTTTTCCCTATCTCTCAAAATTATTCCTTCCCTCTCACTCAGTCTCACTCCTTTTTCCTTTTTTGTTTTTGATTTTCATCAATGGACGGGATTACAGGTGATGGAAAATAATGTTTTATGTAAAACCTAAGTAGGCGGGTGTAGCGGTTGCGCTGGTGGTGGTGCAGGCGACAATAGCCTAACCCAATTTAATTGAACAAGGAACACTTCACTTGCACATACAGTACAGTAGAGTACACTCGCATCTGCACTTTTTTTTCTTCCCACAACTCGCATTTCCAGATGGGGAATTGGTACCTTTAGCTCACATCCGATTATCCCATCTTTCCCCGAATCCTACAGCCATCATCCCCTCCTCCAATCCACTCAGCCCATGAGGAGGAAGAAGAGGATCGCTTCGATCGACCGCATTCATGTCCAGCACCTTAAAAATTCAGCCCTCCAATCATTCCTGAAGTCACTTTTTTGCGCATTACAAGTATCGCGCAAGCCTTCTACACGAGCAGGAGTACAAGTGCCGCATCTCGAGTACGAGTACCCGTAAGCCTACAAACTGCAGAAAAGGGAGGGGATTGTTAGGATCGACAGCGGGGATGACCACTACGAGTACTCGAGTACAGTATAGTGCTTAGTACGTGGTACGTACGTACAGTACTTGAAAAGTGGGTACGGGCAGCATGCCGGCACGGCTACAAGTTTCTCAGACAAGTAATGGGTGCAAGGGTCAGGCATAAAATAAATAAAAAAGCAGTACGAAGCGGGGCCGTTGATATTGATTTTAGTCAAATTTGGTGGTGCGCAGTGACCAGCCTGCCCTGGGAATGTGTGGGCCGTCCGTTGCTTGACGAGAGAGCCTGAAAGAAGCCTTTTTTTCTTTCTTCCCCATAGATGTACGGTATTGAACTTGGTGGTCAGGTGCCTTGTTCCATTAATTATATCTCTTTTTAAAATTGGCTGGTGTAAGAGGAAATAGTCTACTGGTACGGGTGTCATTAGTGCCATGTTACTCAGATGTGCAATAGCTACTGTACTAGTTATGCACCCGCCATTGTTTTATCCCTGACTCTGGTATCGTGGAGTGCTCGATTTTCTGCACTTGCAAGTAAACCCTAATTTATGATGGGGCTCCAATGAAAAACGGGGATCCTCCGTGACACCGCGCTGATAATCGAGGGTCTGGCAAGACATTGAAGATATTGTTGCTGCCCTTGGGAATGAATGTTTGAAACATAGATGACTAAGGAAGTTTGAACTGCAACCTTAGTATTCCTTAGTGATATTGGAGTGACTGTGGTCATGAGGCTAATATTGGTTATTGTCTAAAGTCTCTACACATCTGCGAAATTTTGGTTATCAACAAAAGGTTGGCTACTTCGCCTCAGTCTCCAAAGTTAACAGGCGGGGGACAAGATTTTTAGTGTCTTGGCGGTCTAGGGGCACGGGGGGCTGGTCGAGGCTGAAGAGTCGGAACCTGAATGGTTGCGGGGAAAGAAGCAATTGAAGGGAGCCAAGGATCAGTGTCCGGTCTGGTGTGTGTACTAAGTTATTGTAGTTTTTGTTTTTCATGGTAGATATTTTTAATTTTTTCTTGCTTTTGGCAGACGTTGGCCAAATTGTGATACCGGTGGCGGGGGAAGGTGATCGGTGCGCCCGGTGGAGAGACAATTGATGATTTGTGGCTTGCTCGCTGCGATTGCACATGTCCTCCGAGGATGGAGAGAAGTTGAGAGGCGCACTATGTGGAGGGAACCTACGTGAGCCAAGGTAGATCACATTTTACAATTCGCAAAAGCGGGTAAGAAAAAGGAAAAAAAGTGGTGAGAGGTTGACGTTACGAGGTGAGACTTCGTTATTGTGTGATAAAAAGTATCTATCGTGCAGGTTACAATACAACGAGGCTGGGGTTGCGTTACAATTCAATAACAGTGCAGGACCGCCACCACTGATAAGCTAACCCCCATCGACGACGATTAGTACCTAGTCACTATGCCAACAATAACATCAGGCTCTCAAAAGTGCCTGGGAGACGGCTGGCCCCTGGCTTCTTGTCCTTCTCTCCGAACAGGAGAACCGCAGCACTGTCGGCCTCAAGCTAGAACTTGTGCTCTTGCGGTTTCCAAGCCTTTTGTGAGTTCACATGTCACTGACTGTACTTCTTAGGATCTAATCTGGGGACTTGGTCAGAGTGAACGGTTTTAGTGACGATATTGTTGGAAGTGCTCGTGACGGAGATGTGGGTTCCGCTCTTGGGCCCGCTAGAGCAGTATTCTGTAGGATGTGTTTGGTTCCGAGCCCAGCCGGGAACACCTCAGGTAGGATGGTGCTAGATAGGTACAAGTAGTTGAATGTCACAAATCGTGACTAAGCAAGGCAGATTTCACATGACTCATACTTATGAGTCATAAGGTATGTTGGATTTCACACTATGACGTTACTTGACTCATAGTTCTCACATGACTATGCACTTGCG